>Ga0137415_10004674_pt1 | contig 13548 bp, 11 predicted proteins | sample CZODoug3_1_1_16f_FD_183082 | JGI IMG/M metagenome (GOLD analysis project Ga0137415, IMG submission 183082) | Vadose zone soil fungal communities from Angelo Coast Range Reserve, California, USA - CZODoug3_1_1_16fungal (Hybrid Assembly) | ecosystem: Environmental > Terrestrial > Soil > Vadose... | reverse complement strand
GAACAGCGGGTGCTCGGAGTCGAACGCCTCCGGGGTGTGCTCGTCGGACTGGCTCTCGACCATGTCGTGCCACCACAGGTCCCGGCCGTCGGTCATCGGCACATCGGTCTCGGTGCGCCGGACCACGAGCACGTGCTCGACGCTGGGCGCGTCGGTCAGTGCCTCGTCGATGTTCACCTTCATCGGCGCCGGCTTGCCCCGGCGGAACTGCCCGTCCGAGGTGATCACCAGCTTGGCCTCGGCGTCCTGTACCCGCGAGCGCAGCGCGCCAGGGGAGAACCCGCCGAACACCACGCTGTGCAGCGCACCCAGCCGGGCACAGGCCAGCATCGAGATGGCGGCCTCCGGGATCATCGGCAGCTGGATGGCCACCCGGTCGCCCTTGCCGACGCCAAGTTCGGTGAGCGCGTTGGCGGCCTTGCACACCTCACGCCGCAGGTCGGCGTAGGTGATGGTGCGGGTGTCGCCCGGCTCGCCCTCCCAGTGGAAGGCCACCTGGTCGCCGTGGCCTTCCTCGACATGGCGGTCCACACAGTTGTAGGCCACGTTCAACTTCCCGCCCACGAACCACTTCGCGAACGGCGCGCCCGTCCAGTCCAGCACCTGGTCCCAGCGCTTCTCCCAGACCAGTCGGTCGGCCTGCTCGGCCCAGAACGCCTCCCGATCGGCGTCCGCGTGGGCGTACATCTCTTCGGTCGCGTTCGCCTGCGCCGCGAACTCGGCAGTGGGCGGGAAACTCCGCGTCTCGGTCGACAGGTTGCTCAGGGTCTCGTTGGAGTCGGGCACCCGTTCCTCCTGATCATGTGCTTATCGTGTGGTGCGGCCCGGTTCTCGCGCACCCGCGGTCTGGCCAACGGGTAGCCGCGGCGCTCGGGTGGGAAACCTCGTAGCTGACCGTAGCGGAGCCGTGACCTGCCGGACGAGCGGCCCGGCCCCGAATGACCGGCACGTCACACCTCGACTGCCGTACCTGCCGGTCGAGGTGTGACGTGCCGGTCGAGGCGCGCCCGATGCCGGTTTGGCAGGATCATCGGATGACCTCCGCCGGTCCCGCCGCCGACCCGCTGGCCCCGCTCGCCGAGCTGCCCGGGGTGGCGGACGCGGTGGTGCGGGCCCGGGAGGCGGTGACCCGCGCGCACGCGCACCCGACGAACCGGCGCGGGTGGCCGGCGAGCGCCGCGCAGGCCAGCGTCCGGGCCGCGCGTGCCTCGGCCGCGCTGGACGGCGGCCGCGCCGAGCTGCCCGAGGACGGCATGGTCGACGATCCGGTGCTGGCGGGCGCGCTGCGGGTGGCCGAGGAGCTCGGCCGGCTGCTGCCGGCGTGGCAGCGGGCGCCGCTGCAGGCACTCGCCCGGCTGCACGTGCTGGCGGCCACCGACCTGGTCCCGGTGGCCGACCGGGATGAGGTGCTCGGGCGGCCGCGCCGGGTGGCCGGGGTGACCGAACGGCTGGAACTGCTCGGCCGGCTGGTCGCCACCAGCTCGGTGCCCGCGCCGGTGCTGGTCGCGGTGGTGCACGGGGAGCTGCTCGCGGTGGCGCCCTTCGAGGTGGCGAACGGGGTGGTGGCCAGGGCGGCGGCGCGGCTGACCGGGCTGAGTACCGGGCTGGACCCGAAGGGGCTCGCGGTGCCGGAGGTCGGGCACCTGCGCCGGGCCAAGGAGTACCGGGAGACAGCCGCCGGGTTCGCCACCGGCACCCGGGACGGGCTCGGCCGCTGGGTGCTGCACTGCTGCGCGGCCTGGGAGCTGGGCGGCCGGGAGGCGGTGGCCATCGCCGAGGCCAGCGGCTGAGTCGTCAGGCCCGGCATCCGACCCGGGGATCCGGCCCCCGACACGAGTCCGGCGGCCCCGGACATGAGTCGAGCGGCGCCGGACATGAGTTCGGCGGCCCCGGACATGAGTCGGGCGGCGCCCCCGAGGGGACACCGCCCGACGCGTATGAATGTCCGGGTTCCAGGCGTGCACTACGTGTCGTGCTCATGGCCTCGGCGTCCGGCGTCCCAGTACGCAGGCCCACGACGACATGCCTCCCGCGGCGTGCTGTGCGTGGAGTGCCCGGTATTCATACCCGGAGCTCCAGCTGGGGTTGACGAGGCTTCTCCTCCGCCTCGCCCCTGGCCGACCAGAGGTCCGTGGCTCTATTCCTACTGGGTGGCCGCGGTCACATCAAGAGCTAGCTGGAAGTGCACCGTTACAGACACTCTCGGTGCTGAGTAAGTCTGACCCGACCGAGGAGTAGCCACCCGTTCAGGGCCTTGTGGTGGAGTGGTTAACGGGGATTCGTCAGCTGGTCAGCCGGGGTTTGCCGGCGCTCGAGGGGTGCGCAGGGTCCGAGGGGTGCGCCGGGTCCGTGCTTCGGGGACCCGCCAGTGGCCGCCGGCCGAACCAGCGCGCACCGAGGACCGCGACGAGCGCCAGTGCGCCGACCGCCAGCGCCAGCGACACCGCCCGCGCCGGCAGCAGCGAGCGCACCCGCGAGCCCAGGCGCAGGTGCAGCGGGATCGGCGCGACGAAGTTGAGCACGGGCCAACCGTTCGCCCGCGCGACCCGGCGCAGCGCGCGGTCCGGGTTGACCGCGTGCGGGCGCCCGACGAGCTCCAGCAGTGGTAGGTCAGTGATCGAGTCGGAGTAGGCGTAGCAGTCGGCGAGCTGGTAGCCGTGCTGCTCGGCCAGGGCGCGCGCGGCGACCGCCTTGCCCTCGCCGTAGCAGTAGAAGTCGATCTCCCCGGTGTATCTGCCGTCGACCACGGTCATCCGGGTCGCCGCGCAGTGCTCGGCACCCAGCGCGGTGGCGATCGGCTGGACCATCTCCTCACCGGACGCCGACACGACCACGACGTGATGGCCCTTGTGGTGGTGGTCGTTGATCAGGGCGGCGGCCTCGGCGTAGATCATCGGGTGCAGGATCTCGTCGAGCGCCTGCTGGATGACCCCGCGAACCTCGGCCACCTCCCAACCGGCGCACAGCGCGCTGATCCGCTCGCGCATCCGCTCCATGAAATTCGCATCCGCGCCGGCGACCATGAGCAGCAGCTGGGCGTAACCACTGCGCAGCAGGGCCCGCCGCCCGATCAGTCCCCGGTCGCGCAGCGGGCCGCTGAACGCCAGCGTGCTGGACCCGGCAATGATCGTCTTGTCGAGGTCGAAGAAGGCCGCGACGGGGGTGCCGATGAGGGTGTCCGGGTCGGGAGCTTCGGGTTCGGTCGTCATGGTGGCGTGCGTGCCTGTCGTCGGGGCGGCAGGGGTGGCCGTCATCGGGCGATGCCCCGGCTCGGTGGTGGGGTGCGACCGTGCACCTCGGCGAGCATAGAGCCGCCCGGCTGAGTCCAGCCGCACTGCCCAGCTGATACGGATCGGTATCTACCCAACAAGATTTCCGACATGTTGGCCCAGATGGCGCTACAGTACGTAGGTCTGGCTCCGGCTGGACAGGTTCAGCTCGACCCCCCGGAGCTGAACCGTACGACGACCCCCGCCTACCCCCCTGGCGGGGGTCGTCCTCATTTACTGGCGCGGGTCGTCCTCATTTTCGCGTCCGCTGGCCGTTGGTAGTCCGAGTCCGCGGAATCGCCGGGGGATCGACGGTCGGCGCACACCATCGGGCGCCAATTCACAGCTGCGCCCAGCATGCCCCGCCGACGCCTCGGACGGCAGCCTCAGTGACGCGAGAACCTAGATTTGCCGACACCGACACGTGTCGTACATGTCACGTTCACCTGTGTTTTGGCCGGGCATGTGGGTGAGCGGGTCGCGGGTGGAACCCATACCGCGCGAGGGGACCCCATACCGCGCGAGGGGGGACCCCCACTCTGAGCGTTTCGCGGGCCACCGACAGTTTCGGGGCGGTGAGCGCCCGCGCTCGGAAGTTGTCCACAACGCACCTGGTTATCCACAGTTCGATCAAGTCCGCTACCCAGACCCGCCAGTTCGGCAGACGGTGGAAGGACCCAGGCGCGCCGGCCATCCGGTGTCGCCCAACCCGAGCCGGAGGGCCGACGTATGGACCAACAGCGGGCGCTGGTGCTGATTGATGACGACGAGCTGCTGGACGACGTGCTGCGGCTGGCCGCCGCGGCCGGTTGCGAGCTGGAGCGGGTCCCGGACCCCTCGGCCGCACGGTTGTGCTGGTTGTCCGCGCCGCTCGTGCTTCTCGACGAGGCCGCCGCGCGACGCTGCGCCCACGCCGGCCTCGGCCGGCGGCCACTGGTCGTCGTGGTCAGCCGAGGCGAGCCACCGGGCGGGCTGTGGCAGCACGCGGTCGCCGTCGGTGCCGAACACGTGATCGCCCTGCCGGACGGGGAGGGTTGGCTGGTCGCCGCGCTGGCCGATGCCGCCGAGGGGGTCAGCCGGCGGGGTCGGGTGGTCGCGGTGGTCGGCGGGCGGGGCGGCGCGGGCGCGTCGGTGCTCGCCACGGCGGTGGCTGTCGCCGGGGTGGCCGACGGTGAGCGGGTCATGTTGGTGGACTGTGATCCGCTCGGCGGTGGGCTGGACCTGTTGCTCGGCGCGGAGGACGTGCAGGGGCTGCGCTGGCCGGATCTGGCTCTGTCGGAGGGGCGGGTGCCGTCCGCGTCGCTGCGCGCGGCCCTGCCCCACCCGGCGCTACCCCGTCCGGCGCTGGGCGGCCGTCCCGGTGAGCTCACCGTGCTGTCCTGCGACCGGGGCGGGGCCGGTCCGCGCCCAGGGGCGGTCTCCTCGGTGCTGGCCGCCGGCCGCCGCGCCGGTGAGACGGTGGTCTGCGATGTGCCCCGGTACCCGACCGAGGCGGCGCTGGCCGCGCTCGACGAGGCCGACTTGACGGTCCTGCTGGTGCCGGCCGAGGTACGTTCCACGGCGGCCGCCGCCCGGGTCGCCGGTGTGCTGCGCGAGCGCGGATCCTCGCCGCGGCTGGTGGTACGTGGCCCGTCGCCGGGCGGGCTGTCCCCGAGGGACGTCGCGGCGGCGCTCGGGCTGCCGCTGCTGCACGCGATGCGGCCGCAGCCCGGCCTGGCTCGGGCGCTGGACCGGGGCGCCCCACCCGGCGCTCGGCGCGGCCCGCTGGTGGTCGCGGCCAGAGCGGTGCTCGACGAGTTGCACAGCCAGACTGGTGGCGCGCCGCTGGGCGAGGTGTCGGCGTGAGCGCCCCGGCCCTGGTCGACCGGGTGCGCGATCGGCTGGCCAGCGCGGGAGGGGAGATCAGCCCGGCGGTGGTGGCCGCGGCGGTCCGCGCCGAGGCCGGTGGAGTGGTGTCCGACGTCGACGTGCTGTCCGCGCTGCGGATGCTGCAGCAGGAGTTCACCGGAGCTGGGCCGCTCGAGCCGCTGCTGCGGCACCCGGCCACCACGGATGTGCTGGTGACCGCTCCGGACGCGGTGTGGGTCGACCGAGGTAACGGCCTGGTCCGCACCGACGTCACCTTCACCGACGAGGCCTCGGTGCGCAGGTTGGCACAGCGGCTCGCGCTGGCCGCCGGTCGCCGGCTGGACGACGCCAGCCCCTACGTGGACGCCCTGCTGCCCAGCAGCGGAGTGCGGCTGCACGCGGTGCTTGCCCCGATCGCGGCGGGCGGCACCTGCCTGTCGCTGCGCACCCTGCGACCCGCCGTGCACGACCTGGCCGCGCTGCGCCGGCTGGGCACCGTGGACGAGGTCGGCTGGCGGCTCCTGCGGGCGGTGGTGGCGGCCCGCCTGGCCTTCCTGATCGCCGGCGGCACCGCCTCGGGGAAGACCACGCTGCTGTCCGCGCTGATCGGCTGCGTGCCACACCACGAGCGGGTGGTCTGCGTCGAGGACGCCGAGGAGCTGCGTCCAGCGCACCCGCACGTGGTACGGCTGGTCTCCCGGCCGCCGAACATCGAGGGCGCCGGCGAGGTGGTGCTGCGCGATCTGGTGCGCCAGGCGCTGCGCATGCGGCCGGACCGGCTGATCGTCGGAGAGGTTCGGGGCGCCGAGGTGTGTGATCTGCTCGCCGCGCTCAACACCGGCCACGAAGGTGGCGCCGGCACCGTGCACGCCAACTCCACCCGGGAGGTGCCGGCGCGACTGGAGGCATTGGCCGCGCTGGGTGGTATGTCGCGGACGGCCCTGCACAGCCAGCTCGCCGCCGCGGTGCAGGTGCTGCTGCACGTGGTCCGCGCCGAGGGCGGCGCGCGCCGGCTCGCGGCGGTCGCCGTGCTGGACCGGGGCGGGACCGGGCTGATGACGCACCCGGTGTGGGAACGCGGCCGGGGCTGGGGCGACGGACGACGCAAATTCGAGGCCCTGCTGCGGGAACGCGGGGTGCAGCCGACGTGGTGACCGACTTGTCCTTGGCGGGCGCCGCGCTGGTGCTCGCGGCGGCGCTCGGCTGCTGGCCGGCGTCCCCGGCCCGAGGTCGACTGGCCAGGCTCTCGGTGGCCGGCACAGGTTCCCCCGGCCGGGTCGCGCGGCTACTTCGTTGGCTCGCCGTGGAGCCCCGGCGGGCGGCGACGATCGTGGCCACCTCGGCGTTGAGCGGCGGCCTGCTGGCCGGGCCTGGTGGGGCGCTGGCCTCGGTCATCGTCACCGCGGTCGGCTACCACCGTTGGCGGACGAGCGCGGCGCGCCGGAGACAGTCAGGAGAGGTCGCCGCGATGCTCGACGCGATCGGTGTGCTGTCCGCCGAACTGCGCGCGGGGGCGCATCCGGCCGGAGCCGCCGCCGCGGCGGCCGGCGGCGGCGCGGTCGTGCACCGGGTACTCGGCTCCGTCGCGGCCGGCGCCCAGCTCGGCGCCGAGGTGCCCGCGTTGCTCGAGCGGCACGCCGCGAACGAGCCGGCCATCGCCGACGAGCTGCGCCGACTGGCGGCGGCCTGGGCGCTCGCCGAGCGGCACGGCGCGGCGCTCGCCGAGTTGATGGAGGCCGCCCGGGCCGACCTGGAGGCGCGGGTCCGCATGGGTGGTCAGGTCAGTGCACAGCTCGCCGGCCCGCGTTCCTCGGCCGCGGTGCTGGCTGGCCTGCCGGTGCTGGGCATCCTGCTCGGGCAGGGTATCGGCGCGAACCCGTGGCACGTGCTGACCAGCACGCCCGCCGGGCAGGTGCTGCTCGTCGCCGGGACCGGGCTGGCCGCCGCCGGGATGCTGTGGAGCGGGCGGATCACCGGTCGGGCGGTGCCCCGGTGATCCCGTTGCTGTTGCTGGCGGCGGCGTTGCTGGTCGCCCCGTCGTGGTCACCCGGCCGGGATCGGCTGGCCCGGCTCCGGCAGGCGGATGGCGGCCTAGCCGCCGCCGCTCCTTGGCTGGGGCGCTGGATGTTGCCCTCGGTGTCCGGGGTGGCGATCGGGTTGCTCGCGCTGACCGTGATCGGCGGTGTGGCGGGCGTGGTGAGCTGCGCGCCACTCGCCGTCGGCGTCGCGCTGGTCTGCCGGCGGCTGCTCGACCGCGAACGGCCACCTGAGCCTGACCCGCTCCGCCTCGCCGGCGGGTGGGACCTGCTGGCGGCCTGTCTGCGCTCCGGCCTGCCGGTGGCGCTCGCCGTCCGTGCGGTCGCCCAGTACATGCCGGGCGCGGTCGCCACCGAATTGGGCACCATCGCCGACCGGCTCGCGCTGGGCGCCGACCCGGCCACCGCGTGGGATGTGCCGGCGTCCTCCCCGGTGCACAAGCTCGCCCGCTCGGCGCGGCGCTCCGCGCACACCGGCGCGAGCCTGGCCGGCGTCGCCCAGACGGCCGCGGCGGACGTGCGCGCGGCGGCACTGGACCTGGCGGCGGCCAAGGGCCAGCGCGCCGGCGTGCTGATCACCGGTCCGCTCGGGCTGTGCTTCCTGCCTGCGTTCCTCGCGCTCGGCGTGGTGCCGGTGGTAGTCGGCCTGGCCAGCGGTCTGGAGGTGGCGTGGTGAGCGCCTCGAGTTCCCCCGGGCCGCCCGGCCCGGGGTCAACCGCACCGGCCTGCGCGGCGCGGTCCGAACGGAACGAAGGAGAAGATCATGAGCGGCATGCGGCAACGGTGTACGGCGAGGTTGAGCGCGGCTTTGGCCGGCGACGATGGGATGAGCACCGCGGAGTACGCCATCGGCACGATCGCCGCGGCGGCGTTCGCGGCGGTGTTGTACGCGGTGGTCAAGGGCGATGCCGTGGTGAGTGCCCTGACCGCCATCGTGCAACGCGCGCTGTCGGTGACCTTCTAGCGCCGGGCGGTGGGCGTCTCCGGCCCGACCGGAGGTCGCCGCGCGGCGGGCGTCGCCGGCCCGGTGAGAAGTTGCCGGGCGGTGCGTTGCTCCCGGCTGGCGGTCGGCTCCGCCCCGGCGGGTGGTTTCGGGTCGGTGGCGACGATCGGGGCGCGGTGACCGTGGAGGCGGCGCTCGTGCTGTGTTCCCTGGTAGTCGTCCTCGCGCTGGCCGTCGGGGCAGTCGCGGCGGCGGGCGCCCAGCTGCGGTGTCTGGACGCGGCCAGGGAAGCGGCCCGGTTGGTGGCGCGTGGCGAGCCGGAGCGGGCTCGGCAAGCCGCCGAGGACATCGCCCCGGGCGGTGCTCGGGTGGACGTCAGGACGGTCGGTGACGAGGTGACCGTCGAGGTATCCATCCGGGGCGCCGGCCATTTGCCCGGGCTCACCGTGTCGGGCCGGGCGATGGGCGTGCTGGAACCGGGCGCGCTCATCGCCGGTCCGCCGCTCGGCGAGCCCTCCGGGCCGGTGGATGAGCCCGGTGACCCGGCGGTGGCGGCAACTGGCCCGGCGGGAGAACCGGACTATCCGGTGGGAACACCTGACCCGGCGGGAGGAGCACCTGATCCGGCGGGAGCACCAACTGGCCCGGTGGGAGGACCGGGGCGCTCGGCGGGGCAGCCGTGACGAGCACGGCGGCCGGCGAGCGGGACGGTGGCGTAGCGACGCTCTGGGCGGTCGGCGTCATGGCGGTGGTGCTGGCCGTCGCGGTTGTCGGCGTACATCTGGGAGCGGCGGCCGGCACCCGGCACCGGGCCGAGGCGGCGGCCGACCTGGCCGCGCTCGCTGCCGCCAGCCACGCCGGTGACGGGGAGATTGCCGCCTGTGCGTACGGCGCCCGGGTGGCGGACGCCATGTCAGTGAAGCTGGTCAGCTGCCGGGTGTCCGGCTGGGAAGCGGTGGTAGAGCTGGAAGCCAGGCCACCGCTCTCGCTCGGGTCCTGGGGCGTCGCGCACGGTCGCGCCCGCGCCGGCCCGGCCACCGCGGTAACTCCCGAGGATGGCCGGAACGTGGGCGGAAAGGCGCCAAGTGGTTGACGGATTTCGCCAAGCGGGCATCGCTGCCGCCATTCGGCAGTCACCCTTCATTGGGGGCGCGTTCACCCGCCGAACCACCTTCGGAGCGGCGCTCGTCGTGGGCACCACACCAATCGGCGACATCAGCTGGCGCATGTACTCCGGCGCCCCTTGACTTATGGCCGCGTGGTTCCGCTGTGGCGGGCTCGCACTGAGGACGACGGAGGACTCCGCAATGTCGTGGTGGGACAGCTACCGGGCGGTTTACCGCGCCGAGCTGAAGGCCAGCGCATTCGAGCTGGCGGATCACGGTTGGCCGGTACTCCCCGGCAACTACTGGCAGTCGGACCGGTGGATCGGTGGGCAGGGCGGGGCCGCGACGGGCCTTGCGCCTATCGAGACCGACGCGCTCACCGAGGCCACCCGGGACGCCGAAACGGTCGATACCTGGTGGTCGGAGCGGCCGTACTCGGTGCTCCTGGCGACCGGATCGGTGGTCGACGTCATCGAGGTGTCCGCGCTCGTCGGACGCCGGGTGTGCGCCGTTATGAGGGAGAACGACCTGGTGGTGCCGGTCGCGGCCACGCCGACCGGTCGGTGGTGGTTCGCGGTCGAGGCCGGCGAAGCCCTCCGCCCCGAGCTTGCCTCGCGGCCGGACATCGTGCTGCACAGCCGCGGCTCGTGGGTGGCCGCACCGCCCTCGGAGGGGCCGCAGGGCGTGGTGCACTGGCGGGTGCCGCCGACCGCGTGCGGTTGGCACCTGCCCAACCCGTGCGACCTACAGGTTGCGCTGCTGGACGTATTGGGGCAGCGCCCCGTGCTCGCCCCCGCCGACACCGGCCTTGGCTCGGTGGGCACCGGCGTCCGGTCCTGAGCGTTCGGTGGTGAGGCCGGCCACCGCCGGTGAGCCCGGGCCTATCACGCCTGGTCGGTCCGGCCCAGTGCGTCGAGGACGATGTCGAGCACGATTACCGCGCCCGCCTTGTCCAGCGGGTTGTTGCCGTTGCCGCACTTCGGGGACTGCACGCAGGATGGGCAACCGAACGGGCACTCGCACCCGGCGATCGCGTTGCGCGTAGCGGTGAGCCACGGCGCCAGCTCCTGGTAGCCGCGTTCGGCGAATCCGGCGCCGCCGGGGTGCCCGTCGTGGACGAACACGGTTGGCGCGCCGGTGTCGGGGTGCAGCGCGGTGGACATCCCGCCGATGTCCCACCGGTCGCACACCGCGAACAGCGGCAGCAGCCCGATCGCCGCGTGCTCGGCCGCGTGCAGCGAGCCCGGGATCCGGGACGCGTCCAACCCGGCGTCGAGCAGCAGCGACTCCTCGATCGTGTACCAGACCGCCCGGGTGTGCAGCGTCCGCGGCGGCATGTCCAGCGGCACCGTCTCGATCACTTCGCCGCTCGGCCGCCGGCGCAGGTACGACACCACCTGCGAGGTCACCGTGACATCGCCAAGGCGAACGGTCACCCCGCGGTCCGTCGGCAACGCCTTTCTCCCGGTGTCCACCACCGCGTCCACCGCCGGGTCCACCACCGCGACGTCGACCACGCTGCGTGCCGACGTGCTCCAATCCGGCTCCTCGGCGTGCACCAGGGCGAGCCCGTCGTCCAGGTTCAGTTCGTCGACCACGAAGCTGGCGCCCCGATGCAGGTGCACGGCGCCGGGGTGCAGGGTGGCCGGCGCGGTCGCCATGTCCGAGGTGCCCAGCATCCGGCCGGTGTCCGCCTCCACGACGACCACTTGGCCGGCGCCCGAGCCCCGGATGTCGACCCCGGCCGCCGGCCGCTCGGACGGCAGTGGCCAGAACCAACCGGCCGGGCGCCGGCGCAGCACCCCGTCGGCGGTCAGCGCGTCCAGCACCGCCCGGGCTCGCGCGCCACCGAACACCGACGCCACCTCGGCCTCGGTGATCGGCGACTCCGCCGCGGCGCAGGCCAGTTGCGGCGCCAGCACGTACGGGTTCGTCGGATCCAGCACGCAGCTCTCCACCGGCCGCCCGAGCAGAGCCTCCGGGTGGTGCACCAGGTAGGTGTCCAGCGGGTCGTCGCGGGCCACCAGCACGACCAGCGCTTCCCGCCCGGCCCGTCCGGCCCGCCCGGCCTGTTGCCAGAACGACGCACGCGTGCCCGGGAACCCGGCGACCAGCACCGCGTCCAGCCCGATGATGTCGATACCCAGCTCCAGCGCGTTCGTCGAGGCCACCCCGAGCAGTTCCCCGGAGTCCAGCGCGGCCTCCAGCGCGCGCCGCTCCTCGGGCAGGAACCCGGCCCGGTACGCCGACACCCGCGAGGCCAGCGCCGGATCCACCTCGGCGAGGTCCCGAGCGGCCCGCAGCGCGGTGACCTCGGCACCCCGCCGGGAGCGCACGAAGGCCAACGTCCGCGCCCCCTCCACGACCAGGTCGGCCAGCATCCGGCCGGCCTCGGCACCCGCCGACCGCCGCACCGGGGCGCCGTTCTCCCCGGTCAGCTCCTCCAGCAGCGGCGGCTCCCACAGCGCCACGGTGCGCGGCCCGCGCGGCGATCCGTCCTCGGTGACCGCCACCACCGGCGCGCCGACCAGCCGCGACGCCGACTCCGCCGGCCGTGCCACGGTGGCCGAGGCCAGCACGAACGTCGGGTTCGCCCCGTACCGCGCGCACAGCCGCCGCAGCCGGCGCACCAGCAGCGCCACATGCGAGCCGAACACCCCCCGGTAGGCGTGGCACTCATCGATCACCACGTAGCGCAGCCGGCGTAGGAAGCTCGCCCACTTCGCGTGCCGGGGCAGCACCGTGCGGTGCAGCATGTCCGGATTGCTGAACACCCAGCGGGAGTGCGCGCGCACCCAGTCCCGCTCCTCGAGCACCGTGTCCCCGTCGAAGGCCGCCGCCCGCAGCTCGTCGAAACCGCAGGCCAGCACCGCGCCGAGCTGGTCCGCGCCGAGCGCCTTGGTCGGCGAGAGGTACAGCGCGGTGGCCTTCGGGTCCTCCAGCAACGCGGTCAGCACCGGCAGCTGATAGGCCAGCGACTTGCCCGACGCGGTGCCGGTGGCGATCACCACGTGCCGCCCGCCGTGTGCCAGGGACGCCGCCGCCACCTGATGTGACCAGGGCCGGCGGACCCCCAGCTCGCGCAGCGCGGCCATCGCTCGCGGATGCGCCCAACTCGGCCAGTCGCTCTCCTCGGCCGGCCGGGCGGGCAGCTGGGCCACGTGGGTCAGCGGCGACTCACCGGGGGCCACGCCGGCCAGCACCCGGTCCAACAGACTCCCCGGCTCCGGCCCGGCGAAACCGCCGAACGACTCGGCCCCAGACGACTCGGCCCCAGACGACTCGGCCCCGGACGGCGCGGACGGAGCCGGCGCGGACGCGCTCGGGGACGGAGTCAGCGCGGACGGAGCCGGCGCGGACGGAGCCGGCGCGGACGGAGCCGGCGCGGACGGAGCCGGCGCGGACGGAGACGGCACGGACGGAGACGGCGCGGACGCGCTCGGGGACGGAGTCAGCGCGGCCGGGCCGGCGGAGCGCGGTTCGGCGGCCGGCGGGCTGGGGTAGGGACCAGGGAGAGCGGACATCGGGCTCATTGTGACTCCCCGGGCCGACAAACCACGCCCGCGAGCGCACCCGGGCCGGCCGATCCGGCTCAGGTTCCCGTCTGCCCGAACGGTCCGCATCACCCGAAAGAGCGACGGCCGGACGGGCCACAAACACCCGAAGGCCACCCGCAAGCCATCCGGTAGTCAACCGGAATGCCACTGATTCGGGTGAATTGTGGCCGCCTCGAGAATGATGTCCGACACGTTCTGCCGGCGATGCCGATACCCGTCCTCAGCTGCCTCGAGACACCCCCATACACTGCGGCGACATCGGGTGTCGCTGACTCGCGGCGCCGTCGTGAACAACGTGAGGGATCGGTCCAAGGTCAGTACTGATCTCGCCGTCCCCTCGTTGGCGAATGCGATTCAACCAGGAGGACGGATGTCCCGGCTCATCCTCGCGGAGGGTCTCGAGCTCTCCTCGAGTGATCGCACCGTAGTAGGTGTGGTCGCCGTGGTCGCCCTCATTGCACTGGCGATCGGTTTCGTGCTGCGCAAGGAGGTTCTGGCCGCCGGCCAGGGGACCGAGCGCATGCAGGAGATCGGCCGGGCGGTGCAGGAGGGGGCTTCGGCCTATCTCAACCGTCAGTTCCGCACACTCGGCGTCTTCGTCGTGATCGTGTTCCTGCTGCTGTTCGTGCTACCCGCGGACAACACAGCGGAACGGATCGGCCGGTCCATATTCTTCGTGGTCGGTGCGGGCTTCTCGGCCACCATCGGCTACCTGGGCATGTGGCTGGCCACCCGGGCGAACATCCGGGTCGCCGCGGCGGCCCGGGAGGACGGCGGCCGGGAGAAGGC
>Ga0137415_10004671_pt1 | contig 13551 bp, 12 predicted proteins | sample CZODoug3_1_1_16f_FD_183082 | JGI IMG/M metagenome (GOLD analysis project Ga0137415, IMG submission 183082) | Vadose zone soil fungal communities from Angelo Coast Range Reserve, California, USA - CZODoug3_1_1_16fungal (Hybrid Assembly) | ecosystem: Environmental > Terrestrial > Soil > Vadose... | reverse complement strand
GATCCCTGTGGCGCGAGCTCGAAGCGCCAGGCGCCGTCCTGAGATTCCGTGATGTTCGGGGTGAACGACATGACGGGCCGGCCCTGCGGATCGGTGAGCCGGACGTACAGGATGCGCTCGCCCCCGGTGTCGGTCCGCAGCGTCAGGCTCCGGCGGCCCCGCGCCGTCACCGTCACCGACATGCCGGCGGCGTCGGCGTGCTGCCCGGGCGTGAGGTCGTCGAGGTGCAGCGTGCTGAGCGTTCTTGGAAAGTGCATCGTGAGCACGCCCGAGACCGCCTTGATCGCGTCCGGTGACGGCTTGGCGTCCAGGATCAGGTAGAGCGGCCTGGTAAGGACGCCGTCCTTGCCGGCCGATCCAAACCGCACGGCGGTCGCCGTCGACGGCGTCAATGTTGTGCCGTCCTTCAACTCGATGCGCTTGAGTTGAAGCCGCCCCACGGTGAAGGCGTGCTCGAAGTTGGGCAGGGCCGGGCTGCGCAAGCTGAACTCGAGCCTGGTGGTGAAAAACGACTGCGCGCGCTCGAAGGACAGCGCGAAGGGATTGGCGCCCGGCGCGTCGCGGCGGAGGGCCTGCAGGGTGTACGGCCGGAAGTCCGGCGTGGTGTCCCGCATGGTACCGGCGGGCTTGCCGGCCATCGACCAATCCGTCAGCCTGAACGGCCACTGGAGCAGTTGCTCCTCGGCGACGAACGTCACCTCGACCTTGTCCACGACCCCGCTGTATCGCGCCTGCGCGGCCGTCCCCTCGCCGAACAGGAAGTCGCCGCTGACCTTCATCTCCGACGCGAGCGGCCGGCCGGCGGCGTTGAGCGCCCGGACCTCGAGCACCCTATCCGTCGCGCCCGCGATCTGATAGGCGACGTCGCCGCCCTCCACCTTGGTCAGCGTGACCGTGGCGCCGTGTTTCGCCAGCTTCGCGCCGGGCGCGGGGCGCGTCACGCTGAGCGTCTCGACGCGGGTGGGCAGCCGGAGCTCGACGCGGCCCGCGATGGTTGCAAGCGTGTGAGGGTCGGCGCCCGGAGCGAGCCGGACAGCCTTCACGGCGCGCAGACGCTGGCCGCCGGACCCGCTGAACGTGCCGGGGAGCGTGCTGCGCTGGCGGCCGCAGTCTTCGACGCGCAGCAGCTGCTGTCCGCCGGTGGCGGTGACGCCGTCGACGAAGAGTCGTGCCCGGTCTCCGCCCCCACTCACATTGGGAATCGAGGCCGCGAACGCCTCGACTTCCAGCTCCAGCCCTCCGTCGCCCTCCGAGGGCAGACGCATCGCGTTCAATCGGATGCCGAACGGTCCCTGGATCTGGTCGACCTCGTCGGCGAACATGGCGCGCGGGTCGTACGGGGCGAGCGCGGACGCGGCGACGACGGGTACGAAGACACTCGGGTTCGACTCGATTCGTTCGGCGCTCGGGCTCGCAGGGGCGGGTCTGCTCCCGCGCTCGGTGCGGAGGCCCGAGAACAGCGCGGCGAGCAGCTCGTTGACCGCGGCGCTCAGATTCGAGGCCAGCGCCCGGTCGACCGTGAACTCGATGGTCTGGCGGCTGCCGGTCTGCTTGACGCTCAGGCTGTCGAACAGCGCGCCGAGGCTCGGCGCCACCTGCGCCCACTGCGCGCGGGACTGTCGCAAGGCGCGCTCCCAGTCCTCGACCTTCTGTCGCAGTCGCGCGGCGTCCGTCGCGTCCAGGACGAGGCGCAGTCGTCCGGAGGGCGGCACGGTCTTCGCGCCGAGCCCGAGGTAGAGATGCTCGACGTCGGCGGCCTGGGCGGCCGCAGCCTTTGCAGAGGCCTGCAGCATCGGGGTGGTGACCGTCTTGGGCGCGTCCCGCGGGCGCCACATGCCGATGCTCAGCACGTCGGAGTGGGCCAGCGGCTGCCACCACGCCAGCTCGGCCTCGTCGGCCGCGGGGATCTGCGTCAGGCGAGGCAGCAGCGTCGCGTGGGCGGCCGGATCGCTGATCAAGATCCAGCGCGGATCGAGCGTGATCATCCACGTCGTGACGTTGTCGCAGCGGTCCGGGTCGACCCGGCGCACTTCGTACGAGGTTCGGCCGCCGTCCGGACGGGGCGTCCCACGGAGGTCGCGCGTGACGTACTGCTCGAGGCTCGGGACATCGAACTGGCCGACGATGACGACGGCGTGGCGCACGCCTCGCTCGGTCGCGGGGTAGAGGCCGTAGAGCACGTGCTCGACGTCGCGCCGCATGTCCACGCGGGCGGCCGCCAGATGCTCGAGCATCGTGCGCTCGGCCGCGGGGCGCGCCGCGCGCGCGCTGCCGGTGGCGACCGCGGGCGCGCCGAGGTACCAGCGCTCGAGGAAGACGGCCTGCCGCACGTTGACCGCCGCCAGGAGAATCAGATCGGGTGTCGCGAGCGCCGCCTCCGCCGCGAACGTCTGCGCGGCCGGAGAGATGAGCGGTCGGATGACGACGACGTAGAATCCGACCGCGACGACGAGGATCGCCGCCAGCACGCCGACCAGCGCCTTTTTCACGCTGTCATTTTATGAGCAGCGCGCCCGGACCCGGAAGGTATAACTAGCGGTCCAGCTCGACCAGGTACTCCTTGATCCGCTTGGCGTCCGGCGCGGTGGGCTTGAGCGCCAGATACTGCTCGAAGGCCGCCTTCGCCCTGGCGGTGTCCTTCTGCTGGTAGTAGAGGAAGCCCAGCTGGCGGTGCGGCTCGGGCGCCGTCGCGTCCAGCTCGACGGCCTTCTCGTAGGACGCCAGCGCCAGCCGCGCGTGCTCGGCCTTCTTGTCGGCGTCCCGCGCGCGCTGCGCCTGCAGCCGGTGCAGGTCGCCGTAGTACGTGTGGGCGATGGGGTCCCTGGGCGTGATGGCCAGCACGCGGTCGAGCTGGCGCTGGGCCACCGGGAACCGGCCGGCGCGGATGTCCTCGTAGGCGTTCTCGCGCACCACCGAGCGCATCCGCAGCTGGAAGTCCTCGGTGTCGCGCGTCGTCGTCGGTGCCGCGGCGGCCTCCGCGTACTTCGACCTCAGCAGTCCCTCGGTCGTCTCGATGCGCTCGGTGAGCTTGGGGTGGCTGCCAAAGAAGAACGTCTCGAGCGAGCCGCGGTCCTTCGACTCCGAGCGCAGCAGCGCGAACACCTTGGGCGCCTCCTTGGGGTCGTAGCCGGCGCGCACGAGGTTCTCCATGCCGCCGTTGTCGGCGTCGCGCTCGAGGTCGCGCCCGTAGCCGTTGATCGCGGCCATGGTGGTGAGGGCGAGGCCGAGCCCCAGGATCGCGTTGGCCGTCTGGCCGATGACGGCCGCGCCGACGTGATCGCCCTTCTGCGCGCGCGAGCCGGCGGCGGCCGCCACGCCGATCGAGGCGGCCACCGCCGCCACCGTGTACAGGATCTGCTTGGTCTGGATGTCGCGCTGAAACGAGAGCGCGTGGCGATGGGTGACGTGCGTCATCTCGTGGCCGACGATCATCGCCAGCTGCGACTCGTTGTCGAGACGGCTGAGGAGCCCGGTGTGCACGTAGATGTGGCCGTTCGGCAGCGCGAAGGCGTTCAGCGTCGGGTCGCGCAGGACGCCGAACTTGAAGCCGGGCCCGCCCGCCGCGCGCACCTGCTCGGGGGTCAGCCGATCGCCGATCCCGGCCAGGTATTCCTCGAGCAGCGGGTCGTCGTAGACCTTGGCCTTCTTGAGGAGCGCCTCCTCTTCCTTCTCGGCCGCGGCCCAGAGGGAGCGCTCGTCGGATTCGGGCTTGAACGCCTTGCCGTCGGCCCCGATGGGCGGCACGTGACGGCTCGCGCAGGCGGGCAGGAGCAGGCTCAGGATCACCAGCCAGGCGACCGAGGTGCGGATGCCCTTCGCCATCGGAGGTCTCCTCAGTTCCGCGACCCGAGCTGCTGCCGGACACGCCGCAATTCGTCCCGAAAGCCCTCGGCGTCGGGCGCGCCCGGAAAGCGCGTGAGATAGCGCTCCCATTCCGTCGCGCCCTCGTGCAACCGGCCCAGGCGGACCAGCACCGTGCCGCGGTCACGCTGGTGCACGCCCGAGTCGGCGTCCAGGACGAGCAGCCGGTCCACCACCCCGAGCGCGCGATCCCAGGCCTGGCGCTTGGCGTAGATCCCCTTGAGGTTACGCAGCATGCGCACGACGATCTGGTGCTTGCTGCACGGCGCCCAGTGGGCGTCCTCGAGCTTCACCGGCCGCCCCACGGCGCGCGCGGCAACCTCCTCGGCGCGCTCGGGGGTCAGGGTGGCGCCGCCGTTGAACGGGTCGAGGAACACGCGACGCCCGGCCAGCCGCGCGCTGACGATGAAGTGGCCCGGCAGCCCGACGCCGTCGACCTCGATGCCCACGCGGCGCCCGGTCTCGATCGTCAGCACCGACAGCGTGATGGGGATGCCGAGGCGGCGGTCGAGGACGTCGTTGAGGCAGGAGTTGCGCGGATCGTAGTACTCCTTGTCGTTGCCGCGGAAGCCTTCCTCCTCGAAGAGGAACGCGACGAGCCGGTCGAGCGCCGCCTGGGGGCCGCGGGCGCCGGCGGCGTTCGAGCGCGCCGCCAGCGAGTCCAGCCGCGCCACCTCGCCCTCGACGTCGAGATCGGGGTGCTCGATCCGCGCCACGGCCAGGGCCGCCCGCGTCAGGTCGATGCGCGCGTCGGGCGTGCGCGCCAGCTCGCGGAAGGGCTCGAGCGCGTCCATCAGCACCCCGGGGCGTGGTGGATGCCGGCCGTCGCGAGCGCCTTCTTCTGCAGCTCGTCGGCCAGCTCCAGCGTGCGCCGCGCGGCGCGCTGCGCCGCCGCCTGCGCCTCGGGCGTCGTGGCCAGCCGCAGGAGGGTTCGGCGGCCCAGCTCGTGGTGGTGACGCTCGTCGGGCTCGATGATGTCGCGGTAGAGCGCCGCCGTCTCCTTGTCCCCCACCCGCTCGCAGAACTCGATGAACTGGCGGTTCTTCACGATCGCGATCGCCTCGCGGGTGAACTGGCCGGCGGCCACGCGCTCGACGCTGCTCGTGAGGCTCTCGAGGTATTTCGAGAGCGGGCCGAAGCCGCCGGCGAGCGGATCGAAGGTGTCGGCGTCGAAGCCCAGCTGCCCCAGCCGCTTGGCGATCAGCTCGTAGTGCTTGGCTTCGTCGGCGGCCTGGCGGGCCAGCGCGAGCATCAGCTTGATGTCGTCGGAGGCGGCGAGCCAGCGCGCGGCGATGAGCGTGGCCTCCGCCTCGTTGCGCAGCGCGACCTTCAGGAGATTGGGCACGTTCAGCGGGCCCTTCACCTCGGGGGTCAGCGTGGCGTCGGGCTCGAGCGCGCGCAGGCGCGCCTGGTTCTCGGCGTCGAGCGCGGCCACGAACTCTTCGGACGTCACTTGCTTGGCCCTCCCGGGGGGGCGATGCCCTCGCGCAGGAGGGCCGGCAGCTCCTGCGTCAGCGTCTCCTTCGTCACCACGCGGCCGCAGCGCGCGTGCCACGGCTGCGTCTGCCGCGCCAGCACGTGCGTCGTGTAGGCGAGCACGGGCGGCCGGGGCGTCGCCCGCTCGAGCGCCGCGAAGATCGCCGCGTAGTCGAAGGGGCCGGTGAGGTCGAGCAGCACGAGCCGTGCGCCCGCGGCCAGCGTCGCGTCGATCTCGTCGGCGGAGCGGGCGAAGACGAGCGGGACGCCGGCCAGCCGGGCCACTTCGCGGATGCGCGCGACGAAGAAGAGATCCGACACGACGGCGACGACGCGCGCGGTCGCCTGCGGCGACCCCGAGGGGGCTTCTGTCGAGCCGGTGCTAGTCACTCTGCTCGCGGATGCCGAGCCAGTAGCGCTGCCACTCCGCGATGTGGCTGAGCGTGCGCATGTCACGGATCCGGTCCACGTAGACGATGCCGTTGAGGTGGTCCGTCTCGTGCTGGATCACGCGGGCGAAGAAGTCCTTGGCGACGAGCTCGACGGCATTGCCCTCCCGGTCGAGGCACTCGAGCCGCACCGCCGTGTAGCGCGGCACCACACCCCGCATGTCGGGCACCGAGAGGCAGCCCTCCCAGCCGTCCTCCATCTCCTCCGAGAGGGGCGTGACGACGGGGTTGATGACGACGGTCAGCGGGATCTCCGGAGCCTCGGGGTAGCGCTCATTCTTGGCCACCTCGATCACCGCGATCTGCCGCGGCACGTGCACCTGGTTGGCGGCCAGCCCGGCGCCGTCGTACTCGTGCATGGTCTCGATCATGTCGGCGATCAGCTGCTGGACGGGAGCCGAGCGGATATCGGCGGCAGACACGGGCTCGGCGGGCTGGCGAAGCACGGGATGACCGAGCCGCGCGACCTTCAGGATCGCCATAACGTCCAGATTTTACACCACCCGTCGAGATCCGCGCCAAATCGGGGTCGGCTGTGCGCCTGAGTGCGGCCGGCCGCGAATGGCTTCTCTCAGCTACTCGTGAAAGACTTCGGTGAGCCGGTGACATCGCCGCATCGTGGGGAGAGTGCCATGCGCAGGTCTTGGGCGCGGCTCGCGCTCGTCGCCGCCGTCGACGTGGTGGTCCTCAGTTTCAATTTTGGTTCGCGTCTGCTTCTGACGAACGATGACACACGCTTCCCGGTCATGGCCCGGGACGTTCTCGTCAACAGGCATTGGCTGGTCCCGGCCCTTCCGGATGGAACACCTCATCTCATGAAGCCCCCCCTTGGGGTGTGGCTGATCGCGCTCGCCTCCTGGCCCGCCGGAGCGGTCAGCGTCGGGACGGCTGTCCTGCCCTCTCTCCTGGAAGCCATCGGCGTGGCGCTCCTGACGTACTGGCTTGGACGCCGGCTCTTCGACCCGAACGCAGGGCTGGTCGCCAGCCTCACGGTCGCCACCACGGTCGGGGTCTACTCGATGGCGCACTCGTCGATGCCCGACATGGCGCAGATGGTCGCCGCCACGGGCGCGATGGCGCTGTACGTGGCCTCCCAGTTCGGAGACGAGCCGGCCTGGCTGGTGGCCTTCTACGGCATCATCGGCGTCGGGTCGCTGGCCAAGGGCGCGGCTGGTTTCGTCCCGCTCGCCGTCGTTGTCGTGGACACGATCCTCACCCACGGGATGGTCGGACTGAAGCGGTTGGTATCGATCCCGGGCTGGATCCTGCTCGCGGCCCTCGCAGTGCCCTGGTGGATCGTGGCCGCCATGTCCGGAGGGCGCACGCGCTTCGTCCAGGGCTTCGTCCTGAACGACCAGCTGCTCTTTTATTTCGGGCGGCCGGTCTGGGGCTGGCGGACGACCATCGAGCCCTTCGCTCACGCCGTCGCGGTCCTGCTGCCCTGGGGGCTGCTGGTGCCCTTCGCGGTCCGTCGAGCACTCCGCGAAGCTGACCCGGCAACGCTTCGACGGCTGCGACTGCTGTTCTCATGGCTGGTCACGGCGTTCGTCCTTATCGCCGTGTCGGGCCGTCAGCGAGACCGCTATTACCTGGCGCTCTGCCCCGCCGCGGCGCTTCTGATCGGGTGGTGGTACTCGACGTTGGCGTGGCGGTGGCGCGCACGCGCGTTCGCGGGCGCGTGCATCGCAGTCGTGGCGGGCGGCGTCGTGTTCGTCACCCTCGACACGCCGCGCTTCAATGCCACGACCGATCTCCACGAGCTGCGGGCCGTGCTGGCACGGGCGCCGGCCGACCTCTTCGCATATGATCTGCAAGACCTCGCCCTCTCCTTCAACCTGGACCGCCCAGTCGTGAACGACAAGAATTACCAGAGGTTCGAGGCCCGTGCCCGGCAGGGCCAGATGGCTTACCTGATCATCTCCGACCGGGCGCTCCGTGCCCAGCGCGTCGACCCCTGCATGCGCCATGTCGCGAGCGGCCTGGTGACGGAGCGGCCGTTCACGGTGCTCGATCCGAGGGGATGTAGCAATCGCTGAAGGCGCGGTGGCCCTCATGGCGCCGGGAGCCCGAGGAAGCGCGCGGCGTTGGCGCCGTCCACGATCGCCGCGCGCGCGGCGGGGGCCAGTTCCGCCGACTCCACCGCCCGCACCGGATCGTCCGCACCCATGTCGAACGGATAGTCGCTGCCGAGGACCACGCGGTCCAGTCCGAGCTCGTCGACGATGAACCTGAGATTCGACGCGCCCAGCGTGAGCGAATCGACCCAGATGCGCCGCGCGTAGTGACGCGGCTCGTGGGGGATGGCGGCCGGCCCCTCGGGTCGCACGCCCCAGCCGTGGTTGAGCCGCGCCAGCGTGAACGGAAACGCGCCACCGCCGTGCGCAAAGCAGATCCGCAGCCGCGGCAGCCGCTCGAGCACGCCGCCGAAGATGAGCGTGGAGATGGCCAGCGCGGTCTCGAGCGGGTTGCCGACGATCAGCGGGAAGTAGTAGCGGCGCATCCGGTCCAGCCCGATCAGCGGCGCCGCCGGATGCACGAACACCGCGACGTCGAGGTCCACGCACGCGGCGAAGAAATCGAAGAGCGCGGGGTCGTCGAAGTCGCGCCCTCCAGGGCAGGTGCCGATCTCCACCGCGGACAGAGCCAGCCCCTCGCGCGCGTGGCGCAGCTCGTCGATCGCCAGCGCGGGCGCCTGGAGCGGCACCGTGGCCATGCCGACGAAGCGCCGGGGATGCCTGGCGACGATCTCGGCCACGTGCGCGTTCTGCATCCGCGCGAAACCCTGGGTGGCCTTGGCGTCCGCCCAGTAGCAGAACATCACCGGCGGCGGCGAGAGCGCCTGCACGTCGACGCCCAGCCGGTCCATATCCTCCAGCCGCCGGGCCGGATCCCACGAGCGATCGTCGATGTCGCGGAAGAACTGCGCGCCGGTGAAGATCGTCGCGCCGCAGCCGTCGCGCGGCTCCAGGCGCGGCCAGTTGCCGCCGCCATGGCGCGCCGCCCAGTCCTCCCAGCGCTCGGGCACGACGTGAGTGTGGACGTCGACGCGCACGCTACCTGGACTCCACGCAACCGATCGAGGTCATCGCGTCGCGACACTCTACACCACGCGCGGAGAGCTCGATCGGCGAACGGTGGGTTGCCGTGGTGATGCGGGCGAACACGGAGACGCGACGGCGCCGGGGGACAGGACCGACGCCGCCGCGTCCCGCTGAGGGAGGTCGTTACCTCTTCTGACCGCCCTCGGGCTGCGGACGATCGGCGCCCTGCTTCATGCCGCCCGCCTCGTTGCCCTCGTCCTGCTGCTGGGGCTTACGCTGCGGCTGCTGCGGCTGATCCTTGTCGAGCTGGATCGGCTCGCCGCTCTCGGCGTCCTTGTTGTCGTGCTCCTGGGGCTTGTTGTCGGCCATGGCGATGCTCTCCTTCCCCCGCGACGCGGGTGTGCCCGAGAAAAACGCAAGGCCCATACCACTGAAGGGAGGGACGTGGCTTACAACGCGCTACGGCGACGATTCGCGAGGACGATCGCGGCATTGCGCGCGAGGCCGGCTCGCCGGGCGCGCTTGAGCGGCGAGCCGCGGAAATGGGCGCGAAATTCCTCGTCGCTCATCCCCACCAGCACTTCGGGCGCCGGCGGCGGCGTGGCCCGCCCGCGCAGCGTCTCCCCCGCCGGCGGCGCGTGGCGGTTCCAGGGGCAGACCTCCTGACAGACGTCGCAGCCGAACAGCCACTCGCCGATGGGCGCCTGGAGCTCGTCGGGGATGGGCCCGCGGTGCTCGATCGTGAGGTAGGCGATGCAGCGGCGGGCATCGAGCGCGTAGGGCGCGCCGAAGGCCGCCGTCGGGCACGCGTCGAGGCACGCCGTGCAGGTGCCGCAGCGGTCGGGCACCGCGTCATCGGCCGGCAGCTCGGCGGTGGTGAGGACGAGGCCGATGAAGAAGTACGAGCCGAGACCCGGCGCGATCAGGTTCGTGTTCTTGCCGATCCAGCCGAGCCCGGCCGCCGCCGCGAGGTCGCGCTCCATCACGGCGCTGGTGTCGAGCGAGGCGCGGCTCCGGGCGCCCGACGCCGCGCTCACGTAGTCGCGCAGCGCGTGCAGCCGCGGGCGCAGCACCGTGTGATAGTCGGCGCCTCGCGCGTAACGCGCGACACCGCGCCACTCGGGCTCGTCCCCGCACGCGTAGTTGAGCGCGACGGCGATCACGGAGCGGCAGCCGGGCAGCACGCGCGCGGGATCGAGGCGCTCGGCGCGCGTCTCTTCCAGGTAGTCCATCGTCCCCGCGCAGCCGTCGTCGAGCCAGCGCTCGAAGGCGGCGCCGTGCGCGAGCCTCGCGGGCCCGATGGCCACCCGGTCGAAGCCCAGCTCGAGCGCGCGCGCCTTCACCGCCTGGGCGAGCGCCATGCCGACGAGCGTCACGCCTTCCTCGCTCGGACGTGCAGGTGCGCGCGCGTGAGCGTGCGGCCGCCCTCCTCCAGGAACTTGATGTAGCGGAACCAGCGGCCGTCGGCGCGCCACTTCTCCTCCAGCCCGATCGCCGCCGCCAGCGCCTCCTCCACGGAGCCGAACGCCTGCACGTCGCGCTCCACCGACAGGTGCTCGACGCGGAACCCCGCGCCCTCGAGCGCGACGCGCGCCTCGTCCTCGTTCCAGGCGAAGCGCGAGCGGCGACCCGTCTCGCGCCACTGATCGGCGTGGAACGCGACGAACGCGAACGGCGCGCCGCGGGTCAGCGCGCGGCCGGCGCGCTCGGCGATCGCGGAGGACATGCAGAGGTGGGCGACCACGGCGTCGGGCTCGAGGCCGCCGTACTCCCCGGCCTCGGCGTCGAGGCCGACGAATTCCACGTTGGTGAGGCCGGCGGCGGCGGCCGCGCGGCGCGCGTCGGTCAGCGCGACCTCGTCGCGGTCGATGCCGACGACGCGGCCCGAGCGCGGCGCCAGCGCCAGCGCGAGCCGCCCGCGCCCGGTGCCGACGTCGAGGACCGTACGAGCGGTGAGATCCTCATCGGCGAGGAGCTCCAGGAACGCGATGCTTGGATTCGCCGTCGGGGCGCCTTCGCGCCCGACGGTCGGGCGGTCACCCCGTGACGGCGCCATCGGACGCGCTCGAAACGAGGCGCGCATACTTCGCCATCACGCCCCAGGTGTAGCGGGGCTTCGGCTGCTTCACGGCACGCAGCCGCTTCTTCAGCTCGCCCGCGGACAGCTCGGCGTCGAGACGGCGCTTCTTGATGTCGATGACGATCGTGTCGCCGGTCTTGAGGGCCGCGATCGGCCCCCCGTCGGCCGCCTCGGGCGCGATGTGGCCGATCATGAAGCCGTGCGTGGCGCCGGAGAACCGGCCGTCGGTCATGAGCGCGACCTTGTCGCCGAGCCCGGCGCCCTGGATGGCGCCCGTGACGTGCAGCATCTCGCGCATGCCGGGACCGCCCTTGGGACCTTCCCACCGGATGACGATGACGTCGTTGGCCTTGATCTTCCCCGCCTTCACCGCGGCGAAGCAATCTTCCTCGCGATCGAACACACGCGCCGGCCCGCGGTGCACGTCCTTTTTCTGGCCGGAGACCTTGGCCACGCAGCCGTCGGGGGCGAGGTTGCCGCGCAGGATCACGAGGCCGCCCTCCGGCTTGATCGGATTGCTCAGCGCGTGGACGACCTTCTGCCCGGGGGTCTCGCGCGCGGCGCGTGCTTCCTCGCCGATCGTGCGGCCGGTCACGGTCTTCTCGTCGGCGAACAGCAGCCCGGCGTCGAGCAGGCGCTTGGCCACCACGCCCATGCCCCCGGCCTCGTACATCTCGGGCGCCGTGAACGAGCCCCACGGTTTCATGTCGGCGAGCAGCGGCGTCTTGCGCGAGATCTTGTCGAACTCGTCGATCGTCAGCTTGACCCCGGCTTCCTTCGCCACCGCCAGCAGGTGCAGCACGGCATTGGTCGAGCCGCCGGTGGCCATGACGCCGGCGATCGAGTTGTAGAGGGACTTCTTGGTGATGATCTGCCGCGGCGTCAGCCCCTTGCGCAGGACGTCCATGGCCAGCCGGCCCGTCTGAAAGGCGATCTCTTCCTTCTGAGGATCGGGCGCCGGCACGTCGTTGAAGCCCATCGGCGAGACGCCGAGCATCGCGAACGCGGTGGCCATCGTGTTGGCGGTGAACTGCCCGCCGCAGGCGCCCTCGCCCGGGCACGACGCGCACTCGACGGCGTGCAGCTCCTTGTCGTCGATCTTGCCGGCGTTGCGGGCGCCGATCGCCTCGAAGATGTCCTGCACGGTCATCCGCTTGCCCTTGTACTCGCCGTACATGATCGAGCCGCCGTAGAGCATGACGCTGGGCAGATCCAGCCGCGCCATCGCCATGACCATGGCCGGGATCGTCTTGTCACAGCCGGAGAGCGTGACCAGACCGTCCAGCAGGTGGCCGCGCGTGACCAGCTCGACCGAGTCGGCGATCCAGTCGCGGCTGATCAGCGAGGCCTTCATGCCCTCGGTGCCCATGGCGATGCCGTCGGTGACCGAGATCGTGTTGAACTCGATCGGCGTGCCGCCGGCGGCGCGGACGCCCTCGGCGACCTTCTGGGCGAGCTTGCGGTGGTTGGCGTTGCACGGCGTCAGCTCGATCCAGCAGTGCGCGATGCCGATCAGCGGGCGCGCGAGGTCCTCGTCGGTGAAGCCGACGGCGCGGAAGTAGGAGCGCGCGGCGGCGCGGTCGGCGCCGTCCAGCAGCGCGCGGCTCTTGTGGCGGGGATCGAACGTCATGGCGGCCCTCCGATGAGGTGGCAGTCTAGCACGCCGCGCGCGGGCCTCAGACGGGGCGCTTGGCGACCAGGAACGTGAACTTGCCGTGCTGGACGACCTCGCCGCGCTGGTTGATGACCTGACGCTCCTCGACGATGACGCCGCCCTCGCGCATCGAGCGCTTCACGGCCGTGCGCGAGACGCTGTGGATGGTGTCGCCCACGGGCAGCGGCGCGTCGACGTGCCACTCCACGCCCATGAAGGCGAGGACGGCGAGCGGGGGCTGCGGAATCCGCCAGCCGAGGCCCGTGGTGAGCGCCAGGAGCAAGAGGTCGGGCGCCACGCCGTCGGCGGGCGCGACGTCGCCCGTCACGCCGCCATAGAGCGCGACGTGCGCCTCGGTGACAGTCATGCCGGGTGTCTCGCGGATGCCGTGCAGCTCCACATCCTCGAAGAAGAACTGCGGGGCCGCGGTCGCGGTCATTTGACGTGGGGGGCCCCGATATGGCCCCCCTGATTGTTCAAGCGAAGGGGGCTACGCCCCCCTCGGACTCCCCCGGCCGACGCTCGGACGCGCCCCGGCGGAGCCGTGGCGCGCCTCGGGGTCGACACAGGATGTCTCATCGGCGGCGGCGCTCCACCATGAGGTCGGTCTCCCCCTCCTGCACCACCTCGTCGCGCTGGTTGACCACCGTGCGCTCGACCGTGACCAGGCCGCGGTCGGGCTTGGAGGTCTCCTTCTTCGCGGTCACCTTCGCGCGCAGCCGGATCGTGTCGCCGATCTTGATCGGCCCCTTGAACTTCCAGCGCAGCCCGACGAAGGCGAGGGTGGCGTAGGCCTGCGTGGCGCGCGTGAAGAGGCCGGCCTGGATGGCGAGCCCGAGCAGGCCGTGGGCGATGCGCTCGCCGAAGATCGACTGCTTCATGAACTCGGCGTTGGTGTGCAGCACGTTGTAGTCGCCCGACAGCCCGGCGAAGAGCACGATGTCCGTCTCGGTCACCGTGCGGCCCGGCGACTCGTACTCCTCGCCCACC
>Ga0137415_10004670_pt1 | contig 13553 bp, 12 predicted proteins | sample CZODoug3_1_1_16f_FD_183082 | JGI IMG/M metagenome (GOLD analysis project Ga0137415, IMG submission 183082) | Vadose zone soil fungal communities from Angelo Coast Range Reserve, California, USA - CZODoug3_1_1_16fungal (Hybrid Assembly) | ecosystem: Environmental > Terrestrial > Soil > Vadose... | reverse complement strand
CCTGGACTCGTAGATTTTCCGGTAAGACTGCGTCGGCGCTTCCGAAGAAATGGCTTCCGCGAGATCGGAGGTGCTGATGCTTGGCTTCGGAGCATTGCGCGCAGAGAGCGAACCGGATGCTCCGGCCATTGTGCCCCCGGAAACCGCGGCCCACACTTCGGTTTGCTTCTGGTCCACCGCAGCCTGCTCGCGGACGCTGGGGTGCACGATGGTCTTCGCCGCCGTGAATTGCGAGCTACTGCCCGTCCAGCGGCCGTGCTCCACGCAGAAAACATCGAGTGGCAGCGGCTCGGCGCCAACCGGCACGATGCGATCCTTGCCGATAATGCGATCCTGCTTGCCGCCGCTGACCAGTTCGCCGGCCAGCAGCAGCAGCGGACGCTTGCTGCGGTTGATGAGCACGAGCTGGTTTACAGAGGCGCTTGCGCTGTAATCCGGGATGGTGTGAACTCCATCGCGGTTGCGCACCATGCGGACAGTCCCGCGCTCGCTGACGATCACTTCACCGCTCGCGAGACCTTCTTCCAGCGTCAGAAAGCTGCTGGTGTCCTGCGAGGAGCCGCTAACCACGGGAAAAATCGCAATGTTTTCGTAGACGACTGGATCGAGGATGCGCCAATCGCCTTCCGCACGGGAAGCGGCCTTATGTGGGTTTGGAGCAGCCCAAACAAAAGCGAGGCCTCCAAGAGTGGCGATGGCCGCCAGGGCGGTAATGGCAACAGCGAAAAGCGAGCGTTGCATGGAACCTCCTTGCAGGGAATAAGAAAGACCTGCTCAGGAATTAGAACGGGGCGGCTGAGATTTCTTGCAAGGAAACAGAACTAAGAAAGCGAAGAGATAGCCGGAGGGAGAAAAAACCTTAAAGAGAGGAAGCCGGGCCGTTCAGCCGTTCGGGTCGCCCAGATTGATGCGGCCCTTCGGCCGTTTGTTCTTGAGCGCTTCGCCTTCTTCGCGTTCATATTCGGCGATTTCCTCTTCGGTGTACGAAAACGACTCGCGGGAGGCAAACATGGAGTTGGACTTGGCGGCTTTTTTCTTCTTTTTGCGCAGCTCCCCAAATTCGTAGCGCACCTGGCGAATCGGCGCGTCGATCGCTTTTATTTCCACCAGCAGATCGCTGACCTTTTCCAGGAAATCGTGGAGATGGAAGGGCCGCAAAACGTACGGAAGCTTGGCGCGCTCCAGCGAGCCGGTATACTGGTCGCCGCTTACTTCTGGAACGAGATACAAGGCGCGGAGGCGGCCGCCTTCTTCAGGAGGGACGTTGGTCAGCTCACGCAGGGTCACGAAAAGGGGGCTGTCTGTGCCGGTGATGGTTACATTGGCGATGACCAAGGACCACTCCCCGGTGCGCAGCTCAGCGAGGAACATCTTGGTATCGGGCACGACGCGCACACGCCAGCCCTCAGAATCGAGGATCTGCTTCAGCGCGCCCTGGCTCTGGACATCATCATCGAGGATGAGGATGCCCACCTGCCGGGGCTCAATCGGAGACGCAGGGGTACCCATTGTCAAAGTATAGCGTTCGGCGAGGCGCGCACGGGATGGAATGGTAGGGCTGGCGCGTATCGGCCAATGGGTATGGTGTCAATTATTAGTTCTTGGTGAAATCCAGCAGGAAAGCTCGATTGGCTGTCCCGGTCACCGTTGGGGACGAGTGGATACCCTGACACCCAGTTGACCGGTGCCGTGGGAAGTTTTCCAGAACCCCGTTCCTGGACCGCGGGGATACATGTCCGCTTAGCCGGGTATACACGAGCTTGCAGGTGGGACCCCTTCTGCTTCAGGAGCAAATCATCAGGACTTAACGTACATGAGAATGCAGGTCTTAATCGGTACGGCATCCCGGCGTTTACTTCTGCTGAATTGCTGGCTTGGCCGGATTGTATGGTCCTTCTTACCGAGATAGTTTAGCGTCAGGCGACAAGGGCCACGAATGTAGGATGTTCAGCCCGCGGTTTAGACCGCTAGAAATATTTGGCCGCATCCTCCTCCGCTGCTCTTTCCGACCTAAGTTGGTTGAACGACATGTGGCGACGATTTGAACAACGCAAGATTGACTGCTCAAAGAACAGCGAACAACTGCGGCCGGCCCGCCTGGCAGGCCAAGCGCGCAACCGCGCGGCGCTGATACGGGCAGGCTTCCGCAAGGACTATTTCCCATATGTCGAAGTGAAGCTGCGCCAACGCGATCAGGTTTCTTTCGTTTTGCCTGTCCCCGGGCAGAGGATTCACTAGGAGCTCGCGATGTGTACTCAACCGGTGGTTCTTGATTCGACGCTACGCAGTTCGAAAGCGGTGGAATTCGAGGAGGCGCTGCGCGCGAAGATCGTCAGGCAGGAAGAAGCAGTGCAGGCGATGGTAGACCTGTACCAGGTGTTCTGTGCCGGCTTGAACTCGCCGGGGCGACCGGTAGGGAGTCTTTTGTTCCTCGGTCCGACCGGGTCCGGAAAGACGCGCATCGTGGAAGCCGCGGCGGAGATTTTGTTTGGGGATCCCCGCGCGGTGATCAAGGTCGACTGCGGTGAGTTTCAGCATTCGCATGAGATCTCGAAGCTAATCGGCTCACCCCCGGGATACCTGGGCCATCGCGAAACACATCCACTGATCACCCAGGAGGCACTCGCCGCGAACCATACGGACAAGCTGAAGCTCAGCTTCCTGCTGTTCGATGAAATTGAAAAGGCCAGCGACGCTCTTTGGCAACTCCTTCTGGGCATGCTGGACAGGGCAACGTTAACGCTGGGTGACAACCGTCGTGTGGACCTGTCGCAGACCGTGATCTTCATGACCTCGAATCTGGGCAGTACGGAAATCACGGAGTTGATGCACGGCGGAATGGGTTTCATTCAGCCGAAGGATAAGCCAATGGCGGGTCTTGACGTGAAGGTGGCGCGCACTGCAGTGGAAGCCGCGCGGAGGAAGTTCTCGCCGGAATTCATGAACCGCCTCGACAAAATCGTGGCGTTTCATCCCTTGAATCGCGAGCAACTCGCGGAAGTGCTGCAGATCGAGTTAACACAATTGCAGCAGCGGATTTTGGAGACAAAGAACGGACAGTTTCTGTTCCGTGTGACCGAAGCGGGCCGCGAATTCCTGTTGTGCGAAGGCACGGACCAGCGCTACGGCGCTCGCCATCTGAAGCGGGCTATTGAGCGCCACGTGGTTTTCCCTTTGGCAAACCTGTTGGCCACCGGACAGGTGAAGGCAAGCGACATCCTATACATTGACTGGGACCCGCGCGTGGGAGGCTTGGTGTTTTGGAAAAAAGACGAAGCGCTGGGGTCGACAATACCGCAGCCGCAACTAGTCTCGGCTCAGGCATGGAAGGCCGCGGGAGCCGGAGGCCGCGCTGCAGAAGGGACCTCCTCCACCAAAGCGCAAAGCGCTGGAAGCAATAAATAAAATAAGCCGGGTACTAGGACGTACTAAGGATATCACCTGCCGGAGAATTGCGGTTTCCGTCCGATTGTCCCTTGACGTGGATGATGGTAGCAAGGGGACTGACATGCGACAGGGAGGGGCGCTTCGAGTTCCGGGACTAAATTCCTTGGTCCGACGGTGCGGCGACAGAGGTCCGACTTCGAGAGCCTGTGACAAAAACAGATCACGCCGCATGGATGGACGAAAGTCTCAAAGAAACGGAGTGCGACCTAGCAGCAGCGAGCATGCTACTTGGGGGGTTCCGCAAGCCCTCTGGCGTTCGGAGGATTATGTCGAGTGGCCGATCCGAGAAGCGGATCGCGAGGATGGTGAGCGTAGAGGTTTGCGCGCAGGATGAACCAAAGCTTAACGAAAGGATGTTGACCGAAAACGTCAGTGCCCATGGCGCGCGCATTCTAACTGAGCGGAAGTTGGAGCGGGGACAGCAAGTGCTGGTTAGCGCGCCAAAGGAGGGCGCGCATTCACAGGCGCGGATCGTCTATTGTCAGCGCGTGTCCGAGGGATGGTTTGCGGTGGGTGTGGAACTATCTAGCCGGCTGGAGTTGTGGGCAAAGCCTTACTAGCCGCGAGAGGCCAGAGTTGTTAACACTGCCAAGGAAGCCATGCCGAGACTTCAGGCTTCCGCGCTCTTTCCTAATCCGTCCGAAGTTTCCCCATTAGTGTGGCTCGCATTACATTCCGGGCATTTCCACAGGCGGTAGCTTCTTCGTTGGGGCGTAACCTCGGCCAGATACATAAGTTGCGCATCATTGGGACAGCTGACGCGAGGCGTCCTTTCTTCCTCGACAGTCTTTGGGTCTTTTGTGTCGATGAAGTATCCGTCCGAATCAGTGTAGCGGACTAGGCAGCCGGGCTCTCGGCAGGCGTAAAGCAAACCCTCCGGAGACTCACTGACGGGTGTTAGAAGCATCTCGGTGTGATGCTGGTAGCAAAGTACGTGAAGGTCTTTTCGCGTACAGGAACCCAACCTTTCCAGTTCACATGCCATGCGGGGGACAAGCATCGGGCTCCAATCTTAAAAGTCTGCGAGCAATTTGCAGCCCACTGCCGTCGCGACCACATCAGGGCACGTTATCTCACGGATGCTAACATACTTAGCTGCCTAGGTCGTTGGCATCCCTGCTTGCCAGCGTTCCGGGGATTTGGCCGAGTTGCAGCACACGGTGACCGATTCCCGGCAAGCAATTTCCCATTGCAGAAGGGCAAAGAACCATTCAAAAAATATACCTGCGGACAATGAGGACTCCTGAACATCCGGCACCAATTTGACATGTTGTGGTAGGTATGTCGGGTTTTAGTCGTACTAGTTCCACCGAGCCCTGAAAACCAGGAATCTAAAAAATGACAAAAGCTGTAACCCCCTCTCGGCTTCCCTAGGAAACGGCGAGGATCAAGAGGGTGGCGTCATCGTGCCAGGTGGCACCATTGAAATCCGTCAAAGCGTCGAGGATCTCACTCTTGATTTCGGCTGCGGTTAAAGTGCGATTGGCTTCCAATAGTTTGAGGAGGCGCTGCTCGCCGAATTCTTCGCCAGCGTTGCTTGCCTCCGTTACGCCATCGGTGAAAAGAATGAGGCGATCGCCAGGTTGCAAGTGAATGATGCCAGACGCGAACGTTTGATCGCCGAAGACGCCCAGGACGCCGCCACCTTCCTTTAGGCGGTGATGCGTTCCATCGCGATGCAGGACAATGGGCGGATTATGGCCGGCGTTCACGTAACTTAACCGCCGGGCGGGGCCGTCCAGTTGGGCGTAGAAAAACGTAACGAACCGATCTCCCTCCATATTGCGGTGAAGCAGGACATTCAGGCGGAGGCAGAGCTCGTCTGGCGGCAAAGACGGCGCGGCTAATCCGCGGACGAGGGCTTGAAGGTTGGACATCAAGAGCGCGGCGGAGAGTCCTTTGCCCGCAACGTCGGCAATGCAAAGTCCCAGCGCATCGGCGCCAAAAGGCAGGACATCGAAATAGTCGCCACTGACAACGCCTGCCGACTGCCACGCGCTGGCGATCTCGTACCCGGGGAGTTGTGGGACTTCTTTAGGGAGAAATCCCTGCTGGATGGAACGCGCCTCGGAAATTTCTTGCTCCTGCTCTCGGAGTTGGACAGCAATCTCCTCGTAATATAGGAATTGCACCCCCACTCCTGACATCCCGTTTGCAAACTCATTGGGGTGCACGTGCGCAACCCGACCAGTGAAGCACCTTTCGTTCACCACTTTTCCAGTAACCTCTATTGGCATCTGAAGGAGGACTTGAACGAGCTGTCCCTGGCAGAGCGGAAGATCCGTGGCGAAGTAAACACCGCGGGTTGAGACGTTCATGGCTTTGGTGGCCCGCGCGGCCAGAGAGGGTGTCTTAGTGGGTTGAAGCTGCAATGGGAAGTTGATAATGAACCGGCGCGCGGCTCGACGCTCGGATACCGACATGTCTTAGTTCCCTTCGGACCTGTGAGGGGCAAGCCGGCGTGAAAATCAGGAGGGCTAGATGAGTTTCCCGAATGGCGCGAAGAAGGTCAAGCGCATTTTTCATCGCAGACGAGTTGCGATGCGGTATTCGGTCGTTTTGCTTACTGGCCGATGACGAAACTGGTCGCAACGATGTATCGCTTGGCGGCGGAGCCGTCCCAGAAGACGCGGTAGGTGGTTGATGGGCCTGAGGAAGGACGGACGGTATAGAAGACCTGGACGCCGTCTTGGGACCATTCACCGTGGCTCGCGGATTGGTCGGGCGGGGTCAGGACGACGCGGCGTTTAGCGCGCAATTCGTAGAGGAAAATGCCTCCGGAGAGGTGACTCGCGTTGGCCGGAGCGCCGGGAGGCGGGGTGGCGTAATTGGCGGAAACGAGAAGCAGATCGGGATTGCCGGGATTGACGCGGATGGTGTCGGAGTCGCGAATCTGGAAGCTGGAGCCGTAGATATTTTGGAGGAGCGCAGTTTGGGTGATTTTGCCGTCGTCCGCGATCCAGTGTGCGTTCTGCAGGTCGGTGGCGAGGAGAATGTGAGCGTCGACCCAGCCTTGTAACGCATCGATATTGTTTGTGTAAAGAGGCGCGGGAGTCTCCGGGGCCGCTGCCTGGAGCGTCCAGACCTGCCATTTTTGATCCTGGTTGGTGAGATAGGCGATGCGGGAATCATCAGGCGACCAAAAGGGCTGGCGAACGTTGCCGTGAAGCAGATCGCGGGAGCGGCCAGTGTCGAATTCGTAGAGGACAATGGTGGTCTCTGGACTGGATTTCGGGTCCACGTGGACGTAGAGGAGTTTCTTGCCGTCGTGGGAAAGAGCGAGGTCTGCGCCGGCGGGCGCTACGATTTTCTTCACTGCTCCGCGACTTAGGACGATCTTGTCCGCGGAGTTGACGTAGGCCACTGCGGTGGGTGGCTTGAAGCCAGTCACGGTGGTTTCGGGCGCGGGCTTTTTCTTGGCCGCGGCGTCGGCATCGTCGTCGATTTGGTTAGTGATGCGCGGAAATAACTCGGCGGCAATGCGCGCGCAGCCACTCAGGGTGCCGATCTGGGGATGCTCGACCACCGCGCGAAACGTGTATTTCGTTGCGGACATGCCGTCAAAGCAGGCTTCGCGCGACAAGTGAATGGTTATGGCGGTTCCAGTCCCGGTGTCTTTGGCGTGGTAGGTCCAGGCATCACCGGAAGGGTCGTGTGCGACCTCGGCGGGTTCGAGGGTGATGGGCGGGTATCCCGGACGATCCAGGCGTTCCGGACCTTTTTGCCCGATGCGCAAGCTCCATGCGGGATTATTGCCGGAGGCGAGTAGAAGAATCGGATAGTGCTTGGATTGCGGCGCAGCGGGAGCGGCCGCAGCGGTAGGAGAAGGCGGCTTCTTGTTCGCGGGAGGCGCCTGTCCCCAGGCAGAGGACCCGACGTTTGCAACTAGTATGACTAAAACAAGGAAAGCTGACCGCACTCGCAAAAGCATGCGCCTGGATGAATCCTCCGGATTGAGGATACCGCGCCGCGGGGGAAAGGCACAAATGGCGCTGGCGTCCGGATGGGCAGAAAAAAAGCCGGCGGCCGCAACTAGATGCGCCGCCGGCTGGTAGAGACGAGAACTAGTTGAGATATGGGGGGCGATCATCGCGAGGGCGGTCGTCTCGGTCGCGATCTCGGTCGCGGTCGTCGCGGTCACGGTCCCTGTCCCGGTCTCGATCACGGCCGTGATCACGGTCCCAGCCGCGGCGGTCGTCATCGTCCCAGCCGCGAGACCACTCGCGCCATTCGGTGTCGCGGCGATCGATCACCTCGAAGTCGGCGCGGCAGCCGCGATCGACCCAGATGCGGTCGCGGTCGTAGCCCCAAGTGCGGTTGAAAACGCAGTCGGCTGCGCTGCGCTGGCGGATGATGAAGACACCATCGCGGGTGTCTACCGGGCAGAAATTGCGGTTCATGTAATCGGAGGGGCAATAGATTAAGACGGCAGCGCGAGACTGCCAGTCTCCGGTAACGAGGAAATCGGCGCGACAGCCACGGTCGACCCAAATGCCACGCTTGCCGGAGCCCCAAGTTTCGCCCTCGAAACAACCGGCCTGGCTGCGCTGGCGAATCATGCGCACACCGAAGCGGGAATCGGCGGGACACCAGACGCGCTCGATGGCGTCCGAGGCGCAGTAGACCATGTAGGAATCGCCCCAGCCGCGGAACTCGTTGTCATGGCCGCGGAACTGACTGTCTCGGCGTTCGACGACCACGGAGGCCACAACGCCGTTAGCGACGCCAGCTGCGTCGTCGTGGCCTCGGCCGTCGATACGAAAAAGGAGAAACTTCTGATTGTCGCCGGCGTTTGGAGGAAAGACCTGGAGATGAGTTCCATTGCTGTGCGAGCCGTCTGGCAAATCCAGAGACTTACCGATACGAGAGGTAATCTTCACCTGGCCTTGGCCGAGATCCTCAATTCTCCATAACTGGGTCTGGTCTTTTCCGGGACGGGAGAGGATTACGGGCACAGCCTGACGAATGTTGGGCTGCTGGACATCCAAATTCATTCCGGTTTGCGCGGACCTGATATGGACGAAGCCAAAACCAGCGTCCTCGATGTCCCATTGCTGGTTTCTGGCATTGTTAGGCGGGTTGAGTTGATCACCCCCGTAAGCAGGGGCCCACTGCCGGACAGTGCGGCCATCGCGAAGGTCCACGTCCAGAACCTTGCCACTGGCAACGTTCGCGATTTGGTATCGTCCCGGACCAGAGTAGCCGCTTGGCGATTGTGCCTGGGCCAAGGGAATAGCGAACGCCGAAACAGCAATCAACGCCAGCGCAACGTGGGTGCTGCTGGAAAATCTTTCCAATGTGGCCATTGCGGAATCCTCCTAGCAAAGAGCAATTCCCGTGTCAGAGCTGTTCCCGCGTAAATCTGGATGGAGTCCGACAGGGAGTTGTGAGTCGATTTAAGCAAGCGCACGAGGGCGGGGCAAGGCGAGAACGCGGAGGCGTTGCGTAACAAGCAAGGACCCGAAATGGGCGGGCGAAGATGGAAAAGGCACTTGACAAGGGCGAAGACAAAACGAAAGTGTTGGCCTGCCTCGCGAACCTCCGGCGAGGGTCTTGTGATACGCGGCATTGGTCACTCCCGAGATGTACCTGCAGAACAGGATGCTGAGCTAGGCTTCCGCCCTCCGTGGTTCCGCAACGTCCGCCCACGTGCCAACTGCTGAATGTAGTTCCAAACCGACGGCGTATCGCGCCTCGGCCAAATGGTGACAGTAAATTACCCTTGCCCGCGATTGGATGCTGCCGTGATAGGACTTCACAATCACGCGCTCACCCGGTTTCCACGCACGCCCCGTTACGACCCGGACGCCGTGCAAGCTGAAGTTTTCGGTAAATGCCAATTCCGTGATGAACGGCTGTTTCGCACTTGAGATCTGTAGAGCCACGGTAGCAGGGGTCCGCTTCTGGATTCTCTGGCCGTCAGTTGGCATTCGGAAATGCTCCTCTCAGATGAAGGATGTGTGGGGAATGTGAGCTGGGATTTCATGCTCGAATAATAAGCGAAAGGTGCAAGAGGGAGTCAACCGGGCGCGACTAGCCAGTTGCGCATTTCGTAAAGGAGCATATCGGCCCGAGCCCGGCTAACGGTCGCGGTCGTGGGTTACGTTCCCAGCCGCGGTGGTCGCGCTGAGTTTGAAATTGGCAGCCGTGTAGGCGCGGACAAAGGGGGGCGAAGAAAAGACAAAGAAAATGCTTGACAATGGCGAAACAAAAGCGAAATATAGGGCCGTTGTGAGGTGGGCCATGTCCCCAATTCTCTCCAATCCGACGCCGGGCGTTTCTGGCCGGCGCCCCGCTCAACAAACCGCGCTGTTCCCCATCCATTCGACTGACCACTTGACTGAACCAGGCCCAAAAGCTCGGACCGGATCTGATCTTGCCCCGATCGTGACTGGTCCTGGCGGCAGCATCTCGGGTAGCCCCATGCCGGATTGCCCCCCGGCGCCACCGGAAGAACATGGCGCCCCACGCCATGCAGAAAGCCGGACCCGAGATGCCGCCGCGCGTTGTGGCGCGGAGCAATCCGCGCCGCTGGTTGGCATTGCCCGCCTCGCAGCCAATTCTCCCGCCGCGGAGACACAACGCAGCTCGCCGGAGCGGCCGGAGTATTTTCTGCTGCCGGTGCGCTCGATTTTGAATCGCTGCGATTCGAAGCGCGTGCCATTCGAATGGACGATCAATCCATACCGTGGATGCGAGTTTGCGTGTAAATACTGCTATGCGCGCTACACGCATGAATACATGGAGCTGGACGGCGGGGAGTTCGAGAAAAAGATTTTCGTGAAGAAGGATGCGGCGGCGCTGCTGGCGCAGGACATGCGCAAGTACTCCTATGAATCGCGAAGCTCGGGGGGAATGTATCCGGAGCATATTGCCATAGGGACGGCGACCGATCCTTACCAGCCGGCGGAGCGGGAGCACCGAGTGACGCGCGCGTGCCTGGAGGAGCTGGCAAAACGCGACGGGTTGAGCATTTCGCTGGTTACGAAATCGAACCAGATTGTGCGGGACATAGATTTGTTCAAGAAGATTGCGGAGCGATCGGAGTTGTCGCTCAACATCACGGTTACCACGCTGCGGCCAAGGCTGGCGCGGTTGCTGGAGCCGCGCGCGCCGCGGCCGGACTTGCGATTGGCGGCGGTGAAGCAATTGCGGGAGGCGGGGCTGGCGGTGGGCGTGTCGGCTTGTCCGCTGATCCCGGGGATGACGGATCGCGAAGGGGAGTTGGAGGCGGTGGCCGCGGCGGCGAAGAATGCCGGGGCACAGTGGTTCTTTTCCAACGTGCTGTTCCTGATGCCGTCGTCGGCCAAGCAGTTTCTGCCTTTCGTGCGCGAGAAATTCCCGAAGCTGGCCAGGCAGTATGAAGAATGGTACGCGAAGAATGGGTATGCGCCGGATGAATATAGAAAGCAGATATCGCAGCGGGTGGCGAAGATCCGGCAGGAGTATGGGTTTGTCCCGCGGCCTTGGGAGGAGAGGACGCGGAAGACGATCCGCCCGCAGCTTTCGCTGGGTTGGCAGCCGGGAGCGGGTGAGACGCTTTTGCGCGCGGCGGGGTAGCAGATGGGGCTAATGAATCCATGTAGGAATTCGGAAGCTTTCGACAACCGAATGTCGAGGCCGGCCGCCGGCGGCTGGGACGCGCTGAAGCGCCCCTCGACAACGCGCCGCTGAACGCGTCAGGGAACGATGATGCGGGATTCTTCGCGCTTTAGTTCTTGGGCTTCGGGGAATTGGCCGCGAAGGAACTCGATGTAGCGGCGCGAGCGCGGGCGGCCATTCGTGCGCAGCAAGCCCATGCGGTAAAGAAAAACCAGGAGAAAGAAGATGTCCGCATCTTTGAGCGCTGGCGAGTTGCTGCGTTCGGCTTGCTGCTTTACTTCGGCGATGAAGCTGGTGAGCGCGGCGTAGAGTTCACGGGGAACGCGCGCGTCTGGCAGCTTTTCGTAGTAGATGCCGCTGCGGAGAGTCTTGTAGGTTTCGGCGAGGGCCTGAATGCCGGCGAGGACGTCGGAGTCGGTCGCGTCGCGCTGGGCAGCGCAGAATTTCGCAATGGTGAACGCGAATGCGGCCATGAGCTGCTGCTGGGTATGGACGACGTCGGAGGGGAGATTGACGTCGAGCAGAGGCGTGTCGTGCGGAAGCGAGCGGGGGTGCTCGTCCTCATAACGGTGGGCGGCGATAAGGTGGGGACAATCGGGTGTGCAATCGATGGTGACTTCGCGGCCGGTGCCGCAGCAGACGGCGCAGATGGTCTCGCCTTTTGCGGGGCAAAACCGCGCGCCTTTGCGCTTTTCACAAATGGGGCAGGTCACACAGCCTCCGACACGCTAAGACCAAAAAAGCAGGATACGCCGCGTTGAAACGAGAAAGCAAAAATAGGCGCCCTGGTTATCGCAATGACTGGGCGTCTGGCGTCTTTACGTGCTCAGGGCGGAAACCCATTCCGATGAGCCGCGCCGGGATGCGCTGCAAGAGAGGCCAGCGGTCGACGAGCTTGAGAATCCAGGGCGCCTTGATGTGTGTGCTGCCAAGGACGCGCTTGATCACGTTATTTTGGACTGCAATTTGCATCCGCTGTGTCGCGCGGGTGGGGAATTCGCGGCGCCCTTGCACGCCGGCGAGTTCGTCGTCATTCGCCGCTCGCGTGCGCAGTGGTCCGGCAAGAATATTGGCGGCGGCGACCGCATCCTGAATCGCCAGATTGATGCCCACGCCGCCAACCGGCGACATCGCATGGGCCGCGTCGCCGATGCAAAGCAGTCCTGGGCGCCACCAACGCTTGAGGCGATCCACTACCACCGTGAGCAACTTAATCTGCTCCCAATCGGCGATCTCTTCCACACGGTCGCGCAGAAAGGGAGCCAGCTCGGCAAGATGCGCGCGAAAGGCGGGCAAGCCGCTGGCGCGAAGCTTCTCATAGCTGCCCTTGGCAATGACGAAGGCGCACTGCCAGTACGTGCGGCGGTTGAGCATTACCAGGAATTTGCCGGCATCAATGCGGCCCAGCGTAATCGACGGATCGCTCTCAGCGCGCGAAATACGCATCCAGAGGACATCCATGGGCGCGCCGAGATTGATGATTTCGAGGCCGGCTTTTTGACGAATGACGGAATGGCGGCCATCTGCGGCAATGGTGAGACCGGCGCGAATTTCGAGCTGGCCTTGTGCTGATTTTGCCCGGACGCCGGTAACCAACCCGTCCTCGACGAGCAGATCGGTCGCTTCGGTATTCATCAGCAGGCCAAATGACGGATAGCGTCTGGCCTGTTCGGCGAGGAAACTAAGAAAATCCCATTGCGGCATGAAAGCGATGAATTTGCAATGCGTTGGAAGATGCGTGAAATCACCCAGGCGCAAGAGTGATTCGCCGATCCAGCCATTGAGCTGGCGCACTTCGTCGTGAGGACGCTGAAGGAACTCTTCGAGCAGACGCAGCTCGTGCATGAGCTCGAGAGTAGAGGGGTGAATCGTGTCACCGCGAAAATCTCGGAGAAAATCGGCGTGTTTTTCGAGGACCAAAACATCCACGCCAGCGCGGGCCAGAAGATACGCAAGCATCATGCCGGCGGGGCCGCCACCGACGATGCAGCAACGGGTGTTTACTCGCTCCACGCCTACGGTCCCTTGGTGCACCTTGAGGTTCCTCAGTTAGAATCTTGGCTGGACAGAATTCTTACAATGAGGTTAAGCGAGCACATCAGAATGTGTTCTACAACCTGGGAATAACACCCAAGCACTAGAAAAGACAAAGCCGCCGGCCTGGCGCGGAGCCTAAGGCCACCTGTTCGATTGTTTCGGAAAGCTTCTGCACGCCCTGGACGTGGCTATTTGGTCTTCGGAGACTTCTGGTTTAGCAACGAGATCAGTTTTTGGGCGGCTGGCGGAACAGCGACGGCTCCCTTGAAAATGATGCTTTCTGCTTCGACTTTTTTCCCGTAAATGCGGGCGTTGGCGTCGTTGTCGGGGCGAACGGAGGAACCAGCGAGAGAGATTCCCGCGAAGAGACCGCGCGCGCGCGAATAGGTCAGGATTTCAGCGCGCATAGTGACGTCGGTTTCGGCGGAAGCATTGCGTCCAACAGGGCCAGCGGCGGCAGACGCGTC
>Ga0137415_10004669_pt1 | contig 13554 bp, 14 predicted proteins | sample CZODoug3_1_1_16f_FD_183082 | JGI IMG/M metagenome (GOLD analysis project Ga0137415, IMG submission 183082) | Vadose zone soil fungal communities from Angelo Coast Range Reserve, California, USA - CZODoug3_1_1_16fungal (Hybrid Assembly) | ecosystem: Environmental > Terrestrial > Soil > Vadose... | reverse complement strand
CAATCCTGCGGTCGTCACGAAGGCGAGTCAATAAGCGACTTGCCCTGTTCTCGCAACAGTTGAGATCTCGGCATTAGGCAATTCGATGGATCTAGGCGACCTAGCATTACCGATCCAAACTCGGTAAGTGCAGCGAATTTATATGATCCCCATGCTTCGAATCGCCCTTCGCCGCTACCGGAGGGGCAGAAGCAGCGCTCGGATTCCCATCGCCAGCGAAGCTGCGACGGCGATGTCCCGCACCCAGTCGAGCGCCACCCAGCGGCGTGCTTCTGCTGCCAGCGCTTCCGGTGTGAGCCCTGCTCCGTGGTTAATAAGCATTCCGATGAGGACCGGACGAAAATAGACCAGGGTCGCGATCGAAACCAGGAGCATCAGGCCGGTGGCTGCGAGACGCCATGCCAGATGGCGCGACGGAGTTCCAATGCTGGTGAGCATCGCAAGCAGTGTGATGAGGCCGAGAACCGGCGTGAAGTACTGCCAGAAGACATGCCCTGCGCGTACGTGAACTTGCAACAGCGGATTCCCTTCCGCCAGCGAGGCCGGGGCTCCTGCCGACCAGAACGGCAGCACCACAAGCGCTTCATAAAGACCGGCGCCGAGGATCAATGAAGTTCCAATCACGAAGAGCCACAGCGTAAGCGAAGCAATAGACCGCACGATTTGCCTCCTCATATTAGATAGAGTTGCACTATATTTAATTAGAGCAAAGCATGCAAGCAAAAAAAACAAAGCGTGGGTATGACGCGAGCCGGCGCCGCGCCTCCTCCGACGAGCGGCGTGGACGAATTCTGCAGACCGCGCGCAATCTCTTCGGCCATTATGGCTACGGTGCTACTTCGATTGAACGGATCGCAGGCGAGGCGGGTGTCGCGGTGCCGACGGTCTACGCGATGTATCGATCCAAGCGAGCCATGCTGTTTGCGTTGCTCGACCAGGCGGATGCGCAGGCCGACGTCGCCGGTCTGCTGAGGGACCTGCACGCTACTGCGGGAGACCCACGCAAGCAACTGCGCCGGCTGGTTTCCTTTACGTGCCGCTTCTACGGGCAGGCGGGAGACATTGTCGAGATCGCACGAGGCGCCGGCTGTACGAACGAAGACCTTCTGGCCTTGTGGCAGGAAGGAGAGGAGCGGCGACTCCGCGGCCAAAGGCCTCTGACAGACGCGTGGGACCGCGCTGGAGTACTTCGCAAGAGCCACACCGCGAAGGAGGCGCTGGATATCCTGTGGGCCATGACGGGAGCAGACCACTATCGGCTTTTTGTTGTGGACCGCAAGTGGTCCGCCGCCCGCTATGAGGCCTGGCTCGAAAATACTCTCGAGCGGCTTCTGTTGCGGTGAAGTCTCGCGACGCTCGCTGGTGCGCAGAATTGTTCGGAAGGTATTGAGAAACGGGCTTCACCTCCGCTATCCCGTCGGGTAAACGAGCGCACAATCGCCAAAGCACTCAGCGAACCGCGCCGGGTTGAAACCGCTATCTGATCCCCGGAATCAATTCCAAGCTCGTTTGCGTCAGCCGGGTTCAGTTCGACGTAAAGATGCTCCGGGTACAACTTGCGTAGCACGTCCGATTTTGCGGTTCGCGATTGAGTATGCCACTGCGAGGAGGTACCTCGACCAGATAGCAGCCAGAGCGGAAATTCTGCATCTGGAGTTTCTGGGGGGGCGACCGGCTTTGCGAATAGGAATCGCGCACGCTGGTTTGATGTAAAGAATTTTCCGTTCGCGAAGAGCCGGCGCTCATTGTTATCGAGTGACTCGTCGGGACGATAGGGCCACTGAATTCCACCGGACCGATCAAGATGAGCATAACTTTCGATGCCGCTGATGTCGCATGGCTGGCCGCGAGAGGCTCCTTTCAGCAATTCGAAAACCGCCTCCGGGGAAGACCAGCGCGAAAACTGAAGGCCGCAACCCCAATAGTGCGCAATCAAACGGAAGATCTTAAAATCTGAAAGCGCTAGGCCGGGCGCACGCGCCACTTTCTTCACCAGTCCGATGCGTCGTTCGGAATTGATAAAGGTACCGTCTTTCTCGCCCCAACCCGCTGCCGGGAGAATCAGATCGGCAAGCTCTGCGGTCTCTGTGGTCGTGAACATGTCTTGGACCACGAGAAAATCGAGCTTACGAAACGCGCGCTTGAGATCGTCGTGATTTACCCAGGAATGTGCTGAATTCGTGGCGATGACCCAAAGTGCTTTGATTTTACCCTCTTTAACGCCTTCAATGATCCGATCGTACGACCAGGAGTGTTGGGTCGGAATTGCGCTCTCATCAATCTGCAGTAGCCGCGCGATCTTTGCCCGATCTTTGGCACTGGCGAAATCATGGCCGCCGAGCATGCTGGTTACATTCGCGAAAAGCCGTGATCCCATCGCATTACACTGGCCGGTAATGGAGTTAGCACCGGTTCCTGGACGGCCAATATTCCCAGTCATTAAGGCTAAGTTGATGATCGCTTGTGCCGTGCGGGTGGCTTCATGGCCCTGATTGACTCCCATCGTCCACCAAAAAGAAACGCGTTGCCCCTGGTGAATCAGTTTTGCTATCCGTCGGAGTTGCGCTGCCGAGATGCCAGAGGTGGCGGCGATGCCGCTTAGCGAAAAGGTCTCCAAAAAACTGGCGAACTGGTCGAACCCCTCTGTATGTGAACGAATGTACGGGCGGTTAATCCAACCCTGCTCCACCAGAATCTTCGCCAACCCATAGAGCAGCATGAGATCGCTCTTCGGCTGGATCGGCAGATGAACTGTCGCTGCCATCGCCGTTTCGGTTTTTCGCGGATCGATGACGATGATGGTTGGATTCCGAGGATTTTGCGTGACGCGCTGCCACATAATTGGATGGGCGATGCAAGGGTTTGATCCGACGAAGATCAGCACATCCGATTGCTCGAAATCCGCGTAAGTATACGGAGGTGCATCGAATCCGAACGACTGCTTATAGGCAACATGTGAGGTCGCCATGCATTGGCGGGTATTGCTGTCGCAATGTAAAAAGCCCATACCAAACTTAAAGAGCGTTCCGAGGAACGCCATTTCTTCGGTCACAATTTGGCCGGTGCTCAGAAACGCGACCGATTCCGGACCATAGGTGCGCTTGAGCTCCTTCAATCGTTCACAGAAGAGGATCAAGGCGCGTTCCCAATCAATCGATTCGGAGCGTCCCGAGGCCTTATCGCGCAGCAGCGGCGTTGTTGCTCGATCGCTGGCCCGCAGCGGAGCTAATGCTTCCCAACCTTTTGGGCAAGCCATTCCCAGGTTGACCGGATAATCGGGATCCGCACTTAAATTGATCGCTTCACCTTTGCGTAAATGCGCCTTGAGCCCGCAGCCGGTTGAGCAGTAACCACATATCAAGGTCGTAGTGTCATCTGGCTCCAATCGCGCCGGAATTTGACCTAATCCAAACTTACCTGGACGCAGCACGAGATCCTGCGTTTGCGGGCCATCCTTCTGCTGGATCCAGCGAGTCACTTTCTCTTTTAATTGCTTCACGGAGCGACTCCTCCTGGCATTCGCGGAGCGACCGAACTTACAAAAAAGATGTAGCGTTCGCCCAGGATCCAACCCGAGGAAAGAATGCCTATCGACAATGTGAGCCAGAACTGGAAACCGGCTGGCAATCGATTGATCAATAGGCCCAGTGCGGTGACCAAAGCGACGCTGGTTATACGCAGATAAGCAAGGTGGGTGAGACGAAACCAAATTATTTTATTTGCCGCGCGGAGGAGATGCTGCTTCCGATGCAATGCGTAAAGACTTCCGACCAATTCCCAGACTGCAAGGAGTAGAAAGGCAGCCAGTCCCGCGGTAAGCAAACGGGTGGATAAAACAACCAACTCTTTGTGACAGACCGTAAGGAGCGCTCCTCCGATCAGACCGGTGACAATCACGCTCCCAAAGAACTTGGGCAGAACCTGCGGCCACGCCCAGAACGGCCGTTGGGTGTCGATATAGATCATCGCCGAGCACGCGATACTCAGGATGCCAACTAGCGCGGTTATCCGAGTTCCTTGGACTAACAGATTCGGTTGGACCGATGGATCGAACAGAGCAGATCTCGGTGGCAGCCAAGCTACAATCGTCAGCGCCAGAGCCAGTCCGAAAAAACCACCAAACGCCACGATTTCTCTGCTCATCCAGGAGGTCCGAAGCCCAAGCCAAGCCCGCCAAGCCCCTAGCGGACGCCCCAGATGAAGGATGCTCGCGGCCAGCCCTGCTGCGAGCATGGTGCAAATCGCGAGGCTGGCCGAACCTATGATCATCTTGAATCCAGTTTGGTCCGAGAACGTCAAAGCACCGGTCGTCACGACAAGGCCAGTCGCCATTTGCGTCAGCACCAGCATCACGATCAGAGGCCAGTGCGCAGGCTCAAGTCGTAATCGGGATTGATCGATTGGCCTAGCATTTTCTGGAATCGGCTTTCGGCTGACGTATGCGGTTGTTGGCTGCGTGTAGCTCGATTTGAAAGTGCCCGGTACCAATCGTTCGTTCTCGGCCGTCGCGGCGACCACCGAATTGAGCGAAACGATCTGAATGGTGATCGCACCTGAAGGGCAAGCTTGCACACAGGCCGGCGCCTCGTCGCGCGCGAGCCGATTGAAACACATGTCGCACTTGCGAACGATACCCCGCTTCTCTGAATATTTAGGAACATCGTACGGACACGTCAACACACAGTACTGGCAACCGATGCATTGGTCGTCCAGATGACGGACGATGCCCGTGACCGGATCCTTTTCGTACGCTAGGACCGGGCACCCATTCAAGCAGGCTGGATCGACACAATGGTGGCAAGCCGTCGTGATATGTTGCTGGTATGGCGTTTCCGGATCATGACCGATAAGGAGGCCGACATCTCTCCAGGTTTCATCCTCATCCAGTCCGTTGAGTGAATGACATGCACTAACACACGCTTTGCAGCCGGTACAAGCATCGAGGTTGACCTGGAAGGCGAGCTGTTCTCCCGGATTGGGCTGCCGATCCGGAATCAATTCCCGGTAGAAGCGCGATTGCTGGAATTGGGAGCTCGCTTGGGTCTGAGCGAAACGTTCAGCAAACGGCAGCTCTTGCTGTTCGCCCAGCAGCATCTGCAATAGAGCATCCTTCCCTGATACGGCCACAAGAAACCCCCAATTAGATTTTGGCTTCAGCCATGCTGCCCCAGGTCCCTCGCCACCTTGCTTTTACCAGGCTCAGACCAACAATCGCGAGACAGCAAAGCGCTGCGAATACAAGAAAACCAAGCGAATAGGCCCCGGTAAAGTTTTTGGCCATCCCGAGCGAATACGCCAGGTAAAAGCCACCGATTCCACCGCCCGCACCGACCAGTCCGGTCATTATTCCAATCTCCCTCGGGAATCGTTGTGGCAGCAGTTGGAAGACCGCTCCGTTTGCCATACCGAGTGCGCCGGAGGCAATGAGAAAGCTGGCTACGTTGAAACCATAGTCCCGGAGTACCGCACCGGAGACGAGCGCTAGCGCCGCGATACCATAGAAAAAATAGAGAGCGCGAATTCCACCGGTCCGATCAGCGAGAGCTCCGCCGACTGGCCGAAGCAAAGCACCGACGAAGGTGCAGAGCGCGGCGATGTCTCCGGCCTGGACCGGCGTCAATGCATACTCGCTCTTGAAGTAGATCACGTAACTGCTGGCTAAGCCGACGAAGCCGCCGAAGCTCACGGTGTAGTAGAAGCAGAACCAATGCGCATCGGAAGTTTTAAGCAGATTCAAGTAGTCTGATAGCTGTCTCTTCTGGCCGGTGCTTGGCGGTTCCTTGGCGAAGAAAAGATAAATGAGCAAGACTAAGACTGCCGGAATAAGCGCAAGGCCAAAGACGGCTTGCCAGCCGTAGGTTTGCGCTAATCGCGGTGCAAACAGACTATCGAGTACGACACCCATATTGCCCGCGCCTGCGATCCCCATTACTACTCCTTGCATGCTCGGTGGATACCACCGTCCGGCCTGGGGCAAAGCCACGGCAAAACTCGCTCCGGCGAATCCCAGAACAAGTCCGAGTAAAATTGTGGCTGTCAAAGATGGCAATCCGGCGATCCAAGCGCTAAGCAGTCCGCAGATGACGATCGCTTGCGCGATCAGTCCGGTCCGCTTCGAGCCGATGCGATCCACCAACAGCCCGAGCAGAATCCGGAGGAAAGCACCGGAGAGGATCGGTACAGCGACCATCAAGCCTTTCTGGTCGGGCGAGAGATGTAGCGTCTCCCCGACCTGAGCGCCCAATGGTCCCAGCACGGTCCAGATCATGAAACTGAAATCGAAATAAAGGAACGCCGATATCAGGGTTGGCAAATGACCGCTACGCTTTAGATCCGAAAGTCTCACCATGTGACAGATTTTGAGCTGAGAGAGAACAGAGAAGCGCGATGCATGCCAAGACCGGGTGAAGGCGGGCATGGAGTGCGGATAATTTGGTTTTGCTTAGAGAATTGGGCGATTTCGAACTTCCGCGGCTCGCTCACGAACTTGTCCGCCAGAAAGCATGGTGATCTTTGCGCAACTCCGTGGTCAAAATGGGCAATTCATCTGTCTTCGCTACCGAAGAAAACGTCGCCGAAATGAGCGAGGGGGGCGTGCTTCAATGCCAGATTCCGTGCGGCCGTTACCCAGTCTGGCTTTCTATTTCGCTGAAGGTGATCGATTTCAGTTCCACTCCAGTGACTTGGTCAGGATTGACGACCTCGACGCGCCCGATCTCCTTTTCAAAGACTAGTCGGCCGTAAGGACTCACCCAGGCGTCCTCGCGAGTTCTGACATAGATCGAGTCGCCGCCGGCGCGGTGGATCGTAAACGGTCGCCAGTCTTTGGCTCTCAAGAGTTCCCTGATCCGGTCCGTCATACGATACGGCTAAGCCCAAAAGCGGATTCATACAAGCAACAGCAGAGTGGCGATTCATCGAAGTGAAGACTGCCCATTCGTCAATTTGAGGCCATAGCTCGGGATGACGCAGCAATAGACTCGCGGCGAGCGGTCAGCTGAACGGATCAACGGAATCCCACCAGGCCTTATTCCTTAGAAGCTGATCAATCAATCTCAGGTCGGCAGCTTGCAAATAATTGGATATTCGGATCAGCAAATCGATTGCCACGTATTGAAATTCTCTTTCCAATTGCGCCCAAAGATCTTTTACGACGGCCGTAATCTCGACCGGCTGCAATTTGCGCAAATGCGCCGCGAACAAAGGGCGAATAATGTTGCGATAGCGCGAACGTTTGAGGCCGACAAAATCAAACCGGTCTCGCATGTATCTGCGCATTGCTAGCGGGTTATTTGGGTCACGTGCTCCGGCGAATGCGTCTTTGATTTGTGCCAACAGATCGATTGACGATGAATCGTTAGTGGCTGGAGTTCCAAGTTCGCCGACCATTACATAACCTTTCTGGATATTCTGAATTTTCGATTCTGAATCAGCAATGTTGGCTCCATTTCTCGGAATTTATGGCTGAGTCAGCCTTTCGTTTCTTGACAGCTGATAAAGAGTGAATCAACAGCAGGAAGCGAGTTTTTTTCGACCCACGAATTATGCCGAATAACGGAGTTAGATTGTGAATAGAATTGGTTCTTCAATCAGCCGGGAATTGAAAGCGACTCAGGAAGACGGCCGTTTTTATGTTCAACGTTCGTCATGTTCGATTGTAATCACCTACGACTCGGACCGGGAGGTCCATATCGCTATCGAGTGGCACACCGGTGCCCGGTTACTTGGTCGCGGAAGTAAATCGTGGCGCACTCACAGCCTCAAGGAAGCGGCTCATCAGCTGCACCAATTTGCCCCGAATGCCAATGTACCGTATCAGATCTGCGTCGCTGAGCTAGTAGCTCATTTGCCCACCTCGGGAAAAACAATCGCGTTCGACCTGGCTAGGCAAACGAAGATGCTTCCCGACGAAAACCACGACCATCCAACCGCCGGTGACCGTGGCGGTTAGGAAATCACCGGGACCGCAGACACGCCAGTATGAATGCTCAATCAGAACCAGCCACTGATTCGTCTGCCGTCATTTGGCGTCGTGCCTTGGATAATCAAAGCTTCGAGATCTGCCGATTCATCTGTTCGCGGACCGGTCCTCAGCTAAACGTCACAATTCTCGCCGCGCAGGCAGGTCAGCCGATCGAAATCTGCTACCAAATTTCCTGCGATTCGGATTGGAAAACCCGAGAAGTCTTGATTCAACAACGCTACGGATTTGTCGAATCGAATCTCAAGCTTTCCGCCAACGATAAAACCTGGAATCGAGCGGGCCAAGGCCGGCTACCGGAGTTGGCAGCTTGTATCGATGTCGATATCGAGCTGACGCCGGCGACGAACGCGTTACCGATCAATCGTCTCAACCTGGCGGTTGGCAAGTCTGCGGAGATTCAGGCCGCATGGATTCGTCTTCCGGCGCTGGCGGTGGTTGCGGCTCGACAGCGGTATGATCGCTTGAGCGAAAACACCTATCGCTATACAAGTCTCGCTAGCGGATTTCAGGCGGAAATCGAAGTCGGTAAATACGGTTTACCGCTTCGTTACGGAAATATCTGGGAACAGATTGGGTAACGGCGGTATCGCCGACGGCGCCATCGGATCTGCCAGCGTCGCTGCCCTTTGGCGCGCCCTAGCAAGCGCCTTTGAGGATAACCATACAGCCGGCCGCCGGACGGAGTCGGGGTTTCGCCCTGCCGCCAGGCAGTCGGGCCGGCGCCCCCATTTCTTAGGAGTCTGCTCCAGACCGCTCCTGTTGCTTCCTTTCTAAATTCTTGATTCTAGCTTCTGGATTCCTCCTTTTCCTTGGTTACTGTGCACACTCTCGGTGGAGAATCTGATGCGAAAAAAGATCTCTATAATTTGGCACGATGCAGTCGGTGGGCTGCCGTCCGATTTTTGGATTCTTTGGTCTGGTATCTTGGTAAACCGCATTGGCGCGATGGCTTTCCCGTTCCTCTCTTTCTTCCTGGTGAGCAAAGGATTCTCGGGAAACGTTGCAGCTTTGGCGGTCTCCTGTTGGGGGATTGGCGGATTGACCGCAACCTTCTTTGGCGGATGGAGTGCTGATCGAATCGGCCGAAAACCTACGCTGCTGGCCGGACTGGCCTTGTCCGCGCTGGCCATGCTGGCTATGCCTTGGGGCAATTCAGTTCTTCTGATCGACCTTTGCGCATTCATGGCCGGGTTCGCATTTGATTTTCAACGTCCGGCTGTATCCGCTACCGTAGCCGACTTAGTTCCGGTATCGGATCGAATTCGTGCCTTTGGACTTAACTACTGGGCGATCAACATTGGAGCCAGTGTGGCGCCATTGATTGGTGGAGCGCTCGCGGCGATCAGCTTCTTTTTTCTCTTCACGTTCGATGCGGTATCGTCGCTTTGTTATTTCATTCTGATCTTTTTCCGGCTGCGCGAGCCTGCGCAACATCTGACGAGCACTGGTCAGCCACACTCGCCATTTGCCGGATTCTCAGATCGGCGAATGCTTCTGTTATTTCTTCTTTCATCGTTCCTGACGTCGCAATTCTTTCAGGCCTATTCCACTTTGCCTCTGGTGATGCGACTCCATGGGATGAACGCCGGCGATTACAGCCGCGCCATCATGGTCAACGGAGTAACCGTAGTAATCCTCAGTATTCCATTGAGCCGCATCTTACAGCGATGGTCAGCGGCGCGAGCCCTTGCTCTGGCCGCGGCCTGTGTCGGCATTGGATTCTTCCTGACTCAATTCGCGCATACCGTTCTCCAATATGCTGGTACCGTGTTTATTTGGACGCTCGGCGAGATCGGCGTTGCGTCCACCGCGCCGGCATTGATCAGCCGTCTCTCGCCACCAGGTCAACGCGGTGTCTATCAAGGAGCTTACTCCATGAGCTGGTCGCTTGGAATTCTGCTTGGACCTGCCCTCGGGGGATGGATTTTGCAAACGGCCGGTGGCCATGTGCTTTGGTCCGGATGCGGCATCGTCGGTTGCCTCGTCGCGATCGCGTTCTGGCTCTTCTTCGATCGAATAGGGATTCAGGAGGAGGAACGAAACGGGGAGTTGCAATCCAGGATTTAGAAGGTGCGAGCTAGGAACAGGCGCTACCAACGCGCCAATTCACCACATCGGGTTCCTGTCTAGCTATCGGCTATTTCCCTCGTCGCCTCTGCTTGGATCCGCGATAGCGAGTAGGCCGTGCGCTCGAGCGAGGGTCGGCACGTTCTTGCCGAACCTTTTCGAAAGAGTGATCGGCGCGGGGCGCTTCTTCGTTGCGCAATTGATGGACCAATGCGCAAGCGATATCGGTTGAAGAAAATCCTTGCTCCAGCAGACGATCGACAATCCGGGTCTCCTTCTGAAATTCACCTTTTTGTAACGTGTTCCTGATTCTTTCGAAAAATGCGTTTGTTCGCTTTTCTTCCACTTCTTCCAGCGAAGGAACTTGTTGCCGCGGAATTTTCATCCGGGTATAGCGCTCGATACTTTGGAGCTTGTAAATCTCGCGTCCAGCAATCAAAGAAAAGGCGCGACCGGAACGCCCCGCTCGTCCCGTGCGTCCGATTCGATGGACGTAATCTTCCTCATCCCAAGGAATGTCGTAATTGAAGACTACCTCGACATTTTCGACGTCGATTCCGCGAGCCGCGACGTCGGTCGCTACCAGAAATTCGATGGCGGAAGAACGAAATCGGCCCATCACTTTTTCCCGCTGCGCTTGGCTCATATCGCCATGAATGCGATCCGCGGAATATCCGCGAGCGACCATCTCTTCGGTGAGTTCGTCGACCATCCGCTTGGTATTACAGAAGATGATTCCAAGTTTGAGATCATAAAGATCGATCAGGCGTGTCAGTGCTTCCGTCTTCGATCGACCACGAATCTCGTAGTATGCTTGTTCGACGGTTGGCACCGTCAGAACTTTATGTTCGATCTTAACCGTTCGCGGATTTGCGCTTTGCTTGCGAATCAGTTCCAAGATCGGCTTGGACATTGTTGCCGAGAAACAGATGAATTGCCGACTTTTCGGCACTGGTCTTAGGACTTCCTCGATGTCGTCGCGAAACCCCATATCGAGCATCTCATCCGACTCATCCAGCACCACCATCCGAACGTTGGCCAACGTTAAGGTGCCACGAGACAGATGATCGAGAATTCTGCCTGGCGTCCCGATCACGATCTGGGCACCCTGCTTAAGTGCGCGAATCTGGCGATCGTACGACTGTCCCCCGTAGATCGGGACCGAGTGAACACTGCGCTTGAACGCCGAAAGTTTGTATATCTCTTCGGCGACTTGCACAGCAAGTTCGCGAGTTGGGCAGAGGACCAGAACCTGAACACCGGGTATTTGCGGATCGACCATCTCGACTGCTGGAATGGCGAAGGCCGCAGTTTTACCTGAGCCGGTTTGTGATTGGCCAATAATATCGTGGCCAGCGAGAATCAAGGGAATAGCTTCGGCCTGGATGGGTGCCGCCTTTTCGTACCCAAGCCGATCGATCGCTTTGAGCAAAAGCTCGGACAGCCCGAGTTCAGAGAATAGTTTTTGGGTCATGGCGCAAACCGTGTTCGCGGGTTAGCCACCCACGGTTCACTGTTTCTCGTCTCTTGTCGCCTGTATTCCTTTTTTTCAGTAACTCATTGCAATATCGGCAATCTAGTCGACTCTATTGCCCCTCGATGTGAAAACGTAGATGAGGCAAAAAGCCTCTTGTTGGTTAGGCCCGGTCAATGACCTCGCCTTCCTTGCCGGTTAAACAAAGGAGCCATGATCCGGCAAGTGCTTGTGATTATGCGCATGTGGGTTGGACTTACATGTGGCGATCAAAAAAAATAGTTATGCCGACCGAAACTCAAATTGTTACTGAAGGAAAAATTGTTAGTGTCTTACCCGGAACCATGTTCCGCGTTGAGCTCGAAAATCATCACCTCGTTCTTGCCCACATTTCCGGCAAGATGCGGAAACGATTCATCCGCCTCACTGTAGGCGACCGGGTCAAAGTCGAGATGTCGCCTTACGATCTCGATAAAGCGCGCATTGTCTATCGGTTGGGTTGAAGCCAAAGTCTGGCATTCAGAAACCTCGAAGCTAGAAGCCAGCAGACCGGAGGATATGCCTTTGGGAGGCGGCGTCTACGTGCGCCTTCCCGTACTATAAATTGGCGAAGCTGGAAGAGCCAGGTGGATGGTCGTCCGGCTGAGAAGCCAAGGAAAGTAGCCCAGCATTTCGGCTGGGAGTCAAAAAGACGGCTCCGTCTTTTCTTCCCTTTCCGCCAGCAATAGATTGCTAGGGTGCGTCCCTAGCGTATAAAAACAAAAACATTACGCTGGGAACTCACATCATTTCTCCAAATTCCCAACTCCTCAGCGAGTAAGCCCATAGCGTTGGAAAGGCTAGAAAAAGGGCGTCGAACAAGCAAGTACTTAAGGGCTACAAATGGGAGTTCGGCGCCGATGACACATAATAGCAATAGGCCACTCGCCAGTCTTGTGGCGGGATAGAACACTGCGAGACCAACGCAGAACCTGCAATTTGCAAATTTTGACCCGCAACTGATTTTCTGCGTCACATCGTTTCGGTTCAAGTGTATTTTGGCGATCATCCGAGAGAAATCACCCCCGTCAACCTAATGATATCAACGATGGAGCCAGCTCAAAGTGGCAAGTGAGAATCAGCAATCTGTTTCCTTTACCCGCAAACTCGGGGTTAACCAGCGCGTTCTCCTGGCGCTCGCGTGCGAGCTCTGGATTTGTGCAAATATCTTTCCGCAGCGGTCCGATCTTGGATTTTGTATCGTTAGTTTCGTCCAATTAATTGCCGCGATTCTGATCTTCGTACGCTTGCGCAATTCACCCGGCTATTTTCGGATTCGCAGCTTAGTCCTGCTGGTTGTGGTATTTATTACTGGCGTGGATCTCTTCATTGCGCTGTGGCAATTGTCGGGCCAGGAGTTTCCGCTTTGGATCGCGAACTTGGGGCCGATTGAATTAGTCGCAGCTTTGGCCGCGATCATATACTGCATTTTCACCAAACCGACCCGCCTGATGTTACTGCTCTATACGGTTACTTTTGTGGCCGGCATTCACGCGGTCGCATTGACTTTACTGTTTTTTGGAATCCGGTCCAGCGCAGCCCCCAGCGCTGATTTCTCGCCGTTCCTCACGGCCAAATCGCTTAGGTTTTTTGGGCTAGTAATCTCACTCATCTACCCGATCTATTTTGTCGCGAAAGGGCGTTACGCGCGTCAGTATATAGCTGTTGGCGGGTAGAAAGTAGTCGCAGTGTTCCGCCTCCGCTTCGCTACGGTGGGACCTTCTCCTTTGGCAGACGCGCTGAACCTCGAAGAGAGAAGGAGGTCCGCACCTGGAAGGTGCCTCTACGGTGGGCCAGCGGACGATTGGCGCGGCTAAAACCCCGTCATGCCTTTTTGCCGCGCTCAGTATTCAGCTTTGTTGATTTGGTACGTCCAAGAGCTTTCGGTTGGGCGATCACAGAGAAATGACACCTGTCCGTCTTATGAAAATTCGTTCACAATTAGCGTTTTTTACCGTCATAGCTTTGTGTGGTCCGGCACACGCCCAAG
>Ga0137415_10004668_pt1 | contig 13554 bp, 11 predicted proteins | sample CZODoug3_1_1_16f_FD_183082 | JGI IMG/M metagenome (GOLD analysis project Ga0137415, IMG submission 183082) | Vadose zone soil fungal communities from Angelo Coast Range Reserve, California, USA - CZODoug3_1_1_16fungal (Hybrid Assembly) | ecosystem: Environmental > Terrestrial > Soil > Vadose... | reverse complement strand
GTCGAGTACTTGCTAGAACAGTTGTTCTTCTGGATGATACGACAGAAGGGCAGCCAGGCCCTGAAGTATCTCCTCTATTTTGATGAGATTCACGGTTTCTGTCCCCCCGTAAGGGCCCCAGCTTCAAAGAAGATCCTGATTCGCTTGGTGAAGATGGCGAGGGCCTTTGGCCTAGGCATGGTGTTGGCAACGCAGAACCCCAGTGATTTGGATTACAAGGTCCTGTCGAACGCGAATATTCGATTCATTGGCAGCTTGCCGATGAGACAGGATATTGAAAGAGTCAGGTTGGGTTTGGATCTAGGCGCGGACGCGATGGACACGCTATCGAGTTTGAGGAAGATGGAGTTCTACTGTCAGATATTCGACAGAAACGAGGGCTTCTTGACAGTCCCCGGGCGTCTAATCTCTCAGCACGGCGGTCCCCTAGAGTTGAATGATGTCAGGAAGCTTATGCAGCCTTTGAAAGAGGGCTGGACTATTGAAGACCACGCACTTCTGGAAGGAGAAAACCGAGGGGCCAGTAAGCACGGAAGTACGAGGGAGTTGAAGGTCGTTTCGGACAGCCTAGCCTTGAAGGTCGATACTGAAAAAGCGTCCAGGCCGCCGTTAGACGGATCTGTCTCTTTGAGACGATTGAAGCTCCGTTTCGACTCCTACTATGTTATGGATTATGATGTCAGCACTTGGAAGCAATTTCCACACTACCAAAAGGAAGTGCGGATCAACGCAAAAGGGACGCTACTGGTTGATGCGGCAAACGGAAAGGTTGTGAGGTTCCTATCATCGGGCGACCATCCGATACATGCTCCCACCGAGGAGAAATTGTCGGCAGGTTTGACGAAGACGCTGACAACCGGAGAATTGGGAATCGTCGATGTGCCGAGCCATGACCATCTCACAACCGAGAGTTTGGAGGCTGTCAACGATGAAGGTCAGGTGCAGCGTAACATGAAACAGTATGTCTCGGATCGTTACGAGAAGAGAGTGAAATTGGTCGGAGTGAGAACGACGAGAGAAGCGACCATTAAGCCATCGGCCCGAGACATTCACTTCGCGAATGTACGACTCGTCCGGCATCCAGTCTGGACTGCTATCTTCGGAGTGGACGGGACACAGGAGTCGTTTCGAAAAATCGTTTCGGGAACCGATGGAACGATTCTCGGAATTGAGTACCCCATGTGCTCGGCCACGCTACACAAGATATTGTCGGGAAGTGTCAGTGCAACAGTATGTGGACATGCGGCCTGCCCAGAGCATTTGCGCGCATGCCTATCGTGTATGAAGCACTATTGCGGAACCTGTCGACCCGATCTTTCGTGTGGGCATGTGGCATGTGTCGAGCATACTGCGAAATGTTCGCTCGGGATTGAAAAAGTCTGCATGAAATGTGGATTGAATTCTTGCAGTCATTATACGTGCCAGTTGCACAGACGCGACTGTGAACATTGCGGCAAGACAGTTTGTCTGAGATGCACGATCGAAAAGGGGATGCTGAGAAAGAGATACGCTTGCAGCGAAGAATGCGCCAGCTTCCTCTAAATGCGGGCCAATGTCACTCTTCAGTTGCTTGTATTTTCAGTTGGTAAATCTCACCATCTGATTTCATTACAGTGACGGTGACCAGTTTTCGCTCGAATTCCACCTTGAGGATTCTACTGCATGGCAGTATGCTCTTTGTTTCCCTTAGGATGCTGGGTTGTTCTTGTTTGGTCTTGACCTCAGGCTTTGTATACCTCTCTAGTATTTTCTTGATGTCGTCATAGAGAGTGAGAACCTCTTCGTTCTCGGTGTCCAGGTCTCTAGGCTCTTCCTCGGTCGATAACCCTGATAGCACCACTGATACCCTGGAGATAGTAAGGCAATTGGCAGGGCGTTACCGGAGCTTCCCTCGTGAAGTGACTCATGCCCAGTGGCTATTAGAGGATAGCATTGGGACAATCTACTCTTTCTATGGTTTTCGGGTAATAATTTCCAGTCCTCATGAGTCATTGTTCAATTGTGTTGAGCTATTACGGAAGGCTCTGTCCCAGAGGGAAGGCGAAATTCGAGAATGGGAACTTGGTCGTCCTCAATGAGGATATTAGTATTGATTGCAGGTGTTATCGTGGCTCTGCAAGCCGCGCACGTCCTTTCTATTTCAATCGCGTTCCATACCATCACTCAGGACTTCAAGAACTCACGTAGCGTTGCTGGAATCGCAGTGGGCATCGGTGTATCCATGCTAGCTGCAGTGCCGGGCAGAAAAAACAGAGGGATCGAACGAAGACATGTCATTCCAGCGTACAGGATTGATCGTGCCAAGCTTTGGAGGAACGCCGAGCACCTGAGAGTGATCGCCGATTCAATGGCTAAACATTCCGACCTAAGATAGAAAAGAGATCGAAACCTTGTAGGATGGTATTTTGGGCTCTAGTGTGGGGCGGGCGCGTCAACCGCCGCATAGATAACGCGAGACTCTGGAGACGATGATGACTAGCTCTTTCTAATAGACTCGTCTAGGCTAGTCCATTGTCATTGGCTCAACTGGGTTTTAGCTGGTAGAGACCACTCTTGCGAGCCTGTCATGGATCCTGAGTCTTTCGAGTGTGGCATCCGCACCAGGTATCGGGTGTTCATTGAATAATCTTTCAGCTTCACTGACATGACCGACGCCGAGGATTGACACGTAGGCTCGCATTGTGCCTGACAGCTGGGCTGTCCCTTCGTATATCTTGATCAGTTTCTCGATGTTGGTCTTGAACCATTGCCAGGTCACGTCTCTAGCTTCGGGATTGTTGGTGGCATAAGAGATCACGTTCCGAATATCCTGTCGTTTTACGTTCCCGCCTAATGCAAAGTCCAGCGTCTTGGCGACAAGTTCTGGCTTCTTGAAACTTGCAAGTCCCTCCAGGTATCGTAGTCGGTCCTCGTCAGTTGTGCTCTTCTGGTATCTGTCTAGGAGACCATCGTAATCGTTTGTTGATCTCGCATAGCCAATGATTACTGATTCCTTCATGTCCGGTTCGACATCGGCTATGTCCTTGAACCTGGACGAGGCCTCCTTGGCGTACGAATCATCCAGTAGGGCTAGTCTTGCGGCGACTGTGCCCTTGAGAAGTGAACTGTTGTCGTCCTTCTTTGTTTGAAGGACCTTGAGCTCAGAGGAGTGGAATCTCTTCGAGATTTCAATCAGCTTCTTGGGAGCAATCTGATAGAGAAGCGTGAGCTGGTCGGAGATCTCGTAAGCCGGGAGGTATTCTTGTTCATTCTGGTATCGTTCAACCAACGCCAAGTATTCTTTGAATGGTGTTTTTCCGGAGAATAGGAACTGTTTAGCATCACTGGCCAATCCCCATTTGTCGAGTGTTGAGAGCTTGCTGCTCCACAACCGGTCTTGGAGGTCCTTTCCCTGGTAGTAGACGAGGTAGAATCCGGTCTGGTCAGTGTTCAACTTTAGAGATTTCGGAGTAGAGGCTAGGTTGATCTCGGATTTTTCCTCGTCGAAGAGGAATCGTTGAGTTTTGCCGTCAACGGTCATCGTGACCGGAATAGGCCATGTTTGTTTCTCTATGCCGCCCGCTAAGAGGAATCTTTCCTGTTCAAGTTTGAGCTTAGCGTTGGACAAGGAGACGGTTACAATCGGGTAGCCTGCTTTGCTGATCCACGCTTCCATTATCCGATTTACTTCGGTCCCAGATGCTTGTTGAAGCCGGGTCCAGAAGTCTCGACCGGCGGCGTTGGAGTATCGGAACTGTTGGAGGTAGTTTGCCACTCCTTTCTGGAAGTTGTCCGGACCAATGTAGGCCTCGATCATTCTCAGAATACTGGCCCCTTTGCCGTAGCTGATCTCGTCAAACAGCTCCTCGATTTCTGCGGGGTCGCTGACCTTAGCCTCGATAGGATGAGTGCTCTTCAAGCCGTCTCTAGCTTGGGCTCCGGCGGTTTGTGTCCGGACAAAGTCTTGCCAGATGGTCCATTGTGGATAGGCGGAGTCGATGGATTTCTGGCCCATGAATGTCGCGAAGCTCTCGTTGAGCCATATGTCATCCCACCATTTCATCGTGACGAGATCGCCGAACCACATATGGGCAATCTCATGGGCAATGACGCTTGCAACCGCTTTCTTGGTCTGGACGGTCGTGTCCTTGTCAACGTGCAGGCGTATCTCTCGATAGGTTATAGCGCCCCAGTTTTCCATTGCGCCGTACGCGAATTCCGGGACAGCGACCTGGTGGAGTTTGGGTAGTTCGTAGGGGATACCAAAGTATGATTCGTAATAGTCGAGGACTTTCTTTGCCGCTTCGAAGGCGAAGTCCATCTTGATCTCGCCCTTCGATCGTTTCGCATATGCGGAATAGAGCTGAGTCTTGCCCCGGTGATCTCTTTTCTCGACCCATTTTCCTATGCCTAGATAGAGGAGGTAGGTGCTCATCTTCGGCGTTTTCTGGAAGGATGTGATCTTCTTGTTGCCTTCGATCTTCTCGGAGTCGATGGGCATGTTTGAGATAACTGACAGATCATCGTCGGTCCGGACTGTGACTTTGAAATGCGCTTTGTAAGCGGGATGATCAACGCAAGGAAGTACTTTGCGAGCTTGCACCGCTTCCAAGTGAGTGGAGAGCACGTATCCTTCTCCAAAGGATGCTTTGTAGAGTCCAGTGAAATTGTCTGATACCTTGCCTTTGTATTCGACCTCTAATGGTCCCGAGAATCTGCCGGTTTGAATCTCAACAACAGGTCCATTTTGTTTGAATAGGATATTCCTGGTTCCGGATCTGACGCTTAGGACTTGTAGGTTTACAGCGTCGAGATTCACGTCCCCAGTTGAAGTGAGATCGATAGTCACTTTGCCGGTGTACTTGAGACCAGTAAAGTCGACGTCCATGAACAGGTCATATTGCTTAACTTCCTGAACGGTCTTCCCAGCCTGCGCGGCTACCTGCATAACTATCTCGGCGGGAAAGAGGTAAAGCTTCTACTTAAGAAAACTGCCGGACTCGCCCATACAACTGTTTCTCTCCCCCGAATTCAAAAACGCTCGTCAATTCCCGCTTCAGGGGGATAAGAACAATAAGCCCTAGAGCCCACATAGCCTCGGTTCATGAATAATGACGACAATGACCGTCGAGAAGGATATGCGTCTCTGCGTAGCAGTTTGTCCAACGCATGGCGTTCAATGCAAGCTGAGAATGTTTGAACAGGATGCCTTCCCAAAGCATGCGCATTTTACCGACGGCAAGATGTGTCTCTGGGCAAAATAAGCAGCCCTGACAATCGTGGACTCTTTCGACGAGTACGCTTTCATAGTGGTTACGGTTGAAAATGACTAGTTCTTCGTCTCCCCGGGACCTGCTTGTGTATTCTCCAGAGAAAGTCATGGTTTTTTCGTGGGCACTCCAAAATGGGCGACTCGGACTCCTTGCGGGTTTACGCCTTGGAAGACTCGATGAATGACCCCGTCTTTGCCCCCAGTGTCCATCGCTTGGAGTACGACTAGAGCTTTTTTCCTCTGCTCCGCGTAGAGCTTCTCCTGAAGTTCTCCTAGTTTCTCGTTGAGTTTCTTGGACTCTTCCTTCTCATCCTGATCCTTGCCCTCAAAACCTGACGCGCATTGGGATCATAATCGTCTAGAACAACTTTCTTTCCAGGCTTGATCTCGTATCTGCTAGCGTGGAGTAGCCTTGTCATCCCTTCTCTACGCCTGTTGGTTTCGTGAACTCTCTCGCCAACAGGGCCAGTGAAGCTGTTCCATATTTGAGAACGTCCTCGTCAACCTTGAACTTTGAGCTGTGGTTTCGATATATGCATCCTTTCGCGGGATTTCTTGTTCCGAGGAAATAGAATGTGCCGGGGGCTTCGTTTAGGAATCTGGAGAAGTCCTCTCCGCCAAGTATTGGCTCCTTTACAATCGTCCTTGTACCACGTATCTGTCTCAATTTCTTCCTAGCCTGCTCCGTTACTTTTTCATCGTTGATTGTTACTGGATATGCATCTTTCTCGAATTCGACAGTTGCCTTGGCCCCGAATGCCCTAGCGACACCCTCGGCGACCTGCTCCACCTTCGCTTTCGCCCTCTTTCTCGTCGCTTCGTCTAATGTCCTGATCGTCCCCTGAAGGACTGCCTCGTCTGGTATGATGTTCTCCTTAGTCCCTGAATGGACGGATCCTATCGTGACCACGAAAGGCTGGACGGGATCGATCATTCTCCCTGAGACCCCTTGAAGCGCGGTTATCACTTGGGCCGCGACATAGACAGGGTCAATTGTTTGATGAGGCGCAGAGCCGTGGCCTCCCCTTCCGATTATCCGGACCACGAACGTGTCAGGTGCCGCCATTATCGCACCTCCTTTGAGACCAAACACTCCAGAGTTCAGATCGCCGTCTATGTGAAGGCCAAATACATAGTCGACCTTGGGGTCCTTCATTACGCCGTCTTCGATCATTGGTTTCGCTCCTCCCCTGCCCCCTTGTTCCTCAGCTGGTTGAAAGAGGAACTTCACTGTGCCTTGAAGCTCGTCCTTGTGGTTGGCGAGGAGTTTGGCTGCTCCGAGAAGCATTGCGACATGTGTATCATGTCCGCAGGCGTGCATTACCCCTTTGACCTTGGACTTGAATTCGACCTCAGCCATCTCATCAAGGGGTAGAGCGTCCATATCTGCCCTCAGAGCGACGACTCTTCCGGGTTTTGGACCTTTGAGTATCCCCAAGATTCCTGTTCCGCCGACTCCCTGTTTCACCTGGATTCCTAACGCTTTGAGTTGTTCTGCGACTAGTTTTGCCGTGGTTTGTTCTCGGTAAGCTAGTTCCGGTTTCTGATGAATCTCTCTTCTGATCTTGATGATTTCAGGCTCGATTGCTATTGCTTCCTTGAGAAAGTCCATTGATTGTCAGACATTCGGTGGAAGATTCTGTTTTTCTAATAAACCTGACCAGGTTCGAATTATGCCGTTCTTTATAGCTCCCTGATTCTCTTTGAAAGCGGGAATTATCGAAGAATCGTTGTGCTTCGGTATTTAGGCCCAGAGGAGGGGGCTAGTTGTGCGATTAGAGAGAGGGGTGAACGACCGTTAGTCGTTTCCTCTCAGGAGGAAAAGGAGGGGGTTGTGCTGGGTCTAGTCGACGAAGATGGTTTCCTTCGGAAAGACCTCGATACCATTCGTCGAAATCTTGTATGGTCTAGGTTGCATATCGATCGGAGTCTCTCGCATCTTCTCAACTTGGAGGACTCTGTTGTAGGTCTTGCCAACCTTTGCGTTCGAGAGGATGATCACACCGTGAGCCAAATACTCCTCCAACTGGATAGCACGCTCTACTGCACCCATAGCCCTCAACTCGGTAGTCATCAAGCATGTAGCACCAGTCCTAACAAGCGCATCCACGAGATCCAACACCGCAGTCCTACGCTCAACCATCTCCGGGTATTGGAAGATCAACGAAGTCACAGGGTCAACAACGATACGCTTAGCATTGATCAATTCCGCATGTGTCTTGATCCCCTCAATGAGGCTGAGGATTGAGAAGTCTTTTCGACCGATTGCTTGGCGGCCGATTTTTACTTCACCCGGCATGTGTCTCAATGGGGACGCGTTGATGAACGCGAACTTTTTCGCCTTCTCCAACTCATCAAACTTCCAGGAGAACAATCCCATTTCACGGATGAAGTGGGCCTTGGTCTCGTCTAGACTGACGAAGGCGCCGTTCTCACCGTAGATCTTTATCCCGTTGATGAGGAATTGCGAGGTTAGGATCGTCTTTCCAGTACCTGGACCACCGACAAGGAGTATGACTCTCCCGCGAGGGAAGCCTCCTCCTAAGATCTCGTCTAATCCCGGAATACCGGTAGGTGTTCTATCAATCATTGGCATTCTTAGTTTATACACTCCACGATCGATTTCTCAGAACCCGTTCCGCTCGGTCTCATCTTATTTATCGCTTTACCCAGTGACATTAGCTTTGGTCTTACACTATTTTGTAACTAATCCATGCTGGCAATAGTAACGGCCGTCTTTAGCTATACAATCCATCGTGCTATCAACAAGCCCAGACGCTGGACAACATTCCGGAAGTCAGAACAGCCAGCAAAACTAGGGGATACTATTGGCGAGAAAGCCACAAAAGAAACGCCCTCAATACTACGACTCACAATTACAACCGTCATCTCAACTCCAAGCATTCGGCACCGTCCCTGTCAGCGGCCACACTGTCGCATTGGTCTTCCGACTCTCCCGACCTAGAACTTGGACATTCCCTGCGGCTAGTTTTCTCTTAGGCTACGTCCTTACAGCCGGTTGGAACATTACCCAACTAGGTATAGGACTCATTATCGCATCCTTCGTCACCGCAGCAACAAATATCGTCAATGCTTACTCAGATAGAAAGGAGGATGTTGTGAACCAGCCTCGCAGGGTTTTCTGGCTCGACCAGATGGGCCAAAAGGCCACGATTGGTTCAGTCATAGTTTTCTACGGATTCTCGGCCGCACTCTCTATCTACCTAGGACTCGCCTACATGATAGTCCTAGCAGTCGGAATCTTCAACTCAGCATTCTACTCTCTTCCTCCTCTAAGGTTCAAGGCTCATCCTCTCTCAAGCCTCATCTCATTCTCAGGAGCAGTTGGTCTAGCATTTCTTGCAGGAACGAGCGTGACCGGACACGTCAACGTCTTGAACCCAGTCCTCTGGCTAGTTACCTACTTCATGTTCACTTACGGCACCGTCAAAAATCTTCCAGACTATTCAGGAGACAAGAAAGCAGGCACCAAAACAACAGCAACTGTCTTTGGAAACATAAGACGCGCAGTTAAATTCACAACGATCATACTTGTTTCGCCATACGTATTCCTGGTAGGGCTGACGATCACCGGATTTCTACCAGCAATCTACTATGCAGAACTGATCCTTACACCGCTTCTCATATTCATCCTGCACAACATGTGGACTGCAAGATCATCCGAGGGCTTTGAAAAGATGCACACTTACGGATTCTTTTACGCAATTTCATTCCTATTATTCACCCTCGTCGTCTCATCACCATCACTCAAGTCTCTTGGAGTAGTAGTCTCCGCCTTCCTCTGGACACTCCTAGTCTCTAGGATTCACATCGACTCCCGAATCGAGAGTCGAGACTGGGAGCACAATTCGAATCCACAACGGAGCGGTGCCTAGAACATGGCCGATGGTCTGCTGACAAAGCTAAGCTTCGACCTCCTAAAACCATTGATAACTTCGCCCATCACGTCCGGACTAAATGTTGCAGTCATCGGTCCACCAGGCGTCGGAAAGTCGACCTTTTGTCAGAACTTATTGGTGGATGCTTACAAAGCTGGTCTGAAATGCATCTACGTAGTAACCGGCAACCCAATTCAGACTGTAAAGGACCAACTAACTCAGCTAGGTCTCTCATTCTCCCCAAGACAGGAGCCAATAATCTTCGTAGACATGTACTCTTGGCTTCTAGGAGAACGAACCACGGAAAGATACCAAGTCGACAACACATCCGATCTCGCGGCCCTCAGCGTCGTCATATCCGGCGCCGCAGAAGCAATGGGAGAACACGCTTTCCTCATGTTCGACTCCCTCTCCGCGCTGCCAGCATACAATACCGAGGAACTATGCACAAGGTTCGTCAAGTCTCACCTCGCAAGAATGAAGAAGCACGGAAACGTCGGCATCTATAACGTTGAACAGGGGATCCACAAGGAATCCTTCTACAACGAGATCCGGGCCTCATTCGACACGGTTATCGAGATGAAACTTCTCGAAACGGAAGACGATATCACCCGAATGATCCGGGTCTATAGTCACCGAGGAACCCATACGTCCAAGTGGTTCAAGTTCCTCATAACCCCTGAGAGAACAATCAAAATAACGTAAGTGCTAACGAATGACATCCAGTTTTCCTATAATAATGCCGGATCCAACTTTTACTCAGAAGAAGGGTACAATCCGTTTAAATCAAATCAGCAGAATGGAGGCTTGAAGGCGACCGATGGTGGACCCGACGGGAATCAAAGTCCTGGACGAGATCCTTGGCGGGGGCATCCCTAGACCATCGGCGGTAGGCGTAATTGGAGCAGTTGGAAGTGGAAAGTCCTCACTCGTCAGGCAACTCGCCGTCAACATGCTCGAAAGAGACTTTCGTGTTCTATATTATGCGATAGACGAATCTGCTGAAGACGTCAGAGAAAGCGTTGGTAGCTACGGAATTGACGTGTCCAAGTACGAGGCAGACGGTAGACTAGCCTTCATCGATATCTTCGCCCTTGGCGTCGAACGTTTGGCCGAGGCTTACCCAGTCGAAGAACCTGAGAAGATCGTGGATAACACGTTCAAGTTTTCTGACTTGGTTGCCCAAGGCCGAAGCTTCACACTGAAACATCTAGGCAAGAAACAATTTGTGATAATGGACAGCCTTACACCGTTCTTTCTGATGGTCGAGGCCAAACGAGTATTCCAGTTTGGTCAAGTCCTAAAATACGCGACCAGGTTCGCTAAGGCAATAGGACTCGCAACCCTACACACAAAGGTCCTCGACGAATCAATCGAAAATGCCATGGTCAACTTCGCAGACGTCGTGCTTGAACTTGAGCGTAGGAAAACGCCTGAGGGCTTGAGCAGGGGGGGCACGATGCGACTAGTCAAGTTAGGTAAGACACCCGTGTCCTCTCGAGGCTATTACTACGAGATGACACCACAGGGAATAATGATCAGCACCGCTCCACCAATCTAATCTCAACTGACAGAATACAGCTTCTTCTTCGTCGCTAATCCTTCCTCGGACTGAAACAGCACTGTAATTGCTCACCAAGGAAAGAAGTGAAACACCTCAAATACACTCTCAAGGACGAACAGTTCTATCTTGAAGACTGCTGAGGAAACCATCACTCATGAGGCCATGCAAATGGCCGAGTTGAACAGCGAATATCTCGGCGTATCACAACAGCAACTAATGGAGTGCGCCGGATACGGGACAGCCACACAAATAATCCAGCAGATCAACAAACAAAAACTGGACAAGAAGATTGTAGTAGTTTCCGGCCCGGGGCGAAATGGCGGAGACGGATTCGCAACTGCACGACACCTAGCCGCGGCGGGCTATCAGGTCCGAGTATTCCTCGTTGGAAGAGAAACTGACATTCATGACCAGTCCGCGAGAAATCAACTCACAGCAGTCAAGTCAATGACCGACTCAATACAGTTCGAGAGCATAGCTGACTCAGCATTGTTGAGACCCTTCAAGGGCGGAGCCATTGTCGACGCCGTTGTCGGAACGGGAATCAAGGGGGAATTGCGTCAACCTTTGTTGGGCGCGGTTCGGATGATTAACCGATCCGAAGGATTCAAGGTTGCAATCGATCTCCCTTCAGGATTAGACAGTGACTCCGGCGAGCCACATGGCGATGCTGTCAAGGCGGACCTGACAGTTTGCTTGCATAAGAAGAAACAAGGACTCGATAGATCACATGACTACGTTGGCGAATTGGTCATTCTGCCTATCGGGATACCCGCAGAAGCTGAGACCTATGCCGGTCCAGGTGATTACAAGGTCCTGTGGAAGCCACGACCATTTAACAGTCGCAAAGGTGACTTTGGAAGATTACTCGTTATTGGTGGCAGTGAAAATTTCACTGGGGCACCGGCATATGCTGCACTAGCAGCAAGTAAGATGGGAACAGATCTCGTGTACGTCGCTAGCCCGGAACAAACAGCCAACATAATCGCCTCCTACTCTCCGGATCTCATAACGATCAAACTCCAGGGACAACACGTGAACACGAAATCCATTGAGACGCTCGAGCCTTGGGTGAAGAAATCGGATGCGATAATAATCGGTCCAGGAATCGGACTACACGAAGAAACTACAGAAGCAGTTTGGAAACTCATATCACTTGTCGAATCACAGATGAAACCACTCGTCTTGGATGCGGATGCCCTCAAGGTCTATGGACGTCGACGTAGAAAGTTCAAGACACCAACTGTGCTCACTCCGCATGCCGGGGAATTTGCTGCGATAACGCAACGCAAGGTCAGCGAGGATATACAGGTAAGAGAAGAATCGACAGTCCAGTTGGCAAAGGAGGTTGAGGCGACAGTAATCCTGAAAGGCGCAATCGATATCATCGCCGATCCTGTTCATGTGAAGCGAGCAAGATCCGGCACCCCGTTCATGACCGTCGGTGGCACTGGCGATGCATTAACTGGAATGGTTGGCAGTCTCTTAGCCCAGCATGTTGATCCGTTCCGTGCCTCGACGGCCGCAGCGTTCCTCAACGGCCTCGCAGGCGAACTCCTAATCAGAGACGGCGCACCAACAATTACAACGTCACGTCTAGTGGAATATATCCAGGAGGCGATGAAGTACTGCATCCAAGGACCACCGTATACCCCCACAAGACCAGAGTCAATGGCAAACCAGTCCGCATAATGCTATACGAATACGGACAGGACGACCCGAAGAAATGTACCGCCGCGCGACTCATACATCTCCACCTTGCTCAACGCCTGCACAGTCTTAGACAGATTCCGAGATACTCTATAGTCTTAAACCCCGCGTCTCAGAAGACACTCACTCCGGACGATAGATCTCTAGCCTCCGAGTATGGATTAGTAGGCTTGGACTGCTCTTGGAACAGAGCCGACCAAGTCTTCCAACACAATGTCGGGGGAGAAAATCGCAGACTCCCAGGCCTGCTAGCCGGCAACCCGATCAACTACTCAGCCGTAGGTAAGCTAAGCACCGTAGAAGCCCTCTCTGCTAGCCTATACATCCTAGGGTTCAAGGACCAAGCCGCGAATATCCTCCAACCATTTGCATGGGGTCGAACCTTTGAAGCGCTCAACCGGGAACTCCTTGAAACATACAGAAAAAACGATCCTGCAGAGAGCATCCAGCTAGACCAGGCCCTCATGAAACGATCTTCAACAGGGTAAACGTTTAAATCGATTACAGGGACAAAACATTGCTTTTGGTAGCACAATAGCAGGACAAATACCACGCCCATGGTTAACCCGGCGGCGGCGTCAATCCGACGCATATGGCGATACGCCAATGGATGAAAGATTGACCTCCACCAAGGGCGAAATCAAATGCGGACCTAAAGAAACCAGGAAAAACAAACCCCTGGAACCCTTGGGTCCAACTCATAGGCCCGTAGCAACCTGCTATAACCCAGCCGATTCCTGTAACTAAAGAAGCGGTCAGAAAACCGAAATTAATCGTATATCCAACTCCGCTTGATCCTGGCGGACCCAACTGCTATCAGGATGAGACTAAGCCATGCGAGTCGAACGTCCTCAGACCATGTTGAGGACGTGGCATACGGCTCAGTAACATGTGGCCAACCTACCCTCGGGACCGGAACAACCTCGGGAAACTGAGGCTAAATCCGGATAGACGAAGAATCCTGGAACGGATCTCCATCCAAACACCGCTAGAAGCATGTTTCTAGTGGAAGCCCGAGGATGGGGCCGCAACCGATCAGGTTGTTGGTGAGGCAACGGCTCACCAAGCCTATAACCGGTACGGGCCGTGAGAGCGGGAGCCCGGAGATGGGCACTGAGATAAGGGCCCAG
>Ga0137415_10004667_pt1 | contig 13555 bp, 11 predicted proteins | sample CZODoug3_1_1_16f_FD_183082 | JGI IMG/M metagenome (GOLD analysis project Ga0137415, IMG submission 183082) | Vadose zone soil fungal communities from Angelo Coast Range Reserve, California, USA - CZODoug3_1_1_16fungal (Hybrid Assembly) | ecosystem: Environmental > Terrestrial > Soil > Vadose... | reverse complement strand
TTGCGCAGCTTGCCGCGGGTTTTCATGCGGATGAGGCCGTCGCGGAGGTGCGCTTCCCAGCGTTCGAGACCTGCGGCGATCGCTGCCCGGGCGGCGGGGTCGCTCTCGGCGAGTTGGCCGGCGAGGGAGCCGATCGGGCAGCCGCCGCGCGCTTGCTGCTCGATCTGGTGCTGGACCATGAAGTCGAACCAGCGGTCGATGCCGGCCCAGGAGTCGAGGTGGTCAAGGAGCTCGCCCTGCCTGCCGAGGACGGCGTCGACGGTGACGTTGATGACGGCGTGGACGAGGTCGTCGCGGTCATCGAAGTAGTGGTAGAGCTGGCTGCGGCTGGCGCCGGTGCGTGCCCGGACGTCGTCCAGGCTCATACCGGCGGCGCCCTTCTCTGCGAGGAGCTCGGCTGCGGCTTGGAGGATCCGTTCGCGCGTCGCGCGCCCCTTCGCCGTTGCGGGTACCTGCGCGTTCCCCATGACCCGAAGTATATCCAATTTGGACTTGACAGTCCAGTCGCGGCAAGCTATGGTTGGACCGTGCAGTCCAATGCGCAGTCCTCCGATGATCAGTCCAATGAAAGGAGAAGTAGCGATGAACGCCACGAAACAGGACGCAAGGCCGAGCGGCCCAGAGATCCGTCAACAGGTGTTCGGTGCACCGACCGGCAAGCCGACGGCACCCGGCGGAGCCGACCCGTTTCTGGGGCCGTTCTTCGAGACCGCCATCGAGCACGGCGTCAGCGCGCGGAGGCAGCGACACACCGGTGATCACCGCCATCCATCCCACACGGGTGGCGGTGATCGGCGCTGACGGACTGTCGACGAGCGGAAGAGCGGATGTGGCGGCTGGAGGCCCTTAAAAGTCCGTTGCTCTACCAACTGAGCTACCGGGTCGGACCGCCCAAACTTCACATCGCACCCAGGCTTAAACAAGCGGCCGATGCCGGCCAGTCTCGCTCCGCCCCCGGTGCCGAGGTCACAACGTTCCCCACAACGAGAGTCGCGGGAGCCTCGAGCCCGGCCGCTTCAACACGCTCGGCGAGCGTCGCCAGCGTACCGGTCACCGTGCGCTGCTCGGGCAGCGTGGCGCTCGCGATCACGGCCGCCGGCGTCTGCTCCGACATGCCGTGCGCGATCAGCCGCGCCGCGATCTCAGGTAGCGCCCGCAGTCCCATCAGGAACACGAGCGCCGGCAGCCGCGCCAACGCATCCCAGTCGAGATCCGACGCCTCGTCGCATTCGTGACCCGCCACGACCGCGAACGCCGACGCGTAGCGGCGGTGCGTCACGGGGATGCCCGCGGCGCCGGGCGCGGCGATGGCCGACGTCACGCCGGGAACTACGTCGTACGGCACGCCCGCCCCCCGCAACGCCTCACACTCCTCCGCGCCCCGGCCGAACACGAACGGGTCCCCTCCCTTCAGGCGCACGACGACACGGCCGCTGCGCGCCGTCTCGATCAGCAGGGCGTTGATCTGCTCCTGTGGCAGCGCATGACCCTCACTTCCCGGCCGCTTCCCGACGAAGATCCGCTCGGCCCAGGGTGGCGCTTCTTCCAGCAGATCCGGATGCACCAGCCGATCGTACACCACCACCTCGGCCCCCCGCAGGCGCTCCAGGCCGCGCCGCGTGATCAATGCGGGGTCCCCCGGGCCCGCACCGACGATGTAGACGATCCCTGCGCCGCGGGTCTCAGGTTGCTCCGCGGCCCCCACCAGCCGGTCGATGCGCGCACGCGCGCCCGCGATGTCGCCCCGTCGCACTGACTCGATCGCGTCGGAATCGACGATGCGATACCACAGCCGGGTGCGCGCCCGCGCGTCGGGGACCCGCCGCGCCAGCTCGGCCCGCAGCTCGCCCAACAGCTCGAGCAGCGTGGCGTATTCCGGCCCGACGAGCCTCCCGATGCGCTCGCGCAGCCGCACGGCGAGCGCGGGGCTCTTCCCCGCGGTCGAGACGGCGATGGCCACGTCGCCCTGGCGGTGGATCGAGGGAGCGATGAAGCTGCAGTACGGCAGATCGTCCACCGCGTTGAGCAGCACGCCGCGGGCTTCGGCCTCGACCCACACGGCGCGGTTCGCGGCGCGATCGTCGGTCGCGGCGATCGCCAGAAACGCACCCGCCAGGTCCCCCTCACGATACGGCCGCCGCTCGATCGTGACCGACCCCGCGGCCCCCAGATCTTCGAGCCGCCGAGACACGCTCGGGCTGATGACGGTCACCACCGCGCCCGCGTCGAGCAGCCCCACCACCTTCTGCTCCGCGATCGCGCCACCGCCGATCACCACGGCCCGGCGCCCGCGCAGGTCGAGAAATGCCGGATAGAAGTGCGTCACGGCGCGGCCTCCGCCACGGCGTCGTCTCGCAATTCGTCGCTGCCGACCCGGCAGCAGAAATCTCCCAGGCCCTCGCCCGGCAGACGCTCGGCGCGGTAGCGCTCGAGTAGCGGCCGCACCCGCGCGACGAGCCGGTGCCGCGGCACGAGGTCGGCGTACGCGGTCGCGAGCCTGGTGCCGAGCACGCTGCCGCCCACGAAGATCGTGTACTTGTCCGCCGACCGGCCCACGAACGCGAGGTCCGCCGTGTAGGGGCGCGCACAGCCGTTGGGACAGCCCGTCATCCGCACGGTGAGCCGCAGGTCCGCGAGGCCCAGTCGCTCGAGCTCGCCCTCCAGCTCATCGATCACTCCGGGGAGCGCGCGCTCGGCCTCGGCGAGCGCGAGGCCGCACGTGGGCAGCGCCGGGCACGCCATGGACCAGCGACGCACCGTCGAAATGGCGCCCGCGGACCGTACGCCGTGATGCCCCAGCACTGCCTCAAGCGCGGCCCGCCGCCCGTCGGGGATGCCCGTGAGCAGCACGTTCTGCTGGGGCGTGAAGTGGACCCCGGCACCGAACAGCTGCACGATGCGACGCACCGCGGTCCGGAGCCGCACATCCGACGTGTCGAGGATGCGCCCATTTTCGACGAACAAGCCGTAGAACGAGCGGCCGCCCCCCTGATCGTGCCACCCCAGATGATCGTGCACGTCGCTCACCCCCACGGGTGCCGGAGGCGGCAGGGGACGGCCGAGCCGCTGCTCCACCTGCGTGCGGAACCACTCGAGCCCCCGATCGTCCAGGAGATACTTGAGGCGCGCGTGCCGGCGGTCGTGGCGGTCGCCGTAGTCGCGCTGCACCGTGAGCACCGCTTCGGCCACCTGGATCACGTCCTCCGGCACGGCGAACCCCAGCGGGTCGGCGAGGCGGGGGTAGGTGACCTTCTTGCCGTGGGTCATCCCCAGCCCGCCGCCCACCAGCACGTTGAATCCGGCGATGCGTCCCCCGTCGGGGATCGCCAGGAAACCGAGATCGTTGCTGTAGACGTCGGTGCAGTTGTCGTCCGGGAAGGCGATCGCCGTCTTGAACTTGCGCGGCAGATAGCGCTCCCCGTAGATCGGATCGGGCTCGAGGTTCGGCGCCCCCGCCCCCGCCCCGGACCCGAGCTGTTCGCCGTTGAGCCAGATCTCGTGGTAGGCGCGGGTGCGGGGGAGCAGGTGCTCGGAGATGCGGCGCGCCATTTGAAGCACCTCATCACGCAACGCCCCGGGGAGCGGGGCCGGGCAGCACATGACATTGCGCTGCACGTCGCCGCAGGCGCCGAGCGTGGTGACCAGCGCGTCGTTCAAGGCGCGCATGGTGGCCTTCAGCTCGCCCTTCACCACGCCGTGAAACTGGTTGTCCTGCCGCGTGGTGACCCGCAACGTGCCGTTGCCGTACCGACCCGCCAGCTCGTCGAGCACGAGATACTGCTCGGCGGTCAACACCCCGCCTGGAATCTTGCAGCGGACCATGAAGGTGTAGTCGGGCTCGAGGCCGGCATCGCTCCGTTGGCGGCGCGCGTCGCGGTCGTCCTGCTGATACACGCCGTGGAACTTGAGCAGCTGCGCGGCCTCGTCCTCGAAATGGCTGGTGTCGGCGGCGAGTTCCGGCGCAAGCGAGCCGCGCAGCCCGCGGCTCGCTTGCTTGATCTGCTCGACGGCGCTCACATCCCCGTGCTTCTCGGCCATCTTTACTCCTCCTCGCTCGGTCACACGAAAACGACGGGCCCGCTTCCCAGTCGGGAAGCGGGCCCGTCTTGCGTTGCACGTCGTCTCGGAGCTAGCTCACGTTCGTCCGGTATCGCACCAACCGCGCATCGCCATTCGGTCCGCTTCCCCAGGGAAGCGCACACATCCGCCGACAGCACGGACAACAGGTGGTGAACGGGCAGGTGACCATATTGAATGTGACCTTACTAACAGGTGCGGGGCGTTGTCAACCGGGCCGGGCCGGAAACCTTCCGCGGCGCCTGCACTTGAAGCGGATGGCCGCATGGGCGCTCGCGGTGTGCCGTACGTCACGGTGTTACGTCGCGCGCTCCAGCAGGCTCTTATAGGTATGCGACTACTCCCCTGGCGGGCCGCCTGGCCGGCTCGCGACGTCACCGATCGGGCCGTCGTGGAACGCATGGCGGGTGGCGACCACGCCGCCGTGCGCGAGCTGCTGGCCCGCTACCGCAGCACCGTCTACGCCGCCGCCTATGCGGCGCTGGTCGATCCCGAGCAGGCCGAAGCCGTGGTGGCCGGCACGTTCGAGCAGGCATGGCGCAACGCGGCCCGGTTTCTCTCCAGTCACGGCAGCGTGTCCGGCTGGCTCACCCACCTCACCCGCCTCAACGTCGCGGCACTGGCGGCAGGCTGGCCTCCCACGTAGCACGGCAGCGTCCGATCGGCGGGTGACTCTAGCCGACTGGTGATCGAGCCCCGAGATTTGGCTCCATGAAACCACGTCTGCTGCTCCTCACCCTGGCTCTGGGTATTTGCTCCGCCGGCGTCGCGTCCGCTCAGACCAAGCGCATCGACCTCGCCGACTTACAGAAGCTCGTCAACCTCTCCGACCCGCAGATCGCTCCCGATGGGAAGTCGATCGCCTGCGTCGTGTCGCGCGTGAATTGGAGCGACGACCGGTTCGACGCGCATCTCGTATCGGTCGACATCGCCAGCGGCACGCAGCGCACGCTCACCTACGACCGCAAGGGCATCGCGGCGCCGCGCTGGTCCCCCAACGGCGATCGCCTGGCCTTCCTCGCGACCGCGGGCTCGGGGGACAAGGCCGCGCCGCAGGTGTTCGTGCTCGACATGCGTGGCGGCGAGGCCCGTCAGATTACCGAGGCGGCGAACGGCGTGGAGCAGTACGCCTGGCGGCCCGACGGAGCCGACATCGCCTACGTTACGCCGGACGACGCCGAAAACAAGAAGGAGATCGAGGCGCACAACGACGCCTTCGAGGTGGGCGACGACGGCTATCTCACCACAGCGGCCCCCACGCCGTCGCACCTCTGGATCGTGCCGGCCGGGGGCGGCACGGCGCGGCGCCTGACCCACGGCGCGTGGAGTCTCGCCAAGAGTGAGCCCCCCGGCCCACCGTCCTCGCCGCTCGCCTGGTCGCCCGACGGCAAGTCGATCCTGTTCACGCAACAGGCGACGCCGCATTTCGGCGACGCCGACCAGGCGGTGGTGATGGTGCTCGACGTCGCCGCGGGTGAGAGTCGCAAGCTCACCGCACACAAGGCGCTCGAAGGCTACGCCACGTACTCGCCCGACGGCTCACGCATCTCCTACTGGTACCCGCGCGACGGCGATCCTAACAACGTGAACGAGATTTACGTGACGCCCGCGTCGGGGGGCGACGGGACGGATCAGACCCGCGCCGTCGACCGCAGTCTGGTGCGCGCCGTGTGGATGCCCGACGGCAAGTCGCTGCTGCTGGGGGGCCACGACGGGACCAGCACCGCGCTCTGGCTCCTGCCGCTGGGCGGCGCCGCCAAGCGCCTCGACCTGGGCGACGTCAGCCCGTCATGGGGGTTCTGGATCGATGTCTCGCTCGGCAGGGATGGCGCGATCGCCTTCGCCGGCAGCGCGCCCGACCGGCCGACGGAGCTGTACTATCTCGCGTCGCCCACGGCCCCGCCGCGCCGCCTGACCGACCTGAACGCCGAGGTCGCGTCGCGCCAGCTCGGGACGATGGAGCGGCTGGAGTGGCCCGGACCGGACGGCTTCCGGGACGATGGCGTCGTGACCTACCCACCCGGCTACATCAAGGGCAAGCGCTACCCGCTCGTGCTGATCATTCACGGCGGACCCACCGCGGCGTCGGTGCGCGCCTTCAACTTGTTCAACCACGTCGTGGCCGCGCACGACTACATCGTGTTCTCACCCAACTACCGCGGCTCGGACAACCTCGGCAACGCCTACCAGCGCGCCATCTTCAACGACGCGGGCGACGGACCGGGGCGGGACGTCATGGCCGGGATCGCGGCGCTCGTGCGGCTCGGCGTGGTGGACACCACGCGCGTCGCCGTGTCGGGATGGTCGTACGGCGGCTACATGACCACATGGCTCACGGGGCATTACCACCTGTGGAAGGCGGCCGTCGCAGGGGCCGCGGTGACGAACCTCGTGGACCAGTACAACATGGCCGACTTCAACGTGCTGGAGCGTTACAGCTTCTCGAGCTTCGGCTCCCCCTGGACGGGGAAGGCGCTCCAGGCGTACCGGGACCAGTCTCCCATCTCTTACGTCGCGGCGATGAAGACACCCACGCTGATCCTGTCGGACGTACGCGACGCGCGAGTCACGGTGACCCAGTCCTATGAGCTGTACCACGCGCTGCGGGACAACGGCGTACCCGTCAAGTTCGTCGCGTATCCCGTCGACGGCCACTTTCCCGGGGACCCGGTGCGCACCACCGACGTCTTCCGGCGCTGGCTCGACTGGCTGGATCAGTATCTGAAGGGGCCCGTATCGAACCGGTGACCATTCCGGGAGGCCCCTGGTCCGGGCGCCGCCTCGCCGTCGTCGCCCTTGTCGGACTCGTCGCCGTGGCGCTCTCGGTCGCGCGCGGACTGCACGAGCAGGTGGGCGGCGATTTCCACGTGTTTTGGCAAGCCGGCCGCAATTTCTTCACCGGCGCGCCGCTGTACCACGGCGACCTCCCCGGAGCGCGCAACTTCATCTACCCGCCGTTCGCAGCGCTCGCGTTCGGAGTGTTCGCGCTGCTGCCGTTGCAGGTCGCCGCGACGATCTTCTCGCTCCTCAACATGGCGTTGTGGGTGGTGGCGGCGTGGCTGACGCGCGACATCGTGGCGCGCACGTTTCCCGACCGCAACCCCGCCTGGGCCCCGCTCGCCGTCGCGGTCGTGTTCACCGCCCAGTTCTTTCTCAACAACTTCAACCTGGTGCAGGTCAACGAGGTGATCTTCATCCTCGTGCTGCTCGGGATCCGGGCCTCCCTCGACGCCCGTGACGCCGAGGCGGCCATCTGGCTCGTCGTGGCGACGGCGCTCAAGATCACGCCGATCTTCTTCGTCATCTGGCTGCTGCTCCGCGGGCGGCGGCGGGCGCTCGTCGCCGCTCCGCCGGCGGCGCTCGCCTGCCTGCTGGTGCCGCTCCTCCTCCGCGGACCCGCGACCGGCACCGCCGAGCTGCGCGAGTACTACCACTCGTTTCTCGAGAGCCGCCAGCACGGGCAGGTCGGCACCGGCGATCAGAACCTGGGCGGAATGGTCTACCGGATGTTGCGGCCGACCACGAACCCGGAGCAGCTCAACTATCGGCTCCTGTCGGCGTCCGAGCAGACCGCGGCCGCCATCTATCGAAGCTGGGCGGCTGCGTTCCTCGTGACGCTGCTCGCGTCGCTGGTGGTGCTGCGGCTGCGGGGCGCCCCGGTCACGGCCTTCGAGCTAAGCAGCGTGTTCCTCGCGAGCCTCCTGCTGTCGCCCATCACCCGCAAGGCGCACCTCGTGACGCTGCTCTTCGTGGCGTACAATTTTCTCGCGATCCGGCTGGCCGCCCTGCCGCGACCCGGCAGGGTCGCGCTGACCGGGCTGTGGGCCCTTATGGCCGTGTCGGGCGTGACGGGGCGCGACCTGTTCGGCAGGACGGTCTACTACTACATCGGTGGCTACAGCGTGATCGTGTGGACGATGGTGCTGCTGTTCGCAGCGAGCGTCGTCCTGTCGCACCGCGGACTCGCGATCGCACGCTCGTGGCACGTGTGATCGTCGTGGTCCCGTGCTTCAATGAAGCGGGACGGCTGGCGGTCGACCGGTTCGAGAGCGCCCTGGCGGAGCTCGCGGACGTGGCGTTCGTGTTCGTCGATGACGGGAGTACCGACGCCACGGCGGCGACGCTGGAGGCGCTCCGCACTCTCGCGCCGGACCGGGTGCGCGTCCTGCGCCTCCCCCGCAATGTCGGCAAGGGGGAAGCGGTACGGGCCGGAGTGCTCGACGCGTTACAGCAGGATGCCCGGTACATCGGCTACTGGGACGCCGACTTGGCGACTCCGCTGACGGCGATCGGCACGTTCCGGGACGTGCTCGAGGCGCGACCGGGAGTCGAGATGGTCTTCGGGGCGCGGGTGCAGCTGCTCGGCCGGACGATCCGGCGCCGCGCGCTGCGTCACTACCTCGGTCGCGCATTCGCCACAGTGGTCTCCACCATGCTGCGGCTCGGGATCTACGACACGCAGTGCGGCGCGAAGCTGTTCCGGGTGACGGCGTCCTTGCGCGAGCTGTTTCGGGAGCCGTTCCTCACGCGCTGGGTATTCGACGTGGAGATTCTCGCCCGCCTGATCCGCGCGCGGCGCGGCACGAACCGACCCCAGCCCGACGCCGTGATCTACGAGTATCCGCTCGAAACCTGGGTGGACGTCCCGGGCTCCAAGGTCCGCGGGCTCGACTTCGTGCGCGCCATCGGCGGCGTGCTGCGAATCTACGGGCACTATCTGGCGCCGCGCGCGTGGACCGCCCCGCGCCCGACGTGACGGGGCGCGCCCGCCGCTGGCTGCTCGCGCTGTACGCGACGAGTGCCGTGCTGGTCACGATCCAGAAGGGCGTGCTGACCCACTCCAACAACTTTGCCGTCTTTCGGTGGGCGGCGGTCAATCTGCTCGCCGGCACCGACCTGTACGCGGCCCATCCCGGCCAGCATGTGGACTTCTACAAGTACAGCCCGACGTTCGCCCTGCTCTTCCTGCCGTTCGCGTGGCTGCCGTTCGCGCTCGCGCTGCTCGCCTGGAACCTGCTGAACGCCCTGCTGTTCTATTACGCCGTGCTGCGCCTGCTGCCGGGCCGCCCCGGAGTCAGCGCCCTGGCGCTCGTCTATCTGGAGCTGCTCCTGTCCATGCAGTACACGCAGAGCAACGCCCTGGTCACGGCGTCGCTGATCCTGGCGTTTCTGGCCTTCGAGCGGGGCCGGCAGCTCGGGGCCGCGGCGTGGATCGCGCTGGGGACGTTCATCAAGCTCTTCCCGCTGGCGGGGGTGGCGCTCGCCGTGTTTCATCCACGGCGCGGGCGCTTCGCCTTGATCCTGGCCGGCCTCGCCGTCGCGCTCGCCGCGCTGCCGCTCGTCGTGGTTTCGCCCGACGCGCTGGCGGCCCAATACCGCTCCTGGCGCGCCATCGAGGCGGCGGATACGCTGAATCGTGGCTACTCGCTGATGCAGTATCTCTACATGTGGTTCGGAGCCGACTGGCCTAACTGGCCGGTACAGCTCGCGGGCACCGTGCTGCTGTTGCTCCCGCTCGCGCTGGGGCGCAGGCGGTGGCGGGAGTACCACTTCCGGCTGCGGTTCTTCTGCTCGCTGCTCGTGTACGTCGTGCTGTTCAACCACCAATCGGAGACGGCCACGTTCGTGATCGCCTTCACCGGCATCGCGATCTGGTACGTGAGCTCGGAGCGGACCGCGTGGCGCACCGCCGTCGTGGCGGCGATGCTGCTCGCCATGCTGCTGCACGACGTCGAGATCGTGCCGCTGTGGGTGAAGGACCAGATCTTCGTCCCCCATCGTCTCAAGGGCATTCCCTGCGTCGTGGCGTGGTTCGCGATACAGGTGGAGCTGTTCGCTACAGCGCTCCGAAGTGAATCAGCCGGAACCGCCCTCCCCGGAACCGCTCCCGAACCTCGGGGCGCGTGAGGGCGGCCAGCTCGCGCGCGCGCGGCGCCGTGTAGCCGTCCCAGGCCGCGAGATCGCCGTCCGCATGGCCGGGGTGCACCATCAGCTCGGTGGTGCCAGGCGGCAGCCGGTCCAGGACCGTGAGGAGCCGCGCCAGGAAGCTCCGGCTCCCCTGCAGCGAGATGCCGACGAACTGGTCTGGCCGATCGAGCGGCGCGGCCGCGCGGGAAGACACGCGCCACGCCAGGCGCAGCGCCGCTTTTTTCAGCGAGGCGCGCCAATTCACCGCGTTGACGCTCCACGGCTCGAGCGGCACTCGCAGGACGGGAACGCCCGCAGTGCGCGCCGTCTCCGCCACCGGGCCCCACACCCCGGGAAGGATGTGCACGTGCCGGTGGCTGTCCACGTGGGTCACGACGAATCCGGCGCTCTTGAGGCGCGCGAGCTGCGCCGCGCACTCGACCGCGATGTCCCCCGGATCGAGGCGTCCCGTGCAGGCCCGCGCCAGCAACGCCCCGAGCGAGTGGAACTGGCCGGTGCGGGCGTCACACAGGCTGCCGCCCCACGACACCGGGCGGCCCATCGTCAAATTGAGGTGCAATCCCACGCCGATCCCGGGGGGCGACCCGAGGTCGCGCAGCCGCCGCACTGCGTCGGTCCAGCCGGGCGCATTCACCAGCACGGAGACGGATGACACCACGCCCGCGGCGTGCGCCTCCAGGATCCCACGGTTCACCCCGGCCGACAAACCGAAGTCGTCGGCGTTCACCACCAACCGCGGCGCGTCAGTCATAGCGGCCGCGCCAGTCGTTCCAGCGGATCTTCGCCAGGTCCTCGAGCATGCCGACGGCGTCCGCGACGAAGCGGACCGTGGACGGCTCGTCGTCGTAGCGATAGTGGACGGCCGCCTGGCTGATCTTCAGCCCGTGCTTCCTGGCGACGAAGAGTAGCTCGACGTCGAAGCCGAAGCCCGCGATGGTGAGGCGCGGAAAGATCACCTCGCTGGCCCGCGCCGTGAAGCCTTTCAATCCCGCCTGAGTGTCGAGGATCCCCGGAAGCAGCGCGAGGCGCACCGCCTGGTTGAAGACCCGGCTCATCAGGTGTCGCGTGTACAGATAATGGAAGAACGACGGGCTCATCAGGTAGCGCGACTCGGGGAGCACGCGGCAGGCGATCGCCACGTCGCTGCCCGTCTCGAGCTCGTGGACGATCTTCGTGATCTCTGCGACCGGATACGCGAGGTCCGCGTCCAGAAACACGCGGTAGCTCCCGTGGGCGGATTGCATCCCCCGGGCGACCGAGAAGCCCTTGCCGCGGTTCGGGTCGTTGCGAAGCACGGTCACGCCCGCCGTGGCATGGCCGAAGTCTGCCAACAGGCGGGCGGCGGGGGACTGGCTGGCGTCGTCGATGAGAATCAGCTCGGTGGTCCGTGGCTGGGCGGCGGTGAACGCCCGCAGCGCGTCCAGGTGAGCCGGCAGACGCTCGGCGCCGTCCCGCACAGGCACGATCACGGACAAGTGGACTGCGCGATCAGGCACGCCCACAAAGATACGGCTCCTCGACGCGACGCACCAAGCGGGCTAGGTTTTCGGCCCGCATGAGCGAGGCGGCACCGTGAGCGACGCGTCCGGCACCATCCAGCACGTCTCCGACACCGCGCGCTGGGTCGCGCTGTATCGTGCGATGGAGTCGGAGCGGCCGGATGCGCTGTTCCACGACCCCTACGCGCGACGGCTGGCCGGGGAGCGGGGCGAGCGCATCCTAGCGTCCATGAAGCAGGGACGCACGTGGGCCTGGCCCATGATCGTGCGGACGGCGGTGATGGACGAGCTGATCCTGCGGGCGATCGCGCGGGACGGCGTCGACACGGTGCTGAACCTCGCCGCCGGGCTGGATACGCGTCCCTACCGGCTGCCGCTCGCCCCCGCGCTCCGCTGGGTCGAGGTGGACTTCCCCGACGTGATCGCCTACAAGCAGCAGCAGCTGGCGGGTGAGCGAGCGGCCTGCGGGCTGGAGCAGATCGGCGTGGACTTGACGGACGCGGCGCGCCGGCGCGCGCTGTTCGCGCAGATCGGCGGCGCGGCACGGCAGGTGCTAGTGGTAAGTGAAGGGCTCCTCATCTACTTGACGAGTGAACAAGTCGGGGCGCTGGCGCGCGATCTCATCGCGCAACCGTCATTCGCGTGGTGGCTGATCGACCTCGCCTCCCCCGGACTCCTCAAGATGATGTCGAAAACGTGGGGCCGCGCGGTGGCCGGGAGCGCGCCGTTCCAGTTCGCTCCCCCTGAGGGGACGCGGTTCTTCGACCCGTTCGGCTGGCACGAGGCCGAGTTTCGCTCTACCTGGGACGAGTCGCTGCGCCTCAAGCGGACGATGCGCCTGGCCTGGCTGTGGAGCCTGCTCGGCCGGCTCTACCCCAAGCGCAAGCGTGAAGAGTTCCGCCGCTTCTCTGGAATCGTATTGTTGGAGCGACAGTAGGCGCGGCACGGGTCTCCCTCCGCGACAAGAATACGCAGTCGCTGCGGGAGACCCGTGCCGCGCCGACCGGCTACGCTAGTTCAAGAGATAGCGCAACCCGACCTGCATCTGCCAGCGCGACAAGAGACTCGCGTCGTCGATGAACGTCGTCGCCGGGCCGGTGAAGTTGAACACCGGGGCGCCGGTCCCGTCGAAGCGCACCAGCTTGAGCGGCGACGTGGCGGCGGCGCTCGCCACTTTACGAACCCCCCACGACGAATTCAGCAGATGCCCCACGTTCAGGATGTCGAGACTCAGCTCGAACCCGTGACGTTGCGCGCCCCCCTGAAAGGCGAATTCCTGCAGAATCCGCAGATCCACATCGTTGTACCACGGATTCGGCTCCCCAAACCGGTCCGCGATCTGACCGCGGTGGGAGCTCAGGTAACCGTCCTGGCTGATGAATGCGTTCAGGGCGGTCCACTGCTGCGCCGCTGAGACGTTCGCCCCGCAGCCGCTCGGACAGGGATCGAGCTGGATCTCGCTCTGGCTTCTGGGAATGTAGATGAGGTCGTTGCCGGCCTGGCCGTCGCCGTTGACGTCACCAGAATAGATGAACGAGTAGCGGTTGCCGCCGGCGCCCGCGAAGCGGTTTCCTTGGGCCGCCTCCAGGAACAGCCCGATACGGGTCTTCAAGGTCGGCGACCACGACTTGGTGTAGGTGGCGGAGCCGACGATGCGGTGCCGCGCCCCGAATTCCGAGTAGCCGAGCTCGGGGTTGTTGGGATCGCCCTTCACGGGCTCGTTCTGCCACAGGACGCTGGCGATTTCCGTGGACTTGAGGTTGTTCTTCGCGTCGGTGAAGCTGTACCCCAGGCTCGCCGTCACACCGGCGGCGAAGTTCTTCCGCAGTTGCGCGGTGATGTTGAGTGAGTGCCCGTCGCTGGTATTGTCGAGCACATAGATTCCGGCGCCACCGAGAGTCGGATTCAGGCTGTTGCTGCCCGCCCCCCCGAAGTAGGGCCGCCCGTCGGGAGCGGGGAGAGTGCGCACCGGAGCCACCAGGTCGGCGTTGCGCATGACAATGGCGTGGACGTCCTTCCCGTAGATCACTTCGAGCGTGCCGAGCAGACCC
>Ga0137415_10004666_pt1 | contig 13556 bp, 10 predicted proteins | sample CZODoug3_1_1_16f_FD_183082 | JGI IMG/M metagenome (GOLD analysis project Ga0137415, IMG submission 183082) | Vadose zone soil fungal communities from Angelo Coast Range Reserve, California, USA - CZODoug3_1_1_16fungal (Hybrid Assembly) | ecosystem: Environmental > Terrestrial > Soil > Vadose... | reverse complement strand
GGGCGGTTGCTCGATGGAGCGCCGGGGGAAGCGCGCTTCTCGCTGGTTACAAAGGAGACCGTCCAGAGGCGTGCAGTGTACTGACCGTCCCTGCCCGAGCAGCACGCGCCTTGCGCGCCAACAGGTGATTCGAGCAAGCGGGCCAACAACTCAAGCAGTTCAGATTTTGGGCGTACGGCGGCGGGGATTAAGCGCGGCAGCGTTGCGCTTTGCCCGCTTCGTCTTTTCCGCGTAGAGATGCTTGTCCGCTTCTGAAAGCAGTGTTTCGATGCGTTCGCCATCGCCACGGTAGACGGATATGCCGATACTCGCGGAGAGGCGCGGCGGTTCATCGTCATTAGCCATAACCTCGCGAATGCGATCGGCGACGCGGTGCGCTTCTTCTTCGCCGGATTCCGGGAGGACGAGGGCAAATTCGTCGCCGCCGTACCGCGCGGCAGTGTCGACGGCGCGGCAGTGAATCCTGAGGACGTCGGCGAGACGGCATATGGCGCGGCTGCCAACGAGATGGCCGTAATTGTCATTAATTGTTTTCAAGCCGTCGAGGTCGAGAAGGAGGACGGAAAAAGGACGGCCGGTGCGATTGGTGCGCTCGGTCTCGTTTTCCAGAACGTCGAGGAGTCGCCGGTAGTTGGCGAGACCGGTGAGGGGATCGCTGACGGCAAGATGGTGGACTTGCTCGAAGAGCCGTGCGTTATCAAGAAGAGCGCCACCCAGCGCGACAGTGTAACCCAGCACCATAAGCGCCTGGGCGAAAACGAAGGGAGCGTCCAGCAGACGCGCGGATTCGGCGGAGGAAAGCTGCGCAGCCACATTCAGCCAGGTGGCCGCATAGATGGTGCGGTCGAACGCGGAATCCTCCACGGACAAACGCCGGCGAAACCAGACGAGACTCACGAGGAATATCGCGCCGGGCAGCAACTGCTCCGGATTTGGGAAGAAGGCGCCGGGATGACGAGAGACCTCCGGCGGCAAACGGCGAAGCGCGACGGCGAGCACGTACGTGAGTGCGATTACCGCAAGCAAGGCGCCGGCGATTTCGCGGCGCGGATGACGCGAACGCGGAAGGAAATGCTCGACGAGAAGCGCGACGACGAGCAGAAGCGCCAGAACGATGCGGCCCAGCCACCAGGCAATGGGAGCCCAAAGAAGCCGGAGGGGGGCGTCCGGAAGAAATTGAAAAAAGAGGACGCTGGTGGCTGTCAATATAGCGCCGGAAAGAAGAAATCCCGCGCCGAGAATCAGTGAAATGCGGTCCTGAGTTCCCTGGAAGCGAACGAGGGTAACCGCGGCAAAAACAAAAGCGAGAAGCCCGCTGATGACCTGCAGGTAGCCCTGAAGAATGGCGTCGGGCTCAAGCTTAATTCTGCGAAGCCAATAAGCAGCGAGAACCACAAATAGAAAGGCGCCGAAATGCGCCAGAAAGATCCTGGTGTTGCCGCGACGGCGTGTGAGAGGGGCTTCGCCCATGGGGTTGCTGAACTTTCCTCTAATTTTCCGGGCCGGACGCCTACTTAATTAGACTACGCGGGGGAATCTCCGTTACGGGCAATTCGAAGAGCAGTTGAGGCAAGAGGCACCGTCCTGTGAATTACGGAACCTGTACGAAAGTGCAGGCCAAAATGTGGCAGTAGAACGCCCCCGGGAGACCGGCGAGGGCGGGGAGAAAACTTTTGCAGTTGCACGCAGGGGTAAGATTGCGCACACTGTCAGCCTTGAAACGATTAAATACAGATGAATGAAGGCGGCACGGGGCAGCGTGACGGCGAGAGTCCGCTCAACCACACGGTACAGTGACGCCGGGTTCGAACCGCAGTTCCCCAGGAAAAGGAGAATTGTTTGAGCAACGAAAGCACCGCGAATTCCGCGCCGCGCCTGAAGCGCTCACTGACGTTATGGAATTTGATCATCATCGGCATCGTGATCATCCAGCCGATCGCCCCGATGGGGCTATACGGGATAGTGAATAACGCGGCGGGCGGACACGTGGTGACCACGATACTGATCGCGATGGTAGCGATGCTGTTCACGGCGATCAGTTACGGGATGCTGGCGCGCGTTTATCCGAGCGCGGGGTCCGCGTACACCTACGTCGGCCAGGAAATTCATCCCGGGCTGGGCTACCTGACGGGCTGGGCGATGGTGATGGACTACATTCTCAACCCGCTGATCTGCACGATTCTGTGCAGCAAACTGACGCAGAACATTTTGCCGGGAGTGCCCTACTGGGCGCTGGCGGTTTTCTACGCAACGGCTTTTACTTTGCTCAACCTTCGCGGCGTGAAAACATCCGCGCGAATCAACGACGTGCTGGCCGCCGGGATGACCATCGTGGTAATAGTGTTTTTCGGATTTGTGATCCGGTTCTTGCTGGGATTGCACGAATACGGGGCGGGATTCTTTTCGCGGCCTTTCTACGATCCGGCCACGTTCAACCTGAATTCCATTTTCCACGGCACTTCCATCGCCGTATTGACGTACATCGGCTTCGACGCCATTTCGACGTTCTCGGAGGAAGTGGAAAACCCACGGAGGAACATCCTGCTGGCAACCGTGCTGGTGTGCGTGGTGGCGGGAGTTCTGTCTTCGCTAGAGGTGTACGCGGCACAGCTGGTATGGGGGTCAAAACCGTTTCCAGCGGAACAAGTGGAATCGGCGTTTCCGCTGGTGGCGAGGCAGGTGGGCGGCTTCTTCCTATTTCAGTTGCTGAATTTCACGATCCTGATCGCCAACATCGGCTCCGGAATGGGCGCGCAGCTGGCAGCCGCACGCCTGCTTTACGGGATGGGCCGCAACGACGCGCTCCCGAAGGGATTTTTCGGCAAGATCGAAGCCAAGCGGCATATTCCGGCCAACAACGTGATTTTGATCGGAGCGATCGCGCTGGCGGGTTCGTTTTTTCTCACCTATGAACGTGGGGCAGAAATGCTTAATTTCGGAGCGTTCATCGCCTTCATGGGCGTAAACGCAGCGGCTTTTGTGCGCTACTTCCTCCGCGCGGAACGGAAGACCGCTTGGCCGGTTCTCTGGCCGCTGCTGGGGTTCGGAATTTGCGGCTACATCTTTCTGCAGCTGAGTATGCCGGCAAAAAAACTTGGAGCCGTGTGGGTGGCCGTAGGACTGATTTACGGGGCGTGGAAAACATCCGGTTTCCGTAAAACCATGACTTTTGAAGCGCCCGCCGAGTAGAACGCGCAATTCCATGAAGGAACGAACATTGCAATTCGAACCGCAAACGCCACATGATAGGGCCTCGGGAGGGGCGGGTGTGAAACGGCAAAGCATAAAGAACCAGACCATCACGATGAGGGACGTCGCGAAGTCCAGCGGCTTCTCGCCGGCAACGGTTTCGATCGTGCTGAATAACGCGCCGCTGGCACGGTACATCGCGCCGGCAACGAAAAAGCGCATCGAGGAAGTGGCAAAGAAACTCGGCTACCGGCCGAACGCGATGGCGCGTTTCTTGCGGAGCAAGCGGAGCCACAGCGTCGGCGTGATGTTCTTTGACATTACCGATCCCTTTTGCACGCCGGTCCTGCGCGGCATTGAGAACGCGCTCTATCAGTCATCTTACATCCAGATTTTCGCCGACGCCCACAACCAGAGAAACCGGTTCGAACGATATCTGGAAATGCTGCTCGAACACCACGTCGAGGCATTGATCGTCGTCGCGAATTGGCTCTTCGTTGACATCCAACTGCTCGCGGACCTCAGCAAAAGAAACATTACCGCAGCCACTATCGGATGGGAGATGCCCGGCAACGACGTCAGCTCGGTGATGGTGGACAACGAAGCGGGAGGGCGGCTCGCGCTCGAACATCTCCACCATCTGGGGCATCGCAAGATCGCGTTCATCCGCGGCCCTAAAATGCTGATCGACAGCGGACCGCGGTGGAAAGGGATTCAGAAGTTCGCGCACTCGGCGGGGCTGGAGATCGACCCGGCGCTTGTCCTGCAATTGCCCGATTCCTTGGACCCCAACTCGGGCTTCGAAGGCGGGTACCGCTTCACAGAGGAATTGCTACAGCGAAAGAAGCGGTTCACGGCACTGATGGCCTTCGACGACTTGACGGCGCTGGGCGCGATCCGAGCGCTGACGAAAGCGGGCGTGAAAGTACCGGAGAATTGCTCCGTGGTGGGCTTCGACGATGTGCCGCTCTCGTCGCTGTCCGCGCCGGCCTTGACAACAGTGAGGCAGCCGCTGGAAGCGATGGGAAACCTGGCCGTGAATATCGTGATGGAAGGCGTTAATGCCGGGCTGGAGAAGCGCGAATGGACGATCTCGCGGCACAAGATGAACCCGGAACTGGTGATCCGCGATTCCACGCAAGCGGCGGTCCTCAGCGGTTCTGACGACTGAGCATCACTTTCCTGCAGAGAAATCAGCGCGGCGCGAGATGAATTGCGCCGAACTATTTTGCCTCACATGAAAAGGCGCGGACTAAGTCGTCCGCGCCTTTTTGTTGTTCTCAAGGCGATTTAATTTCAGCGTTCATTTGGCTGGAGGGAGAAAAGCTTGCGAAGGCGCCAAGAACTCAACGTGAGGCAGTTCAGTAGCGACCCGGACGCGCTCAAAGCGCCCTTTTGCTCCTCCGCTGGCCTTGAACGTCAGGAGGTACTGGTTGCTCAGATGCGTGGCGAGCTCGTCAAAATAGGGCTTCAGCGTGACGGGGTCCGCGGTGCCGAGATAGAAGGATTCGGCGCCTGTTTCATCCGAGAGTTCGGTAAGGTACGACTGCGCTCTGTTGGCGATGAAGAATCCGCGCCCCCGATGCCCGGCATCCGGAGCATAGATTGTCCAAACGTTGATGTTCTCCTTCTGCGCGCGGCTGACGGTGGAATCGAGATCCGGGGGCTTGGTCCAAAAATCCCCGCGAAAATAGTCAATGCCGGAGGAGAACAGGAGGATGGAGCGTCTGTCCGCGGAGGCAGGCCACCGCTTCATCAGGTCCAGAAGCGCGAGATAGGGGCTCGTGAACGCACCACCACTCCCGACCGGGATGCGCAATGCCTTGGCTGCGAGTTCGTGGTCGTTGGTGAAATCCTGGGCCAGCATCGCAGTGCCATTGCGCGCGTAGGCTACAGAAATGTAGGTGGTATCGGGCTGGGCGGCGAAAAACGCCTTTAGATCGTTCCACTGGTTGGCGATAACGCTGTCCAGCGAATCGTCAATTAGAACGGCGAGATATAGTTTTCCGTCGTGCTTCCAGTCGGAAATCTGAGTGCGTTCCTTGTTCAAATAAAGCTCGACGTCGTCCTTGGTAACGAGCGGCGGGCTGGTGTTTTTCTTGCCGACCGCGGTTACCGTCATAGTGGTGGTTCCCGGTGCGGCGGCCCTGGCATTTCCTACAAATAGTCCGGATGCCAGAGCGAGTGCGACAATCATCATGGCAAGACGGCTGGATTTTATTTTCTCGATCATTGTTTTTCCTTTTTACCTATCCTCCTACTCTTAGATGCGGCAATCGGCCCCGCGGACGTATGACGTGTAAGGAAGGCCGAATTCCAGTTTGCACGCGAGCAAAGCGTTTGCCGTCGCAGGGGATGGGCGGCCATTTGCATGAAGCAAGGGCAACGGTGGCGTAGTATGCTGCTGCGTCTACGAAAAGGACCGGCGCGGTGAAAAATTACATTGGAGCAATCGACCAAGGCACGACGAGCACGCGATTCATGGTGTTTGACCAGTCCGCGCGTATCGCCGCCGTGGCGCAAAAAGAGCACGAACAGATTTTCCCGAAACCGGGTTGGGTGGAGCACGATCCGTTGGAAATCCAGCGGCGCACGGAGGAAGTGATTGCCGAGGCGCTGGAGCAGCGCGGACTGCGCGCCTCGGATCTGGCTGCGATCGGGATCACCAATCAGCGGGAAACCACCGTCCTGTGGGAGCGCAAGACCGGCAATCCAGTTGCGAATGCAATTGTCTGGCAGGACACGCGGGTTGCGGAAGATGTCGCACGCTACGCCAGGGAGGGTGGACAAGACCGCTTTCGTCCACAAACTGGATTGCCACTGAGCACGTACTTCAGCAGTCTGAAGCTGCGTTGGCTGCTCGAGAATGTTCCCGGCGCGCGGGAAAGAGCGGCCGGGGGCGAGTTGCTGTTTGGAAATATCGATACGTTTCTCCTCTGGAACTTGACCGGAGGCCCTCAAGGCGGCATGCACGTGACAGACGTGACCAACGCGAGCCGGACGCAGCTCCTCAATTTGCTAACACTGGATTGGGATGAAAAGTTGCTCGCGGCCTTTGACATTCCCCGAGCGGTGCTGCCAAAAGTGCGTTCGAGCAGCGAAGTCTATGGAGAAGCGAAACTAAGTGCAGTCGCGAGCGTTCCGATCACTGGAATCCTCGGAGATCAGCAGGCGGCGTTGGTTGGCCAGGCGTGTTTTCGTCCTGGCGAAGTGAAGAACACCTACGGCACGGGCTGCTTTCTCTTAATGAACACGGGCGAACGGCCGGTGCCTTCCAACTTCGGCTTGCTCACCACGGTCGCCTACAAGTTTGGCGGCGGGGCTGCACACTACGCGTTGGAAGGGAGCGTCGCCATTACCGGCGCCCTGGTGCAGTGGCTGCGCGACAACCTCGGAATTATTGAAAAGAGCACAGACGTCGAGATGCTGGCGCGAACGGTCGACGACAATGGCGGCGTTTACTTCGTTCCGGCGTTTTCCGGGCTGTACGCGCCATATTGGAAGGAGAATGCGCGAGGGGTCATTGCCGGGTTGACGCGCTACGCGAATAAAGGACATCTGGCGCGAGCAGTTCTGGAAGCTACGGCGTTCCAGACGCGGGAAGTAGTCGAGGCGATGGAGAAAGATTCGCATATCGGCCTCGCGAGCCTCCGCGTGGACGGCGGCATGGTAGCGAACGACCTGTTGATGCAATTTCAGGCGGATATCTTGAACCGCGAAGTCGTGCGCCCAGTAATTCAAGAGACGACGGCGCTCGGCGCGGCCTATGCCGCTGGGCTGGCTGTAGGGTTCTTTTCGGGCCTAGAAGAGTTGCGGGCCAACTGGGCGGTTGACCGTACGTGGAAGCCACATCTCGCCGAGGCGGACCGCGAGCGATTGTATAAGCAATGGAAGAAGGCGGTTACACGATCGTTTGACTGGATGGATTCCTGACGGAGGCACTCGCTTATGACCTCACCGCTGGCCGGTGAATTTTTCGGCACGATGATTCTGATCCTGCTTGGCGATGGAGTGGTCGCCGCCGTGCTTCTGAAACGGTCAAAAGCAGAGGGCAGTGGCTGGATAGTGATTACCGCCGGGTGGGCTTTCGCGGTGATGGCGGGCGTTTTTACGGCCATTGCGTGCGGAAGCAGTGACGCGCATCTGAATCCGGCGGTGACAGCCGGATTCGCCGTGCGTGACGGCAATTTTGCAAAGTTCGGTCCATACCTTGTGGCACAGATGCTCGGGGGCATCGTGGGCGCGGGGCTTGTCTGGCTCCATTACCTGCCGCATTGGAAGGAGACGCCGGACACTGCGGCGAAACTGGGTTGCTTTTGTACCGCGCCGGCGATTCGAAATACAGTTACAAATTTACTGAGCGAAATCATTGCCACCTTCGCGCTCGTCTTCGTAGTTGGCGCGATTTTTTCCAAGATCGTTTCAGCGGGCGGACCCGCGACGGGACTCGGCCCGTATCTCATAGGTAGCCTGGTCTGGGGTATCGGCCTTTCCCTGGGCGGGCCAACCGGATACGCCATCAATCCGGCAAGAGATCTTGGGCCGCGCATCGCGCATGCCATTCTTCCGATTGCAGGGAAAGGTGGCTCGGATTGGGGCTATGCCCCGATTCCTGTGATTGGTCCGCTCATCGGAGGCGTGCTTGCCGGAGTGCTTCTCCGCGTGCTGGCCGTTTTCTGATCTTTGAAGGAAATCGGAAGCCGCGAGAGCTTGAATTCCAGAGCAAAGAGGCGACGTATCCATGAGTCTCATGCGATCGATGCTGCTGGCAGCGTCTCAAAATCAGTGGCTACGCCATCGGGCAGCGAATTATCCCTTTGTCAGGCGCACCGTGTCGCGGTTTATGCCTGGCGAAACGCTGGAGGACGCACTTGGCGCGGCGGAGGCACTGCGAAGCAAGAAGATTGGCGCGGTCTTCACGCATTTGGGCGAAAACATCAAGGACCGCGCGGAAGCGCTGCAGGTCGCCGAACATTATCTCGAAGTGCTGAAGAGCATCAGAGAAAAGGGTTTGCAAGCGGAGATTTCCGTTAAATTGACACAACTCGGATTGGATCTCTCGCCGGATTTGTGCTTCGAGTATTTAAACGCCATCATCGAGCGCGCAGAAAAGGATTCCATTGTCTGGGTGGACATGGAAGCAAGCAACTATGTGGACGCGACACTGGATCTCTATCGCCGCGCCCTGACGGCTCATCCCAACGTTGGCGTATGCCTGCAGGCGTACCTCCATCGAACAAAGGATGACCTGGCTAAGCTTCTGCCGCTGCGGCCTTCGATCCGGCTGGTCAAAGGAGCGTACAACGAGCCGCCGGAAATCGCGTTTCCGCGGAAGCAGGACGTCGACGAAAATTATTTCGCGCTTGGAAACCAGATGCTGAAAGCCAAGAAGGAGAATCGCTGCGTGCGCGCCGCTTTTGGCACGCACGATGTGGCGCTGATTCGGCGGCTGGCTGAATGTGCGTTCGCGGAAGGCTTCTCGAAGAAAGACTTTGAAGTGCAGATGCTCTACGGCATCCAGCGCGCCGAACAGGAGCGCCTCGCCAATGAGGGTTGCACTTCCATCGTGCTCGTCGCTTACGGCAGCTATTGGTATCCGTGGTTTGTGCGGCGGCTAGCGGAACGGCCGGCGAATTTGTGGTTCATGGTGCGCAACGTTTTCGCTGGGTAGCGTGCATCCTGAATGTCTCGCAGTCGCCGGAAACAGCAGAGCCGAAATGATGGCCAAGCAGTCTTTTATTGCGGTTGTGGGCAGCGCCAATGTGGATCTGACCACGTTCAACGATGTATTTCCGCAGCCGGGAGAAACCATCTTTGGCAAGAAGTTCGATCTCGGCTTCGGCGGCAAAGGCGCCAATCAGGCGGTGGCGGCGCACCTTTGCGGAGCAAGCGTGGGCATGGTGGCAAAAGTCGGGGGCGATCTTTTCGGCCCTGCAACAATTAAGAACTTTGAATCGCAGGGTATTGACGCAACCTACGTGCACATCGCCGAGGGCGTTTCCAGCGGAGTCGCGCCGATCTTTGTGGAGCCAAGTGGGCAAAATCGCATCATCGTGGTGAAGGGCGCGAACGATACGCTCTCGCCTGAAGACGTGGATGCCGCGGCGCCGCTGCTCCGCAAAGCGGACACCATCATCATGCAGTTTGAGATTCCACTGCGCACCGTCTACCACACGGCGAAGTTCGCCAGAGCTAACGGCATTCGGTGCATCGTGAATCCCGCTCCGGCGCAGCCGGTTGATTTCAAGGAACTCGGCGCCGCGGATTATTTCATTCCCAATGAGAGTGAAGCGGAAGCGATCACCAGAATGCCGGTGCAATCGGTCGATGAAGCGAAAAAGTGCGCGGAGTTTCTGCTGCGCCAGGGAATGCGGCGCGTAGTCATTACTCTTGGCGAGCGCGGCTCCTTGGCGGCGGGACCAGACCGCATAGCGCTCATTCCTGCATTCCAAGTCCAAGCGCTAGACACGACCGGCGCGGGTGATGCCTTCATCGGCAGCTTTGCGGTTTTTTTGAGCGAGGGTTTGTCTGAGGAGGAAGCTCTGCCGCGCGCCAATCTCTATGCCGCACTTTCCACAACAAAGGTGGGGACTCAAAAGTCCTTTTGTACCCGTGCGGACTTTGAGAAGGAGTGGCGGAATCGCGGCGGGCGTCTGTGAACGGGCTTTGTCGAAGTGCTAAGATAAGAAGCATTGCAAATTGCTCCGCTGCACGCGGTGAAAACTTATGACTGTGCCCGACAATCCGCGAATCGACAACAGTTCAAGCCTTGATCGCCCCGCCCTTCGTAATCCGATTTCACCTTCTGATACCGCGATCGCCAGTTACGCAGGGCGGGAACTCCAGCCCAACTGCGGCATCCCGCTGAATTTGGAATGGGTGAACGCGGTGCGCGTGAACACCAGCGCCGTCGAACGCCGCGCGCAAACCATCGGCACGCGGCGGACCGTGAAGAAGGAATGGCAGGCGGCTTGGCTTCTGCGCGCCATCACCTGCATGGATTTGACGACGCTCTCCGGCGACGACACCGATCAGCGTGTTCGCCGGCTCTGCGGCAAGGCGCGGCAACCGATTCAGCAGGAACTCGCACAGAAACTCGGCATCGAGAGCCTCGATATCAAGGTCGCCGCCGTCTGCGTGTATCACACGTTCGTGGAAACCGCGCGGCGCGCCATTGAGGGCAGCGGCATTCATGTTGCCGCGGTCTCCACAGGGTTCCCGGCAGGTCTTTCTCCGTTTGAGGAACGCGTCGCGGAAATTCGACGCTCGGTGGAAGCCGGCGCCGACGAAATCGACGTGGTCATCACTCGCGCGCATGTTTTCGGCGCCAAATGGCAAGCGCTCTACGATGAAATCGCCGCGTTCAAGAATGCGTGCGGGCCCGCGCACCTGAAGGTAATCCTTGGCACCGGCGATTTGCTGACGCTGCGCAACGTGGCCCGGGCCAGCAGAGTGGCGATGATGGCCGGAGCGGACTTCATCAAGACATCCACCGGCAAGGAAGCGACCAACGCGACGCTGCCCGTGAGCCTGGTGATGACGCGTGCCATTCGTGAGTACGCGCAGGAAACCGGAATGGCGGTCGGCTTCAAGCCGGCTGGCGGGATTCGCACGGCGAAGCAGTCGCTCGAATGGCTGGCACTGATGAAGGAAGAACTTGGCGATTCCTGGCTCAAGGCGGAATTATTCCGGTTTGGCGCGAGCGGCATGCTGGCGGATATCGAACGGCAACTCGAACACTATGCCACCGGACGCTATTCGGCGGAGTATCGGCATCCAATTGCTTAGTTGCGGCGAAAACGCTAGCTCGATCGTAAAAGAAGCGAGAAGAAGCGAATGAGCATTGTCGAAAAATTCATGACCATGGAGTACGGCCCGGCGCCCGAAGATCCGCGCGAGGCTCTTGCATGGCTGGACCGTCACGGCCGGCGTTTTGGGCATTTCATCAACGGCGCGTGGCAGGCGCCGGCGGCAGGAACTTATTTCGACACGGCGGATCCTTCTACCGGCGAAAAACTCGCGACCGTTGCGCAGGGATCGACCGCGGACATTGACGCGGCGGTGAAAGCGGGGCGGGGCGCATTGCCCGCGTGGCAGGCCCTGACTCCTCACGCCCGCGCGCGTTATCTCTATGCGCTGGCGCGGCAGGTGCAGAAACACTCGCGCTGGCTCGCGGTGCTCGAAACGCTGGATAACGGCAAACCGATTCGCGAGAGCCGTGATATCGATATTCCTCTCGTGGCTCGGCATTTCTATCACCATGCGGGCTGGGCTCAGTTGCTCGAGCAGGAATTTCCCGGTTACATCGCGTGCGGCGTGGTCGGTCAAATCATCCCGTGGAATTTTCCGCTGCTCATGCTGGCATGGAAAATCGCTCCCGCGCTTGCTACCGGCAATACGGTCGTCCTGAAGCCGGCAGAATTCACTCCCTTGACGGCGCTCGCGTTTGCGCACATTTGCCAGGAGGCCGGCCTCCCCGCCGGCGTCGTGAACATCGTCACTGGCGACGGTTCAACCGGCGAAGCGCTCGTCAAGCACCCTGACGTCGACAAGATTGCATTCACGGGCTCGACGGAAGTGGGACGCGTGATTCGCAAGGCAACAGCCCAGAGCCACAAAAAACTTTCGCTCGAACTCGGCGGCAAATCTCCTTTCATCATTTTTGAAGATGCCGATCTGGATAGTGCCGTGGAAGGTCTCGTCGACGGCATCTGGTTCAACCAGGGGCAGGTTTGCTGTGCGGGTTCGCGGTTGCTGATGCAGGAGAGCATCGCCGATAAACTGATTGGCAAAATTCAGGACCGCATGAACACGCTTCGCATGGGCCCCCCACTCGATAAGGCCATCGATATCGGCGCTATCGTCGCGCGCGTACAGCTCGAGCGCATCCAGCGGTTGGTGGATCAAGGCGTTGCGGAGGGAGCGACTTGCTGGCAGCCGTCGATTCCGGTGCCGTCGCGCGGCTTATACTTCCTGCCAACATTGCTAAGCAACGTCCATCCGAGTTCCGTGGTGGCCCAGCAAGAAATCTTCGGCCCGGTTCTGGCTGCGATGACGTTTCGAACGCCGCGCGAGGCTGTGGAGCTCGCCAACAATACGGTTTACGGCCTGGCCGCCTGCGTATGGAGCGAGAGCATCAATGTTTCACTGCACGTTGCGGCGCAGCTCAAAGCCGGTGTGGTGTGGGTCAACTGCACGAATCTCTTTGACGCCGCCTGCGGTTTCGGAGGGTATCGCGAGAGCGGTTATGGACGCGAGGGCGGACGCGAGGGGCTTCTCGAATATCTCGAACCCACGTGGTTTAAGAACGCCCCACCGGTGCATGCAACGCTTCTCGCGATCGATCAGCCGCCGGAGCAGCCCTCTGATTTCACGGCTCCCCCGATCGACCGCACTGTGAAGCTCTACATCGGCGGCAAGCAGGCGCGGCCGGATTCGGGTTACACCATCGAAGTGCGCGGCGCCGACGGCCGCTTGCTTGGCGAAGCGCCGCTTGGCAACCGCAAGGACATTCGCAACGCCGTCGAAGCGGCACGCAAAGCGGAAAGCTGGGGCAAAGCGACCGCCCACAATCGCGCGCAGGTTCTCTATTACATCGCGGAGAATCTTTCACAGCGCCGTCAAGAAATCGCCGGCCGCCTGGCCGGCGTGGTCGGCAAGAAGCAAGCCGATGCCGAAGTTAGCCTCGGGATCGAACGCATCTTTTCCTACGCTGCTTGGGCCGACAAGTACGATGGCGCTGTGCATAACCCGCCGTTCCGCAACGTCGCCCTGGCCATGAAAGAACCGATCGGCACCGTGGGTGTGGTATGTCCCGCTGATGCGCCGCTGCTGGGCTTTCTTTCCCTCGTGATGCCTGCCATTTCAACGGGCAACACGGTCATCTCCATTCCGTCGGAGAAATATCCGCTGATAACCGGCGACCTCTATCAGGTTTTCGAAACCAGCGATCTGCCGGATGGCGTCGTGAACATCGTCACCGGCCGCACAGCCGAATTGATGAAAACGCTCGCAGAACACGACGACGTCGACGCGATCTGGTGTTTCACGGATGAAGTCAGCGCCGCGGCAGTGAAAACGCTCTCGGTTGGGAATCTGAAGCAGGTGTTCACGAACGAAGGCCGCGCTATCGACTGGTTTGACGTCAAACAAGGCGAGGGCCGCTGGTTCCTCGATCACGCCGTGCAGGTGAAAAATATCTGGGTCCCCTACGGCGAATAGTCGTCAGAGAACGCTAGTGTGGGAAGCCGGCCACATCAATAGACGCACAATTGAAATGGTGCATAAGAGAGTGGTCGGGGCGAATGGATTTGAACCATCGACCTCCTGGTCCCGAACCAGGCATCTGAATCCCATAAACGCTTTAT
>Ga0137415_10004665_pt1 | contig 13557 bp, 14 predicted proteins | sample CZODoug3_1_1_16f_FD_183082 | JGI IMG/M metagenome (GOLD analysis project Ga0137415, IMG submission 183082) | Vadose zone soil fungal communities from Angelo Coast Range Reserve, California, USA - CZODoug3_1_1_16fungal (Hybrid Assembly) | ecosystem: Environmental > Terrestrial > Soil > Vadose... | reverse complement strand
CGACTTGGCACTGATGGGAGTGTCGCTAGCTGCGGGCGGCGGAGTCGGGCTGCTCTTCGCCTCAACCAAGGTGGGCCTGTTCTCTTCGGGTGCTCTGGCATTTTTCTATCTCTTTGTGTTGCGCAAGCAGATCCGCTCTCGCCTGCTGGCACCCAACCGGCCGAGCAATGTGGATGCCCTGGTGGGTCGCACCGGGGTGGTGACCTCGCGCCTCGCGCCGAACGCCCCGGGGCAGGTGAAGGTAGGCGACGAATTCTGGCGCGCGGTGCTGGCTCCCGGAGTGAGCGAGGCACGCGAGCCCGGCCAGTCGGTTACGGTCGAAGCGGTGGAGGGCGTGACGTTGCTGGTGAGGTGATCGAAATGGAGCCGACCAACCTCTTGATCTATTTCGTGCTCGTGGTCTTTGCGATCTTGGGTCTCGTGACCCTCGCCAAGTCGGCGAGGATCGTGGCCCAGTATCAAAAGGGCCTGATCATGCGGCTGGGCAAGTACCACGCCATGGTGGGATCCGGTTTGCACTTCCTGATGCCCTTTGTGGACCAATTGATCCGCGTTGATATGCGCGAGAGGGTCATCAATGTGGATCCGCAGAAAGTGATCACCAAGGACAATGTGACCGTAACCGTAGACGCTGTCGTCTACTACAAGGTGATCGACCCTGTGCGTGCCGAATTCGAGGTGCAGAATTTCGGCTACGCCTGCACCACGCTGGCCCAGACCAACCTGCGCAACCTGATTGGCGATCGGGCCCTCGACGAGACGCTGGTCGCCCGCGACGTCATTAACACCAACCTCCGCCACGTGCTCGATGAGGCCACCAACGCCTGGGGCGTGAAAGTCACGCGCGTCGAGGTGCAGAAGATCGATCCGCCGGTGGACATCACCGAGGCGATGTCGCGGCAGATGAAGGCCGAACGGGACAAACGCGCGGCCATCCTCGAATCCGAGGGCATCAAGCAGAGCCAAATCCTTCAGGCGGAAGGAATCAAGCAATCGGAGATTCTCAAGGCCGAAGGCGACGCGCAAGCCCGCATCACCCGCGCCAACGCCGAGGCCGAAGCTGTTCGCTTGGTCTCGACCGCGGCCGAAAACTACTTCAAAGAACGCGCCGAAACGATGCGGCGCCTGGAAGTTTTGAACAATACGCTCGGGCAGAATACTAAGTACATCGTGCCCTCCAACGCCAGCCTGGTGAACGTGCTGGGGCTGGATGCCGTAGCGCCACTCATTAAGGGGAAAGGGGGCGATGCCACCACGGCTCCAGCTTCTCCTTCCCCCGGCCCTCGCCGCAACCCATAGAGCAACATTGGTGGATTATTTCTTGCGCAGAGTTGTTCTGCCGACGTGGGCTTCCATCCTGGCAAGCCACAGTACTGGTTATCACATGCTGCAGGGAAGAGAGAGGTGTTGAAGGCGGAAGAGGTTCGCCCGGTGTTTGACCTCCAGTCTTACCGAGAGAGGGGAGACCCGAGTTTGAGCCCAGCCTGGGAAATAGGAGCTCGCTTTGTGCAGCGGCCGGGAAGTAGGCTCCCAGCATCAATGCTTTGATCATACTGAGTTTAGACCGCACGTTCACCGCGCCAAAAATGGATTCCCAAAATGCGCGAACTAGAGCCAAATTGGCCTTTTTTGTGTCGAAGAAAGCCTGAAGTTTTCACTTCGTGCAGGCAACTATTTGGCTTCTACAACGTCTAATTAAGCTGATGCAAGTTCCGCGGAGGACGCGGAATGCAGGGCCCACCGGAAGCCCTCCCGTTGGGGAGCCATAGCGAAGCAACACTGCGTCAAGTTTTCTGAAACAATTTTGCAGGTTTTGCGTTAAACAGAATAGACGCAGCCGAAACAGTGGAAAGCGAGGAAGCATGGTCCTGCGGTTGAATCAGCACCCGAACATTGAAGACCTTCACCATCACTCTCCCGAAATCGTCGAGGTGCTGCGCCAGTTGCTCGCATCCGGAGCACCAGCTAAAGCTGATCCGCGTCGGAACGACTTCTACGAGTTGGAGAATGGCTCTCAGGTTTTTTACATCCACATTTCCCCGGTCAACGGGAAGGTGCTGTTGCTCGGGACTTGGCTCAAGGACGAAGCACCCGCAGCGATGGCAGCCTCCCAGCGAGCCGGTTAAGCTCGCGTCGCTTCCGCAATCAACGTGGTCTTAAATTACTCTCGCGGCCGCAGTTTGCACGGCGCGCCAGCTCATTTTCCAAGATAGATCGCACGCTGGAGTGCAAAGCAAATCCGGGGCGAGCCGTAGGCCATGCGTGTGTCGGGTCAGCGCGGGGTGACTTTGATTCTGCCGGACATGCCCTTCCCGCCCGGGTCGCCGTGATTGCCGCAGTGATAGCCGAACGTGCCTGCAGTTTTGAAGGTGTGTTCGAAATGGGATCCAGCGAGCAGCGTTCCGGATTGGAATGAGCCATCGTCGGCTTCGACCGTGTGGCGGCCGGCATCATTCACCCACTCTATGGTCGCACCGGCCGGGACGCTCGCTTCCTTAGGCGTGAACTCGAAGTTGGTCAGCTTCACAGTGACGTAGGCGGCGCTCGGGGCACCAGCACCCGCAGCGCCCTTGCCTTGGGGCCCCATGTACCAAACGTAGTATGTTCCCAGCCCGATGAGCAGGACGACCCACCACAGAGCGAGTTCAGTGCGCATCCAGAGTTTCCAGCGCTGGAAGCGCAGCCATTGGGGAAGGAGGTTGGTGGCGGCCACCAGCACGATGTACAGCCCGAGCAGTTCGGCGACTATGCCGAGCGCGGCATGCGCCGTTGCCACAGCGTAGTAGCGTTCCCCCAGTCCCGCCGGGAGCTGCGGGATCACCCCGCGAAACGATGGCCACATGATCAGTCCGATCATGGCCAAGTTCAGCAGCATTACCGTGGCTTGGCAGATCCCATGCGCGGTGAATCTATTTCGCCGCGCCAGGAACATTCCAACGAGCAGCGCCACACCCATCGTCAACTGCACCAGGAGATTCAGATCTGCGTTGAGCGTGGCGCCCGTGCCAAGAAAACCTCTCATCGCGTCTGCTCCGTAACTGCCGGGCGATCCGCCGCGCTGCTCAGGGCGCTGTGGCAGGCGGCCGGAGAGCCCGAAGATACACAACGCACCGGCCCTCAAAATACACTCTTCAGACTTGTCCGGGATTGGCGGCGGGGAAATATTGAACTGGCAGCGCGGGCGCCCCCGTCTCAGTTAACTCATCCTAAGCCTTCCGGATCAGGATCAGCCGACTGGAACGCCCGTTCCGCTAGCCACTGAGCTGTTTACGGCTTTTCGACGATCTCGCCCTTCATCCCGCCCAAAACGCCCAACAGTTCGTCCTGCTCGGTTTTGCCTACGTTGAACTTGTTGAGCGACTTGACCAGGTCGTCCACCAGAGCGTTGAAGTCGGACCCGGAAACGCCCATACCCTGGTGCGCTTCCTTCATCGACCGGCCCGTGTACTTGCACGGCCCGCCCGAGGCTTCGCAGATCTGGTTGACGAGGTGCAACTTCAACTTGTCGAGGTCGGTCTTCGCGAAAAACTTGTTGATCCGCTGATCGGCTCCCACGTTGGACACGAAGTCATTCACCACTGACGTGATGCCGTCCTTCTTGCCCAACCGATCATAGAGTGTCTTCTTCTCGGCCTTCGTAGTTTTCCTCTGCGGGGCCGCCAACGTCGCCTGCGCCGCGGCAAACACTAGCGAAAACACCAGTGCCGCCACGGGTATCGCTCGAAGCCATTTCCGCATCGCTGTCTCCTCTGCTCGCACCACTGCCTGCAGTGCGAGCGCTTGAAAGTTTGACGCTCCCACGCCAAGTCCCCGGCCTTAGACAGTCCCTGGTGGGCTGGGTTCCCTCTGAAAAAGCTGCCGTAGTCTACTACGAAATTGCGATAGCCATGGATGGATTTTTCCACAGACACTGGCCGGCGGCTGCCGGGACCCAATTCACGCAGGCATTTCGTACAATTATGTTCTTTGGTTTCCTCGCCGTGTGGCTAAGCCGCGGCCTGGCGCGCCTGGCGCCCGACCGTGCTGCCTTGATGCCTTGCCGCGGAGGCGCACCGTAACTGTTTCGAATGGGTGCCCGACGACCCTGGACGGAGCCGCAAGAAGCTCTTGTAAGCTGAAAGGGTAACCGTGAGGACCCTGTGGCCGAAACGGGAGTTCCTGGCGAGTCTTACGCGCGCAAGCGGCGCAGCACTCGCCTCCTGCAAGCGGTTCCCCTGACCGTCGCAGGCCGCGACGCGGCCGGCCACGCAGTTCGAGAACAGACTGCGACCCTCTCTCTAAACTGCCACGGCTGCCGGTATTTCTCCCGGCACCGCGTCGAACAGAATGCCTGGCTCACTCTGGAGATTCCCAGCACGCAGGCCAGCATGGAACGGCACCAGCTGCGGGCCCGCGTGGCCTGGATCCAGCGATCGCGGAGGCTGCAGGGGCTCTTCCAGGTGGGCGTGGAGTTTGAGGTTCCCGGCAATGTCTGGGGAATCGCGAGTCCGCCCGAGGACTGGCAGCAGTTTGAATTGCGGGCCGCTTTCGATCCGTCCGCGTTCGAGCGGGAGTTGCAGGAGTTACTTGCAGTAACCGAAGCCGGCACGCATTACCAACTGCTCGGCGTCACCGCGCTAGCAACGCCGGCGCAGATTAAACACAATTTCTATGCGCTGGCCCGGAAATTTCACCCCGACCGTCACATGGACCATCTAGAGTGGGCCGGGTCGTTGCACCGGCTCATGGACGCCCTTGCGCTGGCCTATCGCACACTGACCCACGAGAAATCGAGGCAGAGCTATGACCGGCAATTGGCCGAGTCCGGCGCCTTCACGCTGGGCCAGAATAAATCCGAGGAGCAGAAGAACGCCGAGGAATGCCTGCAAAGAGCGAAAGAGTGTCTGCGCGCGGAAAACTTTGTCGGTTCGATCGTCTGGCTGCGCAAGGCGGTTGAGATCGAGCCGGACTCATCAAAATATCAGGCGCTGCTCGGGCGCAGCTTGGCGGCGGTGCCACAGTACCGCCGCGAAGCAGCCGAACATTTTCACCGAGCCATCGAGCTCGATTCCCTGAACACTTTCGCGCATTTCCAGTTCGCCAAGCTGCTCGAAGAGATGGGCCTACCCTGGCGTGCGCGGCCGCATTATCAAAAAGTGATCGAACTCGACCCGGAAAACGCCCAAGCGCGCGAACGGTTGCGGCAGATCGACGCGGCGCAAGGCGAACAGCGGAGCGCCGAAACCGGCTTCCTCCACCGCATCCTCAACCGCATCTCCAAATAGGTTGCAACACCAATCAGGCGCCTAGTCCGGGGATTCTCTCAGCAGTGAGCTCTCTGACGGGCGAACGCGACACCGGCTACTCCGCAGTAGCGCTGCGACCGATTTCTTTCTTCTTAAACGCTGCAGCAGCGTCCTCGGCCCTGTCAAAAATCTCGAAGACCGTGGCCAACCTGGTGATCTGAAGCAGATCGCTCAGACGAGCATTTAGGTTCGCAAGCTTGATGTCCCCGCCAGCGGCCCGAGCCGAAGTGTAGAGGGCCACCAAAGCTCCTAGTCCCCCGCTATCCATGTGAGTGACATCTCCAAGGTCGAGTACGATTTGGGGGGATTTGTTCAACAAATCCTTAACCAAAAGACGCAAAGATTTCGACTCCTCGCCGAGGACGAGCCTACCGCCGCAATAAGCGACGGCGACTCCGTTCATCCTGCGGATAGTAGTTAGTAGCGCCATGCGAACCTCCCGCGCCAACCCCGCTCCGAGAAGTCAGGGGCCGGATAGCACGAAGCTAGTCCGGTTCCGATTAATTTGCAAGCCCGAGCTTGCCAAGTGATGCGCCCGCCACGCAATTCGCTCGCCATCAAGATGGTCAGGCCGTTCTGGTTCGGGAGTTCAGTGACAATTTGCTATTGTCACGCAGGTCGGCCAGCAGCTCGGTCAGTTGCCCAGACCGAGGCCTTCTTCGCCCAGGCGCTCTCCGTATAACTCTGTTTGAACCGCTGCGCCGTTTCGCCCAGCACCGCGGGGTTGCCACTGGCCTTATACTTGGCCACGCCAGACCAGTAGAGGGCTTCAGGCGCTGCCTCGGTCGTTGGAAATTGCTCGACGACCTGGCGGTAGCGCCGCTCGGCCTCGTCCCACTGCTTGCGGCTAAAGGCGGCATGAGCCAGGCCGATATGCAACTGCGCCAGGAATTCATCCGCCGGCAAGTATCCCTCGAAGCGATGGCGTTGGGTCCCCTCAGGGTCAAGAATGAGTAGCGTGGGCGTCCACTGCACCCCAAACCGCTCAAAAAAGGCGGGCTGTTCCTTGACGTGGATTTTTACCGGTAGAAAATTTTCCGTGATGTAGGTCGCTACCTGTTCAGCGGGATAGACCTCGGCATCCAGCCGAGCGCATCCCCCTCACATCGGCGCTGCGGTGAAGTCGAGTAGCAGTGGCCGCCGCTTGGTTTGCGCCTCACTGAGCGCCGCTTCTACGTCTTTCATCCATTGAACCGTCATGGCATTCCTCCTTCAGCAGAACTTTGGGGTAGGGGCGCCCCTTGCCTCGGGGCGCCCTGTCGGTACTTTTCAGGTCGACAACCGGCATGCAAGCTCTAGGTGCCTGCCGCAGCTACTTGCTCCAAAATCGTCAACGCCCGGCCGACCTCCGCGACACCAAAAATTAGCAGAGGCGCGTTTGTTCCTGCCTCGACTCCGCAGTAAGCATAGTTGATGTTGATGTTGGCATCGCCGAGTCGCGAAGCGGCGCGCGCCAACTCGCCCGGTCGGTGAGCAAGTTTCACTTGAACGACTTCGGCCTCTGTGTAGTTCAGGCGCTGGGTATCCAGAACCGTTTTGGCCGTCGTTGGGTTGTCTACCACCAAGCGAACTAGACTCTCTCCTCCACTCGGGAGTGACTGGAAGGCCAGAATACTAACTCCTTGGTCGGCCAGTGCTCGGCAGACTTTTCCCAGAGTGCCGGGTCGGTCTTCCATCCGAATAGCGAATTCCTTGCGGCCTCCTTTGCTTGTTTTCCGGGCTGGGAATATTCCTGCGAAATCGAAGATCTCCGATCTCGACTTTAAACGGTGCGAAAATAATACGCCCACGTCGCTCTCGTTTCAAGGTGCGACCTGCGGCGTCCTGCCGCGTAGCAATATCACATCCACGCTTGGAAGCTTTTGAGAAAAGGAGGATCTGAGTATGGGGCAAGACTATGGTGAGACTCTTGCAAGGCTCTTGGGCGATGGGTTGCTAGACTAGAGGTGGCTTTCAACCAGCGAGGCGAGGAGAATGAGCAGGGCGGAGAAAACTACCCCCCTATATTCCGCCCTGCTGATGCGACCTTTGTCCAAAGGTTGAACCTAAAAGCCCGACAAGACAATCCGGTGAATCCGGCATTTTGTTGAAAAAAAGATGCAACTTTCTTGCGTAGTATTACGAGGTAGGTCCGCGACCCTCATCTCACAGGAAGCGGAGCCGCCTGCCACGACTCCTGTTGAGTGTGCCTCCTGAAACGAACCAGTCTCTCTGTCGGCCGTCATACGGTGGTCTCCACGGCACTCCAATCCAATTCCCAAAAGTTATCGCAGTCCAAGAACTCGATGCCAATCTCTCGTCGCCCTTCCTCTTTCTGGTGACACCACACCACCCGGGCCAGCGCTTGCCTTCCGCTGTCTAGCCGCAACACTAGGAGTGCATCTCCACTTTGCGCCGGGTGCTGGCACTCCACCAAAGCGCCGTGGCGGCTCAGCACTCGCGTTTTCGTCTCCTCTTCCCAGGTGCGCCCAGGCTTTTCGCAGTGCAACCGAAGCGCCAGGGTCGCCACCTTTCGCGGGCTGCGTCGCAGATGCCGGCTCAGGTCGGCAGCGCTGAGCAAAATGTCGAGCAGCCGAGCCCGCGCCAAGTTGTCCAGCTCCTCTGCGTGCTGGCTAAGGTCAGTGGCTTGCCGGGTGCACTCAGTCAGAAAGTGGTGCATTGATTCCGCGGCTGTCCGGCGAAAGCCCGCCTCTCGAACCAAGTGCGCGTATCGATCGATTTCTTTATAACAAGTGGAGATGAAATGCTCTTGGCAGAACGAGACGCCGTCCAGGCTAGCGGCGGCCGCCTTTTCGCAACCCAGAACGGTGCAGCGCTCTGTCTTTGCCATCCTTCGCAACCCAACCAGGAACTCGCCTACAGATTGAAGCAGGATTTGCCCTCAGTCTATACCTGGCCCGACGAGTGAGCTAAGAGATTTGACAGCCTGCCTTGGATGGAAGGCTGGCTCCGAGCGATTGAAAGATCTGGTGAGCCGCCCAGGACTCGAACCTGGAACCCGCTGATTAAGAGTCAGCTGCTCTACCGATTGAGCTAGCGGCCCACAGAAGGAAGGGCGCAACAAAGATCAAACGTCCCTGGCAATACTCCCAAGCTAAACAACAAGCCACCGGCGCGCCCGAAGACAAGCGGGTAAACATGCACTTATAGCAGGGGCGCGCACTTCGGTCAATCAGCGTTTGCGGGTGGGACAGCCTACTCACGTCGTATCCCCCTGACGAAGTTGTTGAGCCGAGCGTGCGCGCAGCCTGGCCGAATCCCGCCCGAATCTAGCTGCCGAAGTGCCAAGGCCGCTTCGACTTTAGTCTCCGGGGCACCAGGCTGCAGCGCGAAATGCTCGCTGGCCCGTCATTCGGAGCCTAGGCGGAACGAAGCCTCTGGCCTAAAGCTTCCTCTCTCGCCGCGGCGGGCTCGGGGAGTGGGCAAACGCGGAGGCACGAAAATCGCACGGCCCTCGCACCGTCGCTGGCATAGAATAAAGGTAATTGCTGATGTCGCCCGGCGTCCTATCACAAGGGCAAGCCACCGGCCGCAGTCGGCGGCTGTGGTGGTGGATTCTGGTCCTGGCCGGTGCAGTCGCGCTCCAGATCACTTTTTGGGGCCGGCCAGTCCCTACCCTTTATTCAGTCCAGCAAACCGCGAGGTCGAAGGGGACAGATGGTGCTGGCGGGCCACACGAATGGGTCATCGAACGCCGCGCGAGTCCTCCGCAAACCTGGCACGCGCGGGACATTAATGGCGCCGGCGTGATGGACGAATTGGAGACTCCGCTCGGGAACTTTGCGCGGCCCGGGCTGCGTGGGGAGCCCAAGCGCTGGCTGGTGATTTGCCTTGACGGTGTGCCGCTCGGCGTTCTGCAAAACCTTTGGGACCGTGGCCACTTTCGGGAATTCTATCGCCCTTCGGCAGTAGTCAGCGTCTTTCCATCGGATAGCGAGACCGCGCTCACCACTGTGCTGCACGTCGCGCCGCCGCCTGGCTACGAGCACCGTTACTTCGACCGCAGCCGCAATGAAATCCGCGCCGGGGCCTGGGTTACGCTGACCGGAGCCCACATTCCCTACATTGCAGCGCTCGACTACGACCCACCCGGCTGGGCCAAGGCCCTCCCTTACCTTCTCCCGCGAAAGACGTATCGCGCCGACCTCGGCCGACTGCGAAAACAGTTCCTGGCAAGCTCCCAGCCTGTGTTCGTCGCTCATATTTCCGCCAGCGACTCGTTGCTCCACATGCTCACGACGCCGCAGGTGGAACCGTTCCTGATTGAATTTGAAGACCTGGTCCGCGAACTCTATCTCGACGCTCGCGGCGAGTTCGGAGTCCTCGTATTCAGCGATCACGGCAATACGCAAACCGTGAGCCGTGCCGCACCACTCGAAAAATTCCTGCAACAGCAAGGCTGGCGGCTTAGCAATCGTTTGGAGGGATCTCGAGATGTTGCCGTGCCCGCGTATGGCCTGATCGGCTTCATCGCTGTCTATTGCCAGGATGACGCCACTGCGTCACTCGCGCGTGACCTAGCAGTGCTCGAAGGCGTGGATCTGCTGGTATTTCGCGATTCCGCGGAAGGGACAGCGGGACAGGCATTCTTGCCGGTCCGGCCTTCAAAGCAGGACACGGCAGAACCAGCAATAGCGCTTGTCGGGCCAGGCGCACACTTGTCAACAGGACAGGCAAGTATGGCTGTCCTGGCGAAGGGCGGCGCCACCATCTTGAGCGCAAGCGGCCGCGCGCATCTCGCCTGGAGCGCGGATGGCAGCCGATTCTGGTACGACGCGACCCGGGGCGATCCGCTCGAGCTGCTTCCCATCTTTGCTCAACTGCGCGCCAGGGGCCAGCTAGCCGCCAACGCTGCCGCAAGTCGTTCGGCTGGCGACCTCCCGGCAGAGTACCAGGCTGCGGCTGGCCCAGCCGCCGATGCGGACTTGTTTGCTGCAACCTGGGCGGGGCACTACCCGGATGCTGCGGCGCGCATACGAGATTGGGCCACCAACCATGTGCAAAACCGCGCGAACATTCTGGTCAGCCTGAAGCCAGGCTATTTCTATGGAGCAGGCATCTTCCAGCACATCGTCCGTTTCACCGGCACCCATGGCGCGCTCGACGCGCCGTCGTCGCTCGGCTTTGCCATGGCCACACGGCCGCTGCCGGCCGCCGTGCGCCTGGCCGATCTGCTGCCGCGGGAGTTCTTGCGGCGAACAAATGCAGCCGCAGATAAGGACCAATGAACACGGATTCGAAGAGACGAAACGAAGAATGAACAGGAAACGCCAAGAAACTAGCATGGAAAACTGCAGCTATTGCTTACGGCGAGCACTTTTCCCACTTTGAGTCGCAAGCTTTCGATCTCGAAAGCCCCATTCTTAGCTTTAGACTTTCGATTAACTTGGTTTGAACGACCGCGGCTCGAAAGGCAAGAGCCAGTTAACCGCGCAGCTTGGCGGCGATTTCTCGGGCCACCTGGCGGGCGCGCTCGAGGTCGGTGGGCTCAAAGGAGATGGCCGCGACTCGCGGATGGCCCCCGCCTCCGTACTGCTCGGCCAGCGTGGCCAGGTTTTTTTCCTCTGCGGCGGGGTTCCAGGGATTCGAACCGACGGAAACTTTGGCGCGGGTGGGTGAGGCACTCACGCCGACCGAATAGCGGCAATCGGGATGAAGCAGATAGGGGATGAACTTGTTGTAACCCTCGAGGTCCCGGTCGCTGACGTCAAAGAAGACTACGCCTTGGCGGGCGTCGGAGCGCTGGCGCATCACGTCAATAGAACGCTCATGGCGTTCGAGCAGGGGCCCGAGGTGCTTCACCACCGCCGGCAAGTTCACAATCTCCGCCAGCGGCCGCGCGGCTAGTTCCGGAATCAGCCGCATGGCCAAGCCAGGCTCGGGCGCCGCTTCGATTACCAGCGCGAGTTGCGTGGCAGGTTCCGCGAGTCTCACGGCGGACTCTGGCGTGGGGTATTGCGCTCCGTCAATGACGTCGCCCCAGTGAATCAACTCGGCAAGTGGGCGCGGATCGAAGCCGAACTTTTCCTGCGCGACGGTCGCCAGCCACAGGGTGCACGATTTGTAGTCAGGGTTGTAAAACTTGCGGCCACCGCGGTCCTGGCGGAAGTGCTCGGCATCGGCAGGAGTAAGAAACGCGCTCTGGTGGTGGTCAAACCACCAGGTCACCCGCGGAGAGCTGGAGTATTTGAAGTCCACGATCGCGTTCTCGTCCCCATCGAACAGGCCTTCCTCAAAGGGCTGCGTGGCCCGGTGGGTCAGGCCAGTAAACTGGAATTCCGCCCCCGGGTCGAACCGCTCCCGGTAGAAACGCAGAAAAAGGGCGGCCGAAGCGGCGCCATCAAAGCAGCGGTCGTGAAAGCAGACGCGAACCTTCACCGGAATCCCGAACCTCGAAAGTGGCCTCTCCGCCTAGCACGGAGGAGAAATCTTGCCAAGACAAAAGCAATAAAGATGGCCGGGTGCTGGGAGATTGTCAAGAGGAAAGCCCGGGGCGAGTTGCGCAAAGCCGAGGAGGCCGAGGAAAGAAAAAGAGAAGACGGCTCCCGGCGAGTTCTGGTTCTATTTCTCAAGGTGAGCGCGGAGGGTGAGCTCGCTGCCACCGGGCACCTGCACTTCGCGCTGCCAATCCTTATAACCATTCAGGCGCAGGCTGACCTTGTAGATTCCGGTGGGCAATTCGAGCGTGGCCGGAGTTGAGCCCACGAAATTGGCGCCTAAATACACGTCGGCGCCATCCGGCTCCGAGCGCACGGTAACCTTGGAGGGCGGCTGGCTGCTGCGATCCACCGATGCCAGACTGCCGTTTTCAAGCACAACCACCATGCCCGCGTAGGTCAGCCAAACGCGCGGGCCATAGCTGGCCTCACGCTGTGGGGCACCCAGCGCCGCAAGAACTTCCTCCCTCGTCATCCCCGCCTGAAGAGCGGCGCGAGGAGCAGGCGCGGCCACGGGCGCAGCCGACGCTGCCGCAGGCACAGGCGCGGCCACGGGTACAGCCGCGGCTGCCGCAGGCGCAACTGGAGCGGCAGTTTGCGGAACAACGTCCGCGGCGCGAGTGTCCGCCGACGAGCCGCCGAAGTTGGCCTTCCCACGCACCAATGCGATCGCGTGCAAATCGTCCGCAGCAGCGGTCACCAGCAGAGCGCAGGGATATTCGAGCCGAACCCGCGCCAGGACCGCGTCCGCTTCGTCCTCCGTGGCGAAGGGACCGAGCCGCAGCCGATACCGAATACGCCCGTCGTCGACGCGCTGAATCCGATAGAGGCGGGCTTCTTCGCAGCCTGCCGGGCTCTTGGCCGGGACGCCGATTGGCGCGGTTGATGCGTGCAAATTGATGACGAAGGGTCCCGGACCGCCAAGACGACGCTCAACATCCATATCCATGGTTGGATGAGTATCAAGTGTCATAAGCCCCCTGAACAATGTTTCCCCACGCCCGGTGATATAAACCCAAGCAGGGGGACGGGAAGCGTGATCGACGTCGCCCAACGACGACAAACATGTTCAAAAAATCCATTATGTCAAGGTGGGCGCGGCGCCGTCCGTCACGCGGCTCGCAGTCTCGAGCCGAGGCAGGCTGTTTGGTGAGATGCTACGCCCGCTCAGACCGGCTCCTCAGAGCCGAGGCGTCTCGCGCGAGCATCTCGATGCCGCGCCAATCGCCCGCCGCCAGCATTGCGCCGGGCGCCACCCACGACCCCCCGACGCACACCACATTCGGCAGCGCCAGATAGTCGGGCGCAGTCGCGCGTGTGATGCCTCCCGTCGGGCAAAAGAGCACATCCGGAAAAGGGGCGCCCAGCGCGCGCAGCATCCCGATGCCGCCCGCCTGTTCAGCGGGAAACAACTTCAACACGCTGAAACCCGCATTGCGCGCAGCGATCAATTCGGTGGGTGTCATGACGCCGGGCAGCAGAGGAAAACGCGCCCCGCGCGAGGCCGACGCCAATTCCGGCGTCAGACCCGGCGTTACGCCGAATTGCGCGCCCGCCCGATCCGCCGCGGCGAAGTCCACGGCACGCGTCAGGGTTCCCACGCCGACCACCGCATCGGGAACCGCCTTGCGCATGGCCTCGATGGCGGCCAGCGCAGTGGGCGTGCGCAGCGTGATCTCCAACACCTTGAGACCGCCCGCGCACAATGCGCGCGCCAATGGCACGGCATGCTCGAGGTCGGTGATGGTCAATACCGGGATGACGGGGGCAAGCCCGACGATTTCACGGATGTTCACTCGTGCGTCCTTACATTAGCGAAATGGCGCCCGCCTCGG
>Ga0137415_10004664_pt1 | contig 13561 bp, 9 predicted proteins | sample CZODoug3_1_1_16f_FD_183082 | JGI IMG/M metagenome (GOLD analysis project Ga0137415, IMG submission 183082) | Vadose zone soil fungal communities from Angelo Coast Range Reserve, California, USA - CZODoug3_1_1_16fungal (Hybrid Assembly) | ecosystem: Environmental > Terrestrial > Soil > Vadose... | reverse complement strand
GGAAAGACCTCCGTCTGCCGGAGGAAGCTCGCGGCCTCCTCCGGTGGCGTGGGATTGATGTAGCACCCGCTCGCCCATTCGAACCCGGCCTGCTGCGTGAGCACCGGCTTCACGTCGAGATGCCAGTGATAGAAGTCGTTCTCGGGCATCCGCAGCGGCATCGTGTGCAGGAAGAGGTTGAAGGCGGGCTTCTCCAGGGCCACGTCGACCTTTCGCAAGATCGCCCGCAGCGCGTCCCCGATCCCGCGCAGCTCTTGTCCAGTGGACGACTCGAACGACGACCGGTGCGCTCGGGGCAGGATCCAGAGCTCGAAGGGGCTGCGCGCTGCCCACGGAGAAAGCGCCACGACGTCCTCGGACTCGAGCACGATGCGCTCCTTCTCCCGGACCTCCTGCGCGACGATGTCGCACCAGATGCAGCGTTCCTTCTCTTCGAAGTGCCGCCGCGCCGCTTGCAGCTCCGCCTCCAAGGTGTCCGGCACGAAGGGGAGCGCGATCAGCTGCGAATGGGCGTGCGAGAGTGTGGCCCCCGCGGAAACGCCCTGGTTCTTGAAGGCGATCAGGGACTTGAGGCGCCCGTCGCGGGAAAGGTCAGCCATCCGCTCCTGCCAGGCCCGCAGCACGCTTTCGATCTGATCGAGGGATTGATCCGCGAGCGTTGTGCGGTGGTCGCGAGTCTCGATCACCACCTCGTGCGCGCCCACGCCCGCCATGCTGTCGAAGAGGCCCAGCCCCTCGCGCACGAGCTGGATCTCGGTGCGAAGCGCCGGATACCGGTTGGGAACCACGCGCAGCGACCATTCGCCCTTCTCCCGCCGCGACAAGACCTCCGGCGGCGTCATCGCCTCGTTCCCGGGACAGAACGGGCAAACCCCGACGTCGATCTCCGGCGTCGGGCGCAGAAAAGCGCTCGGGCGCTCGGCCCGTTCGGGAGCAATGACCACCCATCGGCCCACGACCGGATCTCGACGAAGCTGGGGCACGTGAGGCGCAATCTAGAACACATTTCATAATCCGTGCATGTACGATTTGCGCTCAGGCATAGTCGCCAAGCCGCCTTCGGCGGCCGCGACTAGAAGGCTCTCTCGCAAAACACCTCAGACGTGCCAGTGCGCCGGCTCGAAAGTCTGGTCCGGCACCGTCAGCTCCAGCTCGCCGTACCGAGGAAACCGGTCCACTTCGACTCCCTTGCGCAGCAGCCGCAGCAGCATGCCTGCGCGCTCTCCAGCGGACAGCCCGAGAGCGCTGACCGCCACCGCGAGCTCCACGATGTCTCCCGCTCGCCCGGAGCCGCACTTTGCTCCCCGCTCGTCGAGGACCGCCGTTTCGGCGCCGGCCGGGTCAACCGGCATGCGCAGGGTGCGTTCGTCCTTGCCGTGCGTGAGCAGGATCCGCAGCTCACCCGAGATGTCCGCTCCGTGTTTGGGGTCCAGCCGCACGTACAGGTCGGTGAGCGAGAAGCCATACCAGAGCTGCGAGAAGGCCCCGCTGCCTTGGTACATCGCGCTTCCGCCTGCCCTTCCGGGCCGGTAGAACCCCGCTCCGTTCCACTCGAAATAGCTGCGCGAGTACCCGTCGATCAGCGGGCGGATGAGGCGGCGCGGGACCAGCGAGATCGCCCCCGCCTGCGACTTGTCCTTGTACGGCGCGATGATCGGGCGGGCCAGGCGCTCCGGAGGCGCCATGCCGATGTGGCGGAAGACCTGTTCCACGTTGCGGCGGAAGAGCGCGTCGAACTCGGGTGCGTTCTCGGTGGTGAAGTCGTCGCCGTACCACCAGAACCAGTCGCTTCCCTCCGCCGCGAGCGCCGCCTCGTAGGCCTTCTCGAAGACCTCCGGCGGGCGCTCCGGCCGTGCCCGCTCGAGCGCGGTCCGGGCCTGCCCCAGGAGCGTCCAGGCCTGGTTGTCCTCCGCGTGGCCGATCCAGACCCGGAAGTTGGAATCGATCCAGCTGCCTGAATGGATCTTCGCGATCCGACCCTGGGGCGGCCGGATCGCGATCTCGTCGCGCGGCAGCACGGCGCTCAGCTTGTCATCGAACGAACCGTAGAGCGCGTCGAGGAACCGCTCGCCGGAGCCGGGATAGTGTTCCCACGGATTCTCGCCATCGAGGGCGATGGTGAAGGTCGCGTCCTCCTCCGCAGCCGCGATCCGCGCGCGCAGGTCCTTCGCGGCCTCGTGCGCCTCCATCTTCGCGTACCGGAATCCCACCCGGTCGCTCAGCTCGCGATCGCGGAAGAACACCGCCACCTCGCCGCACATCCAAGGCTGGTGATGCAGCGGCTTTTCCGCCGGCTTCTCCAGCTCGCTGCGCTCGAGGTTTCCCTGGTCGGTCGCGCACCAGCGGACTCCTTCCGAGCCGAGGATCTGCAGCACCTCGGGCGAGACCGCTCCTTCGCTCGGCCACATCCCCGCGGGCCGGACGCCGAAGTCGCGCTCGGTGCGGGAAAGCCCCCGCCGGATCTGCTCGCGAGCATCCTGCGGAAAGTGGAACCGCGGAGGGAGCGCGGCGTCCGGCATCGCCCGGCGCGCCGAATCGCTGTCCACCAGCAGCGGCAGGATGGGGTGGAACATCGGCGAGCAGCTGATCTCGACGCTCCCGCGCGCGGCCAGCGCTCTCCAGCGCGGGACGACGCCGGCGGCGATCTTCCGGGAGACGGCGAGCAGCTGCGTCTTCTCGGCCTCGGTGAACCCCCGTTCCTTGCGCACCAGCTCGGCGACGAGCTGGTGCTCGCGGCGCGCGGCGAAGCCCATCCAGGCGAGCATGAAGTGGACCTGCAGGTCGATCAGCTCGTGCGTGGAGAACCCTTCCTGGGCGCGGAGCAGATCGACCCTTGCCATCTCGGTGCCGCGCTTCGCCAGCAGCTCGCGGTAGCGGGGCACCGGCTTGACCCAGACCTCCCAATCGACGGAGAAGTCCTGGCGCAAGAGGTGGGCCCGCTCGGCGGCGGTGAGCGAGTCCACCGGCTTGCGGGCGATCTCCTCGTCTCTGTCGACGGCGCTTCCCGAAGCGTACGCCTCCAGCTGGAGCAGGAGCGAGGGCGCCCAGTTCGCAACCGCGCGGGCCCGCTCCTTCCGCTCCAGCGCCGCCGCCATGTCGTTGTAGGCGCGGCTCGCGTGCAGCCGGACCCAGGGAAGGATCGGCTGGCCGGAGACCGGGTCGCGGTACTCGGGCTGGTGCAGGTGCCAGAGGAGGACGACGCGGGCCAAGGACGCCTCGTTCAGCCCGAAAGACGCATCCCTTTGGGAACGATCACGATCCCCTTCGGGCTGACGAAGAAGCGGCGCTTGTCCTCGTCGGGATCGTACCCGATGTGCAGTCCGGCGGGGATGTCCACGTTCTTGTCGATGATCGCGCGGCGGATGCGGGCGTGCCGGCCGACCCGCACGCGCTCGAAGAGGATGCTCTCCTCCACGTCGGCGTAGGAGTTCACGCGCACGTTCGGAGACAGCACCGAGCGATCGACGCGGCCGCCGGAGATGATGCAGCCCTCCGACACCAGCGAGTCGGTGGCGCGGCCCACGCGCTTCTCCTCCTCGTTCGCGAAGACGAACTTGGCCGGAGCGGCGGTGTGGGCCGGGGCGGTGTAGATGGGCCAGCGGGCGTTGTAGAGGGAGAGCTTGGGATCGACCGCGACGAGGTCCATGTTGCAATCGTAATAGGTGTCGAGATCGCCGACGTCGCGCCAGTAGCCCACTTCCGCGGGTAACTGTCCGGGCACGTTGTTGGTGGCGAAGTCGTAGACGGCCACCAGGGTGCGCTTGTGCATCTCGGTGATGATCGACTTGCCGAAATCGTGCGCCGAGTCCTTCCCCGCGTCCTGCACGATCTCGCGGACCAGCGCCTCGGTGGTGAAGAGGTAGTTGCCCATCGAGACCAGGGCGGCGCGCGGGTTGCCGCTCATCGGTTTCGGCTTCTTCGGCTTCTCCTGGAAGTCGATCATCCGCCCCTGGTCGTCCGCGGTGATGACGCCGAACGAGTTCGCTTCCTCGATGGGCATGGGGATGGCGGCGACCGTGCAGTCCGCCTTCTGCGCGACGTGGAACTCGAGCATCTGCCGCACGTCCATGCGGTAGATGTGGTCCGCGCCGAAGACGAAGACGTGATCCGGCTCCTCGTCGGTGACGAGGTTCAGGTTCTGGTAGATGGCGTCGGCTGAGCCTTTGTACCACTCGGGCCCGGTGCGCTGTTGCGCTGGGACACTCTCCACGAACTGCCCCAGCATCGGGCTGAGCCGCCAGCCCCGGGAGATGTGCGTGTTCAGCGACTCCGACTTGTACTGCGTGAGCACCTTCATGCGCAGCACTCCGGAGTTCGCGAAGTTCGAGAGCACGAAGTCGATGATGCGGTATCGCCCCCCGAACGTAACGGCCGGCTTGGACCGTTCCTGGGTGAGGGGAGCGAGACGGCGGCCTTCACCGCCGGCGAGGATCATGGCGAGGGTTTTTCCGACGGACATGCGCGCGACGGTAGACCCCCGCGCGAAATGCTGCAATGGCGCCGCGCCCGGCTGTTCAGCTTCCGGAGGCCCGCTTGGATACAGGGGGCTTCGAGGGCTCCGGTTTCGCGGCGGTGCTCTTCTTCGGAACCCCGTTCCGATCCGCGAACTGGCGGATGATCTCGTCCATCTCGTTCTGCGCCTTGCGCACCAGCTGGGCGCGGTCATGGAAGGTGAGGAACGCGCTCTTGAAGCCGGCCACCAGGATGTTGCGGATGTCGTTCGCGGTCAGCCCGAATTGCCTGGAGACGATCGACAGCTCCTTGGTCACGCTGGTGTCGGTGATCAGGCGGTTGTCGGTATTGATCGTCACCCGGATGCCGAAGTCCAGATAGAACTTGAACGGGTGCGACGCCATGTCCGCGACGGCGCCGGTCTGGACGTTGCTGGAGGGGCAGCATTCGATCGGAATGCGGTGGTCGTTCACGTAATTGAGGAGATCGCCGTCCTCGCGCAGCCGCACGCCATGCCCGATGCGGTGCGCTCCGCAGTAGTGCAGCGCCTGGGCGATGGAGGGCGGGCCATACGCCTCGCCGGCGTGGACGGTGCAGTTGATGTTGTTGTTCAGGATGAGCTGGAACGCGTCTTGATGGTCCTTGGCGGGATTCCCGTGCTCGGCGCCGGCGAGATCGAAACCGAGCACCCCCCGGTTCTTGTATGCGACGGAGAGCTCGGCGAGCCGCAGCGAGGTGTCCGGGCTCATGTTGCGGATGCCACAGACCAGCACCCCCGCGAGAATGCCCGTCTCCCGCGTCGCGGCGCGCAGACCCTCGAGGACCGCCTCGACCACCACGGTCGGTTTCAGCCCTTTCTGCAGATGCAGCACCGGCGCGTAGCGCACCTCGATCAGCTTGCAGTTCTCCGCGGCAGCGTCGATGGCCAGCTCGTAGGCAGCGCGATAGAGCGAGTCCTCGGTCTGCAGGACGCTGAGCGTGATGTCGAAGCCCTTCAGATACTCCTCGAGGCTCCCGTGCCGCTGGCCGAACTTCATCGACTTCGCGAGGCCGTCCTCGCTGTCGGCGGGAAGCGTGATGCCCTGCTGCTCGGCCAGCTCGAGCATGGTTCGCAGCCGCAGCGACCCGTCGAGATGGCAGTGCAGGTCGGTCTTCGGGAGCGCGTGAAGCAGATCGTCGGTGACGGGGACGTCGGGGATCATCCTCTACGGATCTAACGCATCTGCAGGGCCGGATCACGCTATCTTCCCGCCATGACCTGGCTCGCGCTGAAGATGTCGTCGTGGTTGATCCACGCACTGTTGGTGATGGTGTCGGTGGCGGCGGTATCGAAGGGAAACCCCAAGAACACGCTGCCGCGCGCGCTGCTGGTCACTTTCCTCGTCGCGGTGTTGGTGACGCCGTTCGCCTGGTTCTGGTTCCTGCTGGTGCCCGGGATCATCGCCCTGGTGGCCTGGTTCCTCGTGTACACCGTCGCGTACGACATCGGATTCGGACAGGCGTTCGCCGCGGGCCTGGTCCAGGTCGCGTTGGGACTGTTCGTGGACTACCTGCTGCCGCCGCGCATGTGGTAGCGCCGGCCGCCGAAGGCGGCCCAGGCAGTTCATCACGCCGGGTCGATGAAGCGGGCGAGGACCTTCTTCAGGCCGACCCCCGGGCCGAAGCGGACGACCAGCTTGCGGTTCAGCCCTTCGCCGTCGGCGTCCTCGACGGTGCCGATCCCGAAGCTCGGATGCTTCACGCGCGCGCCGAGCCCGAGGCCGCCCACGCCCGCCGCAGCCTGTTTCACCACCGGTTTCGAGGCAGGGTCGTAGCGCGACTCGCGCATCCTGTTGCGCGCCGGCAGCGGCGCTTCTTCGCCGTATCGCGGCCGCTGGTCGAACTCGTCGTAGAACACGTCCTTGCGCGCCCGTTCCTGCATGGTCGAAAGGCGGTCCAGCGCAGCCAGCCCGTCGGTGAGGTCGGGCGGCAACTCGCGCACGAAGCGGGAAGGCTGGTTGTAGCGGAGCTCGCCGAACAGCGAGCGGCAGCGCGCGAGCGAGAGCGTCAGCCGCTTGCGCGCCCTCGTCATCCCCACGTAGCAGAGCCGGCGTTCCTCGGCCATCTCCGCCGGATCTTCCTCGCCGGAAGCGAGCGGACCGGTCTGCCCCAGCGAACGGGAGGAGGGAAAGACCCGCTCCTCGAGGCCGGTCATCCAGACGGCGTCGAACTCGAGGCCCTTCGCGGCGTGCAGCGTCATCAGCGAGACCCGATCTCCCCCGCTGGCGGCGTCCGCGTCTCCGACGAGCGCGAGTTGCTCGAGGAACCCGAGCAGGGGGGTGTCCGCGCGCCCGTCCTCGTCGTCCGGAGCGGCCGCCGCGAGGGCGGCGAGGGCGTCGGGACGGTCGCCGGGTGGATCGTCTGAAGCTTGCGGGCTTCCCAGCGACCCTGGCGCCGAACGGACTGCCCGCAGGTACTGGGCGCGGGTTTGCGTCAGCGGATTGGGAACGATCGGCCTGGGTTCCGTGCTCGCCGGCGCGCTCGGCTGCTCGGCCGCGGGGACTGCCTCGCCAGCCCACGCGCGGTCGAATTCGCGCGCGGCGCCCACCAGCTCGAGGAGGTTCTCGAGGCGCTCCTCTCCCTCCTCCCCCTCGAGGCGCAGGCGATCGGCGTACCCGGTCTCCGCGATCACGCGCTCGATGGCTGCGGCGGCTCCATCGTCCTCCGCCACGCCCGCGCGCAGCTTCTCGATCAGCGCCTTGAACGGCGCGATCTTCGTCCGCGCATTCGCCGGCATCTCCGGATCGTCCGAGCTCAGCGCCTCCCAGAGCGAGAGCCCCTGCCGGTTCGCGGAGGCCCGCAGGTGCTCGACGGTGGTATCGCCGATTCCTCGGGGCGGAGTGTTGATCACGCGCAGCAGATCGCCGTCGGAGCGCGGGTTGATGCAGAGCCGGAGGTACGCGGCGATGTCCTTCACTTCGGCCCGATCGTAGAACGACCGCCCGCGCACCACGCGGTACGGGATGCGCCGCCCCCGCAGCGCGTCTTCCAGCGCGCGCGACTGGGCGTTCGCTCGATAGAAGACCGCCATCTCCGCGTACGAGGTCCCGCGCGCGTTCTGCGCGTAGAGCTCGGAGGCGATCCGGCCGCCCTCGTCGCGCTCGTCCTCGGCGAGGAATACGCGCACCTTCTCGCCCTCCCCCGCCGCCGTCCACAGCTTCTTCTCCGCCCGCCGTTCGTTCTTCTCGATGATCGCGTGTGCCGCGGCGAGGATGCGGCCGGAGCTGCGGTAGTTCTGCTCGAGCCTCACCACCTTGGTGTCTTTGAAGTGCTTGGGGAAGTCGAGGATGTTGTCCACCTCCGCGCCGCGCCAGCGATAGATGGCCTGGTCGTCGTCGCCCACCACGCAGAGGTTTCCGTGCACCGAGGCGAGCAGGCGGAGCAGCTGGTATTGCGCCGGATTGGTGTCCTGGAATTCGTCCACCAGGATGTGCCGGAACCGACCCGCGTAGTTCTGCAAGATGTCGTCGCGCTTGCGGAACAGCTCGGCGACGCGGACGATCAGGTCTCCGAAGTCGACCGCGTTCGAGGCTTGCAGGGCGGACTGATACCGCTGGTAGACCTTGAGCGCGGTCTTGCCGGGCACGTCGTACTCGGCCACCCCCACGTCCGCGGGGAGCAGGCCGGCGTTCTTCCAGCGATCGATGCGGGAGAGGTGCTGGCGCGCGGTCCCGACGTCGAATCCCAGATCGCTCGTGGCTCGCTTGGCCTCCGCCAGTTGGTCCGCGTCGTCGTAGATGGCGAAGCTGCGCGTGAGCCCGAGCGCCTCGGCCTCGCGGCGCAGGATTCGCGCTCCCGCCGCGTGAAACGTCGCCACCCAGAGGCGCTGGGCGTCCGGCCCGACCAGCTTCTCTACGCGCTCCCGGAGCTCTCCGGCCGCCTTGTTGGTGAAGGTGACGGCGAGGATCTCGGCGGGGCGCGCGAGGCGCTCGCGGAGCAAGTGCGCGATGCGGTGCGTGAGCACCCGCGTCTTGCCGGACCCGGCGCCCGCCAGGATGAGCAGCGGCCCTTCGCCGTGGCGCACGGCTTCGAGCTGCGGCGGGTTCAGGACCTTGGCGAGGGGATCGGACACGGGCAGGAAGTCATAACCCAAAAACGCTACCATGCCGCCGTGCCGCCCTCGCCCGCTCCGGTCCGCATCATCCCGCTCGGCGGCCTCGGCGAGGTCGGGATGAACTGCATGGTGGTGGAGTCGGGCGGTGACCGGGTGGTGATCGATTGCGGCCTGATGTTCCCGAACGCGGAGCAAGCGCTCGGCGTCGAGGTGATCGCTCCGGATCTCGCGTATCTCAAGGCGGCGGGAAAGGTCGACGCCATCCTGCTCACGCACGCCCACGAGGACCACGTGGGCGCGCTGCACTACCTGTTGCGCGAATTCCCGGAGGCGACGGTCTGCGGCACCCGGTTCACGCTGGCGGTGGTGAAAGAGAAGCTCGCCGAGCAGCGGATCACCGCCGATCTGCACGCGGTTGAGCCGCGGACCATGGGGATGGTGGGCAACCACATCGATTTCGAGCCCCTCCAGGTCCCGCACAGCGTGCCCGACGCGGTCGGATACGCCCTGCTCACCGAGGCGGGCCTGGTGATCCACACCGGGGACTTCAAGGTCGACTGGAGTCCCGTGGACGGAAAGCTCCTCGACGTGCGGCGGTTCGCCGAGCTGGGAGAGACCGGCGTCGCCTGCCTCCTCTCCGATTCGACCAATGCCGAGCGCGAAGGCACCACCGCCAGCGAGCGCGAGGTCGGCGAGTCGCTGATGCGCATCTTCGCCGGCCCGATGGCAAGAGGGCGCATCGTGGTGGCGATGTTCGGCTCGAACATCCACCGGGCACAGAGCGTCGTCCGGGCGGCGCTGGCGCAGAACCGCAAGATCGTCCTGCTCGGCCGATCGATGCAGACCAACGTGCGGCTCGCGCTCGACCTCGGGTACATCCGCTGTCCGCCCGACTCCTTCGTCGACCCGGAGGGCGCCGGCCACTTTCCGGGGCGGGAGCTGGTGATCCTCTGCACCGGAGCGCAGGGGGAGCCGCGCAGCGCGCTGGCCAGGTTGGCGCTCGGCGAGCATCCGACGGTGCATCTGGAAAAGAACGATCTGGTGATCCTCTCCAGCCGCGTGATCCCCGGCAACGACCGCACCCTCGGCAACATCATCGACCACCTGATGCGGCGCGGCTGCCGGGTCATGTCCAGCAGCACGGGGTCGACCGAGCTGGTGCACACGAGCGGTCATGCCTGCCAGGGAGAGCAGCGGATGATGATCGACCTCGTCCGCCCCCGCAGCTTCGTCCCCATCCACGGCGAGTACCGGATGCTCGCGGCGCACGCGCGCACCGCGGAGGCGGCCGGCGTGAGCCCCCTCGCCTGCGTGATCGCGGAGGACGGCGACGCGGTGGAGCTGCGCAAGGACGAGATCGTCGCAGTGGTTCCGAACGCCGTTTCCGCGGGCCGGCTCTACCTCGACGCGCGCGGCGGGTTCGCCGACGTCGGGGAGGTCGCGCTGCGGGACCGGCAGCTCCTCGCCGAGACCGGCATGCTGGTCTGCCTCTGTGTCCTGGATCACAAGAGCGGCGAGGTGGTGCGCGGGCCGGAGCTCCTGGGAAAAGGCGTCGCCGGCCTCGACGAATCGCGGATGGCACAGGCGCGCCAGGCGGCGCTCGACGCGCTCGCCGAGCTCGCCCCCGCCCAGCGCACCGATCACGGCATGGTGGAAGAGGCCCTCCGCCGCGCCGTGCGCTCCGTGTGGAGGAAGGGCCTGGAGAAGCGGCCGATGGTGCTGCCGGTCGTCCTGGAGATGTGACATGCCGAGCTTCGACATCGTCAGCAAGGTGAACGAGCAGGAAGTGGACAACGCCTTCCAGCAGGCGAAGAAGGAGATCGATCAGCGCTACGACTTCAAGGGGACGGAGACGTCGCTCGAGAAGGTCAGCGCGCCCGAGAAGGGGCTGAAGATCCGCAGCACCACCGAGCAGAGGCTGGAGGCCGCGCGCACCGTGCTGGTGGAGAAAATGGCCAAGCGCGGCGTCCCACTGCGCGGGCTCAAGTACGGCGCCGTCGAGCAGAGCGGGAAGCACGTCTCGCAGGTGCTCAGCTTCGTGCAGGGGATCGAGACGGAGAAAGCGAAGGCGATCGTCAAGGCGATCAAGGACAGCAAGCTCAAGGTCCAGGGGTCGATCCAGGGCGACACCGTCCGCGTCTCCGGGAAGAGCCGCGACGATCTGCAGGCCGTGATCCAGCTGGTGCGCGGCAAGCAGGACGAGCTGAAGGTGGATCTCGGGTTCGAGAACTTCAGGGACTGAATTCCGCCTCTGCGAAGGGCGAGGTCGTCCTCGAGCTGCACGGAATGGGGCCGTTCGACATCCACTCGTCAACCCCGCTGACGATCCGACGAAGTCTGCGGCGGCCAGATAGCGGCCAGCACGGGCTGAATCGCGGGGTCGAGTCTGTTATACGGGGTCTCCTTGCTGGGCCCTGTGGATGCAAAAGACCGCGCTTTCAGAGAATCCTTCCTTGTACCTGCTCTCGCTCGGCTGCCCGAAGAACCGGGTGGACAGCGAAGTCATGCTCGGCAGCCTGCTGAACGAGGGATACCAGCTCGTCGAGGACGCCCGGGAAGCGGAGGTGATCCTGATCAATTCCTGCGCCTTCATCGGAGAAGCGAAGCAGGAGTCGATCGACGCCATCCTGGAGCATGCGCAGCTCAAGGAGACCGGCCGATGCAAGGCGCTGGTCGTGGCCGGCTGCCTCACCCAGCGCTACGCGGACGTGCTGCAGCAGGAGATGCCCGAAGTCGATTACTTCGTCGGCACCTCCGCGTATCCGCGGATCGCGCAGATCCTCAAGGGCGAGCGGGATCGCGCGGTCATTCCGGACCCCGACTACATCGCGGACAGCCGCACGCCCCGCCGCAACTCGATGCCGCGCTGGACGGCGTACGTGAAGATCAGCGAGGGCTGCGACAACAAGTGCACCTTCTGCATCATCCCCAGGCTGCGCGGCCTGCAGCGCAGCCGGCCCATCGCCGACATCGTGGCGGAGGCGCGGCGGCTCGTCGCCGAAGGGGCAGTGGAGCTGAACCTCGTCGCGCAGGATTTGACCGCGTACGGTCACGATCTGCCCGACCGCCCGAAGCTGCACGAGCTGCTGCAGGCGCTAGGCGAAGTGCCGGCCCGGTGGATCCGCCTGCACTACGCCTATCCGCGCGATTTCCCCGAGGCCCTGATCGATGCCCTGGCGACGCAGCCGAACCTCGCGCGCTACCTGGACATGCCGCTGCAGCACATCAGCGATCCGGTGCTGCGGCGGATGAAGCGGGGGCGCGATGCCGCCTGGGTGCGGCGGCTCGTGCGCAAGATCCGGGACCGGGTGCCGGATCTCACCTTCCGGACCAGCTTCATCGTCGGTTTCCCGGGCGAGACGGACGACCAGTTCCAGGAGCTGTGCGACTTCGTGGAGGAGATGCGCTTCGAGAAGGTGGGCGTCTTCCAGTTCTCACGCGAGGAAGGGACCGAATCGTTCGCGCTCGATGGCCAGCTTCCCCAGCGCGTCAAGGCCCAGCGGCAGAAGAAGCTGCTCGGCATCCAGCGGAAGATCAGCAAGGCGCACCAGCAGCGGCTGGTCGGGCGCGCCATCGACGTGCTCATCGAGGGCGTCTCGGAGGAGACGGATCTTCTCCTCGAAGGCCGCTGGATGGGCCAGGCACCGGAGATCGACGGCAAGGTGTACGTCAACCGCGGTCAGGCGCGCGCCGGAGAAATCGTGCGCGTCGAGATCGAGCAGGCTGGCGACTACGACCTGGTCGGCGGCATTGCGGGCGCTGAGGGGCCGGCGCAACAGGTCGGCGCGGTTCGCGCCGCCCCGCAACGTCCGCGCTTTCCCATCCTGTCGCACTGAGGAAACGGTCCGCCGGTCAACTCCGGACGCTGCTCAGGTAGAGGCGCCTCTGCAGCATCCAGCCCGCGAGCGCCGCCGCGGCGACGCCCCCGACGTGAAATACCCAGAGATGAGGCGCCTGCGCATGCGCCGTACAGGCGAGATGGAGCGCGGCCTGCGCCGCCAGGGCGCCGGCGGCCGCGGTCGCGGCGGGGAATGCGGCGCTCGCCCCCGTCCTCCACAGCACCAGCGCCGTGGCGACCGCCGCCCCAGCCAGCTCCAGCGCCAGGCAGTCGACTCCGACGCGGGTTGCGAGCCCCGGCTCCGTGTCTGCAAAGCCCGGGATGCCGCCCGCGCCGACGGCGAGTCCCGCCGAGGCGGCGAGCGCGACCCAGGCGCCGGCGCGGAGCGCTCCAGCGGTCGCACTCAACGCGGTGGCGAGGGCGAGGACCAGGACGGCGGCCGCCCAACCTTCCAGATCGCGGTGGCTCGAGAAGAGGAGCGGAATGGCGAAGGCGGCCACCGCCGCCGCGGCGCGCAGCGGCCACCGCGACGGGGTCAGCTCGGCGAGGATCGGCGCGGATGCGCGGTGGAGCGCGCGGGATGAAGGCGGCGGCAGCTCTGCGCGCGCCAGCGCGGCGACGAGCTTCTCTCCCTCCTGCAGCGCCTCCATGCACCCGGAGCACCCGCGGGCGTGGGCGAAAAAGGCCTCGCGATCGGGGTCGCCCTCGGGCAGTGCTGCGATTCCCGCGGCGTTCGCCCGCAGCTCGTCGCAGACGCTCACAGCAGCCCCTTGAGCCGCTGACGCAGCGTCTCGTAACCGCGGAAGGCGCGCAGCTTCACCGCGCCCGGCGTGGAAGAAAGAACGGCCGCGATCTCGACGAAGGTCATTCCCTCGTACCGATGCAGGTGGATGACGGTGCGCTGTGATTCCGGCAAGGCATCGAGGGCAGCACGCACCGCGTCCTTCACGTCCGTGTCGAGCGGCGGATCCGGCTGCGGCTGTGCATCGGCCCGCGCGATCACGTCTTCGTCGGCGTCCTCGGGAAGGCGAAAACGGCGGCGCAGCTCGTCGACGCGGACGCGGGCGGCGACCGCGAACAGCCAGGGAGCGAGCTTGAGGTCCGGCCGGTACTGCGCCCTGGCGCGATGCATTTTCATGAAGGTCACCTGCAGCAGATCGTCGGCCACTCCTTCGTCC
>Ga0137415_10004663_pt1 | contig 13562 bp, 14 predicted proteins | sample CZODoug3_1_1_16f_FD_183082 | JGI IMG/M metagenome (GOLD analysis project Ga0137415, IMG submission 183082) | Vadose zone soil fungal communities from Angelo Coast Range Reserve, California, USA - CZODoug3_1_1_16fungal (Hybrid Assembly) | ecosystem: Environmental > Terrestrial > Soil > Vadose... | reverse complement strand
TGTGGACTCTGCCCAACGCAGCGCGATCGAGGTCGAGTACTCCGCCATCGAATGAAAATCCGTTGCCGGTGTACACTCCCGCGACGAAGTTTAGCCCGTATCCCGGTACTCCGGCTGCAGAGAGCGAGTTGCTGAGGTGCTGCAGCAGCGGGCGTGGGTTGACGCGGATGGCACCCGCGTTTGGATCGTGGGTGTGGATTTCCGGATAGGGGGTAAGCCCATGATCCGCGGTAAGGGCAACTATGACGTCGCGAGGGTTCCGGATTCGGTACAAAGAGTCCAGAAAGACGCCAAGTGCACGGTCGAGTCGAAGGATTTGATCGTGCACTTCGCGCGAATCGGGTCCGTAACGGTGACCGACTGCATCGGTTGTCGAGAGCGAGACAGACAGTAGATCCGTCTGTGGACCTGCACCCAGGTTCAGCGCGTTCACCCCTGCCATGGCAAAATCGAGCGTCAGCTCGTCCATCCATGGAAATTCGACGAGGAGTCGCGCCGTCGTGTCGGGAGAGCTCGACTCGAGGTGTGGGAACGTGAAGCCGTTCCCTCCGCTCTCTATCGATACGCTGTCTGGCTCGCTGTAAGCGCTGTCAGCCAGCAGCAGCGCCCACGCTTTTCCCGCGTAGCCCGCCGGTAGCTTTCGCGCATTGAACGCGCGAACCCAGTCCGGAAGGCTCGAGCCATAATACGTGCTCGTGGTGAAAATCCCGTTTGATGCGTACCAGAAAACGGGCTGCTTGGATCTCCCGATGGGAAGGATCGCAGCACGGTCCTTTCTGGAAACGGAAAGGACGCGGGTGCGAGGATCCTTTGCGATCAGCCAATCCGCTAGCGTGGTTCCGCGAAAGCGAAACGGTGAGGCGCCAAGACCCGAGGCATCTATGAGACTGACGGTTGTGTCGTTCACTCCGGCCGTATTCGCAGATATGCCGGTGTGAACCGGATATCGGCCCGACAGAATCACCGAATGTCCCGGTGCCGTCTCAGTTATCGCGTGATCCTGGAATCCGTTGGTGAAGACCGCGCCATCCTTGTACAATCTTCCCAAACCACCGGTGAGCTGCGGGGCAAAGCGAGTCAGATAGTCCGGACGCATCGCATCGACGGTAACGAAGACCACCAGTTTGGGTGTTGCTGCGTTGCTCGCCTGACCCGCCGCAGGATACGCGACGAACCCGGCCAATAGAATCGGGAGCAAGAAAGTGAATCGTCTGATCATTGTCACTGTATTGAAATCCAGATTATTTGCATTGCGCTGGCGCACCGACGGGTAGTCCGAACGCCGTGGTCACCCCGATCCTCCACCCCTCGCTCGTCTTGACGAATACTCGCTCAGATGTCCCGCTCGTGGTCGTATCCTTCTGCGTCACAGTATAGCAGTAGGTACCGTAGACGACACCAGGCGCAAGTGGAATCACGCGCAGATTTCTGGCGATGAGAGTGTCCGGCCACGTAGAATCGCGTCGAGCACTCCAGTTTTCGTATCCGAGCTCGAGACCGGCAGGACCGTTACGCGCCAGGGAGCCGGTGTGAAGATAAGTGGCGAGATACCGCGCGCGGTCACGTTTGTGTATCGCATCAATATTCTCCTCGAACAGCCGGCGCGCATCGACGGTGTCGGACGCGACCCTCGCTGCAGCCGGTGCCCCGGTGTTCACTGGCGCGGGACTACAGGCGGCTGCTGCAATAAGAAGTGCGGAGAGTCGGCTGGATGAGAGTCGCGCCAATGACATAACGTCTCTTGAAAAAGTCTCCGGTATGTTAACCGGAGACACTGGTATTGGCGACTCTGATCCGTGCGCTACTGCGCGATGATCTTCTCGATGATGGTGAGCCCGCGCACAAGATCGTCCCGATCCATTATCAGCGGAGGAAGAATACGGAGCGTGTGCTCGCCCGCCGTCAGCGTGAGAATGCCTTCGTCCCACCCTCGTTTGACGATGTCGCCGGCGGATTCCAGGACGTCGAGTCCCCAGATGAATCCGATTCCGCGTATCGCACGAACCTTCCCTGAGCGGCGCGCAATTGCATCGAGCTGTTCTCCGAGCCATGCGCCATTTTCGCGAACAGACTCGAGCAATTCAGGGTCGGAGAGGCGCTCCAACACGTGCGCGGCGACCGCGGATACGAGAGGACCGCCGCCAAACGTCGTCCCGTGATCCCCTGGCTGGATTGCCCCGGCGATCTCCTCAGATACGAGAACGGCGCCCATTGGCAGTCCACCAGCCAAAGGCTTGGCGAGCGTGAGCATATCCGGAACGACCCCGCTTTTTTCGTACGCGAACAGATGGCCCGTTCTGCCGAGTCCGCATTGGATCTCGTCGAAGATGAGCGCGATCTCCCGCTTCGCGGTAAGCGTCCTCAGCTTTTCAAGAAAGGCGTCATCGAGAACTCGTACTCCGCCCTCGCCCTGCACCGGCTCAACGATCAGTGCTGCGACTGTTTCTTCGTCGAGCGCAGTCTCGAGATCGGACAGGTCGCGCTCGCAAATTGACACCGCTCCCGCAAGAGGACGGAACGGCGCGCGATACGACGGCCGGTCTGTGGCCGCCAACGACGCGAACAGTCTCCCGTGAAAGCTCCCGCGCAGTGCAATGATCTCGACCTTGGCGTCAGTGCCGATCTTTCGCGCCCACCGTCTGGCGAACTTGAACGCGCCTTCGTTCGCTTCCGCGCCGGAGTTGCAGAAAAAGACCTTCGATGCAAACGAGCGTTCGACCAGCTTGTCCGCGAGCTGCTCCCCTGCAGACGTCCGATAGAGATTCGAGGTGTGAATCAGCCCGTTGTGCAGAGACTCGCTCACCACTCGCGCGATCCCGGCATCGCCGTAACCAAGTGCGTTTACGGCGATTCCGCTGGCGAAATCCAGATACCGTTTGCCATTTGCATCGATGAGCTCCACTCCTTCCCCTTTCACGAACTCCATTGGAGCGCGCTTGTACGTACCAAGAAGCGACGTCTCCGCCGCGGCGGTAATGGGTTCTTCTTCGATGGCCAGTGTGACAGCTGTCATGTGACTATGCTCGGGGATTGAGTGATGAAGGTGCCTCGCCCGACATCCACTAAACCGGCGAGATCACAGATTCGCACACGATCGACTCCTGCGAGAAGAGCCGCATGGGCTGATTCAAGTTTTGCCGCCATTCCTCCCGCGGCTGTTCCATTTTCGATCAGCTCCCGTGCGGACTCCAGGCTGATTGCTGGAAGCACTTCACCCCGCTCATCCTGAACTCCTCCGACATCAGCAATCAGGAGTAGCTCGTCCGCCTGAAGCGCCACGGCGATGGCGGAAGCGGCATCGTCACCATTTACGTTGAGCGCGCCACCTTGTCCGCTTTCCCCGTCATAGCCAACCGGTGAGATGACGGGAAGATTGCCCGCGCCCAGCAGTGCATGAAGGAGCTTCGAGTTCACGTTGGTCGGGCGCCCTGCATAGCCGAGAGACTCGGCGTCGATGATCTCCGCCGTGATCAGCGCGCCGTCTTCTCCGGATAGGCCGACGGCGGAGACTCCGGCCGCAACCAGGCCATTCACCAGTCTCTTGTTCACCACGCCTGACAGCACCATTCGCAGCAGGTCGAGATCGTCCTTCGAGGTCACCCGACGGCCGCCAATGAACACTGCTTCTCTTCCAAGCGCTCTTTGCATCGCCGAAACTTCGTCTCCCCCGCCGTGCACTACGCACAGCGACTTTGGCGCGTCATTCCACGCTTCACCCAGAAATGTGAACAGGCGAGGATCGCCCTGGGCGCGCCCCCCTATCTTCACCACACGCATCACGCAGGTAACCCTGCCTGCTCGCTCAATCCAAGAAGGATGTTCGCGTTCTGGAGTGCCTGGCCCGCCGCTCCTTTCATCAAGTTGTCGATCGCTGAAATGATGATGAGTGTGGGCTTCCGCACATTCGAGGCTTTGGTAACGCTCAGCCGAACCACATTCCGACGGACGACATCGCGGAGGGAGGGCGGTGCATCCGCAATCTCAATGAACGGCTCTCCACTATAGCAGTCCTTCCACAGCAGAGATGGATCTTCGGTGTGCTCCTCGATCGGGACAGTGATGGTCGCCAGAATTCCGCGTGCAACGGGAAGAAGGTGCGGCGTGAACAGAATGTCGTTGTTTCGGCCACCCAGCTCGTTCGTGACAGCCTGCATCTCGGCGAGATGCCTGTGCTCGTTCCCGACCGCGTAGGCGCGAAAATCTTCGGCGACCTCCGCGTACAGCAGATCCGGACGCGCTGAGTATCCGGCTCCAGTGACTCCGCTCGCCGCTGATACATTGATGGTAGCTCCCGGCGTCACCCACCTCTCCTTCAGTAGCGGCGCGATTGCCAGCAGCACGGCCGTTGGATAGCAGCCGGGATTTGCCACGATTTCGGCCCCCGGAATGTTTTCGCGCATTAACTCGGTAAGTCCGTATTTAGCGTCGGTCGCGTTTTCCCCGGCTCCTGGACGAAAGTCCGACGACAGGTCGACGACTCGCGCGCCCACTGAGCGCGCGTTCGCGACCCACTTGGCAGATGCACCGTGCGGCAAGGCCGTGAACACGATCTCCGCATTACCCAGAGGCGCGTCTTCGGTCGCGACGTACGTCACCTCCAGGGGGCCTAGCCGCGCGCGTTGGCCACGCTGCTCGTTCGCTGACGCAAAGGCGAGCTCGAGCTTGGGATGGCGCGCGATCAATCCGCACAGCTCCCGCCCGGCGTAGCCGCTCGCGCCAAGAACCCCTACCGGAACTTTATGCATAAATAATGCATAACATTACACACCTTGCCAGTCAATGATCCGCGGAATCGCCTCGCGCCCAGCCCAATGGAGTGCTAAACTCACCCTCGATGGCCAACAAGCGCGAACGGCACGACACGATTCTCGAGATAATCGGGGCCCGGGTGGTAAGCAGCCAGGAGGATCTCCGGAAGCTCCTCCTCCAGCGGGGGTGGGATGTAACCCAGGCAACTCTCTCCCGCGATCTGCGGGAGCTCAGGCTCGCCCGCGTCCCGACGCCCGAAGGTGCCCGCTACGCCATTACCGACGGGAGTATAGAGGAAAGTCGCGCCGCTCTCGACACCCTCCTGCCCCAGCTGTTTCTTCGACTGGACGGTGTCAGTGAAATGCTTGTTCTGCGCACGGTTCCCGGAGGCGCTCAGCCGATCGCTGCCGCCCTCGACGGCGAGGGCTGGTCCGACATCCTGGGCACCGTCGGCGGTGACGATACCATACTGATAATCTGCCGCTCGGTTGCGGCCCGTGATCGGGTGATGCGGCGCCTCCGAGCCATGGCTGGGGAGCCCTGATCGAGGTTGACGTGGGGAGGCCAAACGATTAAATATTCAGACATTCTGAATACTTATTGAGGCGCCCGTGATTCGCACAATTGCCCTCGCCTACTCCGGTGGGCTCGATACATCGATCATCGTCCCTTGGCTCAAGGAGCGTTACGGCGCCAAGGTGATCTGCGTCGCGGCGGATATAGGCCAGGGCGAGGAGCTGGAGGGTGTGCGGGCCAAAGCTATTGCTTCTGGGGCCGACGAGTGCTACGTCGAGGATCTCCGGCGGGAATTTGTCGAGGATTTCGTCTGGCCCACCCTCCGAGCCGGAGCAGTTTATGGTCGAAAGTACCTCCTCGGCACCTCGATGGGCCGTCCCCTCATTGCGCGCCGGCAGGTTGAGATCGCTCGTCAGGTGGGAGCGGATGCGCTCGCCCATGGTTGCACTGGAAAGGGTAACGATCAGGTCCGCTTCGAGCTCACTTACGCTGCATTCGCTCCCGATTTGCCGATCATAGCCCCCTGGCGTGAATGGAATATCCGGAGCCGCGAAGACGCGATCGCCTACGCGGAGGCTCATAAGATTCCGGTTACCGCGACACGCGACAAGATTTACTCGCGCGATCGTAACGTCTGGCACATTTCGCATGAGGGCGGCGTGCTCGAGCAGCCCGCTGTCGCCCCGCCGGCAGACCTCTTCATGTTGACGACGGCCCCGGAGAATGCGCCAGATCAGCCTGAGGAAGTTACAATTGGATTCCATTCAGGAACTCCGGTCTCGGTCAATGGTGACGAGCTCGACTCGGTCGATCTCCTCGTCGCGCTCAACAAGATCGGGGGACGGCATGGGATTGGGCGCATCGATCTCGTGGAAGATCGCCTCGTAGGAATGAAGTCCCGTGGAGTTTACGAAACTCCTGGTGGTACTCTCCTCTACGCCGCCCACAGTGAGTTGGAGCAGCTCGTCCTCGACCGGCGCACATTGGCCGCGAAAGATCTCATTGCTCCCAGCTACGCCGATCTGGTCTATGAAGGACGGTGGTGGACGACCGAGCGCGAAGGCTACGACGCTTTTGTCAACGTCACCCAGGAACGTGTCACTGGCACAGCTACTCTCAGACTCTTCAAGGGATCGGCCTCCGTCGTCGGCCGCGAGAGCGAACACGCGCTGTATGACGAGCGCTTTGTCACTTTTGGTGAAGACGATGTCTACCAGCAGAGCGATGCCGCGGGGTTCATTCGCCTTTACGGCCTTTCGGCCCGCGTCCGTGCTATCCGCGACCAGGAAATGGCGGCTACGAAGGCAGAGAAAGAGAGCAAAAGCAAATCGCGAGAGTCACAGGCTCTCGCAATAGCCTGAGCCTGCCTTTCCCCGTGTCCGATCACACGTCCCACAAGCTTTGGGGAGGACGGTTCGCGGTGCCCACCGCAGCCGCTCTTGACGCCCTCAATCGCTCCATTGGTACCGATTACCGCTTGTGGCCGTTCGATATCAATCTATCTCGTGCGTGGTCTGTCGCTCTTTGGCAGGCGGGCGTCCTCACCCTCGACGAAAGCAAGAAGATCGAGAAAGGTCTCACGGCAGTTGCCGAGAAGCTTGGGGCAGGTGTGACGCCCCTCCCATCCGATGAAGACGTGCACACGATGATCGACAGGATGCTCCACGAAGAGGTGGGAGAGGTCGCGTCGAAGCTGCACACAGGTCGAAGCCGAAATGATCAGGTCGCGACTGCGACACGCCTATGGTCCATGGACGCCTGCACCAAGCTGGATGCCGCCGCCCGGATGCTCCAGCAGGTGATGCTGGACCACGCCGAAACGCTCCAGGATACGCTGATGCCGGCGTACACGCATCTCCAACGCGCGCAACCGGTTTCCGCCGCGCATTGGATGTTGTCCCACTTCTGGCCCCTCGAACGCGATCGGGCGAGAATTGCATCCGCGTCCCGCGCTGCCAGCATTCTCCCTCTCGGATCTGGCGCGATCGCCGGATGCGCGTTCCCCGTTTCGCGCGTGCTTCTCCAAGGCAGCCTGGGGTTCAGCGCTGTGTCACAAAACAGCATTGACGCGGTTGGTGACAGGGATTTCGTCGCCGAGTTGTTGTTCGCAGTGGCGATGATGGCGACGCACCTCTCTCGCCTCGCCGAAGACCTGATCATCTTTGGGTCGAGCGAGTTCGGCTTCGTCCAATTTGGCGATGCCTTTACGACCGGCTCCAGCATGATGCCTCAGAAGCGAAATCCGGATGCGCTCGAGCTGGCACGCGGATCAGGTGCCCGCGCCATCGGAGACCTCTCGACATTGCTCTCGACCCTCAAGGGCTTGCCCAGCGGATACAACAAGGATCTCCAGGACGACAAGCGCGTGCTGTTCGACGCCGTCGACACAGCTCTTCTCGTGCTGCCCGCGGTCGCCGGAGCGCTCCAGGAAACGCGCTTCAATGCCATGCGCATGCGCTCAGCGCTATCGAGCAGCATGATGGCGACGGATCTCGCTGACTACCTGGTAGAGAAGGGAGCTACTTTCCGCGAGGCCCACGGCGCCATCGGTGGGTTGATTCGCGAGAGCGAGCGTGAAGGCTGCGATCTGGACGGACTGCCGCTCTCATCGTTCAAAGCTGCGCACCCACTGTTCGGCGAGGACGCGCTCGATTGGCTCGAGCCCTCTCGATCGGTTGCGCGACGGGATGTGCCCGGCGGTACGGGTCCCGCTGCAGTTAGCGTACAGCTTCGTTCGGCCCGTGAAGCTCTGTGGCCGGTAGGAGACGCAGCACGCGGCAACGAGCTGGTGCTTCGCGCAGTCTAGGGCAGAGAGAGAGAGATCCAAGAAAGAGGCGCACGATTAGTGCGCCTTTTCTATTGCTGGTCTAAAACATTACTCCGAGAGTGATCGGAACAAAGTGTATCACTCCCCCTTCCGTGGGCTGGCGCGAGATGAAGTGGTACCTCGACTCCAGAAAACTGGCGACAGGACCCAGCGCAAACGTCACCCCTAGTCCCGCGTTCAGTCCCCAGTGATTCTCAGCCTTGGTACCGGCGATGTCGAACTTCGTGTTGTACCACCCTCCTCCAGTCACTATGTAGGTCTTTGCCGTCGTTCCGGGAAACGCATATATGAGGTTGCCGAGTATGCCGGCGATTCGAAAACCGTAGGTGTTGGTCGGCGGGGAAGTGATGTTCTTGCGAGAGAAGCTGTTGTAAATGCCGTCGAATCGCACCCCGATTGGCAGCTCAGCGACGCCTAGGGCCAGAGCAACCATCCCGTTGAAGCCGGTAGTCTGAGTGTTGCTCAGCGTACCGACCGGTATGGCCGCGCCTCCCCCAATCCCAAGGGCATAGGTCTTCTGACCACTGGCTTCGCTTGAAAACACGATCGAAGCGAGAGCCAGGACCACCAGAACGCGGGGAGAGCGCTTCATGTTATCCACCAGAAATTCATAGTAAGGGAGGCGCGAACGCGCACAATATAACGAGGGGAGAAGGTTGCAGCGGAAGAAAGAGAGTCGTAGTATTATATATCCTTTTATTCTAGGATAATTCAATGGCCCGGGCATATACCATTGCTACAGCAGCACTTGCGCTCGGCACTTCCGTAAAATGGCTCGACAACGTTCTCTCGCACAATCGTGTCCTTGGGGTCTCCCAAGAGCGCCAAGGCATCTCTCGTCGCTTGACGGTTGAAGCCCTGTTGGTCCTGGCATTAGCGGTTCTGCTCATTCAGGAGCTCGGATTGCCGACCTCGAAGGCGATTACGCTAGCTGAAGATCTCGCCAAGAACGAAGGCAGATACTCCGCGCAGCAAGGGCTGAACCTTGGCCTCGACCTGCGGTCCTTCCAAATACAGCTGCTGCAAAACCTGGAACGCGCGGTCGAGATCGCACCCATCCCGAAGAGGGGACGCCCGCCCCGAAACAAAACGGGGCGCCTCGATTGAGACGCCCCGCCAGATTGTGCCAGTGAAGTGGACGTGGCTTAAGAAGCCTTCGTCACGTTCTCGGCAGCCGGACCCTTCTGACCTTCGACAATGTCGAACTCTACCGCGTCGCCTTCAGCAAGGGACTTGAACCCCGAGCCGGAAATCGCGCTGTAGTGAACGAAGCAATCCTTCTGCCCGTTGTCAGGTGTGATAAAGCCAAAGCCCTTCGCATCGTTGAACCACTTCACTTTGCCGGTCGTACGCATTCCCTGCTCCTGAAAAATTTGTGTCTTGGGGAGCGGAGAACGCCCGACCCTCGACAATCTGGGTGCGGGTCTCACTAACCCCGCACTGGACTTGAGAGGAAAGCACAGACCTTCGCCCGCCCTTCCCAGCTCGACTTGGCGGAAAAATAGCAAGGACCGGCTAGGCAGACAATAGACAGATTCAGGGGCCGGTTCTGTGGACCCCCGTAACGAAATACTCCGTCTCGCCAAAGCAGGTGGTTGGCACTCCCCTATGCTGGTCATAGGTCAGCGAAACCTGCTTGCCCGCATTCTGCTCTATCACCTTGGCAATCGAGTCGTTTCGAACCGTAAATGCGAAGATTTGCGGCATCGATCCGGGCAGATTTGCCATCGCCAGCTCGCCTTCCCAGGTCTTACAGATCCATCCTTTCTTGGAAATCTTCTGGACGTACCCCGCTCGCTCCCCTGAGGAGTAGGTGTAGCCCAGCGACACCCAGATCCAGAGCGCGACGATGACCGCGGGAATGAGAAGCAGCACGAACAAGGCGATGAACACTTTGCGATGCTTCTTTTTGATGGGAACCGGCGTAGCAGGTGTGTCGGAAGTATCGGGGGTATCAGCCATCTGAGCTCCAGAAGTGCCAGGAAGGGAAGATGTTCACGGTCCGACATGCACCGCTCGGACCAGGGAATTAGCTTTCAAAATCACCACACGCAAGCAGACGTGCCGACCGTAACGCGAAGACCAACCGCATCCGTGATGGTAGGCGACGTACCCATTGGGTCCGCCTATCCGATCGCCGTGCAGTCGATGACCAACACCGACACAGCCGACGCTTCCGCCACCGCTCTTCAGGTGGCCGAGCTCTCGCGCGCGGGAAGCAGGCTCGTCCGGGTCACGGTCAACAACGACGAGGCCGCACGGGCGGTGCCGGAGATCGCCAGTAGACTTGCTGACATGGGTGTTTCTGTCCCGGTGATCGGGGATTTCCATTATAACGGCCATTTGCTCCTCGCCAGATATCCCTCCACCGCGAGAATCCTCGCCAAGTATCGAATCAATCCCGGAAATGTTGGCGGAAAGCGTCGCGACGAGAATTTCCGCACGATCATTCAGATCGCGCTCGACAACGACAAGCCCGTCAGAATCGGAGTCAACTGGGGGTCACTCGATCAGGATCTCCTCACGGAGCTGATGGACACGAACGCCCAGAGCTCAGCTCAACACACCGCGAAAGAGGTCTACATCGAGGCGATGATCCAGAGCGCGCTACGCTCCGCAGCGATCGCCGAGGAAGTCGGACTCGGCCACGATCGCATCATAGTCTCGGCAAAGGTTTCCGGGGTGCAGGACTTGATCGAGGTGTACCGACAGCTGGGCGCTCGCTGCGATTATCCCCTCCATCTTGGGCTGACCGAAGCCGGACTCGGCTCCAAAGGAATCGTTGCCAGCACGGCCGCGCTTTCTATTCTCTTGTCCGACGGTATCGGTGACACCATCAGGGTTTCGCTGACGCCCCGTCCTGGTGGAGATCGAACCGAAGAAGTTCACGTCGCTCAACAGATTCTTCAATCGCTCGAGCTCCAGAACTTCAATCCCCAGGTTACTGCCTGTCCGGGCTGCGGCCGCACGACATCGACATTTTTCCAGCACATGGCCGAGGACATCCAGACTTACTTGCGCGAGCAGATGCCGGCGTGGCGGAAGCGTTACCCCGGAGTAATCGATATGAAAGTCGCGGTGATGGGGTGCATTGTGAACGGACCTGGCGAGTCGAAGCACGCCAATATTGGCATCTCGCTGCCAGGGACTTTCGAGGAGCCCAAGGCTCCGGTCTACGTCGATGGCAAGTTGACGATCACGCTGAAGGGCGAGACGATCGTTCCGGAATTTCTGAAGATACTCGACGACTACGTCGAGAAGACCTACGGCACGTCAGCCCCTGCGATTACGGTCTAGCTGGACGAGCCGGCGAGCTGGAGAAGCTCACCCGAAACTTGCCCCAGCTCCGTCATGATCGGAGCAGTGAAGCCCACCTCTCGAAGCCGGTCGTAAACCTGCTGGTACCAGCGCGCGGTCCCCGATTTTCCGCCGCCAAACCGGTTCCAGACAGTCTCCGGATCGACCGTTCTCCGCAAATCCGCAACGATCGACGACGCGTTGTGAATCTTGTCCGCCGCGCAGACCCAGCGTGCCTCTTCACTGGCTGTGGCCAACCGTTCCAGGTAATCGGTCTTACGGTCGTCTCCTGAAAGCTCCACTCCGTCGTCATCAATTTTTCGATACGTGATGGCGAGAACCGCGTCCAGCACCTTCGTGCCGAATTTGTCCCCAATGCGTTGTTCCAGCATCTCTCGAGTGTAGCCATCCCGAACGCAGTCTTCGACAACATCGTGGAGAATACCCGCTACGACGGTGCCGTCGTCGCGTCCATATCGCGTGAGGATTATCGCAACATTCGCGGGGTGGGTCAGATAGGGAAGCTTTGTTCCTTTTCGCACCTGCCGGTCGTGATGTTTGGCCGCAAACGCAAGCGCATGGTTGATGACGTCCGAATAACCGGCTACTGTCATTGCTTCACAGCCGCAAACCAGGACACGAGCTGCTCGAGTCCGCGTTGATCTTCTTGATTGAATGCATCGAGTTGGTCGGAATCTACGTCGAGAACGGCGAGTAGATCACCCCGTGACCCAAGAACTGGCACGACGATTTCTGAGCGCGAGCGGGCATCGCACGTTATGTGGCCAGGATACTTCTCGACATCGGGAACGATGACGGTCCTCATTTCAGCGGCGGCGGTACCGCAGACTCCGCGACCAAAAGCGATGTCGAGACATCCAAGAGATCCCTGGTACGGTCCAACGCGCAACAGCACTCCGGGCTCAATGACCCGATAAAAGCCGGTCCAAAGGTGACCGAAGGCATGATGGACAAGTGCTGCTATTGTTGCCATTGCCGCAATCGGGTCGGAGACGCCATCCAGGATCGCTTCACAATGTCCCTGCAGCTCCTTGTATGCTCGAGCTTTGGGAATCCCTCTTAGATCGGGAATTGTTTCTGCCATCTACTGCCTAGCGCGCCGTAGCAAGCTCTGGCTGAAATGCTTCCGATTGTGGCGTTGACCCAAGCATTTCCTCACGGGTTTCCAGTTGCGGCATCTCTGCGTCCCAGAGCACGAGGCCGTGGATGCGCATGTCGGCGCCGCGCAGAGTATCCACTGCTGTTTTCAGCCCTCCGACAGTTGTATGCGCGATTCTCGCACAGAGGATCACATCGGGTGCGGGTATGATGCTGCTTGCGCTTCTTTGGACGTAGCTGGTCGGGGCGGCGATGATGATGAAATCGTAGCGTCGCTGCATTCGAGCAAGCTCTCTCTTGACCTCTTCGACCACGTTTGTCTCGGGTAGACCGGAGCGTCGAGTTCCGCTCGGTAGCACGTCGAGCGGTCTGTCGCGGCCAATCGTGGTCGGTACAATGGCCTCAGGCCAGGTTGCACTGCCTGTGATGATTCCAGAGAGGCCCGGGTCCGGCCTGATCCGCAATACGCTCGCGACACTACAGGTGGTCGGATCGACGTCAACGAGCAGCGTGCTCCTGGCCTCGTAAGCAGCGGATGCGGCCAGGTTGGCTGCAACTGTTGCCACAATGCCCGGATCATCGCCCGTTATCGTAACGATGGGCACGCTTGCCTCCACCGACGCAATGTGGAGGTACAGCGTTCGGTAGCTCTCGGACACTACATCGATCAACGGCGGTGCTTCGACATCCGCCTGCCGCCGGCTTCGCTCCACCACGACCTCGGGTGGCTTGATCACCGTGAGCACGCGTGCTCCACTTACCTGCTCCGCTTCACGGGGGTCGGCGATGTGGGGTCGCTTGAGCTCCGTACCGAACGAGGCCGCGAATCCGACCGCCAGCGCGAGCACAACGGCTGCGGCTAGCATCGCCCATGGTGGAGCGCCGACGTTCGAGAGTTCACGCGCTCGCGCGGATTCACGATCGATGTGCGAATTCTTGCTGCTGATCTGATCTACCTGACGCGCGGCCGCGGAATAGCTCTGCTGCGCCGTTGCGCGCTGGGCAAGGAGCTTTACGGTATCCACCGAAATGGTGGGCTTTACCACGGGTGCCG
>Ga0137415_10004662_pt1 | contig 13562 bp, 9 predicted proteins | sample CZODoug3_1_1_16f_FD_183082 | JGI IMG/M metagenome (GOLD analysis project Ga0137415, IMG submission 183082) | Vadose zone soil fungal communities from Angelo Coast Range Reserve, California, USA - CZODoug3_1_1_16fungal (Hybrid Assembly) | ecosystem: Environmental > Terrestrial > Soil > Vadose... | reverse complement strand
CACAGGGCATCCCGCCGTCAAAGCGATCGCGCCGCTGTTCTCGGTCTGGGACACCTATTCCGACAATTATTTCCCCGGCGGAATCCAGCTCAAGTCGCTGACCAGGATTTATGATGACCTCATGGTTGGGCTCGACCATGATCAGCGCGATGTCCTCAGGCAATTTTCCTACTTCAGCAATCCGGATTTCGAAGGACCGCAGCCGGTCGACGACGACCCGGACGGCACCCTCGTTCGCGAAGCGGTCAAAGCGCATCTCGGCAATTTCCGCCAGACCGAGTTCATGCCCGAGTTTAGGTTCCGTGAGGAGGGCCTGCCTTATGATCCGAGCTTCAGCTCGGCCTCATTCAGCCCCTATTCCGTGTCGCAAGGCATCCGCCGCGACGTTGCCATCCTGTCCGTCTCCGGTTGGCGGGACGGCGCGGGCTATACCAACGGCGCGATCTCGCGTTTCCTGACATTGAAGGACAACCCGCGCCACCTCTTGCTTGGACCGTGGGATCACGGCGCGCGCATCGACGTATCGCCCTGGCGGACGGTGGAAGAGGCTGGTTTCCCCTTGCTCGGTGAGATTCTGCGCTTCTTCGACACTTATCTGCTGGGCCTCGATACAGGCCTGCGCAACGAGGCGCCGATCCATTATTTCTCGATGCACGCGGAGCAATGGCGCGAGGCGGCGGTATGGCCGCCGGTCGAGCCCAGGCAGACATTTTTCCTGGCGCAGGATCACCGGCTTTCCGGCGCAGCGCCAGCGATAGGCAGCGACGCCTACAAGGTCGATTTCGCGATCGGCACCGGCGCAGGCACGCGCTACGAGCGTATCGCGGGTATCGATAGCAGAAACTACTATCCGGATTGGCAGGGCCGTTCGGATCGAATGCTCAGCTATACGTCCGAACCGCTGAGGCAGGCGACGGAGCTTGCCGGCCACGGCATTGCCGACCTGTTTCTGTCCTCGAGCGAGCCCGATGCGGCATTGTTTGTCTACCTCTCGGAAATCGAGGCCGACGGGGCCGAACGCTATGTCACGGAAGGCCTTTTGCGCGCGCTTCATCGCAAGGAAGCACCGGCGCCGGAGACGTACCGCACGGCATGGCCGTTCCGCAGCTTTTCCCGCGCCGATGCGCGACCGCTGACGCCGGGTGAGGTCGAGCGTATCCGTATCCCGCTGCTGCCGGTCGCCTGGCTTTTCTCGGCGGGCAGCCGCATCCGCCTCTCCATCGCCGGCGCCGACGCCGATCATTGCGGTCAGGTTCCGCATGGCCGCCCGCCGCTGCTGACGGTCATGTTCGGCGGCCATCAGGCGTCGCGGCTCGAACTCCCGCTGGTCGTGATCACGCGAGCAACCGGATGACAGATGTCCGTGCGTCAGCCGCCGTGTCGCTGCCATTGATTTCGACGCTGACGCGGGCTCTCGCCGAACGCGACCAACCCGCTGCGACATTTCGCGCGCTCGATCGTTTGCTCGCCAACGTGGTCGGGCACAAGCTGTTCACGGTGCTGCTTTATCATCCCAAAGTGGGGATGGCGGAGCGGCTCTACAGCAGCCGGCCGGATCTCTATCCCGCGAGCGGAACAAAAGCGCTGGAACCGGCGCCCGCGATGAAGCGCGTGCTGACTTCAGGGACGCCCTATATCGGCCAGGACGCCGGCGATATCGAACGCGACTTTCCCGACCATGAGCGAATCTTCGCTCTGGGCTGCAGCAGCGTTCTGAACATGCCTGTGTGCTGGAAAGGCGAGGTGCTCGGCCAGATCAACCTGCTGCACGAGGCGAGGCATTTTGGGAAAGCTCATCTGCCGATGGTGGAGGCGATGGCGCAGATCGTCGTGCCGGCCTTCCTGATCGCCGCCGAGCATGCGCCAGGAGGCTGTCGATGACCTCGACCCGTCTGGCCTACCGCAGCTCGGTCGCATTCGCTTACGTGCTGATGCTCATGCCGGTCGCCACCGTGGTCCTCACCAGCTTCTTCCGCGACGAATTTGTCTCGTTTCCACCGAGCGGCCTGACATTGAAGTGGTACACCAACGCCTGGAGCCGGCACGAATTCGCAGGCGGCTTTCTGATCAGCATCCAGGTCGCGCTGATCGCCACGGCGATCGGCGTGCCGCTGGGGACGGCGGCGGCGCTCGCGCTTTCACGCAGCGATCTTTCCGCCAAGAACGCCATCAGCACGCTCTTGCTCGGTCCGCTCGCGGTGCCCGGCGTCGTCGCTGGCACGGCGCTCTATCTCTTCTATATCAAGGTCGAGAATGCGGTTGATCTTGATATCGTGGGCACCTTGCCCGCCCTCATCGGCGCCCACGTCCTGCTGACGATCCCCTGGACGGTGCGTGTCGTCACCGCCAGCCTTCAGGGCCTCGACCGGGCCGCCGAGGAAGCCGCGGCCAATCTTGGTGCCAGGCCCTGGAGCGTGTTCAGGCGCGTCACATTGCCGATGCTGCGGCCGGGCGTCGTTGCGGCCTGCATGTTCTCCTTCATTCAGAGTTTCGAAAATCTCGAGCTGACCTTGCTGCTCGTTGGGCCGGGCAAGACGACGCTGCCAGTCGCGATGCTGAACTACCTGGAGTTCCGCATGGATCCTACACTTGCGGCTGTCGCGACAGTCCAGATTCTCATCGTTGCCGCGCTGATGCTGATCACCGACCATTTCGTGAAACTTTCGCGCGTCGTTTAGTCAAGTTGGGAAAAGGGATACATCGTGGGAACGCTTCTTCTCGAAGGTCTCCGCAAGGAATACGGGGAGGCCGTCGCGGTCGATCGCGTTGACGTCGAAGTGAAAGACGGCGAACTCGTTTCACTGCTCGGTCCATCCGGCTGCGGCAAGACCACGATCCTGCGCATGGTCGCGGGCTTCATCGAGCCGACCGCCGGCCACGTCATGATCGCCGGGCAGAATATGACCCGGACGCCGCCCTATGCACGTCAGACCGGCATGGTGTTTCAGTCCTATGCGCTGTTCCCGCACATGAGCGTCGCCGCCAACGTCGCCTTCGGCCTGGAGATGCGCAAGGTCGGCCGTGCCGAGCGCGACCGGCGCGTCGTGGACGTGCTGAAGCTTGTCAGGCTCGATCGTCTTGCTGATCGCTTGCCGCGCCAGTTGTCCGGCGGCCAGCAGCAGCGCGTGGCGCTCGCCCGCGCGCTGGTGATCAATCCTGCGGTCTTTCTGCTCGACGAGCCGCTGTCCAATCTCGACGCCAAGCTGCGCGCGGACGTGCGCAGTGAAATCCGCGCCTTGCAGCAGCGTCTGGGTCTCACCACGCTCATGGTGACGCACGACCAGGAAGAGGCGTTGACCATGTCGGACCGATTGGTCGTGATGGAAAGCGGGCGCGTGCGCCAGGTCGGCACGGCGGAAGAGCTCTACGAAAACCCGGCCGACGCTTTCGTCGCCGACTTCGTCGGTCGCTGCAACATCATTCATGGGACGATAGAGGGGAACGCGCTGCGCAGCGAAGGCGGCATTCTGCTGCCGTGCAATGTCGAGGCCGCACCTGGGAATGCCAGTGTGCTGGCCTTGCGTCCCGAACGCATCACCGTGCGGCCGGGATCCGATAGCGGCGGCGTCCTCGCGCGTCTTGCCGCGGTTCTCTATCTCGGCGCCCAAACCGAGTATCGGCTGGACCTCGATGGCACCATTCTGACAGCGATCCGTGCAACGCCGGCGGACAATGACGCCATGCGTCGCGTCAAGACCGGGGACATGGTCAGCGTGAGCTGGGATACCGCCGCGGCGCGGCTGCTTCCGGCCTGATCAACGCAGAATTCGAAAGGAGAGAAGATCATGATCAAACTAACCCGTCGCGGATTGATCGGCGGAGCCGCGTTTGCCGCGTTGTTTCCTGCCTCTGCGCATGCCGAGGCCTCTCAGGTCGTCGCCGGCACCTGGGGCGGCGACTACGGCGACCTGCTGCGGGAGGGCGTCGACAGTGCCATCATGAAGCCGCTGGGCATTGAGGTTCTGCAGGACATCTCCAGTCCGGTTCCGCGCCGCACCAAGCTTTTGGCCGAACGCCAGAGCCGTCGTGGCAGCATGGATGTGGCATGCCTCGCCGATTTCGATATGTTCGCGGCCACCCAGCTGAGCGCGCTGGAAGAAGTTTCGGAGGCCAACACACCGCGTCTGGCGAAGGTGCAGCCCTTCCTGAAGAAATCCCATTCGATTCCGCAAATCTATTCGGCTCATACCATCGTCTACAACACCGACCGGGTGACCATGCCACCAAAATCGCTCCACGATCTCTGGGATCCAAAATATCGCGGCAAGGTCGGTCTCTCGGACTTCCTCTACACAACCAACACGGCTTTCGCCGCCGTCGCCGGCGGCGGCTCAATGACAGATTTCGAGCCGGCCAAAAAGAAGCTCATGGAATGGCGGTCGCTCGATGTGAAGGTGCTCGCTTCGGTCGAAGCGGCCGCCGCGGCCCTGAAATCCGAGGAGATCTGGTTCACCATCGTTGCCGCTGCGCGCGGCTTCATGTGGAGGCAGTCGGGTATTCCGCTCGGCCATATCATCGCGGAAGAGGGCGCGTTCCCGACGGCGTATGAGGCGGCGGTCCCGAAAAATGCCCGCAACAAGGAAAGCGGATTCAAATATCTCAATGCCATGCTGGAGCCGGCGGCTCAACAGGTATTCGCCTCGAAGATGGGCTACGTACCGACCGTTTCCGACGCACCGCTCGATCCCGCGCTCGATCGGCAGATCAACTTCTCGGAAGCCGAACGCGCGAGGTTGTGGAAGCCTGATTTCGGATATCTGGCGACCCAGCAGGCCGCCGTGTTCGATTTCTGGAACAAAGACTTCAAAGGGTGAGTTGAACATATGGCCGTCTTCATCCTGCCTGCGGGACTGCTGGTTTGCGCGTTACTTGTCGCGCCGATGCTGATGATGTTCCGTATCTCCATGAACCACTACGATCCAGCGGCGATGATGGTCGAGGCCCTGACGACGGAGAACTATCTGCGCGCCGTTGCCGACCCCTATTATCAGCGCGTGCTGGCGACGACTCTCGGGGTAGCGCTGTCCTGCACCGCCCTGACCGTCCTTCTCGCATTTCCGGCAGCCTATTGGCTGTCGCGAATGCAGAGCAAGTGGAAGAGCATCATCACCATCCTCACGATGTTTCCGCTGCTGGTCGGTAACGTGGTCCGCTCGGCCGGCTGGATCGCGCTCCTCGGCAGTGACGGATTGATCAACGCAACGCTTCAGGGCACGGGCCTCACCTCGGCGCCGCTCAAGCTGCTCTATACGCCGGGCGCCGTCATCGTTGCCATCGTGGGTATCGTGCTGCCCTATATGGTGCTGACGCTGCAGGCCGTGATCGAAGGCATCCCGCGTCAGGTGGAGGAGGCGGCGGCCAATCTCGGCGCGCGACCGCTCACCGTGTTCCGTCGCGTGGTATTGCCGCTGGCCACGCCCGGCGTCGTGGCCGGCAGCGTGCTTGTGTTCATCCTGTGCATGAATGCCTATGCGACCCCGGTCCTGCTCGGCGGACCACGATTCCAGATGATGGCGCCGGCCGTCTACGACCAGTTCAGCCGCGCCAGCAACTGGCCCTTCGGCGCCGCGCTCGCCTTCATCCTGCTTGTCGTCACGCTTCTGATGACGGTGATCGGAAGCATGGCGCTCGGCCGGAAATACCGAACCGCCTGACAGCGCGGCGTTGTAGAATGCAAGACTTCGAAGGGTGGCGTCCCCAGCGGGAATGGGCGCCGTCCCTCGACCGGGAAGTTCCAAGAGGGTTTTGAAGATGCCCAGCGAGCCGGGCCCCGAATTGCCATTTGCAGCCTTTCGGCAGGAGGTGCAAGCGCAGACAAGTCTGCGCGCGGCGATCACCGCGGCCTATCGCAGGCCGGAGCCGCAATGCCTGCCGCCGCTGATCGAAGCCGCAACCCTCGCCGCGGCAGCGTCCGCGGTCGCGCGCAAAACCGCGCGAAAATTGGCCGGGGCACTGCGGGCCAAGCAGCAGCGCGGCGGTATGGAAGGGTTGGTGCGGGAATACGCGCTATCGAGCGAGGAGGGCGTGGCGCTGATGTGTCTGGCGGAAGCATTGCTGCGTATTCCCGACAGCGCCACGCGCGATGCGCTCATCCGTGACAAGATCGGCGGCGGCGACTGGCGTTCCCATCTTGGTCACAGCCCGTCGCTGTTCGTCAACGCCGCGACCTGGGGACTGGTGGTCACCGGCAAACTGACGGGGACCACGAGCGAGAGCACGCTCTCGAATGCGCTCATCCGACTGGTCGCCAGAGGTGGAGAACCGTTGATCCGCAGGGGCGTTGATCTCGCCATGCGGATGATGGGTGAACAGTTCGTCATGGGGCAGACCATCGGCGAAGCACTCGCCCGGGCCCGAACGATGGAAGCGAACGGCTTCCGCTATTCCTATGACATGCTCGGAGAAGCGGCGACGACGGCGGCCGATGCCTCGCGCTATCTTGCCGCCTATGAGACAGCGATCCATGCCATCGGAGCCGCTTCGCGGCAACGCGGAATATATGAAGGTCCGGGCATTTCCATCAAGCTCTCGGCGCTGCATCCGCGCTATTGCCGCGCCCAGCGCGGTCGCGTCTTCGCCGAACTGCTGCCGCGCCTCAAGATGCTGACGCTGCTGGCCCGCCGCTACGATATCGGGCTCAACATTGATGCCGAAGAGGCCGATCGTCTTGATCTGTCGCTCGACCTTCTGGAGGCCGTTTGCCTCGCCCCGGAATTCGAAGGATGGAACGGTATCGGCTTCGTCGTTCAGGCCTATCAGAAACGCGCGCCCTTTGCGCTCGACTGTATCATTGATCTCGCGCGGCGTTCACGTCATCGGCTGATGATCCGGCTGGTCAAGGGCGCCTACTGGGATAGCGAGATCAAGCGGGCGCAGGTGGATGGGCTCGAAGGCTTTCCCGTCTTCACCCGAAAAATCCATACCGATGTCTCCTATATTGCCTGTGCGAGGAAACTCCTGGCCGCGCCGGACGCGATTTACCCGCAATTCGCGACCCACAATGCTCTCACGCTGGCCACCATCCACGCCATGGCCGGCGGCAACTATTGCGCCGGCCAATACGAATTCCAGTGCCTGCATGGCATGGGCGAACCGCTTTACGAGGAGGTGGTCGGCCGCGGCAAGCTCGACCGGCCCTGCCGGATTTACGCACCGGTCGGCACCCACGAAACCCTGCTCGCCTATCTGGTCCGCAGGCTTTTGGAAAACGGCGCCAATTCATCCTTCGTCAACCGCATCGCGGATCCGGCGGTTGCGATCGATGACCTCTTAGCCGACCCGGTCACGGCCGCCGCCGCGCTCCAACCGGTCGGAGCGGAACACGAGAGGATTGTCCTTCCGCGCGATCTTTATGGCGCGAAGCGCGAAAATTCCGCCGGGCTTGATCTTTGCAACGAACAAGTGCTTGCCGCCCTCGCCGCGGGTCTGCCGTCGGACGCAAGCGTGATCTATCGCGCCGTGCCGCTCATCGGCGACGAACCTGCAAGCGGCCGGCGCCGGTCGGTATTCAATCCGGCGGATCGCCGCGACAGGGTTGGGGAGGTTGAAGAGGCCGATCCCATCCTTATCGATCGGGCCTTTGCAATCGCCGTTGACAACGCAGTGCGCTGGGCTGCGACACCACCCTCGCAGCGCGCCGCCTTGCTCGATCGCGCCGCCGCGCTGATGCAAGCTCGCATGGCGGGCCTGATTGGCGTGATTGTGCGCGAGGCCGGAAAGTCGCTGCCGAATGCCGTTGGCGAGGTGCGGGAGGCGATCGACTTCCTGCGCTATTACGCTACGCAAATCCGCGAGCGCTTCTCGAACGACACCCATCGCCCGCTCGGGCCCGTGGTGTGCATCAGCCCGTGGAATTTTCCGCTCGCGATCTTTACCGGTCAGGTCGCGGCCGCGCTTGCGGCCGGCAATCCCGTGCTGGCGAAACCCGCCGAGGAGACGCCATTGATCGCAAATCTGGCCGTCGCAATCCTGCGTGAAGCCGGCGTGCCGTCGGGCATCATTCAGTTGCTGCCCGGAGATGGCAAGGTGGGCGCGGCACTGGTTGGCGATGCCCGGGCGCACGGCGTGATGTTCACCGGTTCGACGGAGGTTGCCCGTCTCATTCAAGCCGAGCTTGCGAAACGGACCAATCCGGACGGCAAGCCGGTTCCGTTGATTGCCGAGACCGGAGGGCAGAACGCCCTGATCGTCGATTCCACCGCTCTCGCCGAACAAGTCGTGGGCGATGTGATTCAGTCGGCATTCGACTCCGCTGGTCAGCGTTGCTCGGCGCTGCGCGTGCTCTGCCTGCAGGAGGAGGTCGCCGACCACATCCTGACGATGCTCAAGGGAGCATTGCGCGAGATCGCCATCGGCAATCCCGACCGGCTGGCGATCGATGTCGGTCCGGTCATCACGGCGGAGGCGAGGGCCGCCATTCTCGACCACGTGGAAGCGATGCGCTCATCCGGACACGTGGTGGAACAGCTGCCGCTTCCGGAGGCGTGCCGGCACGGGACGTTCGTGCCGCCGACCCTGATCGAGATCGGCGCTCTCGCCGAACTGAAGCGTGAAGTGTTCGGCCCGGTGTTGCACGTGCTGCGTTTCCGCCGCGACGGCCTCGACCGCCTGCTCGATGACATCAATGCCACCGGCTACGCGCTGACCTTCGGGCTGCATACCCGCATCGACGAGACCGTCGATCAGGTGGTCAGCCGCGTCGGTGCGGGCAACATCTATCTGAACCGCAATTTGATCGGCGCGGTGGTCGGCGTGCAGCCCTTCGGAGGCCATGGCCTGTCGGGGACCGGGCCGAAAGCCGGCGGCCCGCTCTATCTCTATCGTCTGTTGTCGGCGCGTCCGTTTGCGCCGGCGGTCGCGCCAACCGGTTCAGCGCCGCCGGGCGCAAGGCTCTGGGTTGAATACCTGGCATCGATGGGATCGAAAGCAGTCGGACCTTGTGCAAGGATGATCGAGATATCGCCGGCGGAGACGGTGCTCGACCTGTCCGGCCCGGTCGGCGAGCGTAACCTCTATATACTGAAGCCGCGCGGGTCGATTCTCTGTGTCGCCGAAACCGCAACTGGTCTGCAGATTCAGATCGGCGCTGCGTTGGCGAGCGGCAACAAGGCGATTGTCGATTCAACGTCACCGGCCATGGCCTTCGAAAACCTGCCGCCCGGATTGCAGCAGCACCTCGCGGTGACGCCGGATCGGGCAGCGGCCGAATTCGACGCCGTCTTGCTCGAAGGGGACGCGGCCGCGGTTCGCCGGATCAGCGCCGAGCTGGCCGCCCGTCCAGGACCGATTGTTGCCGTCCACGCTCTCAGTCGGGACGCACTCGCCTCGGGCACGGAAAGCTATCCGCTTGAATGGCTGCTGAGGGAGCAATCCGTCAGCGCCAATACGACGGCGGCGGGAGGCAATGCGAGCCTGATGTCGATCGGTTGACAACGAGACTGCAAGGACATCCGTCGTTCTCGACGGAAGTGAGTTCGAAAAACATCTCTCCCCACGAGAACTGGATCAAGGGTCTGCGACGATGCAAGAATACTCTGGCAATGCCGGCGAAGAATTTGCGGAAATGTTTGCTGCCGGAGGTCTTCCGTCGGTGGAGCCGGCGGTTTCGCGGCAACGCGGACGCGGCCCGTTCAAGCGTCTGGTGCTGCGCGGTGCCACCATCATCGACGGCACGGGAGCGCCGCCCTGGGGACCCGCTGACGTCGTGGTGGAAGGCGGCCGGATCTCGGTACTCAAAAGGGTCGGTACGCCCGGGCTTCCGATCGAGCCCGCCCGTCGACCGGCCGCCGGCGACTTCGAGATCGATTGCGCCGGCAAATTCCTGACGCCTGGCTTTATCGATTGCCACGCGCATATCGGCGCGGCATTTCACGCCGAAAACGGTTCGATGCCGACGGCCGACTACGTCTACAAGCTGTGGCTGGCGCATGGCGTCACCACCGTCCGCGAGACCGGATGCATCAACGGGCTGTCGTGGACGCTCGAACAGAAGCAGGGCGCCGCCGAGCATCGCATCGATGCCCCCAGGATCTTTGCGTACGCCGCGTTTCCGGGCACCAACGACTACGTCAAGACGATCCATACGCCGGAAGCCGCGCGTGATTGGCTGGCCGCTGTCAAGGACCGTGGCGCGGAGGGGGTGAAGTTCTTCGGAGCGCCGCCCGCGATCATGAAAGCCGCCCTCGAAGCGTGCCGCAAGCTCGGCTTGCGAAGCTGTTGCCATCACGCGCAGCTCGCCGTCGGTCGCATGAATGCGCTGACGACAGCTCAATGGGGCCTGACGAGTTCGGAGCATTCCTACGGGCTGCCGGAGGCGCTTTTCGAGGAACAGACGCTTCAATCCTACGCCGCAGACTACGATTACAATGACGAATATCTTCGTTTCTCGTCCGCGGGACGGACGTTCCTTCAAGCTGCGAAACCGGGGTCGAAAAAGTGGACCGATGTGCTCGAGGGGTTTCTGGCCGCCGGGCATACGTTCGTCCCGACTTTCAATGTCTACGACGCCAACCGCGATTTGATGCGAACGCGGCGCGCCGACTGGCACGATCGATTTACCGATCCCACTTTGTGGGCCTACTTCCAGCCGCAGCGAGGTGGCCACGGGGCCTATTGGTATCGCTGGTCGACGACCAACGAAGTGGAGTGGCGCGAGACGTTCCGGCTCTGGATGCGGTTCGTCAACGACTACAAGAATCTCGGCGGACGTATCGGTGTCGGCTCTGATTCCGGCTTCATGTACCAGACCTATGGATTCGGCTATGTCCGGGAGCTCGAGCTGCTGCAGGAGGCCGGGTTCCATCCGCTCGAAGTGCTTCGCGCGGCCACCGCGTGGGGCGCGGAGTTGCTTGGGATGGAAAGCGATATCGGAACGCTGGAGATCGGAAAATGCGCGGATATCCTGATCCATGACGAAAATCCGCTCGGTGATTTCAAGCTCCTCTACGGCACCGGCGCGATGCGTCTCGACGACGCCAGCGCGTCGGTAGCGTGGCGGCGCAGCCTGTCGACCATTATCAAGGATGGCGCGATTTTCGAAGCCGCCGAGCTGCTCGGCGACGTGGAAGAAATGGTCGCGGCCAGGCGGGGCGCGGCATGAACGGCGATCGAAGTCGAAGCGGCGCTGTTGCTGAATTCGTTCTGCTGACGGGAAGTCTGGGTAGCGGCAAGACGACGCTGCTAAAGGACTATCTGTCACTGCCGGATTCCGGGGACACCGCCGTCATCGTCAATGAGGCCGGAGAAATCAATATCGACGGCGCGATCATCGTATCGGGCCGACGCGATCTCCCGTTGGCGCTGTTGAGCAACGGGTGCGTGTGCTGTTCGGTTGGAAACGATCTGCACGCGGCGATCGACGAGTTGGTGTCCGTTCGCCGCCTGACGCATCCTGCGGGTTTCCGCCGCATCGTGCTGGAAACCAGCGGATTGGCGCTTCCCGGTCCCGTGCTGCGTTCGCTGATGGCATACGGCCGAGGCGGGTTTCGGATTCGCATCGTTTCCACGCTGGACCCTCTCAATCCCATGGCCGACGAAGCATTGCTTCCGATCCAGATGGCGCAATTGACGGCGGCACAATCGATCGTATTTACCAAACTGGACCTCGCCGATCATGCGCAACGTTCGGCGCTCGAGCGCACCAGCGTCGAATACAATCCGACCGCAAACCGCATTGCGATCGCCGATCGCCACGCGCGGGCCCGAGCGGTCTTCGCGCCGGACCAGGCCGAGCCGCGCCGGCGCTTTGGCTTGTTCGAGGCGATGCCGGCAAACGCGCACCCACGGCTGCAAGTGTTCCTTGCCGAATGGCCGGAGGCGGTCTGCTGGCCCGACTTGAGGGATTGGCTGGAAGACCTGGCCGGCTTTTGCGGCGATCGGTTGTTACGTGTCAAGGGACTCATCTCGGTGTCCGGCATGCCGCAACCCCTTTTTATCGAAGGTGTCGGCGGAGTGTTCAGCGAACCGCGCCGCATCAGGCTTGAAACGCCGACAAATGAGGGCGTGGTGATCATTGCAAGAGATACGTCGCTGAACGAACTCTCGGCCTTCAACAGATCTTGTTCAGCCAGCCCGCCGTGCTTGCGGCTTTCCCGGGGGGCGCCGTATGGCGCGAGTTCCGGTTTCATCAGCGCGGCAGTCCGGCCGTGACGCCGCAATCTCGTCCGAGAGGTCGTGCAAGACTGAACACAGTGAACCAGGAGACATCCCGCATGTTGCTTACCGATTTCGAGGCGCTCACATTCGATTGCTACGGCACCCTGATCGATTGGGAGAGCGGCATGATCGAAGGATTAGAGCCGCTGATCGCAAAGGTGAAACGGCCACTGACTCGAAATGATATCCTGGAGGCGCACGCGCGCCATGAAGCTTGCCAGCAGTGCTTTACACCGGCAAAACTCTACCGGGACTTGCTGCCTATCGTCTACAAGCGCCTGGCCGAAGAATGGGGCGTGCCCGTCGGACCGGAAGAATGCGCTGAATATGGCCGCTCGGTCAGGAACTGGCCGGCATTCGAGGATTCGGCCGCTGCCCTTCAATACCTGAAGAAGTATTTCAAGCTCGTCATCCTTTCGAACGTCGACAACGAATCGTTTCATTACAGCAACCAGCGTCTGCAGGTACAGTTCGACGCGATATACACCGCCGAGGATATCGGGTCCTATAAACCGAGTGCGCGCAACTTCGATTACATGCTGGAGAAGCTATCCGGACTTGGCGTCGCCAGGGACAAGGTGCTCCATACCGCGGAAAGCATGTTCCATGATCATAAGCCAGCGAGTGAGAAGAAGCTAAAATCATGCTGGATCTATCGACGGCACGCGCAGGAAGGATTCGGCGCCACCATGCATCCCGGAGAACTTCCCCACGTCGATTTCCAGTTTCACAGCATGCACGAGCTCGTCAAAGCCCATCAGGAGCAGTTGAGAAAGTAAATGACGCGAATGCGCGCCCGATGACGGGCTCCGCGAAGCAATCGATTTCGCCGCGCAAAAGAAAAAGGGATTGCTTCGTCGCTTCCGCCTTCGCTTGTTGAGCTACGGCGGACAAGTCGCGCCTCGCATGACCGCCATACCAATCACGATCGTCATCACCGGGCCTGACCCGGTGATCCATCTTTCTTCGAAAAAGCTTATTGCGAAGATGGATGGATGCCCGGATCAAGTCCGGGCATGACGGGTGCGTTTTGTGAGGCACGTTAAGAAGTGCCGCGCACTCTAATTCCCGATTCAATTTTCAAACAGCCGCACCGTCATTGCGAGCGAAGCGAAGCAATCCATCTCGCCGCTCGAAGAAAGGATGGATTGCTTCGTCGCTTCGCTTCTCGCAATGACGGCACTCTAATTAATTCCGGATACGACTTCGCGATCTCGCGACGCGGTGCGCCCGAGCTATGCATTTATCTTCCGCCCCATGGAGGGCGTGGGGAATGCCGGGTGCCCGCTGCACCCGCGGCCTCGTGTGCACTTTGTATTGGTAGAAAGCACACGAGTAACAACGAGTACACCGGAACAGCCGGCATTCCCGCACGCAATGGTTTTAACGGCTTATGTCGTGCTCTCCCC
>Ga0137415_10004661_pt1 | contig 13567 bp, 15 predicted proteins | sample CZODoug3_1_1_16f_FD_183082 | JGI IMG/M metagenome (GOLD analysis project Ga0137415, IMG submission 183082) | Vadose zone soil fungal communities from Angelo Coast Range Reserve, California, USA - CZODoug3_1_1_16fungal (Hybrid Assembly) | ecosystem: Environmental > Terrestrial > Soil > Vadose... | reverse complement strand
ATGGCCCGACGCTGCTTGCGGGTATGTCAAGTTCAGTCCACCCTACGAGCGGGAGGCACAGCGCGGGCGGCGCAACGGCTGGCGCGTTCTCTACCTCCCCGGTAGCCACTTCCACATGCTTGTCGAGCCACACAAGGTTGGAGATGCCCTAGTCCATCTCGTCGGTGACATGGGTGTTTGAAACTGTGGAACGAATGGACAGACGGTATTCCCAATGCTTACGCGCAAGAGATGTTACTCGTGGGGTTCGAGGGACGGTTCGACGGGCTTTGTGGTGCGGCCATTCTGTCCGTTGCGCGTCGGTTCACTAAACAGGGCTCCCGTGCGGGCGGCGATCCGTTTCACCAGGTCGCGGTGGTCTGCACGGCGATGTGCTGAGCGGGCCGGACGAAGAATCCGTCGGCGCATGATTCGCAAGAACGACGCGACGACTTGGGGATCGAATTGGCTGCCGGCGCAGCGTTGAATCTCCTCCAGCGCCCGCAGCGGGCTCACCGCACGACGATAGGGGCGGTCGGTTACGATCGCTTCGTACGCGTCCGCCACGGCCAGGACGCGGGCGGCTATGGGGATCTCCTCGCCAGCCAAGCCATCAGGGTAGCCGGTCCCATCCCACCGCTCGTGGCTATGCCGCACCAGCAGCTTGATGCCGTCGGAAATCGGCACGGGCGCCAAGATCTCATAGCCCAAGATGGGGTGCCGGCGCATGACTTCCCACTCTTCGGGGGTGAGGGGTCCGTTCTTGTTCAGGATCTCGTCGCGGATTCCGATCTTGCCCACATCATGGAGCAGGGCTGCTATTTGCAGTTCGCCTACGAGCGCGTCATCGAGGTCCATGTCGCGCGCGATGGCCTCGCAGTACTCCGCGACGTGGGAGGAGTGGTGCCCGGTCGGCTTATCGCGCACGTCCATGGCGTTGGCTAAGGACCGTACGATGCCCATGAACGCATGGTGCAAGGCAGTCTTCTGGTGCTCGAGGTTCCGCGACGCTTGGCGGACAATGGTGTACAGTGCCAAGTACAGCAGGAGCACACCGACCACGACACTGGCGCGCATGCTCCACGTCAGCCGGAGCAGTGTCGGCTCAAGATCCGCGAGGTCCGAGACCACGTGGTAAACAGCCACCGGCCGGCTGTCCGCTTCCACCACGACGGGGACAAAGACTTCCATCCGCCGGGTTCCTTCGCCGGGCTCGCCGTTAGGCGGCGTAAAGCGCCAGGACAGCGCGCCCTTGAGGGTCTGCGCTAAGGGTCCAGCGATGGGTTGGACTTTTCCGATCTGGGACTCCTCGTCGCTATAGATGACTTCGCCGTTGCGGTTCCATACCGTGACGTGGACGATGTTCGCCTTTCCAATCAAGCTGCGCAGGGTGAATTCAAACTGGGGCCGCGCGGCCGGCGGCGGCTGGAAGAAGTCCTTGGGCACAAGCCGCGGGGCCGCGAACTCCGAGACATACATGGCGAAGGCCTGGGCTTGGCGCCGCAGCGCGTAATCAGTGGCGATGCGTGCGGCAATCTCGCCGAAGAGGATCCCCAAGACGACGGTGGCAATCAGGCTGACGGCAGCAAAGCGTTGCAGGAACGAGAGACCGGACGACTCCTCCGCTCCTCCCGCTCCGTCGAACGCGCTCGCCTCCGGCCATCCGCGCGGCTCGATACAGCACCTCACAGGGCGTGAAATCGCCTTCAGCGGCAGAGAGGAGGGATTGCGCCGAGCCCTCCGGTGTCGACGCGGCCCGCTAGACGCGGACGATCTCGAAAATCGCCGAGGCCACGGAGGTGCGGGGGATGCACTCTCCGACTGCAGGTGGGAGTGTGGGTGCGTCCGAGGAGTGCGAGAAAATACAAACGTTCGATGGAGCCTAGCGACGGCACCGTTGAGCCTAACATAGCCGCCGGGGCAGCGTCAAGGAAAGATGGCGTCTGCATCGTGCCCTAGACGGGAACATCCTCACTGGAACTTCACAGGAACTTGCGTTGATGTAACGGAAGTACCCCCGGCAAGCAGGATGTAGGTGCCTGTTTCCGGGATGCCGCAGTCAGGAGCCACTCACGGTGCAGGCACGGTTGGGGCAGGGAGGCGGCAGCCGAGGTGAGGCCCATGGACGAACGCGAGCGAACCGGCGTCTTCCGTGTCGGCGCGCCCACCGCGCAGGATATCCACAAGATCTTTTCGCACGTCTTTCAGGCATTGCGCGAAAAGGGCTACAATCCGGTCGACCAAATTGTCGGCTACCTCTTGTCGGGTGATCCGACCTACGTGACCAGCCACCGCGATGCGCGCACGGTCATCCGCCAAGTCGATCGCCTCCTCCTGTTGGAGGAACTAGTGCGCTGCTACGTCGAGCACAAACTCAAGTAGCACTCGACGGCCTCACTGTGGGGGCCGCGAAACCACGACGGGACTCGAGGACGGCGGCATGGAGAAGCTGGTCATTTTGGGCGGGAAGGCACTGCGGGGCACGGTGCGGATTTCCGGCGGGAAAAACAGTTCGCTGGCGATCATCACTGCGGCGTGTCTCGCGCCCGGGGTGTCGGTGTTGGAGAATGTCCCCATGTGCCGCGACGTCGTGACGCTCACGGCGATCTTGGAGGCGCTGGGGGCCCGCATCGAGTTGCAGGGCGGTCGTATGACGATCGATGCCCGCCTGTTGACCACGCACGTCGCGCCCTACGAGCTGTGCCGCCAGATGCGCGCGTCATTTTACACCGCGGGGCTGTTGCTCGGGCGGTTGCAACGGGCGCAGGTCCCGCTCCCCGGCGGCTGCGTCATCGGCTCTCGGCCGGTGGACTTCCACCTGCGCGGATTCACCGCACTCGGCGCGCTCGTCGAAATTGAGCACGGCTACATGAAAGCCACGGCTGACCGCTTAACCGGGACGACGTTCTTCGTACCGCGCAGCAGCGTCGGGACAACCATCAACCTCATGTTGGCCGCGAGTCTGGCGTCGGGCACCACGGTGTTGGACAACGCCGCACGCGAGCCGGAAGTTGTCGACACCGCAGTCTTCCTGAGTCTGCTGGGTGCCCACATCAAAGGTGCCGGGACAAATGCCATCACTATCGAAGGCACCGACGACTTGCACGGCGCATCTTATGCCATCATCCCTGACCGCCTCGAGGCGGGTACATATCTGCTGGCCGCGGCGGCGACGGGGGGGGATGTGTTGGTGGCGCAGATGATCCCCGAGCACATTAGCGCGCTGTTGGCGAAGCTTGAGGAATCCGGGGCAACTGTTGACCGAGGAACCGACGGCGTGCGAGTGCGGGCGGGGGGCCTCCACCGCGGGGTGCAGTTGGATACCGCGCCCTATCCTGGATTTGCGACCGATCTGCACCCTCCTTTTGCGGCCCTCCTGGCGGTGGCGGATGGAGCTTCTCGGATCCGCGAAACGGTCTTTGAGTCCAGGTTCGGGTACGTCGACGAGCTGCGCCGGATGGGCGCTGACATCCGTGCTGAAGGGGACTTTGCTCTGATCAACGGCGTCCCCTACCTAACCGGTGCACCGGTCGAGGCTGTCGACATCCGCGGAGGTGCGGCCGTCCTCATCGGCGCCTTGGCCGCGCGCGGCGTCACCGAGATTGCCACCCTGGCGAACCTGGATCGAGGCTACGAACAAGTGGAAGAGAAACTCTCCGCACTTGGGGCAGACATTCGTCGCGTCGACGTCCGCGGCGGCGAGACCCTGACCACGCCTGTGGCCTAAGGGGTTAGGCCCCTTCGCTCACTCCGGATCTCTGAGCAAACAGTGGATCGTGCGTTTTGCCTCCCGGGGGCCAACCTGTCCGCAGTCCGACTGGTATAATCACCCTCGTCGGGCGAGTAGCTCAACGGTAGAGCACCCCGCTTACACCGGGGAGGCCGCAGGTTCGACCCCTGCCTCGCCCACGCCGCGCGGACATCCCCTCTCAGCGGCCCACCTTTGCTCAACGCGGGCCTGTTTCGCGCGTCTTGCACACATCCAGCCCCCTGAGCGTTGTGAAAGAGATTAACTTTACTCACCTTCCTCATTAAACGACATCCGGACGCCCTGCGAGTCAAATCTGGAGCCAAACCCATTCTATCTATATAATAATGTCTATCGGTTATAGGGTGTAACGACCTGGTCCACTAATTTAAGCGGCAAATAGGCCCAGACAGCCTATCCAAAGGGAAGGTTTTCAGGTACAACGAATATGGATTCGTACTCCGGTCGTCTTCATTCATTCTAATCGATCCCGGACCGGTCTAATCGATTCCAGCGAGGTGGAGGAGTGAAAAAGCTGAAGCCGCAGGACATTGATGTACTGCTCCGCGTCATGCAGATTGCAGACGCCCCCCAGAATCTGGACGCCATGCAGTACGTCATCTTCCAGTTCGATTTTAAGGATTACGAGCAGTTCATCTTAGAGTGTCCGCCAGGGAGCATCCGGTTCAACAACTTTCTGCGGGTGGCCGTCTTCTGTGACAACCTCGGCGTGCTCGTGGACGGTGGGGCGGTCGAGCCAGAGACAGTGTTCGAACTCTACTCCATCCCCTGGGCGAAGATGGAACCGATCGTCTTGGGGATGCGCCGGGAGCTGGTGTGGCCCGATTTGTTCGACTACTTCGAGCGATTGGGCAAGCAGTACCTAAGATGGTGGGAGCCCAAGGCCAAAAAGATCAAGCTCCCCGAACTCCCCAAGGCTGAGCCGCGACAAGCGCTCCGACCGTCAGCCCGTCCCACACTAGTGCAAGCCACGCGGTTGGCGCGGCCGGGGGCCCTCGTCCCCGCCCGTCCAAGCGCAGGCATCGTGAAACCCGCGGCCAGGCCGGCACCCAAGGTGGCAGCGAAGAAGGCAAAGCCCAAGAGGGCTGAAAAGAAAAAGGGCCGCTGAAGCGTCTTGAGCGTGCCCTCAGGTCTGCAACCCCGCGCCGCCCATCTCACTCCATGGCAGATGGGCGTGTGCTACTTGCTCTCGTTGGTTTCGGTCCGCCCCCACAAGGCGCTTCAGGTCGAATGAACGCACTATCTGTCACGCGGCGTTGCATAGAGAGGTGCAGAGTGCCCGTGTCATCGATCGGCACGGGTTCGTCTGACCCCACGCGAACCCGTTGCAGGTGACACGCATTGGGCGGCTGTACGAACTGCAGCAGGTCGATTCACGGATCGTTCGGCTTGAATCCTCTCTGGCGACCCTAGACGACGGGTCGTCCCTCCGAAGCCAACTGGCTCAGGCGCATAGCACGGAAGAGGCCTCCCGGGGCGAAGTAAACGGTCGGCAGGCTCGTCTCCGCGATCTCGAACTCGAACTGCAAACCACGGTTGCCAAAGCCACAAAGGTTGAACAGGACCTCTACAGCGGCCGCATCTCAAACCCGAAAGAGCTGCGCGCCATGCAAGAAGATGTGGAGAGTCTCACCCGTCAGCGGCAGCGGCTGGAAGATGAGATGCTGACTCTGATGGAAGAGGTCGAACGCCTCGGCGATCAAGTCCGCACACTCGAGGCCGAGCGACAGGGGAAGGAGCGCGCGTTGGATGAGCATCTGGAAGACTATACCAGCCGGCAGCGCGAGCTGACCGCCGACCTTGAGGCGACTCGCCGGCAGCGAGAGGTGCTGGTGGCAGAGGTCGATCCCGAGTTGCTCCGGCGGTACGATCGTCTTCGCGACCGCAAGGGCGGTGTCGCGGTGACGACGGTAAGCGGCAGCATCTGCGGGGCCTGTCACATGAACGTGCCCGAAGCCCTCCTGGGTGCCGCCGAGGGCAGTGACGATGTGCACACCTGCGAAGACTGCGGCCGCATTCTCTATGTCCCGAGCCGCTAAGCACTTGGTGCTTATGGTGGATGGGGCCTCGCGGGGCAATCCTGGGCCCTCGGCAATCGGCGTCGTCGTCAAAGATGCGAAGGGTCAGGTTGTCAGGGAGATCAGCGAGTATATCGGCAAGGGGACGAACAACGTCGCCGAGTACCGGGCGCTCATCCGCGCGTTGGAAGAGGCGAAGGCGCTGGGGGCCCGCTCCGTCGAGATTCGTTCCGATAGCGAGCTCCTGGTCAGCCAGTTACAGGGGAGCTATAAAGTAAAGAGTCCGGATCTCGGACCCCTGTACCTCGACGTCGTCCGGTTGCTGCGGGACTTTGACCGTCACGCCGTGGTCAAGATCCCACGTGGAGAGAACGCGGCCGCTGATGCGTTGGCGAATCGCGCGCTCGATCTGGCTAACCCCGGATCGTCGCACGAGTTCTCGGTGATTCTCGAGAAGGACGAAAAGCTCTACGTCGCCCGCGTCCCCGCCTTCGGCGTGAAAGGCTACGGCGCGACCCGCTCCCAGGCCCTTGAGATGGCCCGGGATGAGATCATCGAGCGCATTAGGGAACTGCGGCGGCAGGGGAAGGGTGTTCCACAGGAGGAACGGATCCGAGTGCGCATCGTTGGTGACGATGTGCAGTGAGTCGTACGCCTTACCAGGATGACGATTTGCGGCCACCAAGTCCGGATGATACGATAGGTGCGGGAGCAGGCCGGGCGATCGCTGCAGGCGCAAGCCTGTGGAGGAAAGTCCGGGCACCACAGGGCAAGGCGCTGGGTAACACCCAGTGGGGGGCGACCCCAAGGAAAGTGCCACAGAAACATACCGCCGGTGAGCGTAGTCCTCAGGTTCGCTCTGCAAGGAGGGATCTGAGGGCCATCGGTAAGGGTGCAATCGTGCGGTAAGAGCGCACGAGGCTCCGGGCAACCGGAGACCTGGGTAAACCCCGCCTGGTGCAAGGTCACGTAGGGGGAGATGAGGCGGCCCGCCGAATCCCCGGGTAGGCTGCTTGAGGCGTCCGGCGACGGACGTCCTAGAGAGATGGTCGCCGCCTGGAGAAATCCAGGTACAGAACCCGGCTTATAGGCCTGCTCCCTCATACTGCAAGCCGTTAAGCGGACCCGCTTCGAACATGAAGCGGGTCTCTTTATTTACCCATTAGGGGATTTGGCGCGAGGTGGGTTACCGCACAACAAAGGGATCCCTCCCTACTTCGCAGCGGCGCCTGCTAGACCGCCACAGATGGCGGGGCGCGAGCGGCAGCCTGTCGCCTGACGGCTTTGGGGTGGCTTGGCGGGTGCCGGGGCGTGGATCGCAGCCTGCTGCGCTTCTACCATCTTTGGGGGGGTCTGGACGACAGTCGTCATCGTCCTTGGGTATAGCAGGTAACGGTGGCGGACCCCTAAGAACAGGTGAAGCCCCCCTTGCCAGGAGGCCACAATACTTTCCGCTCCGTCACCGCGCTGGAGAGCGCGGCGCACGCTGTCAGTACCCCAGACCAAGTCGAATATGTATCTCCCGCTGTACGCTGACCGCGTGAATCGGAGTAGCCCGGGATGCAGGTCGCGGACTGCGGCCATCGTGTAGACCGCCGTGGTGGCGGGCAACAATTGCCGCGGATCGGTGATGACCAGCCGCACGCCGCCCTGGCGATGAATCCCGCTTCCGGCGACGTGAGGGATGAAGAGCACGCCCGGGAGATTAGCGCCATTGAGGCGCCGCGCCAACAACTCCCCATTCACACCTGGGGCGCTGACGGTCTCAAACGGTAGACTCGCCCCGGCGCCGACAGATAAGTTAGTTCCCTCAAGGACTCCGGTGGCAGCGTGTAACTGCGCAGCCGTTGGAGACGGGATCATTGGAGATGGCCGGAACCACGCGAGTCCGGTGTCCTCCCACTGCATCGACGCTCGCCAGCCGGCCATCGGGATGACGACGAGATGGGCACCGATCCCAAACTCGCGATTGAAGAGCATGGCCAACTCGCCGACGGTCATTCCGTGGATCGCGGGGACAGGGAAGATGCCTATGAAAGACGCGAATGCGGGATCGAGCACTGGTCCGTCGACGCGCTCACCACCCAGCGGGTTCGGCCGATCCAGTACCACGAACAATTTGCCGTTCTCGGCCGCCGCCTGCATGCCCAAGGCCATAGTCGAGATGTAAGTATAGGCACGGGTCCCGACATCCTGCAGGTCAAAAACCAGCGCATCAAGACCCGAGAGCATCTGCGCTGTTGGTCGACGCGTCTCAGCGTACAGGCTATACACGGGGATGGGCCCGTCCATCGAGGGGACAGGGGCGCCCGCGGGCAACATGCCCGACAGCCCGTGTTCTGGGGCGAACAAAGCGACGACGCGAATCCGCGGATCAAGCGAAAGCAATCGAGACGTTGGCCAGCCACCCACACCCGCTCCTGCGCGGTGGGTAATGAGGCCGACACGCATGCCGGTCAACATCTCTCCGTGCCCAGAGAGCAGAACGTCGACGCCCGGGTAGACGAGGGTCTGCGTGGAAAATGCATGAGGGATCTGGACGATGAAGGCTGCCAGGAGAACCACCGCGCCGGGAAGAATTCGTCGTAGCACAGGGTGCCTCATATGCAATGTCCGTATTGCCGCAGCCGCCATGTCATCTCAAACATTACGGTCCGCTGGAGCCACGTCCAGGGCCGGCTCCGTCCTGAACGAGGGTCTTTCTGCACCCGGTGCAGCCGCCCCTTTACACCGGCTCCGCCCGGGGATCTGTCGTTTGGCTCCGTCCGGGTGAACGACGTTGGCCCCGCATTGTACAGCTTGCAGCGTAGCGGAGATGTTGTCATTGTTCGGCACCGCACCGGGGTGCCCGAAGTTCTCTTTTGATTCAGCGGTGCTGTAAGTTTATCCGATTCTAGCTGTCTCTCCCTTACAGTAGTACCCCGCATCCTGCTGTATTCAGACGAATCCCTCGCCGCGAGTAGAGGGAACCACTCTGAGGGAAAGTAAAGAACAAGGGCGATTTGGGGGTAGGGCGTGGGTCAAACCGTGGTCCATCCACCCGAAAACGAGCGGCCGATCGGCTTCCTCGGCCTAATGCGCAACCGAAACTATGCGCTGTTGTGGTGGGGTCAGCTGGTTTCGGAGATAGGAAACCGATTTCACTGGATCGCCGTTTCCCTTTGGGTCTTTGATCTAACTCACTCCGCCTCCGCAGTTGCACTCGCCATTTCATCAATGTTCGCCGGGAGTTTCGTTGTTGGCTTGTGGGCAGGGGTCCTGGTAGACCGATTGAATCGGAAGGCGATCCTAGTAGTGTCCGACTTTGCGCGCGCATTCCTAGTCTCTCTCATCCCTTCGCTCATCCATCTGAACATCGCGCTCGTCTACGTGGATCTCATCCTAATCTCCGCCGCCACGGCATTCTTCCGTCCTGCGATGCTCGGGATCATACCCGCAGCCGTGAACCGCAGGGATCTTATGCCGGCGAACTCATTCTTCACCGTCATGGACAGCGGTGCTGAAATCTTTGGTCCTGCCCTTGCGGGCGGCCTAGCTTTTGCCTACGGATATGCGCCATTGCTTTACATTGATGCAATGACCTACTTGGTCTCGGGCTTGTTGGCCCTGGCAATGACAATTGGCCTGAAGGCAAAGGATCCTAGTGACAGTCTTGATGGTGGAAAGCTTACTCTCATAGCCAGGTTGGTTGATGGTTTTCGCTACATAAGGCGTGACAGCTTACAGTGGGGCTTTTTCATGCTAATCTTTCCGGCGGCCTTGGTGACTAGCGGACTGAGTTCCCTTCAAACTCCGCTGGCCAAGGGAGAGCTTGGCATAACGGACGCGCAATTCGGCACTTTCAACAGCATCTGGGGAGTTGGTTTCACGCTCGCCTCGCTTATTCTTGGCTGGTTCGGTACCCGCGTACGAAAGAGTCTCATTATTTTGATCGGCTTCTTCCTCAATTTCCTTTCGACGGGTCTTATGGGTCTGAGCCACTCTCTTGAATCTCTCATGATAACGGGCTTTGCGGTGGGTTTTGCCAACACATTGTACTATGTTGGGGTGACCACCGTACTGATGGAGCGCACTCCCGCAGAATTGTTCGGGAGGGTTGTTTCCACCCGGCAGGTTGCCACAGGATTTCTCAGGGTTGTTGTGCCGCTTGCTTTTGGAGCCATCGCAGACAAGTTCGGCGTCCGTTTCTCGGTGGTGTTACTAGCTGCCATTGGCGCAGTTGGGACAGCCTTCGCTGTAATGAATAACCCTGCAACAATGAACTTCGACGCCGGCCCGAGTAACAGTAACAAACGGATGTTCGGTATTGTCCGGCGGTTAGGAGGGCAGGCTAGCCAGGAGTTTGAGACGGAACAACAGATATGGCTCAGCTTGGCTGCCATAGGAGTCGTGCTCGTCGGCTGGCTGGGAATCTACAACTTCTCTCCTATTCGGGCGGGTGGGGTCTTGATTTCAGTTCTAATGTTCGCTTTTGGAGGTGCCGCGCTACACAGGCGACGGCGATTCCAAGGACGAAGCAGGTGACTTCTTTTGGGGACGTCCAGCGCGCAGGAAAATTCATTCCCGCGAAGAAAGCTCCATATAACCGGACCGACGGCTAGACCAACAGCGACTCCAACGCTGCGATATCGAGCATCTTCGAAGAGACGACTAGTCTCCTTGATGCTCAGCAACCTCATAGGGCCTTGCGAGCGCTTCGTGCTTAACCATTCTGGATGGGTGAAGCGTGAACACGAATCGCCGGATGAAGATGTTTCTTGCAGCTGGCAGGGATCCATAAACCCTCGGCCCGGGTTTTTCTTTTCTCCGAAGTTTGAATGGTGAGGTTGCCGAGGGGTTTTCAGGTCTACGTCCTGGCGGTGATCGCGGTCGCCTCAGGTGCCCTCTGGGTGAATGCGGCCACAATATCTTGGGACCGCTGGCCTGAGATGATTATGTTCACCGGCCTCATCACCCTCGCCGCTATGTACCCCATTCCCCATCCCCGTGGGGGGTACATCACTTCAACTCCAATGCTTTTCTATGTACTCCTGTGCGTTCACAACCCACAAACGGCTCTTTTAGTCTCAAGTGTCGGATCGGGTTTAGGCGCGGTGATTTCGCGGGGTTGGGTTCCATGGAGGATGCTCTTCACTGGTGCTCAGTGGGGCCTGAGCGTGGGGCTGGCCGCTATCGTGTTTCAATTGTCAGGTGGATCATTGAAAAACCCAAGCGTCTTGACCTTTCTCGTCCCCCTTACCCTTGCTTCATTCGTGCTGCAAGTGAGTAACAATTTGTTCGTCTCTTGGTTCCACAGCTGGTTTCGCAAAACGCCATTCTGGGGATCGTGGATCGTTGAGGTCAAGGACTATCTCTGGCCGAATCTCCTATCCGTTCCGACAGCAGCGCTTCTCGCGATGCTTTTCGTGTCTGTGCACCCGCTAACGTTGTTGCTCTTCATAGCTTCTCTTCCTGCGCAGAGATGGGCGAACGAGCTATACGTTCAGCACCGGCGGATTTTTGGTCAGGCTATCGAGTCTCTTGTTGTAGCTATTGACGCGAACTTTCCCCAGGGGAAAGGTCATTCAAGGCGTGTTGCGAACTTGGCCGTGGCGACCGCGAGACAGTTGGGTCTTTCAGATTCTGTCGTGGATGGAATTGAAATTGGAGCGCTCGTGCATGATGTGGGGATGATCGGTCTGGAGGAGCTACTGGACTCAGACGACAGGGATGATGCGGCGAAGCTCCTTGAGCATGTCAGAATTGGTGCTGAAGTGGCGCGCGAGATTCCCCGGCGGGATGTTGGCGAGATTGTGTTATACCATCACGAAAACTTTGACGGGACAGGATACATGGGGCTGAGGGGGAGTCAAATCCCAATCGGTGCTCGGATCGTGGCGCTTGCTGAATCCGTGGAGTCAATGATCCACTCAGGCTCGTCAAGTTCGGATGGTAGTTTCGATGACGCCGTAATCAAGCAGATTCGCGACGGAGCGGGTAAGCTATTTGATCCGCGCGTCGTGGACGCTCTCCTCGAAGCGGCAAAGGATGATCCCACTCTGTGAGGGCTGGGTTCAGATTCGCCACCCCCCTCGGCTCGCCGCTGAGTCTGAGTTGAGAATCCCATGAACCTTGTGCGCATTTTTCCGACGGTACTGCGGGCAACAGGTGCAATTGCGATCTTAGGGACGGCGGCTCTGGTCCTGTGGCGTGGAATGTCGCTCCTTGGTCTGCTGATCGTAGGATTGAGCATTCCGGCGGCTTGGGTGCGAATCGACCTGGAACCGATGGGATATGTGACCCTGGCCCCCCTGATGATATTCACCGGTCTGTTGCTCACTGATACTTCTGTCCCGTTGTTTGTTGCTGGAATTTCACCGGTAGTGGGCGGACTTATTTCAGGACAGCTGCACTGGGACCGATCACTAGAAGAAACTGGTGGAGAGGTCATTGCAGTCCTTGCTGGTCTCCTTCTAGCTTCCCAGGTCGGCGGTGTTGAGTTTCTTGCGCTTGGCAATAGTGGTTGGATAGCAGGATTTGCTATCGTCACGGTTGCCTACATCACTGTGCGATACATTCTCTCGGCTGTCGGTGCCAGAGTCTTGCAAGGAGTGGGATTCGTAACATATTCAATTGCGGCCGGCAAAGCGATCGCTGCAAACCTTACTCTCCTTGCTCTACTTGCGGTAGGGATGAGCTATCTCGCAAGCGCATACGGGAGGTCAGGCTACTTCATTCTGGCTCTAGCGGCAATCGCTGTGGTGGAAGCGTATCAACCCTATAAGCTGCTCAGCGACCAGCGGGCTGTTCTCTTTGCCAGCTTAGCGATGGTCGCGCACGCCATCGATCTCAAAGACGCATACACAGGTAGGCATGCTCGGGATGCCTCGGAGATCGCTGTTAGGATCGCGAGGGCGTTGCGACTCCCGGAACCTGAGGTAAGGAAGATCAAGCTCGCTGGCATGTTGCACGATATCGGCAAAACGGGCGTCAGTGGCAAGATCATACGCAAGCCGTCTCGTTTGGATCCTGAAGAGATGGCGCTCATGCGACGACATCCAGTTATAGGTGCAGAGATTATGCAGCCGGTTGAGTTGCTATCTGACGCCTCCGATATCGTTCGGCACCATCATGAACACTTTGACGGTAGTGGTTATCCTGACGGTCTTCGTGGAGAGCAGATCCCTATAGGATCGCGAGCTGTGCTCGTCGCCGACGCATTCAACGCCATGACAACAGATCGTCCCTACCGAAAGGCTAGGAGCAAGGCCGAAGCCTTGGAAGTCTTGAAGAAGCACGCGGGGACTCAGTTTGATCCCCTGGTTGTCGAGGCGCTTGAGGGAGTTATCCACCTAGTGCCATAGTCGATCACCGTCCTTAGTCTACTGATTTCCTCCCTAACTTAGTGGGACTGTTGCGAGCCGTGTGTCGGCGCGTTTCTCCGGATTCTTGATGGCAGGTTCTTTCCAGTGAGGTGAGAGTCAATGAAAGGCCACTGCATCAGGATCCTTGGGAGTTTTTCTATTGATGTTGAAAACGAGACATCACACTTCCCGACGCAGAAAGCCATCGAGCTATTCGCCTATTTGCTGCTCGCGAAGAAAAGGGTCCCAAGAGAAATCGTTGCCACTGCTCTGTGGCCTGATGTTGATGGAGGGGTGGGGAAAAAACAGTTAAGAATGACTCTGTGGCGGCTGCGCCAGGTTCTGCGCGATCTTCCGGACACCCGGCTGGAAGCGAATGCTGCAACGATTTCTCTCGACTGCAAATTGCAAATCGACGCAGCCCTGTTTGAGAACCTGGTTACCTCGACCGATCATTT
>Ga0137415_10004659_pt1 | contig 13567 bp, 14 predicted proteins | sample CZODoug3_1_1_16f_FD_183082 | JGI IMG/M metagenome (GOLD analysis project Ga0137415, IMG submission 183082) | Vadose zone soil fungal communities from Angelo Coast Range Reserve, California, USA - CZODoug3_1_1_16fungal (Hybrid Assembly) | ecosystem: Environmental > Terrestrial > Soil > Vadose... | reverse complement strand
TAATCGGGTGTTTGAATAGACTCGCCTTGCTGATTCCGCGCGATTTGGCTCGGGTTTCGTCAGCGCAGGTTAGGATTGCGTAGCCGAACTCGTCACGGAGTTCTCTTAGCCGTCTTGCCCACTCCGATGTTCCCGTAGCGTGTCGAATCTCATCGCTACTTACAACTCGCCCCATGTTCTGAGAAGGAAGCGAAGAACACTCGCTCGCGAACCACGACTGACCTCTTTGGGAATCTTGGCCATCAGCGAGCCATCGCGAAGAGCGGCATTTGCACTCGCCGCACTCGTGTTGTCTTCCCGAGAAAGACAGCACAAATGGCATCACCAACGATCCGAGCAACAGGGGGAGGGAAAGCGTTTCCCAGGAGAGCATAAGCGGGACATCATGGATAAGTAAAGAAAGCATGAGGATTCAGTGAATGACAGGCCTCTTCCCAGTTTGCCGGTTGTCGCGCGGAGGATAGTCAGAATGTCATAGATGCGGCGTCGGCTGGATTTGAAACGGATGAGACTGCATCCTTCAAACCTGTTTCTGATGAGGGCATTTGCCAGCATCTCCCTCATGCTTCTGCTAGTCCGAGAATCTACCTCTTGTCGCAGCGGAACGCACAGCGGCCCACTCAACTCACGGTTTACAGACGAAACCTCAGTTATTTAGCAAATCCTTACGAACTCCTACCGCTTTCTTCACCAATGATTTTGTAGGATGAGCTTGTATGTGTAGGTTCGGTCATGAATTTCCAGATCGCACGACTTAGCAACTCATTCAGGAGGACTTTTCTATGTTAATAGGAAGATTCCAGCAACGACTCCCCAAGGCGATGTTCGCGACCGCCCTTTTCGCGTTCCTGTCGTTCGGCGGTAGCTCAGCTTTTGCTGCGCCGCAGTCTGTTTCAAGTGATAAAGAACTGAGTGCGGCACTCAAGAACGTGAAGACTGCCGATGATCACCGGCACATTGCCGCTTATTACCAACAGAAGGCGCAGAAACTACAGGACAAGGAAAAGCAAGAGCAACAATTGGCGGATTACTTCGCGGCTCACCCTAGTATGTACGGCAAGCAATATCCGACGCCCTACCAAAACCACAAGGGACTCTCGGACTATTACCATCGCGCAGCGACCGAAGCACTGCAGAAGGCTACTCAGCATCAGGAGGCCGCTGAATCGCTCACAACCACTTCTCATTGACGAGAAACCGACCCAGTTCGAAATGTTCGACTGTGGAGAAATGGGTACGGAGTGTTGGAGGAAATGCAGCATCTTCCTCGGCGCCGGCAAGCACAACTGAAACGATTACGGGAGATCCTGGAAACGATGGCCGGACGTGTGCGACAGGTGGTGCGGCAAACCAGGGCGTGAGTGTCTCAAGGAATTACTCAGTATCCCACAAGATCGTGAGCCTTTTCGAGCCGCACACCGAAATCACCGAAATCATTCGCAAGGGGAAGGCTAGCAAGCCAAACGAGTTTGGCAAGCTGGTACAGGTGCAGGAAGCCGAGAACCAGATCATCACGCATTATGAAGTGTTCGCCGAACGTCCCGAGGATTCCCAACTACTCGTTCCCGCGGTCGAACAGCACCAGCGTCGGTTCGGGCGCGCACCACGAATGGTCGCTGCCGACGCGGGGTTCTACAGTCTAAAGAATGAGAAGACCATCCAGGGAATGGGAGTGACGCGAGTCGCGGTGCCGAGTCGCTACAGCAAAAGCAGCGAGCGGAGAAAACTGCAGAGAACGCGTTGGCTCCCGGCCGGACAGCGCTGGCGGACCGGATGCGAAGGCAGCATTAGCGTGCTGAAGCGGCGCCACGGATGAAATCGCTGCTGCTATCGAGGGTTCGAAGGTATGCAGCGCTGGATCGACCTCGGGGTGATCGCGCACAACGTTATCCAGATCGGCCGCTGCTTGGCCCTGCAATGGGCCTGAGGTCCTATCGCGGCTCGGGACGCAAACGGGTTGGGTTCGTTCAGAGCGAGCTATTTTGCGACGGAAATTACCTAGCTAGTAGGGGACCTTCGTTGGTTCCAGGGCGGGCAGCGCTCGTCACAGTGACCGCCCGGCAGTCAACAAGGCAGCCAACCGGCAGCCAAGAGTTAAAGGTTAAAGCACGTTTTCGCCGCGCTCCCCGTTGCGAATCCGAATGGCTTCCTGAACAGTCGACAGGAATATCTTACCGTCACCAATCTGCCCAGTCTTGGCCGCCTTCAATATTGTTTCTACCGCGCGATCCGCCAAGGCATCCGGCAGCACCGTCTCCAGCTTGACCTTTGGCAGAAGATCCACGGTGTACTCCCGTCCTCGGTAGACCGCCGTATGGCCCTTCTGCCGCCCGTGTCCGCGTACTTCCGTCACAGTCAAACCTCCCACGCCCATCTCCAGCAGCGCATCTTTCACGGATTCGAGCTTGGAGGGCTGGATGATTGCCTCGAGTTTCTTCATGCACTTCCCCCTTTAATGGAAACTGGATTTCCCCGGGAATGCGCAAGAGCACCCTAAGTGCGGGCGAAACGCGCGTGCAACAGTAATGCACGGGAGGTCCCGGCAAGCCAACAAGAATTTTGCATCTATTCAATATAAATTTTCTGTTGGCGTTTCCAATAAGTCAACGCTACAGTCACCCGCCAAGCGACGAGTATTGTCCTCAATAATCTTATTAGACCAAAGTCGCAGGGCCAAAGGGAATCCAGGGAAGACTCAAGGAGGAAATAGAGTGCGCATCTCCTCGAAGTGTTATTCCAGCATCTTGATTGGTACCATGCTGGCAGTACCTGCTTTCGGACAGCAGACAAGTAGCAACCAGGAAAGCACTGGGGGTACGCAAGTCGTCAGGACGATGGATGATCTGCGCGAACGCATCCTGCTTGATCGTATCGAACAATTGGAAAAGCGTCTCGCCGACCTTGAGGGGCACAACGCTTCCCCACCGGCCCCCCCGGGCCAAACGGGGGCCACCAGCGCTCCAACTGCTCAGGATCCTGCCCCGACGCCTCCGACCTGGTCGGTGGGGCCAATCGATTTCAGCGGTTTGGTGGACGGTTATTACAACGTCAATTTCAACCATCCTTCGTCCATGTCCAACCAGTTGTATAACTTCGATGTGAAAGCCAATCAGTTCAGCCTGAACATGGCCAAGCTGACTCTGGCGCACTCGCCCGATCCGGTGGGCTTCCAGGTGGATCTTGGATTCGGCCGCGCATTCGACATTATCCATGCCTCCGAGCCAAGCACGGCGCCAAGCTTCCTTCGGAACATCGAACAGGCCTATGTCAGCTTGAAGCCGGCGAAGGCCAAGGGCTTCGAGGTGGACTTCGGGCAATTTGTCACCAGCGCAGGTGCTGAAGTTATCGAAACCAACAGCAATTGGAACTATTCCCGCTCGCTTCTCTTCGCCTGGGCTATTCCGTATTACCACTTCGGCTTACGCGCATCGTTTCCGGTCGGCAAATATTTCACCGGCGGCGTGCAACTCGTCAACGGGTGGAACGACACCGAGGACAACAATAGCGGCAAGACCGTGGGTCTCACCGGCACTTTCACAACCAAGAAATTTGCTTGGAGCAACAACTACTACGGCGGCCCCGAGAACCCCAATACGAATACCGGCTGGCGCCACCTCTATGATACAACTCTCCTCTTGACACCAAACAGTATCGTAAACGCCTACATCAACTTCGACTACGGTCAGAACCGGAGTGGAATAGGTCCGGCCGCGTTTACAAGCAAGTGGTACGGTATCGCGGGAGCATTGCACATTCAGGCTACGCCGAAGTGGGCGTTCACCCCGCGCGTGGAATGGTTTAAAGACGGTGATGGATTCTCCACCGGACTGGCGCAGGACCTTAAAGAGTTCACGGCCACGGGCGAATACAAAATGGTCGAGGGTCTGCTCGCGCGGCTGGAGTACCGGCGCGACTGGTCGAACCAGCCATTCTTCTTTCGCGGTTCTGCGGTGAACGGCACCACCGGCTTAGGAACCTACAAGAACCAAGACACGCTGTCGTTGGGAGTTCTGGCATTCTTTGGGCCCAAGCGGTAACTGTACTTGGAATACGATCCTCAACAACGGCCAAGCGGGTGTTTGGAGAACGTAGTCAAATTTGACCTTAGGAGGAATCATTGATGGGTGGCGCACCTCGCACGAAACTATCTTTCTCTGAAAAGCTTACGCGACTCCGTGTTCGCCTTAGGGAACCTGGTTGAACTATGGCGCCTAAGTCAAGACACGCTATCGTGGGAGTTCTGGCATTCTTTGGGCTTAAGCAGTAGGTATTTTTTTCGAGACGAAGTTGTCGTTGTTCAGATAGGCGCAAGCAAACTTTAGACGGGAGGTTTTCGATGGCAGCAAGTGCCACACAAGCTGTAGGATTATCTACTTTTTTGCTAGGGTTTACCACGCTTTCCGGCGCCATCTATAGAGGAGGGAGCATTTTGCTCTTCCTGGTGACGGCGGTGCTCTTGGGGATCTCGGTGGCCACCTTTCGAAAGTGCAAGCCGCTGGAAAACGCGGAGAATTGAGGATAATGAAACATGATTCTAATCGGAATACTTGTAACCCTGCTTGGGTTTGTAATCAGCATCTTCAGCCTGGCTCTGAGTTCCGTCGGCGCCCGGCTGGTGGTCGTCCTTCTCGGTTTGGCGGTGAGCCTGTACGGAATCATCGGCGTACTTAATAAGGCCTATCTGAAGAACGCAATCTGGAAGAAGGGGTGAGGCGAGGATGAATATGACGACGAAGAGACTGCTGACGTTCCTCCTTGTGGCGCTGTGTTTGGGGCCGCTGGGTTTTGCTCAGGGGCCAGCAGCCGCCCCCGCAGTGGCGGCTGCTCCGGCGACGCCGGCTCCGAAGCCAATCACCGATGCCGATGTGGCGAATGTGCCCGTGCCGACCGCGGACGCGCATGCCAAGGGTGATCCTGATGGTTCGCTCACCGGCAATGCCAGTGATGTCACCGTAAGCGACAGCAAGAAAGGGCTCACCATCGGCGATTTGGTAAATCAGGTTGGGCAAAACAAGGTTGCCATCAACTTTGTTTGGACTCTCGTCACAGGCTTCTTAGTTATGTTTATGCAAGCCGGGTTTGCCATCGTGGAGGCAGGCCTGTGCCGCGCTAAGAACGCGAACCACACCATGATGATGAACTTCATGGTTTATGGCGTCGGCATGCTGGCTTACTGGCTCATTGGTTTCGCCATACAGGAGGGTGGCGTAGGTGCCATCGCCAACCTTGGGGGCACTGCTCCCCTGAGCTCGGAATACGCGATCACGTTGTTCGGCAAGTCATTTGGGCTTTTTGGCCAGAACGGGCTGTTCCTAGTCCACAAGGGAACTTACGACGTCGGCGTCATGGTGCTCTTCCTCTTCCAAATGGTGTTCATGGACACGGCTCTCACTATCGTGACCGGTGCCGCAGCCGAACGCTGGAAGTATGCGGCCTTCGTCGCCGCCTCGTTCCTCATGGGCGCGTTTACCTATCCAATCTTTGCCAATTGGGCGTGGGGCGGCGGGTGGCTTTCCGCACTCGGGACGAACTTCAGCTTGGGCAAAGGCTACTGCGACTTTGCCGGGTCGGGCGTGGTGCACGCGGTTGGCGGCATCACCGCCCTTGCCACGTCGATGATCCTCGGGCCGCGCATCGGCAAGTACACCCGGGAGGGGAAGTCCAACGCGATACTCGCCCACGATATCGTGATCGTCCTGACCGGCTGCTTCATCCTGGCTTTCGGCTGGTTCGGATTCAACCCGGGCTCGACGCTGGGCGCTTCGAGCAATGGCAATCTGCGCATCAGCTCGATCGCTGTCAACACCATGCTCGCGGGCATGGCCGGCTCGTTTGGCGCGATGCTCTACATGTGGCTCCGCTATGGTAAACCGGACGCTTCGATGAGCGGCAACGGCCTTCTCGCCGGCTTGGTGGCCATCACGGCGCCTTCCGGTTTCGTCAATCCGGTTGGGGCCGTGATCATTGGCCTCATCGCTGGCGTGCTGGTCTGCATTTCGGTCGAGTACATTGACCGCGTTTTGAAGGTAGACGATCCCGTTGGAGCCATTTCCGTCCACGGCACCAACGGCCTCTGGGGTGTCCTTTCCGTCGGCCTCTTCGCCGACGGAAAGAGCAACTACGGCGGCGCATGGAACGGCGTCAACGGTTCGGTCACAGGTATCTTTTATGGCGACAATGGCGGCCAGCTCGTGGCGCAGTTAATCGGCATCGTCACCCTGGTCGGTTTCGTCTTTACGCTCAGTTTTGTCTTTAACCTGCTGATCGATTGGATTATGGGTCAGCGCGTCTCGGCTAAAACGGAACTCCAGGGCCTGGACTTGCCCGAAATGGGAGCGCTGGGCTATCCCGAGTTCGAGCTGAAGTCGGAGATATAAGGAGGACTTCGGATGACTGCCACTACGACCGCAATGCAACCTCGGCCGGGAGCTTTGGCTCCCGGCACTGAGTTTCCCCGTCTCCCCGCGCTTCCCTGGCGGGATCCGCATTCTGTACCGCCAGGAGAGCTGGCGAAGGTCATTGCCTCGCTGACCGAGGCCTGTGCCCACAACCCCGCTAACGCGGACCTCCGCGTCTGCCTCGGCATCGCGTACGCCATGAACTACGATGTGTACAGTTCCTTGGACGCCTTGGAAGAAGCTCGCGCCCTCGAACCCCGCAATTTCTTCGCTCAATTCAAGTTCGCCGAATTGCAGTACCGTTTGCGCGCTTTGCATGTCGCGGAAACGGAAACGCTCCAAGCATTAGAATTGGCTTCCAACCCGTGGGAAATCACCCAGGCGCGCCATCAGCTTTCCGAAATTCGCCACATGACCCGCGAAGGCACCATCAAGCCCACTTGGGCAAAAACTCTTGTTATCCCCGTGATCTGTTTTGGCCTCATCCTGACTATCGTGACGGTTCTCTTCACGGTGATCCGATGAACTTGAAATGGAGTTTTTACTTTGGGGCCGTCGTGATGGCGGCTTACTTGCTAATCTCCCGGGGCGTCCCAATCGTGCCCGTTCTGGCGGGCTGTGCCTTGGCCGCGCTGATGACCTGGCGCAAGATCAAGATGTCTCGGCGATCCGCGCAACGCCTCTGAGGCCGCAAAATGCACGATTCGCTGCCGCTGCCGCTCGCCCTGCTGATTATTTTCGGCTCCGCCAAGCTTCTCGCGGAGCTGTGCGAACGGCTGGGGCAGCCTGGCATCGTCGGCGAAATCCTGGCCGGCGCACTGGTAGGCCCCAGCGTCCTCGGGTGGATCACTCCCAACGAAACTTTAAAGGCCATGTCGGATCTAGGTGTGATGTTTCTGCTTTTTGGCGTTGGCCTCGAGGTGAAGGCCTCTGAACTGCTCAACGTGGGTGGGAAAGCTACCCTCGTAGCTACCATCGGGGTGATCGTGCCGTTTTTCACCGGATGGGGAATTCTGGCTGCCTGGGGAGCACCGCAAATCGAATCGGTCTTTGTTGGGGCAGCGATGGTGGCCACCAGCGTGGGAATCACGGCGTCGGTGCTCTCGGGGCGCGGGTTGCTCCATGAGCTGGCCAGCAAGGTCATCCTGGCGGCTGCGGTGATTGACGATGTCCTCGGGCTGATCGTGCTGGCGGTGGTTAGCAGCGTGGCGCGCGGCCGCGTCAATCTCTGGGAGATCGTGCTGGTCGCGTCGCTGGCGACGGCGTTCACCGTGGTTATGGCGATTTGGGGCACGACGGCGGTGAAGCGCGTGTTGCCGATCTTTGGATCGCGTGCCCGTGCCGATGAAGCGGAGTTTCATATCGCGTTGGTGTTCCTGTTTGCGATGGCGCTGTTAGCGCAGTACACCGGGGTTGCCGCGATCGTTGGGGCGTTTCTGGCGGGCCTCGCTCTCTCGGACAGTTCCGACGCTCGTATGCGCACGTTGACGCGGGGCGTGAGCGAGTTGCTGGTGCCCTTTTTCCTAGCAGGCATCGGACTGCACCTGAATTTCGGAGTGTTCCGTTCCTGGTCGACGATTGCCCTGGCTCTAGTGATTTTGGCCGCGGCCGTGGTGACAAAACTGGTCGGCTGCGGTCTCGGCGCCATCTCGCTCGGCTGGCAAAACGTGCTGAAGATCGGTCTTGGTATGGTGCCGCGCGGAGAAGTGGGTATGGTGGTGGCGCAGATTGGCCTGGGGATGGCGGTGATTAGCACGGAGGTTTACAGCGTGGTTGTGTTCATGGCCGTGGCCACTACCCTGCTCACGCCGCTGCTTCTGAAAATCGCTTTCCGGACTCCCACATTGGTGCCTGCAGAGGCCTAGCCGGATTCCAGATTCCGCGAGTTTGTCAGATACGAAACCGCCGGGAGAAACGGCGTGAGTGCACTCACACTTTTTGGACTATTCGCCGTGATCGCGATGTTCGCGTGCTATGTGTTCGAGAATCGAAATTCGTGGTTCATCCTTGGATTCGCCTTGGCATGGGTGCTCGGGTCGCTTTACGGCTTTCTTCAAGGGGCTTGGCCGTTCGCACTGGTGGAGGCTATTTGGGCGATGGTAGCACTGCGGCGCTGGTGGCTGGTGCGCGGTCAAACTTCGCGGCCGGAAACCCAGCAGTTAAATCTGGGCACATTCCATGCTCCTCGCTCAAAGGTGCGGGCATGAGCTACTCCGAGCAGCCCACGTCGTGTCCGGCTCGTTATTCGTTTTTTTGTTTTGTCGCCGCAATTTTTCGATTTGATTTTCTTCAGACCAGTGCGATATCTTAGCGCCCGCGATGAATAGGCATTGCTTGCTGCAAGGGTCATCCCGAAGTTGCCCTAAATCCTTCTCTCGAGGAGGTTCATGCCGAACGAACTACGTAATTTTCTAGCTCTTTCCTATGACGAGCTGGAGCTGTTGAATCTGAAAGCCAAAGAGCAACGCCTGAACCGCGTCGCCGCGCACACGATTCAGGAAGAACGCATCAAGTATTTGACGGATGAAAAGCGCATCAAGGCCGTGACCGTGCTGTTCAGCGACCTCGAAGGCCGCCTGCACATGCTTGACTATGATAAGAAGTTCTTGATCAAGAGCTGGGACAATTTGACGTTCGATGGCTCCTCGATCCGCGGGTTCACGGCGCAGCGCGAAAGCGACCTGCGGCTGGCGATGGATTGGGGCGCGTTCTACTGGGCGCCAGCGGATGTCCTCGGCTCCGGCAAGGTTCTCGTCTTCGGCCATGTGATTGACAAGGACGGTTCGCCTTACGCCGCCGACATTCGCGGAGTGTTGAAGGGTTTTGCCGACAACCTTTACGAGAAGAAGGGCTACACGCTCAACGCCGCCAATGAAATCGAAGGATTCCTTTTCAACGGTGCGGATGCGGAACGGCACTATCACTCAAACGGCGGATTTGAATACGTGAACACGGGCGGTTACTACCACTCCCTCCCCGGCGACCCGCTCCGTACGTTTATTGATACCACCGCGGAAGTCCAGCGGGCCATGGGCTTCCAGAACGAGAAAGATCACCCGGAAGTCGCACCCTCGCAATTCGAAATCAACTATAGCTACGGCGAGGTGGTTCAGGCCGCGGACCAGATTCAGCTCTACAAGCTGATTTGCCGTCAGGTGGCCACGAACATGGGGTTCACGGCGTGCTTCCTGCCCAAGCCCGTCGTGGGGGTCAACGGCAACGGCATGCACACCAACGTTTCGATCAGCAAAGACGGCAAAAACCTCTTCTGGGATGCCAAGGGCGAGGAGAAACTCAGCAAATTCGGTTGGGAGTTTGTGGATCGCATTCTTAGCCATGGCAACGATATCTGTTTGCTGATCAATTCCAGTGTCAATGCGTACCGCCGACTCGACCCGCACTTCGAGGCGCCCAACCAGCTGAATGCTTCGGCGGTCAACCGCGGTGCAATGGTACGCATCCCCATCGGCAACGAGAAGAGCATGCGCACGGAAGTGCGCGCAGTTGCTCCCGACGCAAACCCGTACATGGTCATGTATTCCATTTTCAAGACGGGACTCGACGGCGAGACCGCGAAAATCAAGAATCTGCGCTCGGCCGAGCGCTACCTCCCGGACAATATCTACACGGCGCTGGAAAATTTCGAGAAGGCTGACTGGACCACCACACTCTTCGGGGCCGACGTCAAGGCTCGCTATGCCGACCTGAAGCGCGCCGCTGCCGACCGCTGCCCGCGGGCTCTCGGAACAGTCGTCAAAGTACCGGAGGTCCAGTATCACCACGAGGTGTACAACCAGTTTTTGTGGAACAAATTCTGAATTCGTGCGGGGACTATCTGGCGCTTTTGCGGCTCACCTCGGCATCAAGCAATTCCTATCTTCAACCGACGAGGACTCCCGAGCCCAGCCGGAATCGACCTCCTGCCTACGGGAAATTCACAAGGGCTGTAGCAAAAATATAGGGCTCTCTAAGTAATGGAGAACAAACAACATAGATTGGTCGGGGCGCCGAGATTTGAACTCGGGACCTCCTACGCCCAAGGCAGGCGTGCCTGGCATCCGGCCAGCCGGGGGACATATGGGGGACAAGAAAAAAGCAAAATGGGGATGCCGGAAAGCTGTTAACTGACGCTAGAGAAACGAGTTATGTGATTTGAATTTCTCTGTTAACAGCCGAATGCTCTACCATTGAGCTACCGGGGAACCGCGTAGGTAGGAACGAAGCGTTACTTAAAAAGTGTAGCGAAGAAGATGTTTGAGTGTCAATGAAACGCGGCGGCTGGTAGTGGTGTCCGAGGCCGCCACCATCGCAACAGATCAAATGAGACCACTACCCGGCGGCTTCGAGAGTTATTGAATGAGAGGAATAGCGATTCGACAAGGCCGGAGGACGCTTGAAAGAAGGTAGCGGCTTCCTGCGTGTTTCTGAATCGTGGATGCAAAAACAGGAACGGGCGGGTGAATCAGAAGTGGAACACGACGCTGAGATTGGCCTGGTAATTGTTCTGGGTTTGATTGAACAAGGTGGTGTAGACCCAGTCGGTTTCGGCGCGCACGGAAAACCGGGAATGCAGGCGATAGTCGAGACCAATGCCCGCTTGCACAGAAAGAGAGCTGCGGCTGCCGCCTGCAGTTTGGGGCTGCAAGTGCGCACCACCCACGAGACCGTGTGCCCAGGGCTCAAACCGGTTGCGACGGGCGCCAACACGGAGTCCACCACCGCCGCCGAAATACTTCACATGTTCGTTGACGTTGATTGCGGGGGCGAAACCGGTGACGATGTCGCCTTCGACGGCGAGCCAGCCATTCGTGTAGTAGCTGACCGTGGTGTTGGTGCCGACGAGAGTGGCGTTGATAATGTTCGACTGGAAGCGATAAACCTCGACGCCCAAGCCAATCTGCCAGCGGTAATCATCGCGATTGCCATAGATGAAATTAGGTTTGGGAGCGGGCGCGGCGGGAACCGGAGCGGGATCGGCGGCGGGAGTGGCGAGTGCGAAGCTGCGCGACTCGCTGGCGCTGGCCTCGAATAGGTTGACCTGGGCGGCGCTGGTATCGCTGAAAACGGCGGCGGAGTTCTCCGCAGTGCGTCCCGCGGAAGAGGCGTTGTTGGCCTGTTGCGCGCAGACGGCACTGGCCGCCGCCAAGATGATCGCCATTCCCAAGATTGGCTTGTTCATACCGATTTTCCTCCGCCTCTCGTAACAGCACCCCCACGGCGCCGCGGCGTTAGTTTCCCAGCGTCAAGAATCATAACCCGTCTGCCAAAAAGTGTCGCAAAGAACTTGCCACCCGAGAACGAAGCGGATGAGATGAAAATACTATAGCGCAGAAAGAGGCACGTGGGAGAGAGAGATGGAGGAGAGGGCGGGATAGTCATCAGGCCTCCGCGAATAAAGTGCGGAGGCCAGACGAGTGGAGAGAGGGAAGAAAGTTATTGGGTAAGTGCGTAGTTGTGCATACCGGCGCTGAAGGAGAAGCCTGCGCCGGCAACTTGAGGAACCCACCAGAAGCGGCGGAGCGTTGGGTGGCTGCTGGTCATCATGCGGCGGCCGACGTAATCCATCACGGCCGGGCTGACTTGCGTGGCCGCGTAGATCGCGTTGGAGTGAGAGAACGGGCGAAGCAGCGGGTTGCCTTCCGTGCCGTAGTTGCCGGAGATGGCGCGTCTGGTCGAGTAAGCGTCGAACGCTGCGGCGCTGTGGCTGACGGCCATGAAGGTGTACCAGAGTTTTTGTTGACGCGGCGTGGGCACGGGACGTTCCATGGCCGGCTTGAGAGCAGAATTCGAGAATGGTTTGATGGCGATTGAACTTGACTCAGCGGTGACCTCGGATTTGGCGAGGGGAGCGTCCGGGAGAATGGGACGCGCGGTCGAGCCTTTGGAAGTTTCTGAGGCGACAGCCGTGGCGACGACGGGTGAATCAGTAGCGGGCGACTTGGGTTGCTCGGTAGTCGGCAACCAGAGAAGAAGAAGCGCGGCGGACAGTATCAAGGATCACCTCAGTTTTGCAGGCCGTGGTGAAGATGCGGTGGCCTGCAGTAGGGGAAGCTTACCTGTACCTGGGTACAGGTGTCACTGGCCCATTGGTCACGTTTTGAATAGTACTTAGGGGTGGGACTAGAACGTTGCTGGGGGAGTTACTCCCCCTCCCCCCTGTTTTTTGAAAGTGATTGATTTTGCAGGGGGATGAAGTCGTTTGTTTTGTATCAGTTTGAAACGTATAGAAAAGGAAGGGGTTAGGTGGAGGGGATTTTGGGGAGGGTGCGAGTAACCTTGGAGTAACGGGGCCGTGTAGGGAGTCTTGCGAGGATCGGGACCTAGCGGCGACACTCCTCCTCGTGGGAATGATGCATTAGTAGGACCTAGTGAGTCAAGTAACAGTACGGTAACGGATGCGGCACAAGGGAATGGAGGGCGTGGGGACGAAACGGAGGAAGAAGCGCTGGCATAAAAGCCAGCGCTACACAGGCGAAGAGGGCACGATTTATCGTGCCCCTACGTGTGGCGCGGAGGAGGTGATTTGGTGGCCGATCTGAAGATCGGCCACTACACGAGCGAAGAGCGGGCTGGGCAAGCCCAGCCCCTACAGTGGACCGAGTCCGTACATCATGAGAAGGAATGGGCGCGGAAATTGGCGGGGCCCTTCGGCCGGACTCAGGGTGAGCCCTTGGATCATTCTCAGGACTAGCAGAACTGCTATAATCGCGCGCAATTGGCGGGGGTTGGGAGGAGCGGGGGAATATGAGCGGATCGGAATCGTCATCGGCGAAACGAGCGCGGATACCGCAGCGGGGTCCGCAGGCTCCGCGGTTTATTGTGATTGAAGGGCCGCTGCGGGTGGGCAAGACGACGCTGGCGCGGATCCTGGCGGAGCGACTGCACGCGCGGCGGATTTACGATTGCGAGGACAATCCGTTCCTGGCGGAGTTTTATGCGGAGAAGCCGGGGGCGGCGCTGCGGGCGCAGATGTATTTCCTGATGGAGCGGCAGAAGCGGATTCGGGAAGGATTGGCGGGGGATGCGCCGGGGCCGGTGATCAGCGATTTTCTGATGGAGAAGGACCGGATTTTCGCGAACCTGAATTTGGATGACAAAGAGTTGAAATTATACGAGCGATATTACGAGATGCTGACGGCGGAGATACCCGAGCCGGACCTGGTGATTTA
>Ga0137415_10004658_pt1 | contig 13570 bp, 13 predicted proteins | sample CZODoug3_1_1_16f_FD_183082 | JGI IMG/M metagenome (GOLD analysis project Ga0137415, IMG submission 183082) | Vadose zone soil fungal communities from Angelo Coast Range Reserve, California, USA - CZODoug3_1_1_16fungal (Hybrid Assembly) | ecosystem: Environmental > Terrestrial > Soil > Vadose... | reverse complement strand
CTGCCGGTGTCACGACGCTCTCCCTCGTCGCTCCGTTCGGGTTTCTTCTCGATCTGGCGAACGATGATGTTGCCGTATGGCGTTTGCCGCATTCTGGCCACAAGACGATTTACCTGACATTCGACGATGGTCCGAATCCTGAGGTTACTCCGCCATTGCTGGATTTGTTGAGACGCAAGGGAATACGCGCAACTTTTTTCCTGATTGATGAACACCTAAATGAGGCAACCGCCCCCATAGTCGCGCGAATGTTCGAAGAGGGTCATGCCGTCGCACAGCATTCCGGCAATCGTTGGCTGTTGCTGCGCTCCTCGGATGCGCTTTCGGCTGAATTGCGAGCTGCGGCCGATCGGATGCAGGTGCTTACGGGCCATCGACCCTGCCGGCTATTCCGTCCTCATGCGGGATTGCGCAGTATCACAATGATGCGCGGTCTGAGGCGGTCCGGATACAGACTGGTTGGCTGGAGTTGGATGACTTGGGACTGGATCTGGTTCCGCAAGCGTACGGGGCCGCGAGTCGCCGCACACCTGATATCGCACGCGGGGCCGGGTAAGATCATCATCATTCATGACGGCCATCACCGAGACCCAAATGCGGACCGGCAGTACGCCATCGAAGCGACGGCACGCGTTGTTGACAGTCTATTAGCGCAGCGGTATGAGTTTCGCACGCTATGCAATGTTGTCGATGACCACTGAGTGTGGAGCAGCTATCCGGGTCTGCAAGACTTACTGACAGAAGATTGTGCTTGCGACACATGGTTTCCGCCGAATGGCGCTTGGAACTGCAAAAGCGGGCCAGTGTCCGGAAGAACTGCATACAGGAGCGACCAGCGAGCTTGTTTCTGGATGGCGCGGACCGGCAGCGTTTCGGTACGGTCATCGTGAGTAGTTTGAGATGTGGGATCAGGCCCCGGACCGACGAAAACTTTGGCCTGTCGGTTGTCCTCAGGATTCGAAAGCAGGGATCGGCGTGTCAAGTGCCCTAGCGGCACGCACAGGATCGAAATATTCTCGTAGGAACGCGATCTTTTCGGCTACAGCACGCAGGAATAGCACATAATCCTGGCGATACATACGTCCCGTAGACTTAATGAGCCCCTCCCCCTTGACTTCGGCGACTGCACGTTCCGGATCGGCTAACGCATACACCTTGAGTTCGAAGAATCGGAAGTTCTCCACAGCCCCGACGAACCAAATTGCGTGACGGACCGCTTCCTCCCGCCCCGACAGCTGTGCTGGATGGCCGATGGACGGTGCGTAGGCGAGTTCCCACAAAACATCATCGGCGATCAGCGTCTGCCACTGCGCGTTGTCGTCGACGAGCGTCTGGATATGTCGTTGTAAGAGGTCGGAAGCGATCGTCATCTAAAGCCTCCTCGTTGTTAGCGGTGCTCTTCATAATACGTCCTGCTAGCTACCCCTCGTGGAGCGCGCTCAATTGGTATGGCAGGAACTTGGCATCTAAAACAATTGCTTTAGAATTGAGTCCATCATGTTCAAGCGGCTCAGCCTAATCGTTCTCCTGCTCCTGCAATTCTTCTGCATTAGCGCCAAGTTACAGAATGCAGCGACAGAGCAGTCCGAACAACGTAAAACCAGTAAGCCGTACACTGGCGACCTTTCCATCTTTGATTCGCCAGGAAGGGACGAAAGGCTGCAAATCAATCGCGTCATGGACATTCTAGGGATAGCTCCCGGTAAAACTGTCGCTGATATCGGAGCAGGGTCGGGTTGGTTCACAGTCCGTGCCGCGAAACGTGTGCGGGATACTGGAACCGTGTACGCCATCGATATCAATCCGGAGGCCATGCGTTACATTGAATCTCGAATTCGCAAAGAGAACCTGCGCAACGTCAAACCGATATTGGGCAGGCTTGATAACCCGCTGCTGCCAGGGACAGTTGACGCCGTGCCCCTGTTGAAGACGTATCACGAGGTCGCTCAGCCCATCGTACTGTTGCGCAACCTTCGGGCATCGCTCTCGCCTGGGGCCAAGGTGGGAGTGATTGATCGTAATGGGAATGGCGAGACCATGGCGTTGCCCGGGACATCGTGATTCGGGAGGCGAACGCAGCTGGCTATCAGTCGCTGGAACAAGATGATTTCGTCAAGGACGGAATGGATTATTTTCTAGTTTTTGGCGCAAAATAGCGTTGAGCCAAAGATCGCTCAGGGACCAGACCGTCATGGCCGAATACGAGTACCCTAGTGCAAAGAACGCGGCGGTAGTCCATAACGCATCCAAGCAGCGTTTCGAAATCAATATAGATGGCCAGCTTTCCGTGCTCGAATATACATTCAAGAATCACCGACTATTTCTGACGCACACAGAAGTTCCGCCGGCACTCGAAAGCCAAGGCCTGGGCACGGCGTTAGCTCATGCTGCATTGGAATATGCACGCCAGAACGAGTTGACTGTGGTTGCGATTTGCCCTTTTGTGCAGGAATACGTCGGTAGCCACCCAGAATACCAGTCGTTTGTGACCACTTCAGTTGCTTGAACCGGTTCTCTTGTTGTGACTATTAGTTAGGCGCCCCCCTTCCGAATAACATCCAGACCAGAAAGCGCCTAAAGGCAAGTGAGCACCTCAGGGGAGCAGAAAACTCGCAGACCAGTACAGGTGCGCCAGGAGATAAATTCCCATAAATTGCAGATTGAGGAGTGATCTTAGTCGCGAGAAGACAAACCCCGCCAGTCAGACGCGTGTCCGAACAGGCTCAGCTTGTTCTCTTGCTTTGTTTTGCGCGATCTACAGGCCCGATGCAGCACTATGCAACTCAAAGGAGATTGGGTAATGATCAGAACCTCTGACGGACCTGTGAACCTTGCCGGCGCCCACCTGCACCGGACCACGTACGAACGCCCAGTCGATGTGACGGCCGGCTTCGAGCAGATGGCGTGCGGGCGTAGTGGCCACACGAGAGGTCGGCACGACACCCCGAAATCCGACGCGGACCAGCGCGTCTGCTACAGGAGACTTGGAAGCATCCAGGTTCAGGTCACCCGCGACGACAACCAGCTGAGTGAAATCGTAAACGCCGGCGTCCTGCAAGACCTCGTTCAACTGTGCAAGGCGTAGTCCATCATTGAAGCGGCTCTCCAAGTGAAGGTTGTAGGAGACAATCGAAACGCCCTGGGTACTGATCTCGCAAGCCAGGGCGACCCTGCCCCCAAGCCGCTCCTGAAAGATTGACAGTGTGGGCTTGAACCAGCGAGGCTTCCAAAAGTCCGACTGCCGCTGAAAATGAATGATGCGCGGTTTCGAGATTTTCCACGGCGATAGCGTGGCTTGGCCGTGGAATGCAGGGTTGCTTCTGGAACCCTGGGTCAGCTCTACAAACTCGCGACCGAAAACATAGTTCAACCGCAGCTTTCGGGCAATCTCCTGGGCAATATTCAGATGATGAGTCCGCCGCGCATTAACGTCGACTTCCTGAAGAATAAAAACATCCGCGTTTGTATCGCCCAGAAATTCTACGATCGACTTTAGCTGCAGGCCACGGTCGATGTTCCAATCCACAATTCGAATGGAACTGCGCGGCCATGAAAGCCACTGGGCAGGCGCGAAATTCTCGGCGATGATTTCACTCGTCGGCACGTTCAGCCTACCGCGGTTGCAAGTTGCGGGAACACACTCTGCTGCGCGAACATCAGATCGACTGGATCATCGATTTCGGCCCAGGGCAAACCATCAGTGCTCGTACAGCCCACACGAACTCCCTCGTTGGCGAGTTCCTGCACAACGACATTGAAGAACTCGTTCACTCGGCCGGCTGTGATCAGGGCGTTCATCTTCTGGAAAAATCTGTCTTGTGTGGACTTGGAAAAAACGGTGATACCGATATAAGTGCCGCTGAACTCTTCCCGAGAGATTTTCTTGCTCATTCTAATTACGTGATCGTCGGCGATGATGACTTTCATCGTCTCATCCCGCCACAAAGGGTCCACGACCATTGAGATCGGCGCCTGTGGCCGTACGGCGAGGTGAAGAATTTCACGATCGAAGATGACGTCGGCATTAAGAACAATGAAATTGTCGCCGCGCAGCCAATCGACGGCGAGCCAGAGCGAGTAAATATTGTTGGTGATCGCGAACGCCGGATTGTCGATGAAGCGAATCCTTTGCGTGAGAAGTTTCCTGGCATTTACATGCGCAATGATTTGTTCTTTCTCGTATCCGACAACAATCGCGACATCGTTGATTCCAACCATCGATAGAGCGTCGAGCTGATGATCCAGAATCGTAGTGTTTTCGACTTCAATCAGGCACTTGGGATGTTCTCCATGTACGGAGCGAATTCGCGAGCCCCTTCCTGCGGCCAAAATCACCGCTTTCATAACGCCTCCTTGAACGTGTTTACAGTTGGTTTCACGTCGGTTCGAGACCGCATGAAGAATCTACGGTTGAAATAGAGCGTCAAGATCCAGGTGAGATGGGCTCCGAGGGTGGCGAGGGCGAATACGAGGGGCAACAGCCCAAGAATGGTAAAGAGTACGATGTAATGGATTAAGATTCCTCTTCTTTGAAAAGCCTGAACCTCACGAACGACGCGGGAAATCCAGTTCTTGGAGTCTTGTTCGAGCAACCGGTAAAAAGTGCCAAGATACTCATTCGGCCGGTCGGGCGTGGTAGCCCGCTTGCGCTGCAACGTAGTAGTAACCAAAGCAAGAACGGCCCCTATGAGGAGTGCAATGCCCAGGAAGATCGCGATCCGGCCATAATGCCGGTACATGCCGATTGTCATACCCGCGAAGAGCAGCAAATAGCTGAGTCCGTCGGCAAAACCCTCGAGATAAGTCCCGCATGCTGACTCCGCGAACTTGAGCCGGGCCAGCATGCCGTCCATCTCATCGAAGAGTCCGGCGAGGTAAAAAAGCAGGGCGCCCGGCACCGACCACCAGTACGTTCCCTGCGCAAATGCGATGGCCGAAACGAGGGAAATAGCAATTCCACCGAACGTAACGGCGTTCGGAGTGACTGAGGTATGAGAGAGCATTCTTACGAACGGACGACAAAGCCGGCGATTGAAAGATGTATGAATGCCGTCGAGTACCTTGCCCGAGTGAGCAACCAGAAACCGCTCGGCACTCACGGCGCTCTCTGGCGAGGTGACCGCGACGCCCTCAGGATTGGGAAGGGCAGTAGAGGCATTGTCGCGGCTCACCTCATGGAACGTCGTGTAGGCAGGTTTGGACCAATCGACGAAGTGGAACTGCGCAAGGGGCAGGTGCCCGAGGAACTGCTTGGTTGTAACCCAGTTCCACGGCACCCAGAGGAATTGCTGCTGCAGATGAGGTTTTAGGGCACACCATCCTGACGAAGAGCGCGAGTCGAAATCTGCCAATTGAATGACCCTGATATGAATCCCATACTGAACAGTGCTACCCACCTGTTGCTGCACGATCCGCTCGCTCAGTGCTGCCGGACAGACCAAGAGAATGTCGTCCGCTCCCGCGCGGGCCGCGGTGAGCACGGTTCTCGTTACGAGGGGAACACCTGCAATCGGACGGAGCAACAGTTCCGATACTTTTTCTTTGCTCATGAGGGCAAAGATTTCTGGAATGGCTATTACTGTCTGCATTCGACAATCTCCTCCAGGATGGTTCCTGTCACGCCACTTGAGTCCTTTTCTCGACCGCCTGCTACACGAGAATTCCAAGCAAACCAAAAGATGCCGATGAGCGCCCAGAGCAGATCGCGCACACGGCGGGTTAGCGCGAGGGACAGGCCGAGTAGTGGTGAAAGACCGGTCAGAGCAAATGCCGAAATGGCTCCGCCTTCGTCAGAGCCGATCCGCGCGGGGATCCAGCCACTCACCAGCTTCAACGCACGCGTGACTCCGTCAATGGCAACTACCGTGAAGAAGTGAATGGGGAGGCGAAGCGACAACAAAACCACGACGACCTCGGAAGCGATCAGTACCTGGCAGGCCACGTCGATCCAGAACATGCGACTGACCAGTGCAGGATGATGACCGCGATAGTGTCGAATGGACGATTCCAATTTCTCGGCGCGTGCAAGCCAGGATGGGGCGCGATTACCAAGTGCACGAACCAAAACGGAGAGGATTGAATTGCGGCGCATGATTACGAAGACCATGCCCGCAAGCGATAGAAGGGCCGGGATTGCGTGGTAGCGTGCGCCATGCACTGCTACGAAGGGAAGGCTCACCATTCCAAGGATTGAGAGCAGTGCCGAGGTGAACCAGTACACTCCGTTGTCGAGAAAAGTGGCGGTAATGGTTGGCTCAGCTGGTGTGCCAAGGAGCTTGATTTTCATCGGCTCGGAGATAACGGGACCGAAGACGGTGAGGTACCCCATGGACTGGGAGGCAAGCCGCACTCCCATCAACTTCGTCGTGTTGACCGATACATGTTCACTCTCAAGCGACGCCGACCAAGTGGTGCTCTGGAGTAACAGTCGGAGAACGCTCAGGCCCAGGACTATCGGCAAAGCAACACGCATCGCCTTCAGTTGCGCCAGCAGGGCCGAGAATCCAACATGAGCGATTACCCAGGCGAACAGCACCAGTGCAACCACGGCCGCAACGAGGTGGCCTTTCTTCATCGGACTAACCTCACCAGGTCATTGGATTGGGCCATGCGATCGGCAGGAGGGTTCAGGGTGTAATCAGAGTTGTCGATGGTTAACTGCGATTCGCCAAAAATCCGGATTTCGCTAGTGGTGTGAGTTGAGGATGCGAACCAGAATTGGCCTACTTTCTGATACGTGTGAACAAAGTGAACGCTGCGCACCCAGAAGGAGGGATTCTTCGCCGGCTGGCCTTCGATCCGAACGATGGAATAGTCGTTCGCATCTACCCAAATTCTTCCCTCGATCAGGTACTTGTTGGCTGTTTTCGGCGTGACCGACAGCACGTACGCCGGTCCAGTCTCGAGAATCTCCTGTCCGACCATCTGAAACTGGTAGTTGTCGGGAATCAGGCGCGTGCTGGTTCGAGTTCCCCGGCGGGACGCTTTAGTTTCTTCGCTCAGGAGTTTTTGGAAAACATGTTTGCGTAACGAACCCGAACCCTCTTCAGAAACAACCGTGAACTCTTTGGCACCCGAGTTATCGCATGAGACGCGCACTAGCATTTCTGCGTGCCGTTTCTTGTTCACGGCGGCGTAATGGCGAGTAGCCGTGTAACCCGTCAGTTCAGATTGCCGCTGGGCATCGAACTGCATCATCTTCGCGACCACGTCCCCTGCCGCCGGGAGTGGGGCAGCTTTTTGAGCTGATGCAAGGGTCACCAACAAAAGAAACGTCAGGCTAGAAAAGGCATTCTTGATGGTCAGCTTCATAATCAAAACTCCAATACGAATTTGCCGTGAAAGGTCCGGCCTACGCCGTTGAAGAATTCGCCAGAGCGATAACTATCGAGATCGTTCTGGACGTCTCGATAATTCGGACGATTGAAGATGTTGAACACGCCGAATCCGACGCGCGCATGCTTTTCCTTGATAGGCAGTCGGATCTCTCGCAGGACCTGCAGATCAGTCGAGATAAACCGCGGAAACCGTGATTCGTTTCTCGGTCCAACAAACTCGCGATACTGATTAATCGTCGAGTACGGAAATCCTGTATGGACATCAACTACAGGCGCGAAGGTTAGTTTCCAGGGGGCAGCAATTTCGCCCCAGGCCAGGAACCGATTCGGCGCGTCGAAGCTCAGGCGACCGCGTTGATTCGGCTGTATCACAGCATAAGGATCATTTCCAAAAAACTGGTTGAAGTCGTTCAGGTCCCCATAGGCCCGGGAGCGAACGTAGGAAGCATTCAAGGTGCTGCGGTGAATTCGATACCGTCCCGTGACTTGGAATTCCTTGTAAAAATCACTCCCGTCGTTGGACAACGAAAGAATGCCGGCAGACGCAATCGGGTTAAGAAAGAACTCGCGCACCGTGTTTCGCTGCTGATATGCAACTCGTAAGAGGAAGTCGCTGCTTACCTGGCGATCAACTTCAACGTTCCACACTTCGCTGCGAGGAATGCGAATTCCATTGGTGATCGCATTCGCGTACTCGGTCGAGGCAAGCACTGCGCCTGCGGGATCGAGCGTTTCGACGGTACGGTTCGGCAGATGGCGGAATGCTGGGATGTTCAACGGAACGCGATCATAGAAATAACCAGCTCCGCCCTTGAGCAACGTTTTACCGTCACCAGTGACCGCTAGAACAAAACCGGCGCGGGGCGCAGTGCTGACGGAATCTGTAACGGAGTCGCGATCGAAGCGGAGGCCCAAATCAAACGTTAGACGGTTCGTAACAGTCCACTTGTCACCAACGAACCAGGCGGTCTCGTTCTGATCGACAGAAAACTTCGCGGTTGGCCCAAATTGGATTCGCTCCAGCGGATAACCTGTTACACCGACAATTTCTACCGGGAGGAATTCCTGGCGACCGTCATACGAGCTGTGCGCGAAATCCACTCCAGCATCGAGTTCATGTGATCCAAAGAAGTGGTGTGGGTGGGAACGATCGATCTCCTCCCATTCCGTGCGATTGGTATTTCGATCTTGACGATTGAAGAATCCGCCTCGGGTGCTTTCGACGAGCAGTTCGTAAGGCTCGTCATTCTTCGGAAATAGGTCAGCATCGAATTTCCTAAAACTGACCTGTGAAGTCAGCAGATCGCCGGAATCGGTGATGTATCGGTCTTGCAGATCTGCTTGATATCCGCGCTCGTGCAAATCAGGCGTGCTCAGTTGCGGCGTAAATGTATTCAGCCCGTAGTACTCGAACTTTTGTGGAAAGATTGCGAACGATGCTGTCGCGGTGTGCTTCTGGCTGATGTTGAAGTCGAGCTGTGTGTACGAGTCGTAGGTCTCAGACTTCGTATCTCTTTGCAGGGAACGAAGGCTGTACACCGGATTCCGCTCGTAGCGATACTCCAGTGACTCCGTGAAAGCGACACGATCTTTAACGATTGGCCCTGAAAACGTAAAGCGCGGCGAGACCGCGGCAATGCCCATGATCGAACCATCTTCCCTGCGCAGGCGGGGAATCAGGTTCTGAGCAGACATTCGAAACTTATCGAAGTCTCCAGGCTTTGTCTCCACATTCGAGACTGCGCCGGTGAATTTCCCGTACTCCGGGTTGTACGGCGTAGAGAGCACCTGCACGGACTGAACCACGTCAATGGGGATGTTGATCGCAGTTTCGCCCGTCGCGGGGTCAGTTACGTCTGCACTGTTGACCAGCGATCCCTTTTGTGAGGCCCGCGCTCCCTTCATGTTGATCCGGCCACTTGGACCGCGAACCACTCCCGGGACCAGAGGCAGCAAACTCTCGAAGTGCTCATTCCGATTTGGCATGTGTTCAACTGCTGATTCGCCAATCGTGTTCGTTCCCGACGACTGCTTTGTCTCCACCTGGTCTGTATTCGCGCTTACGGTGGTAGAGTCCGCGACCATCACCAGCCTCATTTCCAGCAACACTTCTGAGACATTTCCCGCAGTAACCGCGACAGTCTGAGTGGCGGCAAGACTGGGAGCTTCTGCTCTGAGTGTGTAGTCGCCGGCAGCAACAGATGTAAACGCGAACTGTCCCTCGCCATCGCTTTCCACCTCGAGATGAGCGGAGCCGTCGAGAGAAATCTGTGTGCCGGGCACGACGGAGCGGGCGCCGTCTGGATCGATCGTGAACACCACGCCTTGAATCGCACCGGAGGTCTTTTCGCTGTTCTGGGACAGACCATTCGCACTCACCAGTCCCAGCAAAACGGCAATGATTATGAGCCTGCGCGTCGTCACTGGGTTCTCCTCTGCGCAGGCGGTGCTGCGTTCGAATTCTTGTGCATGCGGACGACTGTGCCGCCCTTCTCAAACTGGACTTCGTCCATGAACGCACGCATCAGGTAAATTCCGCGGCCGTGCGTGGCCAGCAGGTTGCCGCTTCCGGTCGGGTCCGGCAGTGCATAGGTGTCGAAGCCGTATCCTTCGTCGCGGACACTGATCCACACTTCTCCGTCGGTATTGCAGAGGCAGATAACCTGAACGCGCTTGCTTGCGTCCTCATGGTTACCGTGGATGACCGCGTTAGCCAACGCCTCACCAAGCGCCGTCTCAATACCGGCTTCGGTTCCATCTTTTTTGCGGGAGCTCGCGATAAAGCGCATCAGCTGGTCCACTAGGGTCGAAATCATTGTGACCTGACTGGAGATTGACTGCCGCAACTCATCAAAATGAGCCGAATGAAAAGTTCGCGGCACGAGAGATGTGGTCTCTGTGTTTGCCATAACTTCCGACTCCATTTGTGCATTCCGTCAACTCACATGGGGAGGGCAATAGTTGTGCCAAAGAGCCAGTTCAAGTAAGCCATTGAAATTCAATGTGTGATTGCGACAACGGAGGCGAGGTGCTGCGAGAAATGTCGAAAATGTTGAAACTGTCGAAGGTGACCGCGACAGCCACAATACAAAAGGACTTGGGTACTCAGGGCTGAAATCCTGGACGGTTTGAATACAGCCGGTCGTTGCTAAGTTTGACGAGGCGGACGAAGTCGGGACGGCATTATTCATCCGAGCTTTCGAAAATGCGCAAAGGGATGATCTGCTGAGCAGGCGCCAAACAGCCCAGGCTCGCTCCATTTCATCGGATTGCCACCCACAACTGCGCACTAAGGCACAAGAATTGCGAATGGTTTCCAGATCGCCCGTGACCCACCCGGAACGACAGAATCGCGCCAATTATCGAACCTAACCTACAGCGCGACTGTGTCGCTTAGGAACAGCTCCAACCTCCCGGCGGGCTTACGCGCCCCGCTTGCTCCGGACCCCAGATCCCGGGCGCATACTCATAAACCGGCGTGTTGCTCTTCAGCACGGGTTCTACAATGCGCCACGCCTGCTCAACGTAATCCTCGCGTGCAAACAACGTGCTGTCTCCGGCCATTGCTGCTCCTAGCACACGTTCGTATGCATCCATTTCGTCCGCAACTGGAGAGTGGCTGGCCACCATTTCGCCTGTCTGAAGCGCAAATCCTTCTGAGCTTGGAAGTAGGTTCATCATCCCCATCGCGATCGTAATGTCCGGACTCAATCGCAGCCGCAGATGATTTTCGACGAGCAGACTGTCGGGAACGAGGGTTGGAGGCTTGCGGAACTTACCGACAATTTCGGTACAAGTCGTGGGCAAACACTTGCCGGCACGAATATAGAACGGCACGCCCTTCCAGCGCCACGAATTAATTTCCAGCTTTAGGGCGGCGAAGGTTTCGGTCTGCGAGTCCTTGGCTACTCCATTTTCGTCGCGGTAGCCACGGAACTGACCCCGCACCAGATCCTTTTCTTCTATTGGGGGAATGGCTTTCAGCACTTTCACTTTCTCGTCGCGAATCGACTCGCTGTCGGATTGAACGGGGGGCTCCATGGACAGATTCGACAACACCTGAAATAAGTGGTTCTGAACTACGTCGCGGATGGCCCCGGTCTGATCGTAGAAGCCTCCGCGTCCTTGTACTCCGAAGTCCTCGGCCATCGTGATCTCGACACTCTCGATGTAGTTGCGGTTCCAGAAGGCTTCCACAAAAGTATTGGCGAAACGGAATGCGAGCACGTTGTTCACTGCGCGTTTTCCGAGGTAATGATCGATGCGCAATATGTCGGCTTCCTCGAAAACACCAAGCAGAACCTTATTCAACTCCTGCGCAGAGGCAAGATCCTGCCCGAAGGGCTTCTCCACAATAACTCGGCCACCTCGGGCGCAGTTGGATTCAGCAAGATGCTCCACCACCATTTCAAACAAAACCGGCGGTATCGCCAGGTAATGCGCTGGACGTTGTGCATCCTGGAGTTCTTTGCGAAGCACGGTGAAGGTCGAGGGATCCTGATAGTCGCCGTCCACATAGCGCAATAGCCGGGTCAATTTCTCAAAAGCAGCCGGATCGAGTCCACCGTGCTTCTCGAGACTGTCCTTCGCGCGTGTGCGAAGTTGATCGAGATTCCATCCAGCCTTGGCGACACCAATGACGGGAACATTCAGATGTCCTCGCTTCACCATTGCCTGCAGCGACGGGAAAATCTTCTTGTATGCAAGATCGCCTGTGGCGCCGAAGAAGACGAGTGCATCTGAGTGGAAATTGGCCATGAATGTCACCCCCTTCAAGCAGCTTCAGATTTTGGCTTTTCCAGATGTCCGCCGAATTCAAAACGCATGGCGGACAGGAGTTTGTCGGCATAGTCGCCTTCGCCGCGTGAGCTGAAGCGTTCGTAAAGCGAGGCCGTCAAAACCGGGGTGGGCACCGCTTCGTCGATTGCGGCTTTGATTGTCCAGCGGCCTTCGCCGGAGTCAGATACTCGGCCGGCAAACTTCGAAAGCCCTGGATCCTGAACCAACGCAGTCGCAGTTAAATCGAGCAGCCACGATGAGATCACACTTCCCCGCCGCCATACTTCGGCCACGTCTCGCAGATTGAAGTCGTACTGGTAGTGTTCCGGATCGCGTAGCGGAGTGGTTTCGGCATCAACACCGTGCTGTTGTTTGCCAGCGTTTGCTGAGCGCAGCACGGACAGTCCTTCGGCGTAGGCGGCCATGACTTCGTATTCGATTCCGTTGTGCACCATCTTGACAAAGTGGCCTGCTCCATTTGGGCCGCAGTGCAGGTAGCCTTGCTCAGCAGTGCCATCGAGCTTCTCCCGTCCCCGCGTGCGTGGTATGTCGCCAATTCCGGGAGCGAGTGCAGAAAAAATAGGATCGAGGTGCTGGACGACCTCTTTCTCGCCTCCAATCATCATGCAATAACCACGTTCCAGACCCCAGACGCCGCCGCTTGTGCCAACGTCGACATAAAGAATCTCCTTGGCAGCGAGATGTTTTGCCCGCTGAATGTCATCCACGTAGTAGGAATTCCCTCCGTCGATCAGGATGTCTCCTGGTTTGAGGTGCGGAAGCAAATCAGCGATGGTCTGATCAACAACCGCGGCCGGAACCATCAACCACACTGCGCGTGGTTCTGCTAATTTTTTCACGAGATCAATCAGAGAGTCCGCTCCAATAGCGTGCTCTTGCACGAGCTCGGCAACAGTTTGCGGCGACCTATCAAACACGACACAGCTGTGCCCTTTCCTGGTCAGCCGTCGCACCATATTGGCGCCCATTCGGCCAAGTCCAATCATTCCAAGTTGCATAAATTCTCCTTTTCTGAAAATCGCGGTGTTGTTTCGAACGATCCGAGTAAACCAGCCCGACTGTGGAAGGATCTAACGCCACACTGCATTTTTGTTACGCGACAATGCTCGGTCGAGTTAAGTAGAGTTGCCGCATGGGCATGTTGGACAGCTGCGGCGGAATTGCAAAGCGTCCCCCTTCTCATCATCAAGTAGAGCAGCAAATACGGTCGACGAATCGAAATCCGGGTAGCAGAGGAAATCGATGGAGCCGTTCATGCCGCCCAGCGCAATGGACTGCATGTTACCGATGACGCCGTAATTCTCAACGGGTTCGAAGGCCATCCTGCAGTTTCCTTGGAGACGCTGCTGCACCTTTGACAGTCTAATGAAGTGCAACTGCGTAGATCAGTTCGCGTGCGAGGTGGTTGCTTGCGGCCGTTTGTCTCCTGGCTG
>Ga0137415_10004657_pt1 | contig 13572 bp, 8 predicted proteins | sample CZODoug3_1_1_16f_FD_183082 | JGI IMG/M metagenome (GOLD analysis project Ga0137415, IMG submission 183082) | Vadose zone soil fungal communities from Angelo Coast Range Reserve, California, USA - CZODoug3_1_1_16fungal (Hybrid Assembly) | ecosystem: Environmental > Terrestrial > Soil > Vadose... | reverse complement strand
TGCTCTACATGCAGTCCACCAACGCCAACGACGGGACCATGGCGTTGACGGTCACCTTCGACATCGACACAGATCCCAACATCGATCAGGTCAACGTGACAAACCGGGTGTCGCAGGCTCAGCCCAACCTGCCTCCCGACGTCAATCAGTTCGGCCTCGCTTACCGGAAATCGACCGGATTGCCGATGCTGATCATCTCGCTGTATTCGCCCCACCAGCGCTACGACTCGCTGTTCCTGGCCAACTACGCGAACATCAACATCAACGACGCGCTCTATCGCGTCCGGGGCGTGGGCGAGGTGCGCCTGTTCGGGGCCAGCGACTACGCGATGCGGGTGTGGCTCAAGCCGGACGTGCTGGCGAAGCTGGGGCTCACCGTGCCCGACCTGGTGCGGGCGATGTCGCAGCAGAGCACGGTCAATCCGGCTGGCCGGGTGGGGGCGGAACCGGCGCCGTCCGGCAAGGAGATGACCTATACCGTCCGGGCGCAGGGTCGGCTGCAGACGGCGGAGGAATTCGCGCAGATCGTCGTTCGCTCCAATCCGGACGGCTCGGTCGTGCGCCTCTCCGACGTGGCCCGCATCGAGCTGGGCGCGCTGAACTACCAGCAGGTCTCGCGCGTCAAGGGGCAGCCCGGCAGCATCGTCGCGGTGTTCCAGGCCCCCGGTTCCAACGCGCTCGACGTGGCCAAGGGCGTGAAGAGCGCAATGGAGGAGCTGAAGCAGCGGTTCCCGCCGGACCTCGACTACGTCATCACTCTCGACACCACCTTGCCGGTCACCGAGGGGATCACCGAGATCGCCAAGACCATCCTGGAGGCGATGGCGCTGGTCACGCTGGTCGTCTTCCTCTTCCTGCAGAACTGGCGCGCCACGCTCATCCCGCTCATCGCGGTGCCGGTCTCGTTGATCGGCACGTTCGCGGTGTTTCCCTTGCTGGGCTTCTCCATCAACACCCTCTCGCTGTTCGGGCTGGTGCTCGCCATCGGGCTGGTGGTGGACGACGCCATCGTGGTGGTGGAGGCGGTGGAGCACCACATCGAGGAGGGAATGTCGCCGCGCGACGCCACGCTGCAGGCGATGAAGGAGGTGTCCGGGCCGGTGGTGGCCATCGCGCTGGTGCTGTCGTCGGTGTTCGTGCCCATCGCGTTCGTCGGGGGCATCCAGGGGCGGCTCAACACGCAGTTCGCGGTGACCATCGCCATCTCGGTCCTCATCTCGGCGTTCAACGCGCTGACGCTCTCGCCCGCGCTGTCGGCGCTGCTGTTGCGCCCGCGGCAGCCCGGCCGCGGACCCCTGGCGCGCTTCTTCGGACTCTTCAACCGGGTCTTCGAGCGGGCCACGCACGGCTACGTCAGATGGAGCCATGGCCTGATCCGGAAGGCGGGCATCGGCATCGCCATCCTGCTCGGTTTCATCGCCCTCGACGCGCTGGTGGCTCGCAAGCTCCCCACCAGCTTCATCCCGGAGGAGGATCAGGGCTTCCTCTTCGTCAACGTGCAGCTGCCGGCGGCTGCCTCCCTGGAGCGCACGGAGGCGGTTGCCCAGAAAGTCGAAGGCATCCTGGCCAAGACCGACGGAGTGCAGGCTTACGCGTCGATCGTCGGCTTCAGCCTGCTGACGCGGGTGTCGTCGTCGTACACCGCCTTCATGTTCGTCCAGCTCAAGCCGTGGAGCCAGCGCGAAGGGGCGGCATTGGAGGCGCCCGGTATCCTGCGCACCTTGAACCGCGCGCTGGCCACCCAGGTGCCGGAGGCCACCGCGTTCGCGTTCAGCCCTCCGGCGATTCCCGGATTCGGCAATGCCGGCGGCTTCTCGATGTGGCTGCAGGATCGCAGCGGCGGATCGGTGGAGTTCCTCGATCAGAACGTCAAGGCCTTCGTGGACGCGGCGCGCAAGCGGCCGGAGCTGACCGGGGTCAACTCGGTCTTCACTTCCGGAATCCCGCAGGTCTACGCCGACGTCGACCGGGACAAGGTGTTGACCCAGGGGATCGCGATCGGCGACGTGTACCAGACGATGCAGACCTACCTGGGCGGTCTATTCGTCAACCAATTCAATCGATTCGGCCGCCAATGGCGCGTGTTCCTCCAGGCGGAGGGCGAGGATCGGTTGACCGAGCAGGACATCGGCCAGTACTACGTCCGCAACGCACAGGGCAACATGGTCCCCCTGTCGGCGGTGACGAGCACGCGCCGGATCGCCGGCCCCGAGTACACCAATCGATTCAACTTGTACCGCGCGGCGCAAGTCATCGGCTCGGCGGCGCCGGGATACAGCTCCGGGCAGGCGTTGGCCGCGCTCGAGCAAGTGGCGGGGCAGGTCTTGCCGCGCGAGATGGGCTATGGGTTCGCCGATCTTTCCTACCAGGAGAAGAAGGCGTCGGGCAGGGCGGGCGCGATCTTCGCCCTCTCCCTGGGCTTCGTCTTCCTGATCCTCGCCGCGTTGTACGAGAGTTGGTCGCTCCCGTTCTCGGTGCTGCTGTCGGTGCCGGTGGCGGTCCTGGGGGCATTTCTCGGTCTCTACCTGCGCAACTTCGATCTGGGGATCTTCGCGCAGATCGGGTTGGCGATGCTGATTGGCCTCGCGGCGAAGAACGCCATCCTCATCGTGGAGTTCGCGCGCGACGAGATGAGGAAGGGGCGACCGCTGGTGGAGGCGGCGCTCGAGGGAGCCCGGCTGCGTCTTCGCCCGATCCTGATGACCTCGTTCGCCTTCATCTTCGGAATGATTCCGCTGTGGGTGGCAACCGGGGCAGGCGCGATCTCGCGGCAGATCCTCGGCACGGTGGTCATCACGGGCATGCTGGCGGCGACGGCCGTCGCCATCTTCATCATTCCCGTGCTGTTCGTGCTGGTGGAGAGGCTGGCCAACCGCCGCCGGGCGCATGAACAGCCGCCGGAGCCGGTTCCCACCGAGCCGGAGGCAACGCGATGAAATGGGCGGCGCTGCTGGTCTTGCTCGAAGCCGGCTGCATGCTCGGACCGGACTACAAACGTCCCGCCCTGAAGGCTCCGCCGACCTATCGCGGCGGAGCAGAGGGGGGCGGGACGGCGTCGCTGGCCGACAAGGACTGGGGGCAGGTGTTTCCCGACCCTGCGCTCGGCGAGCTGATCCGCACCGCCCTGGCGCAGAACCAGGACGTGCTCATCGCGGCCACGCGGATCGAGCAAGCCGAGGCGCAGCTGGGGATCACGCGCGCCGATCAGCTTCCCGTGGTGAATCTGGCGCTCTCGGCCGGACGGGAGCGCGTCGCGGCGACCAGCCTGACGCGAGAGTTCACGACCAGCGTGTTCCAGGGAAACGTATCGGCGTCGTGGGAGCTCGATTTCTGGGGCAAGTTCCGCCGCGCGAGCGAGGCCGCGCGCGCCGATCTGCTCGCCGCCGAGTGGAACGGCCGGGCGGTGATCACCAGCCTCATCGCCAGCCTCGCGAGCGCGTACTATCAGCTCCTCGATCTGGATCTCCAGCTCGACATCTCCAAGCGGACGCTCGCGTCCCGCAAGGAGTCGCTGGAGATCGTCAGCCTTCAAGAAAGCCAGGGCGCGGTCTCGCTCCTGGACGTGCGTCAGGCCGAGCAGCTCGTCTACAACGCCGCCCAGACGATCATCGACATCGAGCGCCGCACCGAGCAGCAGGAGAATTTCATCAGCGTGCTCCTCGCCCGGAATCCCGGGCCGATCCCGCGCGGAAGGAAGATCACGGAGCAGCCGCACGATCCGGTGGTTCCGGCCGGGCTTCCCTCGTCGCTGCTGCAGCGGCGACCCGACATCCAGCTGCAGGAGGCGCGCCTCATCGCGGCGAACGCGCGCATCGGCGTCGCGCGGGCGGCGTTCTTTCCGTCGATCTCGTTGACCGCCGGGGCCGGAACGGAGAGCGCCGACCTCACCAACCTGTTCAAGGGCCCGTCGGCCATCTGGAATTTCATCGGGTCCCTGACGCAGCCGATCTTCGCCGGAGGCAGGCTTACCTCGAAGGTGAAGCTCGCGGAGGCACAGGAGAAGGAGGCGCTGCTCGTGTACCAGCAGACCATCCAGCAAGCGTTCCGCGAGGTCTCCGACGCATTGGTGGCCTATCGCAAGAACCGCGAATTTCGCGAGCAGCAGCAGCTCCTGGCCAACTCGACCCGCGATGCCCTGGCGCTTTCGGAGCAGCGTTACCGGGGAGGGGCGGCGAGCTATCTCGAGGTCCTGGACAGCAACACGAGGACGTTCGCGGCCGAGCTCGGGTTGGCGCAGGCGCAGCTCAACGAGCTGCTGGCGCTGGTGCAGCTGTACAACGCCCTCGGCGGTGGATGGCAGGCCGCGGACGCGAAGGCGTCGTAGCCAGGTCGTTCGTCAGGCCAGCTCGCGCAACACGCGGGTGCGCAACTGCTGCTCGCGCTTCTTGCCCCGCTCGATCGCCTTCTGCCGCTCGGCCTCTCGCGATCGGGGCGGGCCGTGGACCTCCAGCTGGCCGAACATCCGGAGGGTGATCGCGGTGATGTGTTCCACGGCATGATCGCAGGCCTGCTTGTTCGCCTTGGAGAAGGACTTGAGGCCGGTCAGCTTGCGCACGTACTGCAGCGCGGATGCACGGACTTCCTCCTCGGTCGCCGGCGGTTCGAAGTGGTGCAGCATCTTGATGTTTCGGCACATGCATCGATGATATCGCCGATCGGGCGTCCCGGCACGCGGCAGGCCGGTCCCATCTGGCGCGATCCATGCAGCTCCTCTGCTCGTGCTTCCGGGCACCCCCGCAATCGAGCGAGGCGCTGGCGGAAGATCGAGGAGACTGTCATGAAACTGAGCAGGGTCTTTGCAGTGATCGTCGCGGCAGGATCGCTGGCGGGGGCGAGCGCGCGTGCGCAGGACACCAGCGCCGCAGATGCATCGAGCGGAGCCACGTCGTCCACCCAGCCGAAGGCGCGGAAGGGAAGCGCCAAGCCGCAGCCGACGCCGTATGGCGAAGTCGTCAACGGCCCCTCGACGCCCGACGCCGATGGCATCCCGGTGGCCAACCCCAACCCGCTCTCGGTGGAGAAGGAGCGAGGGGAGCTCGGCGGCATCGAAAGAACTCCCGGCGAGCTGACGGACGAATCGAACGCCTCCGGCGATTTGAAGCCGAACACAGACGGGTATTGAGGACCGGCGATTGGCCGGCGCAGCTCGATCGCGCCGGCCATCGCTCCCCGTTACCAGCGGCCGATCGCCCAGAGCAGTTGCGCTCGCGCCGTTGCGAGTTGGAAGTCCGTCTGGACCACCGCAGCGGCCGCGTTCGCTTCTGCGATCTGCGCGTCGCCCAGCTCGATCACGCTGCCCGAGCCGTTCTGGTAACGCCCCTCGGCGAGCGACAAGCGCTGGCGCGCGGCCACCAGCGCATCCCTCGCCGACGTCAGGGCTCCCTTCGCCGCGCGGATCGCCAACACCGACTGATCGACGTCCGCGCGCACCTGCTGCCGCACCAGGTCGAGCTGAGCGGCCGCGAAGCCCAGGTTCCCTTCCGCTTCGTGCAGGACCCCTGTCGTGAACCCGCCCTGGAACAGGTTCCAGGTCAGGGTCACTCCCGCGGCCACGTTCCAACCCATGTAGTTCGAGCCCGTCTCGGTCGACTGGATGAAGCTGGCGCCGGCGGCGATCGACGGAGCGTAGGCTCCACGCGTGGATTGGATGAGGAGCTGCTGCGCCTTGACCTGCTCGGTCGCGGAGGCGATCTCCGGGCGTGCCTCGAACGCGGCTGCGAGCAGGGGCTCGAACGCGCCGTCCTCGCCGGCCTGCGGGGGCAACCCCTCGTTGGCGACGTCGTAATCGATGGGGCCTTCCACTCCCATGGTCTGGTTCAGCAGCACCTTGGATCGCTGGTACGCGGTGTCCGCGTTGATCACCTGCACCTCCGCGGTGGCGAAGTCCGCCCTGGCCTGGGACAGGTCGATCGGCGCCCGCGTGCCCGCCTCTACGAATCCCTGGATCTGGACGAGGTGATTGCGCTGGTTGGCCAGCGTCTCCCGGGCGACGGCGAGCAGCTCCTTGAAGGCGACCGAGTTGAAGAAGGCGACGCGCACCTGGAAGACCACCTGCAGCAAGGTGGAGCGCTCCTGATCGGCGAAGGCGCGCGCGCTGGCCTGCGTCGAGCGCCAGCGATTGCTGGTCTGCCCGAAGTCCCAGAGGAGCTGCGTCAAGTTCACGCTGCTGTTCCACAGATTGACGCTGCTCCAGTTGGTCGAGATGCCCTCGCGGACGATGCCACCGGGGCGGAAGAGAAAGTTGGTCGTCGACCGCTCGAAATTTCCGACCGCCGAGAGCTGCGGCAGGAGCGACGAGCGGGACTGCTCGGCGCGCCCCTGCGCGGCCTGCGTGCTCCCTCGCGCCGCGCGGAGCTGCGGCTGGCGCTCCTGGGCGACCCGTTGCGCTTCCCCGAGCGTCAGCAGTCGCACGGTCACGCCCGGCTGGTTCGAGACCCGGGGCGGCGACGCCTGGGCCAGGAGGACGGCCAGGAGCGCGATCATCCCGTGCTCACCGGCTGGACCTGCATGCCGTCGGTGACGGCGCTCGGCGGAGTCGAGATGACCTGCTCTCCGCCGGAGAGCCCGGCGACCAGCTCGATCGTGTTGCCATCGTCCGGCCCTGGCGTCACCGCGACGAGGTGCACTTTCCCGCTCTCGTCCACGACCGCGACGTGGACACCCCGGGAATCCGCGATGACGGCGCTCGACGGGACCCGTACCGCTTTGTGCGAAATGGCGACGTCGAGCGAGATGTCGACGTACATCCCGGGGAGTAACTCGCCGGTCGGGTTCGGGAGATCGATCTGTGTGCGGAGCGTACGCGAAGCAGGGTCGAGCGCCCCGGCGGTCCGGACGACGCGCCCGCTGAAGGTGCGGCCCCGGAAGTTCCTCACGGCGACCTTTCCTTCTTCGCCGACGCGGATGCTGGGCGCGAACGCCTGCGGCACGTCCAGGAACGCCCTCATGATGTCCGTCTTGGCGATCTCGAACAGCGCGGTGGCCGTCGTCCCGGCGCCCGCGTTCACCAGGGTCCCGACGTCCACCACGCGCCGGGTGATGGTTCCGTTGTACGGCGCGTACACTTTTCCGAACGCGACGAGGGCCTCGAGCTGCTGTACGTTGGCGCGCTGGGCGTTGACGGTGGCCCCCGCAGCATTCACGTTGGCATCCCACACGGCCGCTTGCGTCTGCGCCTGGTCGTTTTCCTGCGCGGAGATCAGCAACTTGGTGAAGAGCTGCTGCTCGCGCCGAGCGGTGACGTAAGCGAAATCGCGGTTCGCCTTCGCTTGCGCCAGCGCCGCAACCGTCTGCCGCAAGGTGGCCCGCGACTGCGCGAGCTGCTTGTTGAGCTCGGGGGTCTCGAGCACCAGGAGGAGCTGCCCGTCCTTGACGCGATCGCCGATGTCGACCAGCCACTGGCGGACGTACCCGCTCGCTCGCGCATTGACGAACGTCTGTTGATAGGCGACCAGGTCTGCCGGCAGCGTCAACGTACGACCCGCGTCGACCGCGACGGCCTTGATGACGGCCACACGCGGCGGCCCTTGCGCCGCGGCGGTGGACGCCGCGAGCTTCGAGCGGGCCAGACGCCTGGGCAGATATCCGCCCGCGAAGGCGGCGGCGACGAGCAATATCGCTCCGGCAATCGCGAGGTGCCGTCGGTTCCAGCTCCGCCGGGGCATCAGGCTCTCGGTCGTGGCGCTCACGCCTTCTCCTCCCTCAGTTCCGGCTCGTCCGCCTGGGCCGCCGGCTTGTAGCCGATCGCGTTGAGGACGACCGGGACGAAGAACAATGTCGAGACGGTGGCAAACAGAAGTCCCCCGATCACCGCGCGGCCGAGCGGCGCGTTCTGCTCTCCGCCGTCCCCGAGGCCGAGCGCCATCGGAAACATTCCGAGGATCATCGCGGTTGCGGTCATGATCACCGGCCTCAGCCGGGTACGTCCGGCCTCGAGCGCCGCCGTGCCCACATCGTCACCCGCGCGGAGACGCTCGATGGCGAAGGTGACCACGAGGATGCTGTTCGCGGTGGCCACGCCGATGCTCATCAGGGTTCCCATGAGCGCCGGGACGCTGAGGGTTGTGCCGGTCAAGAACAGGCCCCAGACGATTCCCGCGAGCGTACCGGGCAGGGCCATCAGGATGATCAGCGGCTCGACCCATGACTGGAAGTTCACCACCAGCAGGAGGTAGACGAGCACGATGGCGGCGACGATCCCCAGTCCGAGTCCGCTGAACGAGGCGTTCATCGCTTGCGTCTGCCCTGTCAGCTTGATCGTCGATCCGCGCGGCAAGTGCGAACGTGTCTGGTCGACGAGCTTCAGCACGGCCGACGACACCGACCCCAGGTCGGCGCCCTCGATGTTCGCTTGCACATCGACGGTCCGCGCGATGTTGTAATGCGTGATGTTCGTCGGACCGATGATGCGCGAGACGCTGGCCACGTTGGAGAGCAGCTCGGGCCGGGTGGAGCTGGCCGTGACCGGTGCCAGGAACGACCCCGAGTTGACTACACTGGCCGTGCTGCTCAGGAGAGGCGTCGACTGGAGCGCCTGGATGGAATCGATCCGGACTTGCGGCGTCTGGACCGCCACCGAGTACTGGACGGCAGTCTTGGGGTCCAGCCAGAAGTTCGGCGCGGTCTGGAAGCTGCCGGAGGTCGAGACGAGCAGGTCGCTCCCGACGTCGCGCATCGAGAGGCCCACGTCCTGCGCGGCAGTGCGGTCGACGTCCACCAGCAGCTCCGGCGTTTGGTTGACCTGCGCCAGGTGCACGTCGACGGCGCCCGGGATGGAGGTCATCTGCTGCGCCAAAGCCTGGCCGGCGGCGAAGTTGGCATCCTGATTTCCCGCCGGGCCGACGATCTGCACGTCGATCGGCGCCGAGAGTCCGAAGTTGAGGATCTGTGTCGAGCTGTCGGCGGCCAGGAAGAAGAAGGTCGCTTGTGGAAATTTGTCGCGGAGGTCGCGCCGCAATGCCTTCACGTACTCTTCGGTCGGGTGGTGTTTTGGCGTGAGCGAGACGAGCATCTCGCCGTCGGCGCTCCCGATCATCGAGGGATCGCCTAGCACGAGGTTGATGCCGCTGACCGGAGTGCCGATGTTGTCGGTGATGGTGTCGAGCTCGGCGGGCGGAACGATGTGGCGCACGCGCGCCTCCACCTCGCCGAAGAGGCGCTGCGTATCCTCGATCCGGGTGGCCGGAGGAGCACGGATGTGAAGGCGTATCGCGCCGGCATCGACGCTGGGAAAGAAGTCGCGCCCCAGGAGCGGAAGCAAGGACAGCGAGAGCACGACCACCGCCGCGAACGCGAGAACGAATACCTTCCGGTGATGCAGGGCGAGCTGCAGCCCGCGGCCGTACACCGCGCGCAGGCGCTCGAAACCGCGCTCGACCCGGCTGCTCATCCAGGCGATGGGGTTGTGGCCGCCGGCCTCTCCTCCCGGCTTTTCGTTGGCAAGGAGATAGCGGACCAGGGTGGGAACCAGCGTCCGTGAGAGGAAGTACGATGTGAGCATCGCGAAGACGACCGCCATCGCGAGCGGGATGAAGAGCGACTTCGCCACTCCCGCGATCAGCGTCACCGGGAGAAAGACGATGCAGATGCAGAGCGTCGAGACGAACGCCGGAACCGCGATCTCCGCCGCACCGTCGAGGATCGCGCGGAGCACGGGTTTGTTCATCGCGTGCTGGCGGTGGAAGTTCTCCACCTCGACGGTCGCGTCGTCGACGAGGATGCCGACCGCGAGCGCCATCCCTCCCAGGGTCATGAGATTGAGCGTCTGTCCCACCCAATTGAGAACGATGATCGAGACCAGGAGCGAGAGCGGAATGGAGGTCATCACGATGACCGTCGACCGCCAGCTCCCCAGGAAGAGCAGCATCATGATCCCGGTGAGGCCGGCGGCGATGACGGCTTCGCGCACCACCCCCACGATGGCGCCCTTGACGAAGACCGACTGGTCGTTCAGGGGCTTGATCTGCAGATCCGGTGGCAGGGTCGCCTGGATGGCCGGGAGCGCGGTCCGGGTCCGCGAGACGACGTCGAGCGTGCTCGCGCCTTGCGCCTTGAGGATCGGGAGCAGCGCCCCTTTGGTGCCGTTCGTCAGGACCATGCTCGTCTGCGGCACGTAGCCGTCGCGCACGTGGGCCACGTCGCGCACGTAGACCATCGCCCCGTTGACCTTCTTGACGGGAAGATCATTGAGGCCGGCGACCAGGTCCGGGCTGCCGTTCATGAGGAGCGGGTACTCCAGCGATCCGATCTTGGCCGTGCCGCTCGGCAGGATCACGTTCTGCTGATTCACGGCCGTCGTGATGTCCGACGGCGAGATTCCCCAGGCGAACAGCTTCTGCGGATCGATGTCGACGACGACCGTGCGAACCTTGCCGCCATACGGCAGCGGGACCTGCGCGCCCTGCACCGTCGCCAGGCCGGTGCGCAAGAAGTTGGTGGCGAGATCGTACACTTGCTGCTCCGCCAAGGTCGGGCTGGTCAATCCGAGCTGGAGGACGGGCACGTTGGTGGCGCTGTACGCCAGGACCAGCGGCGCAATCGCGCCCGGCGGCATCTGCCGTAGGATCGGCTGCGAGACGGCTGCGACCTGCGCGACCGCGCCATTGATGTCGAACCCAGGTTGCATGAAGATCTTGACGACGGACGTGCCCGCGAGCGTCAGGCTCTCCAGGTGCTCGATCCCGCTGACGGTCGTGGTAGTCGCGCGCTCGAAGATCGAACAGATCCGGCCTTCCATTTCCGTGGGCGGCAGACCGTTGTAGTTCCAGACGGCCGCGACGACCGGGATGTTGATCTCGGGATACATGTCCGTCGGCATGCGCAAGACGGTCAACACGCCCGTCAGGACGATGAGCATCGCAAGGACGACGAAGGTGTAAGGCCGGCGAAGAGCGAGTCGGACGATCCACATGGGTCAGCCCCTCGGCGCCTGGGTGGTGCGCGCGATCTCGAATTGCGTCCGCCGCTTCATGGGACCTCCCCGTCGTGGGCGGGTTCGAGTAACCCTGCTCATACACGATCCGTGCCGTTTGCAATGCAGTCGATCGAGCGCGTTCTTCGTCGAGAGTTAGCAGGGCGAGGGAATGAGCGGCCGGCGATCCGACCGGCACCAACTCTCCGGCGACGAAAGGCCTTTTCATGCGGACGGCGCGCCCGCCGCGCCTGGCCGCCCCGGGGGAGGGCGAGCGGCCAGGAGCCACTTCTTACTGGCCGGTCATGTCATCGGATCGAGCAATGTCCGGATCGGGATCAGTCGCGAGCTGCGGGCTGTTCGGCGGGCTGGGGGGCAGTTCCGCGTCCTCGCCGGCGATGGTCGGGCCTTCGTCGGGGTCGGGGTCTCCCGCGAGCTCCGGGCTGTTCGGGTTGCTGTGCGGGAGGGTGGACTCCTCCTGCTGCGCGGAAGGGGCGATGTCCGGATCCGGTGCCATTGCGTTCTGGGCGTGCGCTCCGACGGAACAAACCAGAGTGCCCGCGGCGAGGAACGATGCCAATTTGCTTTGGATGGTCATACAGTGTCTCCTTTGGGTGCAGGAGTAGGCGCGCGCCGCGGACCGCGCATCATCCCTTGGTATCGGCATACCTTCGTATAATCGTCTCAGCCGTTCGCCTCGACCCGCAGCGGCAGCGTGAATTTGGAAGCTGGAGCCGCCCGGCGATTTGCGATTCCAAACGCGCTCAGGCAGCGACAGGCGATGTCCACGGACATGCACGGCTGTACCGCTGTTCGACAGCAACGCCCGCCCGCGAAGAGGGCGCGGGCGCCGGCACGATCCGTGAAAGACACGCCCGCACCAAGGAGGCACACGATGGCATTGGCAACTCGTCCGCTCGGGAGCAGCGGACTGGAGATCACGAGGGTAGGGTTCGGCTCGTGGGCAGTAGGAGGCGGAGGCTGGTCGTTCGGATGGGGACCCCAGGACGACGCCGAGTCGCTCGCCACCATGCGGCACGCGATCGAGCTGGGAATCAACTGGATCGATACGGCCGCGGTGTACGGGCTGGGCCATTCGGAGGAACTCGTCGGACGGTTGCTGCGCGAGCTGCCGTCGAGCCGGCGGCCGTTCGTCTTCACCAAGGGCGGGATGATCTGGGATGACAGCGATCGCATGGCGCCCCTGCAGCGCGTGCTGAAGCCGGACTCGATCCGGCGCGAGTGCGAGGCATCCCTCCGCAGGCTGGGCATCGAGCGGATCGACCTCTACCAGTTCCACTGGCCCGACCAGACGGGTACTCGCGTGGAGGACTCGTGGGCCGAGATGGCCAGGCTCGTCGAGGAGGGTAAGGTCCGGGCGGCGGGCGTCTCCAACTTCGACGTGAGCCTGCTCGATCGCTGCGAAGCGGTCCGGCATGTCGATTCGCTTCAGCCGCCCTTCTCCCTGATCAACCGCGGCGCGGCGACCGCAGAAATTCCCTGGTGCGCAAACCACGGCACGGGCGTCATCTGCTACAGCCCGATGCATTCCGGCTTGTTGACCGACACCTTCACGGCGGAGCGCGTGACGGCGCTCCCCGCGGATGATTGGCGCCGCCGCGCGCCGGACTTCCAGCAGCCGAACATCCGCCGGAACCTCCGTCTGCGGGACGCCCTCCGCTCGATCGCCGCGCGGCACGCCACCTCGGTGTCCGCGATCGCCATCGCGTGGACGCTCGCATGGCCGGGCGTCACCGGAGCGATCGTCGGCGCGCGCACTCCGAGGCAGGTGGATGGCTGGATCGGGGCCGCCTCCATCGCGCTCACCGAGCAGGAGCTGGACGAAATCGCCTCCGCCATCCTGCGCACCAGGGCCGGCGCCGGGGCTGCGCGGCCGGGCCAGCCAGCGATGTCCCGGAAGAGGGCAGGGTAGGGCAGGTCTCGCATCTGGACAGCGGCCTCCTGCGGCCTCGCGACAGCGTCAACCCGGGCCGTACTTCTTCAGCCGGCCGATGAGCGATCCGCGGCTCAGGCCCAGGCGTCGCGCCGCTTCCGACTGGTTGCCGCGGACCTCCCTCATCGTCTGGCCGATCAGGTTGCGCTCCATCGCCTCGACCTGTTCGCGCAGGCTGAGGGCCTCCGAAGGCGGCGCCTGGGCATCGCCGCGGAGGGGAGCAGCGCGGGCGGCCGCGAATGCCTCGAGCCCGATCTCGCCGCCGGTGCTGAGCGCCACCATGCGCGCGACGGCATTCTCCAACTGGCGCACGTTCCCCGGCCAATCCGATCGCTCCAGCAGATCGAGGAGCTGCGGCACGAGCTGGACGTCGTGCATCCCGAATCGCTCCCCGTGGCGGCGAGCGAATTCGGCGGCAAGCGCCGGGATGTCCTCGCGGCGCTCGCGCAGCGGCGGGACGATCAGCTCGACGACGGCGAGGCGGTAGTAGAGGTCTTCGCGGAAGCGGCCGGCGCGCACCTCGCCGGCAAGATTGCGGTTGGTGCTGGCGACCACGCGCACGTCGACCCGCTCCACGCGGGGCGTGCCGACGGGTTGGATCTCGCCGTCTTGCAGGGCGCGCAAGAGCTTTGCTTGCACGAGCAACGGAAGCTCGCCGACCTCGTCGAGCACGAGCGTCCCTTTTTCCGCCTGGGCGAAGAATCCGCGG
>Ga0137415_10004654_pt1 | contig 13573 bp, 6 predicted proteins | sample CZODoug3_1_1_16f_FD_183082 | JGI IMG/M metagenome (GOLD analysis project Ga0137415, IMG submission 183082) | Vadose zone soil fungal communities from Angelo Coast Range Reserve, California, USA - CZODoug3_1_1_16fungal (Hybrid Assembly) | ecosystem: Environmental > Terrestrial > Soil > Vadose... | reverse complement strand
CGCAGCCCGGCCGGCCGGCGCCGCTCGATCAAGATGGGCGTGTACTTCCATGACCAGAAGGTCATCCGCATCCACCCTGCGCTCGATGACGGCCGGGTCCCCCGCTACTTCGTGGAGATGGTGGTGTTCCACGAGATGCTCCACCAGATCCACCCTCCCGAGGTCGACCGCGAAGGGCGGCGGATCGTGCACGGACCCCAGTTCCGCGCCGAGGAGCGCCGCTATCCCGGCTACCAGCGGGCGCGCGCCTGGGAGAAGGCGCACCTGCATCTGTTGCTGCGGCAACGCTCTTGAGACCGGCAAACCTGTGCCCGTCGTCGGGCCAAGCTACGTTCGCGGCGCCTTGTCCCGCTCGCTTCTCGCCTTGCTGCTGCTCGCCGCCTGCGCGACCCCATACCAGCCGTTCGAAGGGCGCCCGGTCCTGGCGGAGATCCGCTTCGAGGGAAACAACAGCTTCTCCGGCGGCGAGATCCTGAAGCACATCGCCACCGCCCCGACCAGCGGCTTCTTCAGCAAGACCGCGCGCTACTACGACCCGGACCTGTTCGCGATCGACATCAAGCGGATCGTGCGCTGGTACAACGAGCAGGGCTTCTACCAGGCCAAGGTGGAGGACGTGCAGGAGGAGCGCGACGACAAAGGTCGCGTCATCCTGATCGTGAAGATCAACGAAGGGTCGAGGGCGTTCATCCGCAAGATGGACTATCTCGGCCTGGACGAGCTTCCGTCCGGCGAGATGAGCGACATCAATGACGCGCTTCCCATCCACCCGGGAGACCCGTTCACCGAGGAGGGCTACGAGAAGGCCAAGGAGGTGCTGGTCGAGCAGCTGAAGGAGCACGGCTTTGCGCAGGCGCAGCTGCAGGGCCGCGTCGAGATCGCGCCGCTCGAGGGCGCCGCGCACGTGATGTTCGATTGCAAACCCGGCGCGCGCTATACGTTCGGGGGCGTCAACGTCTCCGGCAACCGGCGTGTTTCCGCCGAGGACATCGCGAACGCAACCGGTATCCATTCCGGGGATCGCTACAGCCCCCAGGCGCTCGCGCTCGCGCAGCAGCGCGTCTACAACCTCGGCACCTTCTCCGGGGTGAGGGTGGGCGTGGAGCCGCTTGGAGACAGTCCGGTGGCCGACGTGCGCGTCAACGTTCGCGAGGCGCCGTTCCACACGGTGAGGCTGGGCATCGGCGGCTCCGCTGAGCAGACGCGCTGGGAACTGCCGCGACTGCGCGCGGATTACACGAACCGTTCGCTGTTCGGCGGGCTCCGGCGTCTCGAGCTGTCGACCATCGTCGGATATGCGTTCGTGCCCAGCGCGCTCCCGACCGAATACGATCCTTCTCAGTCGGGTATTGCCACGCAGAACAGCGCGCAGGTGACGGTGCCGAACGTGTTCCGGCCGGGACTCGACTGGGTCACCCGCGCCGAGTTCGCGCGCGAGGTGCAGCAGGGGTTTTCCTACGACGACGTGGCGGGTCGTATCGGCCTGATCTACCGCCGCGGATCGCATTCGGTCGCCGGATCGCTGAACTTCATCCGGTACTTCAACGTGAAGTTGCAAGGGCTTCAAGGGCTGAAGAACCTGGTCAACGTCTCCTCCAGCGCGGGCATCGTCCAGCAGTGCACCGCGGGTTGCACGCTGACCTATCCCGAGCTCCGCTATGTCTTCGACGGCCGCGACAACGTGATCGAGCCGACCCAGGGGTTCTACGCCTCCATCGACCTCCAGCAGACCCTGAGGCCCGGCTCGTTCAGCTATTTCCGGATCAACCCGGAGGTCCGGGCCTACGCGCCGGCGACGCGCTACGCGGTGCTAGCGATGCGGGCCATCTACGGCGGTCTTTTCCCTGAGAACGGCAGTGGTCCGGAGTTCAGCCCGTTCACCCAGCGGTTCTTCTTCGGCGGACAGAACGACCAGCGCGGCTATGCTCCCCTGCGGCAGGGACCCAAGTATGGCGCCGTCCCCATATGCGACGTCACTCAACCCCCCTGGCTAGTCCCATGCACGCCGTACGCCACGGTGGCAGTCCCCCGAGGCGGCAATGCAGCGGCCCTGGTGTCCGCCGAGCTGCGCATCCACGCCGACTGGCTGCTGAACCATCTGGGCATCGTCACCTTCGTCGATGCCAGCAGCGTCGGAGACGATCCCAAGCGCCCCATCGGTGTCGGTTTCGAGATCGCCGTGGGCCTCGGGCTTCGCTACATCACGCCGTTCGGCCCCATCCGGTTCGACGTCGGGTGGCTGCTCAACCCCAGGGACGTGATGACGGATCCGGTCCAGGGGACGGTGAACCCGCCGAAGGAAAGGCCGCCACCCCCGCCGATCACCGTCGTACAGCCGACACGCGTGTCGGCGCATTGCCCCGACAACACCCCCGGGTGCATCAAGGAGACCCGTTGGGCCTTCCACATCACCCTCGGTGAGGCTTTTTAGCTACAACGTCGACTGTTCCAGAGTGCATTCCAGGTGCGGGCCGACGTCTGTATGAGAAGACTTCTCCGACAGTGACCGAACATCCGCCAGAGCCGAGCTACCAGCCGCCGTCGCCTCGATTGGAGCCGCGACGGCGAAAGCATCGCGCCGTGCGCGTTCTCTGGATCGGCATCCTCTCGCTGCTCGGCTTCCTGTTGCTGGCGATCGCGGCGGCGCTCGTCTGGCTGCACACCGGCAGGGGCGCCGAGGAGCTGGGGCGCTACGTCGCCAACGAGGCTCGCAACGCCATCGAGGGAGACCTGCGGATCGGCGCCATCCACGTCAGCGGCTTCCTCCGCATCTGCGTGGACGGCGTGGACCTGCGCGACCCGGAGGGCCACCGCGTGCTCAGCGCGGAGCGCGCGTGCGTCCGGATCCAGCCGCTGGCGCTCAAGGCGCACCGGATCGTCCTCACCGAGGCCCGGCTGGAGAAGCCCTGGATCGAGATCGCGAAGGTCCCCGGGACCGCCGAGACCACGCTCCAGCGCGCAATCAAGCCGCGCAAGCCGCCCCAGCCCGGCGGGGGACCGTTTGAGTGGAGCATCGACGTGCGCAACCTGGAGCTGCGCTCCGGCTCCGTCACCGTGCGACCCGAGCTGGGCGCCGATGCGACGTTCTCGCTGCGGGACCTGGACGTCGGACAAGCGCGTGCCTACTACGGGGCGGATTCCACCGCCGCCGCGCTGAAGCTCTCCGCCCAACTGGCCGCGCCCGGGGAGGCGCCGGTCGGGCTCGAGCTGGACGTCCGGCTCGACGGCACCGCGGCGACCGGGACCGTCGGCCTCCAGGCGCTTCGCCTGAAGCTCGGAGGGAGCGGGTTTGCCGCCAGTGGTTCCTGGCATCTCGGGCGGCGGGCCGGCGAAGTCCGGCTGCGAGATCTGGTGGTGTTGCCGCAGGATCTGGAGTTGGTCCTGGCCGGAGCGGAGCTGGAAGGCCCGGTCCGCGGCGAGGCCGATCTGAAGAGCGACGGGAAGACCGCGGGCCTCGACCTGAGGCTCGACGCGGGCGGTGGCCGGATCGCGGCGAAGGTCACCGCGACCTTGGAGAAGAGCCCGGTCTGGGACCTTCAGTTCTCCGCCGACAAGGTCGATCCCGGAGCGCTGTCGGCCCGCGCTCCCAAAGGCGAAGTCACGGGGCGCCTCTCGCTGCACGGAAAGGGCACGCCGCGCTTCGACGCGCATGGGGTAGAGGGCGAGCTCCGCGGTGCCGTCCATGTCGGACCCGCGCAACTGGACCGCGTGGGCCCGGTCGTCGCCGACCTGGAAGCGAGCCTGCTCGGACGATACGCCATCATCCGCGCCTTCACTGCCACTGCGCTCGGGCTGAAGATCGAGGCGCACGGCGCAGCCGCATACGACGAGCTCTCTCTCGATGTCGACCTGCGCGCCGAAGACCTGGCCCACGTGGGCCGCGCCATCGGCGCCACCACGCGCCAGCCCTCCTTGCCCATGGCCGGCTCCGCGCACCTGGTCGCGCGCGTGACCGGCGCGCCGCGCGCGCCGAATGCCTCGCTGCGGCTCCGCGCGCCCAGGTTCCGCTGGGGCGGCACGCTGGATGCCGACGGGCTCGCGGTGGACGGCATGCTGAGCGGGCCGCTGGAGAGACCCGACGGCTCGCTCCACGTCACCGCGCGGCAGCTCTCCGCGAGCGCCATCGACCTGGGCGCGCCTCGCGCCGATGTCAAGCTGGAATGGCCACTCGCGCACCTGCGCATCGACGCCGCCGTCGCCGGCGGAAACGTCCAGCTCGCCGGCGACGCGAAGATCGACGACGACAAGGACGGCCTTTTGCTCTCGAACTTCGTGGTGGCCTGGCCGGGAAACACGCTACACCTCGCGCGCGACGGAATCGTGCGCTTTCGCAACGAGCTGGTGCTCGAACCGGTCGACCTGGTGGGCGAGCATGGCAGCGTGCGTCTCCAGGCGCAGGTGCAGCCCCCGCCCGGGCGGATCGACGCGGCCGTCGTGGTCACGAAGTTCGAGCTCGACCGGCTGCCCCAGTTCGCGATGCCCAAGGACCTCGAGCTGCGCGGCGTGCTCGACGCCAACGCAGTGGTGCAGGGTCCGCGCTCCAGGCCGGACATCGACGTCCGCGCCGATGTCCGCGGAGCCGGCGCCCGACCCGCCGGTGACCTGGCGGTCGACGCGCACGCGCATGCGCACGTGCACCAGGGCATGCTGGAGACCGATGGATGGCTGGCCGGGGGCGGCGTTCTTCGCCTCGAGTTCGAGGGCAAGCTCCCCGTGCAGGCGATCGCGACCCAGCCGGCCAACACGCCGGTGCAGTTCGAGGCGCGCCTGGCGCAGCTCGATCTCGTCCGGTTGGCCCAGACGGCGAAGGTCCCTGCGCTCCAGCAGCACAAGGTCCACGGCGTGATCGATGCGCGAATCGTGGCCACGGGAACGCTTGCTGCGCCGCGGGCGACCATCTCGGTCGACGCGCACGACGTCGGGGCCGACAAGGTACAGCAAATGGATGCGCGCGCGGGCTTGCTGGTAGAGAAGGGCGTGGCGGCGCTGGACGCATCCCTGTTGCTGGGCGGCGATCCGGCTCTGGGGCTCACGGCCCAGGCGCCGTTCGATCTCACCCGCGCGCTGCGCGATCCGACGTACTTGCGGGGCGCGCTGGACCGCCCGCTCAAGGCGGAGCTTGCGGTCACGCAGTTGCCGCTGGACAGGCTCTCGAAGTCCGGGCTGCTCCCGCCGGGCAGCGGAGGAAACGTCAGTGTCTCGGCGCGCCTGAGTGGGACCCCGACGCGACCCGAGCTGCAGCTCAGCACGGCGGGCGAGAACGTGACGGTGCGTCGCTTGCACAATCTCGCATTCCAAGGCGAGCTGACCATCGCCGACAAGGTGCGCGCGACCCTGGGCGCGCAGTCGCAGGGCGACGTGGTCGCGAGCTTCCAGGCCGGGGCATCGCTCTCCGGAGCGGAGCTGGTGGACCTGGCGCTGCGCCGGAACGAGCGCGACGCGATCGCGCCCCTGCTCGACCGTTCGGTCACTTTGAACCTGGAAGTGCCTGGGCTGCCGATTGCCCGCGCTTCGCAGCTCACTGGTCAAGCGGGTCTCGCGGAGGGCCGGCTGACGGGCCGCGTCGCCCTCTCCGGTACGCCGGCGCGCCCGCAGCTGACGGGCCAGGTCTCGATCCGCGACGTCACCTCGGAGCAGAAGAGGTTGGGCGCTGCGGACGTCTCCGTGGAGGCGAGCTCGAGCGGCGCGCTGGTGCACCTCAGCCTCGACCCTCCGGGCGGCGGCAACTTCCTCGCCCAGGTGAAGGTGGATGCGGATCTTGGCGCGCGCTCGTTCCTGTCTCGCGGCGCGGCGTCCGTCCTGGACGGACGCCTCTCGGGCGACCTGCGGGCGCGCCAGCTCGATCTCGCCTTCCTCTCCGGCCTCTTTCCGAACCTGAGGCGCACCGGGGGCACGCTGGAGGGTGAAGTGAGCGTCGCCGGGACCGTCGCCAAGCCGGTGGGCCAGGGAGAGGCCCATCTCCGCCACGGCTTGTTCGACGTGGTCGGGCAGGGCGTCGCCGAGGACGTCGGGATGGACGCGACCTTCTCGCCCAAGGAAGTGGTCGTCGATCGCATCACCGGAACGATTGGAACCGGGACCTTCAGCGCCATCCTCGCCGCTTCGCGGCGGCCGCCGCCGGACGACCCGCACTCCGACCGCATCGAGTTCACCGGCGAGGTGCACCTGGGCGACGGCGAGTCCGTGCGCGGTCGCAAGGTTCCGGGGACAGACCAGCCGCTCCACGCCGGCCCGGTGCCGCTGCGCCAGGCCGGCCAGGAGCGCGCGGACGTCTCCGGGGAGCTGGACATCTTCGGCGATTACGTGGACTCGCTGCTGACGGTGAACTCCAAGATTCCCAACGCTCAAGTGGTGATTCGGCAGCTCCCGGACAAGAAGCTACCCGGGTTGAAGGAGAACCCGGACATCATCCTCGTTCACCCCGGGGAGCGCCCGCATCCGCCGGGTCGAGAGCCGGAGGAAGTCGAGGCAGAGCAGCAGGCGCGCAAGACGGCGACGTTCCGCATGCACGCCCACCTCGATCTCATCCACCTCTACGTCAAGGCTCCGGACTTCGAGTTCCCGGTCGATAGCCAGATGAATTTCGACTACGACGCGCGCCAGCCGGACAAGCCGACCGCGGACGGGACGGTGCACGTCCCGCGAGGATCCTTCACCGCGCTCGGGCGCCGGTTCCTCATCGAAGACGCGCGGATCGTCGAGACCGGAGGCGACATCACCGATCCGGAGCTGGACGTGAAGGCGGTCTACGACAACCCGCAGGCGAAGGTGTCCATCGTCGTCACGGGTACGGCCAAGAGACCGCAGATCGACATGTCCTCGAATCCCCCGATGGATCAGGACCAGATCGCGTTCTTCCTTGCCACCGGTCGCATCCAGGGGCGCGCGACCCAGCAGGGGGGCGGCGTCGATCTCTCCGGGGCGGCCACCAGCGTGGTGGGAAGCATCCTCTTCGGCCAGGTCCGCAAGGAGCTCGCCGACATCCTTCCGGTCGACGTGATCACGATCGATGCCGGACCCAAGGGCGTCTCGGCGGCCAGCATCGGAAAGTACCTCGGAGATCGGATCTTCATCGGCTACCGGCAGCGGTTCACCGAGACGCTCTACGAGAACACGGTCGAGGGCCACCTCGAATACGAGATCAGCCGCTCGCTGGCGGCGGAAATCACCATCGGCGACCGCACCAAGGACTTCTCCTTCCTCTGGTTCAAGGACTTCTGAAGCTCATCGGCGGCGGACGCGGACCGCCCAGGCCAGCCTCGCCAGTCCTTTGATCACCCGCGGGACGCGCCGGAGGAGCGCCGTGGAGGGCGCCCGCTTCTCCGCCAGCGCGATGGGGATCTCGCGCACGTCCCGGCCCATGCGCTGGGCGCGGATCACGAACTCGCTGGCGAAGAGGTCCCGGTCGACGACGCAGGCCCGGGCGACGTCGACCAACCGCTGGCGGAGGAATGCTTTGAGGCCGTGCGTATCGGTCCCCCGGAACCCGGTCGCCAGCCGGAGCAGCAGCGTGATCGTCCGCGTGGCCAGACGCCGCACGAAGGGCCGCGCATCGTTCGCGCCCTTCATCGCCTTCGAGCCCACCACCAGGTCGGCGCCCTGCTCGAGCAGGGGAAGGGCACGCTGGTAGAACTCCGTGTCGCAGAGATCGATCTCGTCGCAGATCACGATCTTGCCGCGCGCTTCCAGGATCCCCCGCTTGAGCGCGCGGCCGTAGTTCGGCTCCTCCTCGTGTAGCCAGCGCACGCCGGGGACTTGCGCCGCAAGCTCCTCCAGGATCCGCAGCGTCCCGTCCCGCGACCCGTTCTCGGCCAGGATCAGCTCGTATTGCCAGCCCAGCTCGTCGAGCTTCCGGCACAGGTCCGCCACCGCTTCACGGACGATGCGCGCCTCGTTGTAGACGGGGATGACGATCGAGATCATGCGAGGGTGCGGGCGGCTTCGCGTCCGGAGAGGAGCGCGTCCTCCATCGAGCTGTACTCCCACTTGCCGTACCGTCCGGCGAGTTGCACGCCATGCCGTTCGAAGTGGCGTTGCACGGTGGCGCGGGCCTCGGCATGCTCGTGATCGAAGAGGACGTACGCCACCGGGATGGTGCGCGCCCGCGAGAAGACCACTTGACGGCGGTCGATCAACCCGCACCGCTCCAACGCCAGCAGCGCCTGCTCGATGAACCGCGCGGAATCCGCAGGCCCACGATGGGCGAACTCGACGGCGAAGCTGCGGAAGCCCTTCGGCGCCAGCGCCGGGTTCACCTCCGAAGGCGAGCCGATGCGGTAGAAGGCGAACTGCTTCTCGGGAAAGTAGGCCCAGTGGAACCGCTCGCCGCCCAGGTCCCGTGCTCCCACCTCCACCACCGTCACCGAGACGGCGCGGAGCCGAGACGCCGCGTCGCGCACCTCGGCCGGGACGTCCGTGAGCAGCCGCGCGCAGGCAGGGAGCGGCGCGGTCAGGACCAGCCCGTCATAGGCCAGCTCTTCTCCCGAGGCGAGCCGCACGCGCCGCGCGCGCAGATCCACGCCCTGCACGCGTGTGGAGAGCCGCACTTCGGCCCTCAGCTCCGACGCGATCCCGCGCGGCAAGGCTTCGATTCCGCCCTGCCGCGGGTACCAGAAAGCAGCGTTGTAGCCCACGTCCTCGCGGGCCGGGCCCACCGCGCCGTTCACCACGTCCGACAGGGACGGCCGCGGGATGAAGCGGCCGCCCCATTCGGGCGAGAGCTGCTCGCAGGGAACCGTGTAGAGCTTCTCGTTGTACGGAAACATGAAGTGGCGGGCGAACCCCTCGCCCAGGTCGCGGAGGATGAACTCGGCCGCATTCCGCAGCGGCCGGGCCCGCAGCTCCGCGCCGCCGGGACCCAGCGTCGCGTCGATGAAACCCAGCACGCAGTCGGCGATGATCCGCGGCGGCAGCCCATGAAGGTGGAACTGGTAGGGAAAGGTCGTCCAGACGCCTTCACTGTGGATCCGGGCACGCCGCTGCACGTGGAGCAGATTGCCGGCGAGCCACCGCTCTTCGATCGCCTTGCGCATCTCCGGATCGCGCGCGTGCAGCCAATGACCGGTCCAGTCGAACGAAAAGCCGTCGATCACGTCCGTGCGGCAGAGCCCGCCCAGCCGATCCTCGGCTTCGAGCAGCGTGCAACTCTCGCCCAGCTCGCGCGCGCAGGCCAGTCCGGCGAGGCCGCCGCCGATCACGATGGCTCTCCCACCCCGGCGCATATCCGCATCCCGCCTCTACCACGAAAACCGCTGGCGTTTCGTTGGCTGGCGCTGATCCCGATGCTAGCGTGAACGAAGTGTCATGAGCGAGATGCTGTCCAGCCTGGAGCACCTCGTCCGCAAACAGCCCTCGGGGACGGTGCTGTTCCGCGAAGGTGATCGCGGCCAGACCATGTACGTGATCCGCTCCGGCAAAGTGAACATTTCCAAGCGGATCGGCGACAGCGAGATCACCCTGGCCGTTCTCGGGCCGGGCGAATTCTTCGGCGAGATGGCGCTGCTGGAGGGACTGCCGCGGTCCGCCGGAGCCACGGTGGTGGAGGAAGCGCTCTTGATCGAGCTGGGGCATGGTGCGTTCGCCACGCTGGTGCGCAAGAACAGCGAGATCGCGCTGCGGCTGATGCGCAGGCTCAGCTCGCGGCTGCGCGAGGCGGACCGCCAGATCCACGCCCTCATGAGCCGCTCGGGGGCCGCGCGCGCACTCTCGATGGTGCGCAACCTCGGAGCGCCGCCCGACGCGAAGGGGCGCAGGATGCTTCCCGACGACCTCACGCCCCAGGCGCTGACCCGGCGGGTCGGGCTGGGTGGCGACGAGGCCCGGCGGGTCGAGCGCGTGCTCGAGCGCTCCGGTCTGCTGGTCCGGATCGAGAGCGGGCGCTGGGCGCTGGGGCCCGAACAGCTGGTCCAGGACTTCCTGCTCTACATCGAGATGCAGGAGCAGTACGACCCGCTCGACCTGCACCAGCTCGCCGAGCTGGCCGGGCTGAACGAGCGCGATGCGGCGCAGATCGCCCGGCGCGTCCTGCAGGCCCGCCTCGCCGAGCGCCGCGGCTCGCAAGAGACCGGAGACGCGTACGGCACCTACCTCGCGCTCAAGCAGCGCTTCGAGTACGCGGAGGTCGACGCCTCGTGAAGATCTCCTGCCCGAACTGCTCCGCGGCGTACGAGCTGGACGACTCGCGCGTCCCGCCCTCTGGCCTCAACATCAAGTGCCCCAAGTGCAAGAATCCCTTCACCGTCCATCGGCCGAAGGCGGAAGCGGCCAAGCCGGGCGGCAAGCCCGTCGTGCCCTTGCCCGGTCAGGCCGGAGCGAAGCCGGCAGCCCAGAAGCCGGGGGTACCGAAACCCGCCTTGAAGCCCAAGACCGCCGGCGCGGTGCCGCTTCCCGGTCTCGCGGAGGGACAGGCCGCCGCGGAAGAACCGCCATCGTTCCCCGATCTCGACTTGCCCGCGTCGCTGGACGCGGTGGCGCTTCCCGGTCTCGACGGCGGCAGCAGCCCGCAGAAGACGGTGATGGACTTCCGCCCTCCGCCGGCGCGCGGCGGCTCACCCGCGGACTCCGATGACGTCGTTCCGCTGCCGGGCTTCGAGGAGGCATCGGCGCCGCGATCATCGGCGCCGCGATCGCCCCCGCCTTCGGACGATCCATTCGCAGCCGTCGACCTCGACGCCAGCGCCGGCAAAGCGCCTGCGGCCGCGGCGCCGCCCGCGGCGGAGGACGCGTTCCCGCCGCCCGAGCCACCGCCGCTCCCCACGGGCGATGAGCCGATGAACTTCGATTTCGTCGAATCCAAGGCGCCCAAGGCTGCAGGCGCGGCGGACATGCTCGACTTCGTCGAAGACGCGCCGAAGGAAGCCGACAAGAAGATGCGGCCGGCGCCGCCGGTGGTGGCAAAGGGGTCCAAATCGAAGGAAGAGCCGTTCTCGTTTGGCGACGAGGTTCCCGGGGAGCCCGGCGGCGACGCGGCGAGAGCGAAGCAGGCGGAGAAGGACCGCAAGAAGAAAGAGCTTGCGCGCGAACGCGAGGAGAAGGCTCGCCGCAAGGCGCTGCGCGGGCCGGGGCTGGTCGTGAGGACGTTCCAGGCCGTTGCGCAGCCTCGCCGGGCCATCGCACTGGTCGTGCTCCTGGCGCTGGGAGCCGTAGGCGTGCTCGGTTTCCGCGCCCGCCGCACGCCGGACGGCCTCTTCTGGACGAACAAGTACCTTCCCTCCAAAAAGGCCGCCAGCGCGGCCGAGGCGAAGGTGATCGAGCAGGGGCTCGCGAAGCTGAACCAGGGCGACTTCACGGCCGCGCGCGAGGCGATGGCCGCGGCGGCACAGCTGATCGTCGTGCTGCCGGACGACGAAGAGGTGAAGGCGTTCTTCGTGCTCGCCGCGTCCGAGCTGAAGATCGAATATGGCCAGGTCGGCGGCGACTGGGACCAGGCCAGGCGCGTGCTGGAGAAGATGAAGGCCACTCGTCCCACCCAGAACCGGGCCCGCGGCGCGTTTTCCCTGGCCAGCGGAGACGTCATCAAGGCGAAGCAGTACCTCGCAGCCTTGGGCGATACGCCCAACGCGGACCTCGACTCCACCTGGCTGTACGCCGTTGCGCTCGTCTCGGCGAGCGAGTCGGCGCGGGCGGCACAGATGCTGGACAACGCTCTGAGATCGCGCGGGTCGTCCACGCGCCTGCTGCTTCTCCGGGGCGCGGTCGCCCGCGATCGGGGCGAGATCGCCGCGGCTGCCGATTTCTTCGACCGCGCGCTCAAGAGCTCACCGGAGAACTCGCGGGCCATGGTGGAGCTCGCCTCGGTCCGCCTGCGGCAAGGCGATTCCAAGGTCGCTACCGAGCTGCTCGCCCGGGCCCTCGACACGGACGTCCGCAAGACGCTGGACGCCGGCGAGGAGGCGCGCGCGAACATGCTCCGGGGCAGGCTGGCCACCGCCGCGCGCGATCTGAAGGGCGCGGAGGCGGCTTATGAGCAGGCCGTCGCCCTGGACCCGAACTCCGCCCTCGTGCACGAGGCGTACGGCGACTTCCGCCTGCAGCGGCTCGAGTGGGACAAGGCCGCCCGGCAGTTCGAGGCGGCCATCAAGTACAGCGCCTCGGCGGCCGCATATGCGGGCGCGGCGCGCGCGTACCTGGGACAGAACCGGCTGCTGGAGGCGGACAAGGCGATCAACGAGGCGGTCGCCAAGGACGCGAACAATGCGCGGTACCTGTATCTGCAGGGCCGCGTCGCCGACGCCATCGGCAAGGCAGAAGAGGCAAACCGCAAGTACGAAGCGGCGCTGAAGCTGAAGCCGGACCTGGTGGAGGCGCTCTGCGCCGAGGGCCTGGTCTGGGTATCGCGCGGCGATGCGGCAAAGGCGCAGGAGCGCCTCGAAGCCGCCCGGAAGGTGCCTGCGGAAGGGCTCAGCGCCGTCGAGGACGAGGCCATCGGGGAGCTGGCGCTCACGCTCGCCCACCGCGACCAGGCACGCGAGGCGTACGCGCGCGCGCTGCGGAAGGATCCGGACGACCCCAACGCCCATTCAGGCATGGGCAAGGCGCTGGCGGCGCACGGCGAGCTTCCGGCTGCGCGCAGGGAGATGGAGATCGCGCTGGCGCAGCTCGACTCGGACGCTTCCTTGGCGTTCGAATACGGATCGCTGCTGCGGCGCATGGGCGAGTCCCAGAGGGCGATGGAATCGTTCCGCAAGGCGGTCAAGCTCGATTCCAAGGAGCCCCGCTACCGGGCCCGGCTCGGCGGGTTGCTGGTCGAGCGCGGCGAGTTCGAGGAAGCGGAGCAGCAGCTCCGGCAGGCGGTGGCGCTGAACGACCGGCAGGCCGAAGCGCTCTACTACCTCGCTCGCGCCCTGGCCGGACGCAAGAACCTGGGCGAGGCCGCCGATCTGATGAAGAAGGCCGTCGAGATCGAGCCCGACAATCCCGACGCGCTCTACCACCTGGGCCTGATCTACGAGCGCGGGCAACAGGTGAGGGACGCCATCGAGTCGTTCTCCCGATCGATCGAGAAGGGCAACCGGAGCGCCGACGCGCAGGAGCACCTCGGCCTGAACTTGATGATCGAGAACCGCTTCCAGGAAGCGGTGAGGGCGTTCCGCAAGGCCTCCGAGATCGAGCCGAAGCGCGCGCGCATCTGGGCCGAAGTGGGCGACGCCGAGCAGCAGGCCGGCGATCTGGACGGCGCCATCCGCGACTTCCAGAGAGCGCTGTCGCAGGATCCGAACCTTCCCTCGGTGTGGACGAAGCTGGGGATCGCCTACAAGGACAAGGACTGCCGGGGCTGCAGGACCAAAGCCATCGATGCGCTGCAGCGGGCGACCCGGGTGGATCCCGGAGACGCGCTTGCGCACCACGAGCTCGGGTACATGTTCAAGGACGACGGCCGCCGCCGCGACGCGATCGCCGAGTTCCGGCGGTACCTGGATCTGCGTCCGGACGCCGGCGATTCCTCCAGCGTCCGGGACGACATCTACTACCTGCAGGAGGAGTCGCGGCGCATCCCGTGATCTGGTCCGTCTCGGTCGACCTGGACGGGCTTGGCTGCTACGCAGCCATTCACGGGCTTTCCCTGCGCCTCGAC
>Ga0137415_10004653_pt1 | contig 13578 bp, 10 predicted proteins | sample CZODoug3_1_1_16f_FD_183082 | JGI IMG/M metagenome (GOLD analysis project Ga0137415, IMG submission 183082) | Vadose zone soil fungal communities from Angelo Coast Range Reserve, California, USA - CZODoug3_1_1_16fungal (Hybrid Assembly) | ecosystem: Environmental > Terrestrial > Soil > Vadose... | reverse complement strand
TCGGCGCTGTCCTCGCGCGTTTTCCAGTCGCGGACGCGGATCGTGAAATATTCCGAGCCCTTGATATCCGCGCTCCAGGCTTCAAGCCTGTGATCCGGCGAATGCCGGCTGCCACCGAACTTGAAATATTTGTGGTCAGCCGCAAGCTTGTCGCCATCGAGCACGATCTCGATCTCGCCACCGTCGCGCAGCGTGCGACCGAACATCTCATGCTGACCGCCGTCGCGGAATTTGCGCAAGTAGGCGAATGGGCCATCGGGCGCGGGCACGCTGGAATCGTCTTCCTTGATCCTCCCGCGCATTTCTGCGACCAGCGTCTTTTGCAAGTCAGCGGTGTGGCCGAGCAGGCTTTCGATATAGTCGTTTTCCGCTTCCAGATATTGGCGAATATCGGCGCTGAGGACGGCGGGATCGCGCAGCACCTCCTGCCAATTCGCATCCTTCAACCACGCATAGTCGTCGGTGATCGCGATGCCATGGGTGGTGAAGGAATGCGGCCGGCGCGGCGCGATCGGTGCTGCTTGCGAGCCTGTCTTGCGTACTGCTTGTGTCACTCAAACCTCGTTCAGTCCCAGGGACCTGTTTGCCCAGCGCTGTATATCGGTGCGAATAGCCGGATTGCCAGATATGCCGTCGCATCCCATGCTAGCTGTTACGCCTGCTAACTATTGCGCAGCCGCGCGCCGGCATTACCGCCGAACACCGGGATCTGGTTGACGGCGAGCACCACCGCGAAGGTGATCACGAGCATCGCGATACCCAGCACGGAAATCGCGGCGAGGTCGCCGCTCTCGTTGAGATCGTAGATCAGCACACTGAGCACCTTGGTCTGCGAGGTGAACAGCACGATCGCGGCAGACAGTTCTCGCATCACGCCGATGAAAATAAAACACCAGGTTGCGATCACACCGGTGCGCAGCAGTGGCGCGGTGATCTGGCGCAGCGACTGCAGTCGCGTCGCGCCGAGAATGCGGCTGGCGTCCTCGAGTTCGGGATGGATGGTGGCGAACGCCGCCTGCAATTGCTGATAGGCCGACGGCAGGTTGATGGTGAGAAACGCGATCAGCAGGATCCACAGCGTGCCATACAGCACGAATGGCGGCCTGGTGTAGCTGAGGAACAAGCCGACACCGAGCACGATGCCGGGAACGGCGACCGGCGCGGTGGCGAGAAAGCCGAGCACCCGATGCCCTGCGATCGCCCGGCGTGTCGCGACATAGGCGATGACGAGCGCGATAATTGTGCCGATGGTGGCGGTCGCGGTGCCGAGAATCACCGTGTTCTTGAGCGCAAGCTGGGTCGACGACAATTCGGTAAACACGAAGACGATGTTATGCAGCGTGAAGGTCGACGGCGTCGCCAGCGTTGTCGCGTTCGGCGAGAACGCCGCGTTCAGCAGCGCGAAATACGGCAGGAACACTGGATTGAGCAGCACCACAAGACAGAACGCCAGCGCCGCCCAGCGCCACTTCTTCATTTCAACGCGGCGCGGCGCGCCATATTTGCCGCCGACAACCGAATAGCCGCGGCGGCCCAGGATGAATTTCTGCGCCTGCAGCAACAGGATGGTCAGCAGCAGCAGCGGAATCGCGGCGGCAGCCGCGAGTTCGAGCTTGGGCGGATACTGGAACAGGCTCCAGATTTTCGTGGTCATGGTGTGAAAGCCGGCGGGCAGCGCCAGGATCGCCGGCGAGCCGAACAGCGTCATGGCCTGCAGAAACGCGATCAAGGCGCCGGCGACGAGGGCAGGGAGCGCCAGCGGGATGGTCACGCGCCGCGCCGTGGTCCACGCTTTGCCGCCAAGAATGGCAGAAGCATCTTCCAGTTCACCAGGCATGTTATCCAGCGCATTGGCGACGAGAACGAACACGAACGGAAACGTGTAGCAGGAAATGACGAAAATGATTCCGGTCATTGAATAGATGTTGAACAGATGCGCGTCGGCCTCAGCGCCGGTGACGAAGCGATACAGCTGGTTGAGCAATCCGCTGTTGGGTGCGGCCAGCAATTCCCAGGCGACGGCGCCGAGAAATGGCGGCGTCACGAACGAGGCTGTGACCAGCGCGCGGATGAACTGCCGCCCGGGCATATCGGTGCGCGATACCAGCCATCCCATCGGAGCGGCGACGACGGAGCAGATCGCGGCGGAAGTCGTTGCGATAATGGCGGTCGTCAGCAACGGGTCGAGGAAATCGGGATCGGTGAACAGCGTGACGAAATTCCGCAGCGTCAGGTAATGGTTCTTGTCGGTGACGCTGTAGACCAAGAGCCAGGATAGTGGCAGCACGATCAGCAGGACCAGACACGCCGCAAACAGCGCCAGCACCGGTTTGGTCCAGTCGATTTTGGCTTTGGTGGAGATGGTGCTGCCGGTGATGGTCATATGGCCTTCAAACTCAGAAGTTTCCGTCATCCTGAGGAGCGGCGTCTTCGCCGCGTCTCGAAGGATGAGAGCGCATGGTGGCCTCATGGTTCGAGACGGCGCTGACGCGCCTCCTCACCATGAGGGTAGTCAAACCCGAAACAGCCGCGCGTAGCGCGTCTTGATCTCTTCGGTCATGTTCTCGACCCCGGCGGCATCTTCCTTCATCAGCTTGATGTCGGAAATCTTGCGGCGTCCCGCCTTGGATTGCACCTGCGCGTGAACCGAATACTGCGCCGTGAAGTCGATAAAGAATTGCTGGGTTTCGCGCGTGTGCAGCCACGCCTGAAACAGCCGCGCGGCATTGGGATGCGGCGCGGTCACGAATATTCCGGTTGGCCCCGAAATCGTCGGCGTGCCCTCGGTCGGATACACCGGCTCGACCGGCTGGCCGGCTTCCTTCAGCAACACGATGCCATACTCGTTGCCGTCGGCCATCACAGCGCGCTCGCCGAGCGAAAGCTTCTTCGGCGGGTCGGTCGACGACTGCACCTGCATGACCCGCTGCTTCGACAGCTTCTCCATGTAGTCCCAGCCCAATTCGCGGACCAGCTGGAAGGTCGCGGTCATGATGGTGCCGCTATAGGCCGGATGGCCCTTGACCATCTTGCCGGCCCATTTCGGGTCGAGCAGATCCGCGAAGCTGGTCGGGGCGTCTGCGGGCTTCACCAGGTTGGTGTTGTAGGCGATCGACGACAGCCAGATCCGCGTGGTGGCGAACATGCCGTCGGGATCGCGATATTCGGGCTGAAAATGCCGCGCGATGTCTTCGGTCACGAATGGCGCCAGCCAGCCATTCTTCTTCCAGGTAATAAAGTGCGAGGCATCGGAGCTGTTGATTACATCCACCGCGCGGATGCCCGAGCCAAATTCCTGATCGACTCGCTGAAACAGCCGCTCCGATCCGGAGCGCTCGATTTGCACGGCGATGCCAGGGTATTGCGCCTCGAACGCCTTGCCCAGTTTCTCGCCTACCGGAAGATCCATCGAAGAGTACAGGATCACTTTTGTCTCTTTGCGCGCAGCTTCAATCAGCGCCGGGTTGATCGCCACCGGCTCCGGCGCTGCCGCCTTCACGGGGGCGGCGAATGTGGTTAGCCCGAGCGCTGCCGAACCCTTGACGAGGTCACGCCGGGAAAGTCCCTTTCGCATTGCTTCGACCTTCCTGCGTCAGACGCGAAAAATCTTCTGATAACGGGCCTTGATGGCTTCGCTCTGCTGCTCGGCGCCTTCGGCGTCTTCCTTCATCAGCTTGATATCGGCGAGCGGCTTGCGGCCCGGATGTTCCCTGACCTGCGCATGCAGCGAACGCAGGCCGCCGGCATCGATGACGATCTGCTGGGCTTCCGGCGTGAAGCAATAATTCTGGAACAGCTTTGCCGCATTGGGATTGGGCGCCGCCTTGAAGATGCCGTTCGGTCCGATCACGAAAGGCGTGCCCTCGGTCGGATAGATCGCCTCGACCGGCTGGCCGGCCTCCTTGAGCAGGAAGATATTGTATTCGGTACCGTCGGCCATCACGCTGCGTTCGCCGAGCGCGAGCTTCTTCGGTGGATCGGTCGCCGATTGCACCTGCATGATGTTCTGCTTGGCGAGATTCTCGTAGAAATCCCAGCCAATGTCGCGGACCATTTCGAACGTCGCGGTCAGGATCGTTCCGCTGTAGCCGGGATGGGCCTTGACGATCTTGCCCTTCCATTTGGGATCGAGCAGATCCTTGAAACTGGTCGGCGCATCTTCGGCCTTCACGAGTTTGGTATTATAGGCCATCGGGCTCAGCGTGGCGCGGAAGCCGGCATAGGTGCCGTCGATATCCCGGTGTTCGGGCCTGTAATGTTTCGCGACATCTTCGGGAACATAAGGCAGCAGCATGTCCTGTCTTTTCCACGTCAGCAGATGTGCGGCGTCCGATGAATTGGCGATATCGACGGCATGGACGTTGCTGGCGTATTCCTGGCCGATGCGCTGAAACACCCGCTCGGCGCCGGTGCGCTCGACCCGCACCTCGACGCCGAATTTTTCCTTGAACGCGCCTGCGATTTTTTCCGCGACCGAAAGATCGATTGCGGTGTACCAGACCACCTTGCCTTCCTTCTTTGCGGCTTCGATCAGTTGCGGCGTGATGGCTTCGGCCGGCGGCGCCGCGGCGCGAACCGATGAGGCGTACAGTGTTCCGAGCGCCAGCGCGGTCGAGCCTTTCAGCAAGCCTTGCACAACGTCGCGTCTGGAAAGTTTTCGCTTTTTCATCGCTTCCTCCTGTTCGCTCCCGGTTATCGGCTTAGCGCCCGGCAGCGTTCGGGCGGTAGCGTGAGCCAGACCTCGCTCCCCCTGGGAACAGCATTTTCCGTTGATGTAATGACGCGCAACGTCGTGCCATCAGGTGTCTCGACCATGTAGTCGCGGCTGGCGCCGAGAAAGACCTGGCGCGTCACGACGGCCTTGACCGCGTTTTGCTGGTTTTGCGGCGCTTGCGTTGAAAGCTGGATGTCATGCTGGCGGATCGCGACCGCGGCACTTTGGCCGGCCTCGAGTTTCGCGCCGACCACCTGCAAGGTCGCACCCGCAAACGAGACCCGATTATGGTCGACAGCGGTGCCCTTGATCACATTGCTTGCGCCAATGAAGCGTGCGACGAATTCCGATTGCGGCCGGTCATAGATATTCTCCGGCGTACCGAGCTGATCGATTTTTCCGCCGTTCATCACCGCGATCAGGTCGGCGGTGGTCATCGCCTCGGACTGATCGTGGGTGACGTAAACCGTGGTGTAGCGGTATTCGTCGTGCAGCCGGCGGATTTCAAAGCGCATCTCTTCGCGCAAGTTGGCGTCGAGGTTGGACAAGGGTTCGTCGAGCAGCAGGGTTTCCGGCTCCACGATCAGCGCCCGCGCCAGCGCCACGCGCTGCTGCTGTCCGCCCGATAGCTCGCCGGGATAACGCTGCGCGAGGATTTCGAGCTTGGTGGCTTTGAGGATCACCCCGAGTTTTTTGGCGATGGTCTCGCGGTCGATCTTCCGCAAGCGCAGCCCGTAGACGATATTTTCCGCGACCGTCATGTGCGGCCACAGCGCATAGCTTTGGAAGATCATCGACATCTTGCGCTGCTCGGGCGGCAAGGTGCGCACCTTCGAGGATACCAGCCGGTCGCCGACATGGATCTCGCCGGCGGTGGGCTCGAGAAAGCCCGCGATCAGCCGCAGCGTCGTGGTCTTGCCGCAGCCCGAGGGGCCTAACAGGCAGACCAGCTGCCCGTGGTCGATCCGCAGCGAGACGTCATCAACCACCGCCAGCGATCCAAATCGCTTGGTGAGGCCACGCAATTCAACGGACGCCAATCACATCACTCCCCATATAGCGCCGTTGTCGGCCTCTTATTATTTATCGTCAGATCAATAGCACGGATGAAGGGGCGCCGAAAAGGCTTGGATGACTATTTGCCGTCATTGCGAGGAGCCAACGGGTCCCGCCTTCGGTGGGCCCGATGATAAACTCCGACGACGAAGCAATCCAGACCTGCTGGAGTCCATTGATTGCTTCGCTTCGCTCGCAATGACGACCTTAAACCAGTCGGTCAGTCGTCAGGCACTTACACTTTCGCCGAGCCACTCGATCGCGGCTTCGGTGCCGCCCTTGCCGTGCGGGATGTCGAGCGCATTGAGGCCGACTTCGATGACGCCCAGGGTGCCCAGAATCATCGGGGCGTTGACGTGCCCCATATGGGCGATCCGGAACGCCTGGCCGGCGAGGTCGCCGATCCCGACCCCGAGCACCACGCCGCATTTCTCCTTGCAGTAGCGTTGCAGCGCGAGCGGATCGTGACCGCCTCCCATCACAACCGTCGTGACGGTGTCGGAACGCTCGGCTGGCTCGGCGATGTTGAAGCCAAGCACCTGGCCTTCGGCCCAGACCGCGACCGCGCGGCGCACCGCTTCGGCCAACAGGCGATGGCGCAGGAATACGTTCGGAAGCTTCTCATCGAACAGCATGTCGATCGCCTGACGCAGAGCGAACAACAGATGCACCGGCGCCGTGCCGGCATATTTCCGGTAATGCTCCTCGCCTTCGCGTTCGGTCCAGTCCCAATACGGCGTCCGCAATCCGGCGGTCTTGTGCACCTGGCGGGCGCGGTCGTTGGCGGCGACGAAGCCCAGGCCGGGCGGCGCCATCAGGCCCTTTTGCGATCCGGACATCGCGACATCGATGCCCCAGGCATCCATCTGGAACGGCATGCAGCCGAGCGACGCCACCGCATCGACCATGAACAGTGCCGGGTGACCCGCGGCCTTGATCGCCTTGCCGATGGCTTCGATGTCGTTGATGGCGCCCGAGGCGGTATCGACCTGCACCGCAAGGATCGCCTTGATGGTGTGCTCCTTGTCGAGCCTCAAGCGGGCTTCGACTTCGGCCGGTCGTATCGCGCGGCGCCAGTCGCCCTTCAGCACTTCGACGTCGGCGCCCATGGCAGTCGCGGCATTGCCCCAACCGATGGCGAATCGGCCGCTTTCCAGCACCAGAACCTTGTCGCCACGCGATAGCACGTTGCTGAGTGCCGCTTCCCAGGCGCCATGGCCGTTGGCGATATAGATGTAGGAGTGGCCTTTGGTGGCAAACAACCTGGAGAGATCGCCGAGCAGGCTGTGGGTCATTTCCACCATCTGGTCGGAATAGATATCCAGCGCCGGGCGATGCATCGCCCGCAGCACTTCGTCGGGCATCGTGGTGGGTCCGGGGATTGCCAGAAATTCCCGGCCCGCGCGAACGGTCATTTTTCTTGTTCCTTTTGGGTATGCTTGAGGGAAGGCATGCAGGGGGAACGGCGGGAAATCAAGCTAGAACATAATAATAATGGGTTGAAGCCGTCATTGCGAGCCACCGGGTCGGCGCAAAGCGCCGCCCGATGACAGGCTCCACGAAGCAATCCATGGCTACAAGAAAGAGCAGATTTCGCAATGACGTCTTCTATCGTTTGGTTTCGCGGCAGCCCGCGGCTTCGGCCTCGTCGACCGAACAGAACCAGCGCGTGCCCTTTGCGATTTGCATTTTGATCTTCGCATACCAGCGGCTGGTGGGTTGGTGATAGATGCATTCGCCTGCACGGTTGACGTTGCCTTTGATGGTGCAGTCGGGCGAGGGCGCCACCGATCCCGACGCCGACGCCAGCAGGATCGTGTTGGCGTTGTCGGGCGGCTTGACGGAGCCGAGAATGGCCGTCTTCTTGTTGCGGACGCGCCAGTCCCATGGCGCGATGAAGGCGCCCTGCCACATCCCGGCCTTGGCCTCGCGCGCGGCCTTCTCATCCTCGTCATAGTCGTGGGAGACGCGCACATAGGACAATGCCCAGCCGTTCCTTACCATCCATTTCTGGATGTCCTCGCCGTCGACTTCGCATCGCGCCACCGTCCGGCCGCGCCGGTCAACGACCTGACGGGTGTGACAGGTCCAGGCCTTGTTGTCGGCATGCTTGATGAGTTCGTCGCGCGCGGCCACGCCGCAGGTCCAGCGCTCGCCGGTATTGTTGAGGCAAAGCTGGTCGACCGAGGGCGCATCGATTCCGCCGAGACGGATCCGGGTATTGCCGATCTGGACATGGTCGCCCTCGCGCACCTTCGCAATCCCGGTGATGTCGGCCGCCTCCGCCATTGCCGGCAGCAGCAGGGCAACAATCGCAAACAGGAATTTCATGAACATTCAAATGGCCATATTCAATCGGGAATCGTATCGCATAGCGCTGGATTGTGGTGGGGATTCGGCCGCTGTACCAGCGCTCGGCGCTGTGTCCGCTTTCAACTTAACGCGAGAAACAGACTCATAGGGTGGTTAGCGAAGCGTAACCCGCCGGCTTTACGGGTGTAACGGCGGATTACGCTACGCTAATCCACCCTACAGCTCGACCGTCATTGCGAGGAGCACTTGCGACGAAGCAATCCATACTGTCGTGGCGGATGGATGGATGGATTGGATAGATTGCTTCGCGGAGCCTGTCATCGGGCGCGCATTTGCGCGACCCGTTGGCTCGCAATGACGGCTGGGAGCTCAACCCCTACCCGGCCCCGCGCAGCATCGCCTTGCGCGCCAACGCGAGACCCATCAGCACGAACGCCGAGGTGGCTTCGGGACCGCCGACCAGGATACGGGTCGGCGTCTTCATCTTATTCCACTCATAGCCTTTGAACGGTCCATGACGGCCGCCTTCGCCGAGACTGCTCACGATGCATTGCAGGGCCGGGGTGAAGGTCTTGACGTCGGCGCCGAGATGGCCGAGCGCGATCAGCGCCAGCGCCGCGTCGAACGCGTTCATCTCGCCCGCGATCAGCTCAATCTGCACGTAAGCGAGCACCCTGGCCCGGATGAAATCGAACGCGCCCTCGGGGTCGATCGCCTGCCGGGCTGCCGGCGGCATGGCCATGAAGGCTGCATGGCAACGGCCGAAATAGGCGCAATAAAGCTCCGGCAGATAATAGATGTGCGAGCGTGGATTGGTGAATGCGCCGCTGGCGACGAGACGTTTTTGAAAGCCGAGGATGCGATTGATGGTATCGAGCCGCTGCGGGGTCTCGAGGATTTTCCATCGGCTTAAGTTGCGGAAACTGACTTCGAGGACGTCGAGATTGAGGGTCGGATCGAGGTCATTGCCAAAGGGCCGTTCGCCGGCCGCATTGTCGATCCAGGTCACGACGCCGCCTTCGTAATCGATGTTGTCGTTGAGCGGCACCGTCACCAGCGGCTGGTTGTCGCCGGGGCCGACCTGGTAGCCGGCGCAGAAGTCGAGCAGCGGCTGATCGAGGATCGGGTCGGTTGAGCCGGCCTGCGTCGCCGCCGAGAAGGCGCAGGCCGTGGTGTCGCAATCCGGAACGTAGATCCCAAAGCCGAGATCCTGCTTGATCTGGGCGAAAAACCTGGAAAAGCGCGGATGCGGCAGCGGCGCCAGTGCCGTGATGACGCTGACAGGTGTGCCGTCCCGGGCGCGCACTTCCTCGCGGCTGGGGGTGAGACAGAAATCGACCATCTCGGCGATGGCGCGGCGCGACTCCAGGATCTGATCCGGCGAGGCCAGCCCGGTGTCGACAAAGCTCAGCAGCGACTCGGTGAAGAACGCGTCGTAATAGGCGGAGCGATGGCGGATCTGCACCGGCTCCCACATCGGCTCGGCGATGCCGGTCCAGCGCGGGTTGATCAGCGCGCTGGCCGGCGAGCGCGCAATGAAGATCCGCGCCAGATTGAACAGCAGCGTCGAGTTCTTGTAGCCGCGCGCATTCAGGCCGGTCAGCGCCATCAGCATTTCGCGGCCGCCGACATCAGGGTCGCCGATCAGGTTGAACGCCGCATAGGTCGGGATGAAGCTGTTCCTGGCGAACGACTCCAACAAATGCTCCGCGCAGCCGCGGATGACGTTTTCGATTCTGGCGAGATCAGGCGCGCGTTCCGGCGCCGGCGCCGGCATCGGCTTGGGATGCCGCAGGACGACCGTGTCCAGGAGCTCGGCGACCGGCTGGCCGATGGCGGCCCAGTCCGGGTCCTCGTCGTCGCGCGCCCGGATCAGGGCCTCGCGCAAGCGCTGCAAACGGGCCGCGTCGCGCAGCTCGGGAAGCCCGGTCCGGCGCAGCAAGGCCCGCAGCGGCGGATTGCCAAGCGCGGTCTTGTAGAATTGGCCGAGATGCCGGTCGCCGCCGCTGTAGTTCAGAAGCACGGGGTCGCAGACGTCATAGAGCGACGGGCCGTCCTTCCGGGCCGTCAGCGAACGGTAGGCGGCCCCGGCGATGTGCTGAAATTTCATGGCGCTTCTTCCTGTGCGATATTGTCGCACGACCCGCCCGGCCGGCCAAATCGCGGCCCAATGGGGCCATTCGCCTGTTCGAACGCACGCAACTCATCGAAACGGTATAAGAGTAGCAGGAAAATAGAAGTGTGATATAGATCACATATGCGTCGGGCGTTTGCGTTGCATCGATGCAACAGCCGGGGACTGCCAACGCTTGATTAACGACGTTTAGGATTGCTGCGAAGAACCTTGCGAGTTAACGGTTTGTTTGCTGCACTGCCACAAATTGAATCAGCAGTGCCGCAAATTGAGCGTAATTGGGCGGCACAGGATCAGGCACCCCCCAACAAACCGACGATGGCTTTGGCGCGACTAACCGGCGCGCGCGCTTTTGACATTGAGCAGGTTTGGACGAAGAGCAGGAATGAACCGCGATGAATGTAAGTCAGCTTCGCATCTCCCGCCGCTCGGTCACCTTGGCCGCCGCCTTTATAGCCATGGTGTCGCTGGCGATCGGCGCCCACGCCGCGCTGAACATGCGGGCGCTGGATGCAGCCAAGACCATCGAAGCCGAGCAGACCGACGCCTTGAAGGCGACGTCGCGGGTCGCCCTGGTGATCGGCAATGGCAATTATCCTGACGCGTCAGCGCCGCTGACGCAGCCGATCAATGATGCGCGGGCGCTGACGGCGGCGCTGCGGCGCAACGGTTTTGACGTCGATGTGGTGGAAGACGCCAGCAAGGACGACATGAACAGGGCGATCGGCCGGCTGAAATCGAAGATCAAGCCGGACTCGGTGGTGATGCTGTTTTTCGGCGGCTATGGCATTCAGGTCGGCCGCGAGAGCTACATGATCCCGGTCGATGCCACGATCTGGAAGGAATCCGACGTCCGCCGCAACGGCTTCAGCGTCGAGCAGGTGCTGAATGTGATGAAGGAGCAGGGCGCCCGCGCCAAGCTCGCCGTCATCGACGCCTCCAGGCGTAACCCTTACGAGCGCCGGTTCCGCGCCTTTTCCCATGGTCTGGCGCCGATCGACGCGCCCGACAACGCGCTGATCCTGACCTCGGCGACGCCAGGCAAGGTCGCCGACGACTCCCAGGGTCAGTACAGTGTGCTGGTGACCGAGCTGCTCAGCAACATCAACGCCCAGCCGACCGGTGCGGCGGGTGCCGAAGCCGTCTTCAACAAGACCCGCATCGCCGTCTCCCGCGCCTCCGACGGCGAACAGGTCCCGTCAATGTCGTCGTCGCTTTTGGAAGACGTCACCTTCGCCGCCAACGAAAGAGCCGGCGGCTAAAGCATATTTCATCGGCAGTGCCACCTCTCCCCTTGTGGGAGAGGTGAAGCGGCATCCGCGCGCCAGCGAAAATTCGTCATGCCCGGGCTTGTCCAGGCTTGTCCCGGGCATCCACGTCTTCACTGCGCCCTAGGAAAGAAACACGTGGATGGCCGGGACATCTGGCGCGAAGACGCGCTTCGCGCTTCTGGCCCGGCCATGACGGAAAACTACTTCACATCCGCAGCTGAGGTCACCGGCCTCACCGGATCGCCCTCGCGCAACAGCGCCCCCGCCCGCGCCACCACGATGTCGCCTTCTTGCAGACCCTTTTGGATTTCGACCTGGCCGCCGAACATCAATCCGACCTCGACCCGCCTTGTCTCGACCCGCTGCCGCCGCACCACCTGAACCACGGTGCCGGCGGTGCCATAGAGAATGGCGGTCAGCGGCACCGACACGCCGCAGCTTTGCCCGGTCTTGATCAGGGCCCGGGCCGACGAGTTCACCAAAAGACGCCGGTTGGTGGTGACGGAGACAAAGACCTGGCCGAGCTGGCTGTTGGGCTCGATCGTGGTGGCGACCCGGCGCACCTTGCCGTCGACCTCGCCGGTGCCGATGATCTTGATCCGCGCGGTCTGGTTGACCTCGAGTTTTGCAATGTCCCGGACCGGCACCATCCCGACCAGATCGAATTCGCTGCGCGCGATGATGGAAAACAGCGCTTCGCCCTTGCCCGAGGCCACCGCACCAATCACGGCGGAGGAGGCGGAGATCAGCCCGGCCACCGGCGCCTGCACCTGCACCTGGCCGCCTTCGGGCAAAGTGAGCCGGGCCAGCGTTTGCCCGGCGGTCACGGTGTCGCCGGCTTCCGCCAGGATCTCCGCGACTTTCAGGCCCGGCCGCTCCGGCCGCACCGAGGTTTCCTCTTTTGGAATCAGGATCCCCGAAACCTCGACGATCGCCGAAAAGCAGGATTTCGCAGCCTTGAGCACGGTGACCGCGGCGCCCTTGGGCCCGTCCTTCGGGAGTTCGGGCTCCTCGGCGGCAAGGCATGGCTGCGCGGCGAGGCAGAACAACCCGGCAATGAGGGGGGCGAGCCGTTTGCGCGAAAACCCGCGCGCGGCGAAATCAGTCATCGGCGTTTCAATCCCGTTTTCGGGGTTAGCGATATCAGAAGGGGGGCGCCGGGGCCAAGCGGCAAGGGCGCCCATTTTGGGTGAAAGCGATTAGACCAAGAGCTAGCCGCGTTCTCCGGTCGGCTCGTCGAATCCCCGGAAAATGGCGGATGCAGCTTCTGATCACCGACGCCGGATGTTCACCTCGGAAGAGCGAGCGCACCGCCGTGACAAGATGTGCTTCGGCAATGTCGATTTTAGTAAGTCTCACCTTTTCCTTCGCCTTTAGCCCGAGTTCGACAATGCGGTGGAAGTGTTCCACGACCTGCAGGCGCGCGGCGAAAACCGGAGGAATCGTCAAATCAACAAATTACGCCCCCGGCGGCTTGCCTTGAAACTGAATCGCGCACTTCTTTTGGATTGAAGCCTGCTCGATCGCGACCATTTGGCCTTTTAGCTGCGCTAGTTCGGCTGCCGTTTGGCCATTGCCGCCCACGAAGAACGCTGCTGGCCAGAAGATCACCACGGCCGCAGCAGTAGCTAAGCCATCATTGCTGCGTTTCTGATCCTGAGCTCCCGAGACAATGCCCGCGCGAGCGGTTACCCCTTGAGCTTCCAACGCCAATTGTTGGCAAGTGTATTGCTGATACATGACGGGCGAGACGTAGCTCGCCGAAATTTCCGCTGAGCTCGACGCGCAGCCTCCCAACGCGGCGCCAAGCGCCACGATTCCCAGAATTCGCATGTTTGATGTCCCCCAGACTTGGGAGAGTGTTTCGCAACCAAAAGGCGAGAGCAAGAAGAATTGCGAGGTATCGGCTGCCAATCAACCGGCGTGATCTAGGTGAGGAGTTATGACCTAACGATAGGCTGTAACCCCTCACCCCAACCCTCTCCCACAAGGGGAGAGGGAGCGCACCGCCATCGCCGAGATGCTGAAACAATCCTTCGATCACGCGGCATCGGACTTAAGGTGCTATCTCGAAGCTGCGCGATTGATGA
>Ga0137415_10004652_pt1 | contig 13579 bp, 11 predicted proteins | sample CZODoug3_1_1_16f_FD_183082 | JGI IMG/M metagenome (GOLD analysis project Ga0137415, IMG submission 183082) | Vadose zone soil fungal communities from Angelo Coast Range Reserve, California, USA - CZODoug3_1_1_16fungal (Hybrid Assembly) | ecosystem: Environmental > Terrestrial > Soil > Vadose... | reverse complement strand
TCCGGTTGCTGCACCAGCGCGGCGCGGACGTGTCCTATCACGATCCGCACGTGCCGGTCCTGAAGGAAGAGGGGATCGCGCTCACTTCCGTGCTGCTCACGGCGGAGACGCTCAAGCAGGCCGACTGCGTTATCATCGTGACCGATCACGCCGCGATTGACTACCAGTTGATCGCGCGGCACGCGCGCTCCGTCGTGGACACGCGGCATGTGTTGCCCAAGGCAGGTCCCCGCGCGTGAAGGTCGCCGTCGTCGGCACCGGATATGTAGGTCTGGTCGTGGGTGCCTGTCTTGCGGAGACGGGCAATGACGTCGTGTGTGCCGACGTTGATGCGGCCAAGATCAAGAACCTCAAGGCGAACAAACTCCCGATTTACGAGCCCGGACTCGAGCCGCTCGTCGTCCGCAATCAGCGTGAGGGCCGGCTGACCTTCACGACCGACGTCGGCCCCGCGGTCGAGCGCTCCGAGATCGTGTTCATCGCGGTGGGGACGCCGCCCGACGAAGACGGATCGGCCGACCTGCAGCACGTGCTCGCCGTCGCCACGACGATCGGCAAGCACATGAACGCGTCCAAGGTGGTCGTCACGAAGAGCACCGTCCCGGTGGGCACGGCCACGAAGGTGCGCGCGCAGATCGCGCGCGAAACGACGACGCCGTTTCACGTGTGCTCGAATCCGGAGTTCCTCAAGGAAGGCGCCGCCGTCGATGACTTCATGAAGCCCGACCGCGTCGTGGTCGGGGTCGACTCGCCCGAAGCGGCGAGGGTGATCGAAGAGCTCTACGCCCCGTTCGTGCGCACCGGCAATCCGTTGATCATGATGGACATTCCCTCGGCCGAGATGACCAAGTACGCCGCCAACGCCATGCTCGCCACGCGGGTCTCCTTCATGAATCAGATTGCGCAGCTGTGCGAGACCGTCGGGGCGGACGTGACCCAGGTGCGGCGCGGCATCGGGTCGGACCGGCGCATCGGCCAGGCGTTCCTGTTTCCCGGCCCCGGGTACGGCGGGTCCTGTTTCCCCAAGGATGTGAAGGCCCTGATCCGCGCCGGTGCCGAGAACACGTTGACGCTCGACATTCTGTCCGCCGTGGAAGCCGCGAATCACCGCCAGAAAAAACGGCTGTGCGAAAAGCTCAAGCGGCACCTGGGATCGCTGGACGGGAAGGTGATCGCCGTCTGGGGTCTCGCCTTCAAGGCCGAGACCGACGATGTGCGCGAGAGCCCGGCGCTCGTGCTCATCGAGGAGCTGCTCGCCGCCGGCGCCAAGGTGCAAGCGCACGATCCCGCCGCGATGGAGACCGCGGCGCGCCAACTCGGCAAGCGCGTGACGTACGCCGGCCATGGCTTCGACGCCCTGAACGGCGCCGACGCGCTGGCGATCGTGACGGAGTGGTTGGAGTATCGCAATCCTGATTTCGCGAGGATGAAACAGCTCTTGAAGCGGCCGCTGATCGTCGATGGTCGCAACTTGTACGATCCGCTGAAGCTCGGCCGGCTGGGATTTACCTACGACAGCATCGGCCGCCCGCTCGGATGCGCGTCCTCGTAACCGGGGCGGCCGGATTCCTCGGATCGCATCTCGTTGACCGCTTCCTGGCCGCGGGACACCGGGTCATCGGGATGGACAACCAGCTCACCGGCAATCCCGCCAACCTCGCCCACGTCGCCAACAATCCCCACTTCGAGTTCCACCGCCAGGACGTCACGACCTTCATCGCGGTCGAGGGCGCCCTCGACGGCGTGCTGCACTTCGCGAGCCCCGCGAGCCCCGTCGATTACCTCGAGCTCCCGATCCAGACGCTCAAGGTCGGCGCGCTCGGCACGCACAAGGCATTGGGTCTGGCGATGGCGAAACAGGCGCGGTTTCTGCTCGCGTCCACCTCCGAGGTCTACGGCGATCCGCTGGTGCATCCGCAACCGGAGTCGTACTGGGGCAACGTGAATCCGGTCGGGCCGCGCGGCGTCTACGACGAGGCCAAGCGATTCGCGGAGGCGCTGACCATGGCCTACCATCGCTATCACCGGCTCGACACCCGCATCGTGCGGATCTTCAATACCTACGGGCCCCGCATGCGCCCGCACGACGGCCGCGTCGTGTCGAACTTCATCGTGCAGGCGCTGCGCGGCGACCCGCTCACGGTCTACGGCGACGGCTCGCAGACACGCTCGTTCTGCTACGTGGACGACCTGATCGAAGGCATCCTGCGGCTGTTCGAGCGAGGCAGTGCGGACCCGACCAATATCGGTAACCCGCACGAGTTCACGGTGCGGCAGCTGGCGGAGCGCGTGCTGGCTTTGACGGGTAGCAAGAGCAAGATCGTCCAGCGGCCGCTGCCGGTGGACGATCCGCAGGTGCGCCAGCCTGACATCAGACACGCCCGCGAGACGCTGGGGTGGGAGCCGAAGGTTTCGCTCGACGAGGGGCTGCGCCGCACCATCGAGTACTTCCGTGCGATCGTGGCGCGCGAAGGAGCACCAAAGTCGTGAAGGACAAGGTTCTCGTCACCGGGGCCGCCGGGTTCATCGGATCGCACATGAGCGAGGCGCTCATCGGGCGCGGTCATGCGGTGACCGGTGTCGACAACTTCGATCCGTTTTACGCGCGTGACGTCAAGGAGCGCAACCTCTCGGGCCTCCTCAAACTTCCCGGGTTTCGGTTCGTCGAGGCCGATGTCGCCCGCGATCCCATACCGCTGGACGGCGTCGCGGCGGTCATCCATCTGGCGGCAAAACCGGGCGTCCGTCCCTCCCTGGACGATCCCGGCGCCTACATGGAAGCGAACGTGACGGCGACCGCGCGTCTGATCGATGCAGCGCGCCGCGCAGGGCTGACGCGGATCGTGTTCGGCTCCTCGTCGTCCGTGTACGGCAATGCAACGCCCGCGCCGTTTGCCGAGGACAAACCCGCCGTCCTGCCGATCTCGCCGTACGCCGCCAGCAAGCGGGCGGGAGAGCTGCTGGCCCATGCCTTCGCGCACCTGTATCCGCTCAAGATCATCTGCTTGCGGTTCTTCACGGTGTACGGACCGCGCCAGCGCCCAGACCTCGCGATCCACAAGTTCACCGATCTGATCGCCCGCGGACGCCCCGTGCGGATGCATGGGGATGGGTCGAGTGAGCGCGACTATACCTATATTACCGACTGTCTGGACGGCGTCCTCGCCGCGCTCGATTGGACCGCCGCTGCCGCTCCCGGCACGGTGGAGACGGTGAATCTGGGCGGCGGCGAGCGCGTACGCCTCGACCGCCTGATCGCGCTCATCGCCAAAGCGCTGGGTCAGGAAGCGCGCATCGAGCGGTATCCCGATCAGCCGGGGGACGTGCGGCTGACGGATGCCGATCTCGTCCATGCCGGACGCGTACTGGGCTTCAAGCCGCGCGTTGGTATTGACGAAGGCATCCGCAAATTCGTTGACTGGTACGAGGAGGCTCATGGACGTCAGTCCCGAGCGTCTGGTCGAGCAGGCTAACGAGCGGTTTCAGCTGCAGGACTACTACGGCGCGATTCACCTCCTCGAGGAGGTCATCGCGACCGGCCGAGCGTTTGCGGACGCACATCACCTGCTGGGGCTCTCGTACTCGCTCGCCGGACAGCCCGACAAGGCCCTGGAGCAGCTGGATCGCGCGCTGGCGCTCAATCCCAACTACATCGAGGCGTTGATCCATCGCGCGCTCGTGCTGAACGAGCTGGGTCGCGAAGAAGAGGCGAACGCGGTGTTGCGGCGCGCCCGTCAGGTGAGCTCGGAGCGGCGGGGGGGATTTCACGGACACGTCGCGGCGAAGCTCGCCAACCAACATGCCGCGCTCGCGCAAGCGTATTACGAAGCGGGTGGACTGAACGAAGCGATCGCACAGTACGAGGCGGCGCTGGAGCTGGGGCCCGGCTTCCACGACCTGCGGTACAAGCTGGGCCGGGTGCTGCTCGAGGCCGGTCGCGCGTTGGACGCGCACGAGCACTTCCAGATCATCGTGCGTGAGCGGCCGTCCTTCCTGGACGCAGCCGCAATGCTGGGACTGGCCTGCTACCTCGCTGGTGATGGCTTGGCCGCACGCGCGGTGTGGGAAGAGCTGCGCGCGCGCCGGCCGGAAGATCCAAGGGTGGAAGCCTACCTGGCGCTGCTGTCCCGCTCGGACGTGATGCCGGTTGGCGCCGGGGATGGGGGAGCCGAGGAAGCCGGCGGAGCGGCGAAGCCCGATCGAAGGAAGAAAAAGAAGTGAGACGGCTCCTGGCGGTGCCACTGATCTTCGCGCTGGCTTGCACGCGTTCTGCCGCGAATCACGAGGACCTCGGCGATCGGGCGTACGCCGCAGGTTCCTATGCAGACGCGCTGGCTGAATACCAGCTGGGACGCAAGGCGAACGCCGGGAGCGCCGTCCTGCTCGCCAAAGTCGGCGCCGCGGCGATGCATGCCGAGGACTATGAGCTGGCGGCCGATGCCTACCGCTCCCTCGCCAAGCGGGACCGCTCGCGCGCCGACGAAGCCGGCGACGGACTGGAGCGGGTGGCGCGGGCCGCCCTCGCGGCCAACGACCGCACGGCGCTGGCGAGCGCGCTGACCGGACTTCGCGAAGTCGCACCGCGGCGGCCGCTCGGACGCTACGTCGTACTCGCGGCCCTCGACGCCGTGGACCGGGGCGACACCGCCGAGGCAAGGGCCTTGTTGCCCGTTGCAGCGGCCTCGGCGGTCGACGCCGCCCGGGCCGACTCGCTACTGTTCGTCTACGGAATGACGCTGGTCCGGGTCCGCGACTGCAGCACGGCGGTGCGCGTCTTTGAAGGTGTCGTCCGGAGGCAACGGGCGCTGTCGGTGGTCGAGCAGGCGCGCGAAGGCCTCGGGCTGTGCGCGCTGGTGGAAGGCCAAATCGCGCTCGAACAGGGGCACCCCGCCGATGCCGAAGCATGGTTTCGGCGAGCGACGGCACCGGGGGCGTCACCCGACGTCGTCCGGGGTGCGTTCCTGGGTCTGGGGGACGTTCGCCTCGCGCAGGGCGATGTGTCCGGCGCTATGGAGAGTTATCAGCAGGCGCTCACCGGCGGGACGCGCGGAGACACGATTTCGCAGCGCGCCCAGGAAAAGCTCAACGCGTTAGGAAAGGCTGAACCGTAATGACGATGCAACGCACGATCGGGATGCTGGCATTCGCTGCGTCCGTGGGTGTACTGGCCGCGTGTCATCCGCGTGGCCGTGCCCCGCAGGCTGCGCCGGCGGTTGCGCCCGACGTCGATCTTCGCCGTGCCATGGATCTCTTTCACCGCGGCGATTTTCGCCGCGCGCAGGTAATTCTGCAGCGCGTCACCTTCGAGCTCACGCCCGGCGCTCCCGAGCTGGCGCAGGTGCGGTATTACAGCGCGGAGTCCTGGTTCCAGGTCGGCGACTACGTGCAGGCCGCGAGCGAATTCCGAAAGGTTGCCGACGAATTCTCGACCACGGAGTACGCGCCACTGGCGCTGCTGCGAGCCGGAGACGCAAATCTGCGTCTGTGGCACCGGCCCGAGCTCGACCCGTCGTACGGTGAGACGGCGTTGGCGATCTATCAGGAGCTGGCGGGCCGCTTTCCCGAGAGCGATGCGGCTGCGCGCGCGCGGCTGCACGTGCGTCATCTCGAGAACCAGTTTGCGGAGAAGATCTACAAGACCGGGATCTTTTATCTGCGACGCAAAGCGTTTGATTCCGCGATCATCTACTTCAAGGACGTGATCGCGAATTATCCCACCACCGAGCGCGCGCCCGACGCCTTGCTGCGCTTGGTGGACAGCTATCGCGCGATCGGCTACAAGCAGGAGTTGCAGGAGACCTGCGAGCACCTGCGGCGCTTCTATCCCAAGGCGACGGCGCTCGACCGGACCTGTCCCGCGACGGCCGATTCCACCGCGATCCCGTCGACCCCCTCCACACCCTGACCGGCGTGGCCGGAGCGTGGGGGGCGCTGTTCGGCGGCTCGTTCGACCCCGTCCACGTCGCACATTTGATCGTGGCAGAAGCAGCAGCGGACGCGTTGGGCGGCACCGTGCGCTTTTTGCCCGCGCGCGAGCAGCCCCTGAAGCGAGGGGCTCGGGCCGGCCACCTGGCGACTCCCGAGCAGCGGGCGGAAATGCTGGATCTGGCGCTCGCGGGGAACCCGCGGTTCGGCGTGGAGCGGGTCGAGCTGGGGCTCCCGACGCCATCCTATACTGTCCGGACGCTGCGGGCTTTGGGGGAGCGGGAGCCGGGGAACCGGTTCACGTTATTGCTGGGGGCGGATGCCGCCCGCGATCTTGCCGAATGGTGGGAAGTCGAAGCGCTTCCGGAACTTGCCGACATCGTCGTCTTCGCCCGGCCCGGTGCCAGCGTGGTGCGTCATCCGCTGATCAAGCGGGTTATTCCTGTGCCCTCGATTGACGTCTCCGCCACGCAGGTGCGGGAGCGCGTCAAGCAGGGGCGTTCCATTCGATATTTAGTGCCCGACCCGGTGCACGAGTACATCGGCGCGCACGGGCTGTACCGCTAGGAGTGTAATGGCCAATCGTTGGTTCACCAGAATCTTTGGGACGCGGTTCAACCGCGAGCTGAAGCGCATCCAGCCGATCGTGGACGCGATTCTCGAGCACGAAGTGCGCCTCAAGGACATCACCGACAGCGAGCTGCAGGCCCAGACGGCGAAGTTCCGCGAGGTGATCGCGCAGCGCACCGGCGAGGTGCACGCCGAGGTCGAGCGTCTCAAGCAGGCGAAGCACGACTGCCCCGATCCGGAGGAGCGCGCCAATCTCAGCGATCAGCTGAGAAAAGCGGAGCAGGAGTTTGTGGCGGCGCTGCAGCGCGCGCTCGACGAGCTGCTGCCGGAAGCATTCGCGACGGTGCGCGAATCGGCCCGCCGCCTGCTGGGCAGCGAGGTCGTGGTCACCGGGCACCCGATGAAGTGGGACATGGTCCCCTACGATGTGCAGCTCATCGGCGGCATCGTGCTCCACCAGGGCAAGATCGCCGAAATGGCGACCGGTGAGGGCAAGACCCTCGTCGCGACGCTGCCGCTGTATCTCAACGCGCTGGCGGGCCGTGGCGGGCACCTCGTCACGGTGAACAACTACCTCGCCCGGCGCGACTCCCAGTGGATGGGCCATCTCTTCAAGTGGCTCGGCCTGACGGTGGGCTGCATCGACGACACGCAGCCGTCCACACCCGAGCGCCGTGCCGCCTACCTGTGTGACATCACGTACGGCACCAACAACGAATTCGGCTTCGACTACCTGCGCGACAACATGGTGTTCAGTCTGGAGCATCGGGTCCAGCGCGGCCATGTGTACGCGATCATCGACGAGGTGGACTCGATCCTGATCGACGAGGCGCGCACGCCGCTGATCATCTCCGGGCCGGTGGGCGCTGAGTCGGACGAGAAGTATGCGCAGTTCAACGCGCAGGTCGTGCAGCTCGTGCGCAAGCAGACCGCGATCGCGAACGACTTGATCGCCAAAGCCGAGCCGCTGCTCGACAATCCCGATACCAGTTACGAGGGCGCGAAGCTGCTGTACAAGGCACAGCTCGGCATGCCCAAGAACAAGAAGCTCCTGAAGCTACTGAATGAGCAGGGCGTCAAGCAGCAGGTGCAACGGGTCGAGCTCGACCGGCTCGCCGACCGCAAGCTGCCGGCGCGCGATCAGAAGATGCGCGACGTCGAGGACGATCTGTATTTCGTCATGGATGAGCGCGGCCGCTCGGTGCACCTGACCGACAAGGGCGTGGAGGCGATGTCGCCGCAGGACCCCACGCTCTTCGTGGTGCCCGACATCTCGCACGCCGTGCACGAGATCGAGCACGACCCCGATCTGTCGCCCGCTGAGAAGATCGAGCGCCGGCGCGCCGTCGAGGGCGAGTACGCGATCAAGAGCGAGACGCTGCACATCATCCACAAGCTGCTGCAGGCGCACGCGCTCTACGAGAAAGACGTCGAGTACGTGGTGCAGGACGGGCAGGTGCTGATCGTCGACGAGTTCACCGGCCGCCTGATGGCGGGACGCCGGTGGTCCGACGGACTGCATCAGGCCGTGGAAGCAAAGGAGGGGGTCGATGTCAAGGAAGAGACCCAGACCCTCGCCACGATCACGATCCAGAACTACTTCCGCATGTACGAGAAGCTCGCCGGTATGACCGGCACCGCGGAGACGGAAGAGACCGAATTCCATCAGATCTACAAGCTCGAAGTCTCGGTGATTCCGACGAACCGGCCGGTCCGGCGGATCGACAAGCACGACCTCGTCTACAAGACGCGCAAGGAGAAGTACGACGCGATCATGGAAGAGGTCGAGCGCCAGCATAAGCGCGGCCTGCCGGTGCTGGTCGGGACGACCAACGTCGAAGTCTCGGAGACACTGGCCCGCATCCTGAAGCGGCGCGGGCTCAAGCACGAGGTGCTGAACGCCAAGTTTCACCAGCGCGAGGCCGAGATCGTCGCGCAGGCGGGCCAGCCCGGCTCCATCACGATCGCGACGAACATGGCCGGCCGCGGCACCGACATCAAACTCGGTCCGGGCGTCAAGAAGTGTCAGGTCTGCGGCATCAAGTCGCGTGAGGCGCCGTTCGGCCAGAAGATCGAACCGCCCGACCTGACGCCCGAGCAGATCAAAGAGCTCAAGTGCAACGAGGACCCGCCGTGCGGCCTCGTGATCATCGGGACGGAGCGCCACGAGGCCCGCCGGATCGACCGCCAGCTGCGCGGCCGCTCCGGGCGCCAGGGCGATCCCGGCCAGAGCATTTTCTATCTCTCGCTCGAAGACGATCTCATGCGGCTGTTCGGCTCCGACCGGATCGCCCGCATCATGGATCGGACCGGCGCCGAAGAGGGCGAAGTCATCACGCACCCCTGGGTGACGGCGGCGATCGGGCAGGCGCAAAAGCGCGTCGAGCTCCAGAACTTCCAGGCGCGCAAGAAGCTGCTGCAGTTCGACGACGTCATGAATCAGCAGCGCGAGGTCATCTACTCCCAGCGCCTGTATGCGCTCGAGGGCGGGGAAGAGCTGAAGGCCGAGGCGCAGCGGATGATCGACGCGGCGTTCGAGCAATACGCCGACAGCCTCATCGTGGACTACGATGATCCCGGCCAGTGGGACCGCGCGCTGATCGATACGGATTTTCTGCAGAAGTTCCTGACGTCGGTCCCCGGTGTCACCGATCCCGCCGTGATCAAGACGCGCGACGAGCTCGTCCGCGCGGCGCAGCAGGCGGGACGCGACGCGTTCCAGCAGAAGCTCGGCTATCTCCGCAACGTCGAAGCCAAGGTCGGCGCGACGAACCTCGCCGAGCAGGCGCTGTCGCACGTGACCCTCGGCGTGATCGACGAGAAGTGGAAGGATCACCTCTACGATCTCGACCAGCTGCGCGAAGGCATCTACTACCGCGCGTGGGGGCAGAAGGACCCGCTCGTCGAATACAAGCAGGACGCCTACGAGATGTTCGTCGGCCTGATGCACGATCTGCAGACCACGTTCGCGGAACGGTGGCTCAGGCTGCAGATCGAGATTGGCCCGCCGCGCGGCGGTCCGAGCCAGACCTCCACCACGGGCGGGCTCGCGAGCGGGCCGAGGAAACCGACGCCCATGGTGGCCACCAAACCGGCGGCGGACGGGTTGGTCAGCCCAGCAGCGGCGTCAAATGGGCCGGTGCCTTCGAAACCGGTGCCGCCCACGGTTGGGATGGCCCCGCCGAATCCCTATGCCGGCGTGGGCCGCAACGATCCGTGCCCCTGCGGCAGCGGCAGGAAGTTCAAGAAGTGCCACGGAGCGGCGGCGTAAAGGTGAGGGCGAGATCGAGTTCGACTCAAAACGCGCAATTCCCCGGTCGGTCCGCATCAATACGCGTTGGACTACCCGCGGGCACGAAGAAGGTCACCACTGTGGTAGCCTCAACCGCTCCTTCGTTGCGCGCGATCCCCACGTCCCCGTCTGACTCGACGAATGCCGTACCGGCAGGGTGAACCGTTCCGGTGCAGGTGGGATCGTTGCCATGGTAGAAGGTGATCGCTCCGGTTTTCACGACGACCAGCACGGGACCAGGATGAAAGTGCCAACCCGAATGCCCACCCGGTGCTACGACAATGTTCGCGACCGCGATGTCGGTGTTATCGTGCGACTTGAGCTCGACGTCATAACCAGCGGCTTTGGATTGGACGTGAAACGCGCCGAGGTTGCCGCGTCCGACCAGGGTGCTGACAAATCCAACGGCGAGCGTGAAGCTCGGCTGACCGATTCCCGCGTTTGAAAACTCTCTCGGTGTCGTCGTGTCTTTGCATGCAAGCGCTCCGGTAGCGACGGCGAACGCTGATAGGATGACGGAAATGCGTGGGGATTTTACCATGTGATCCTCCATGGACACAGCTCTTAGAAAAGAAATGACGTCTTGTAGGGGCGCAGCATGCTGAGCCCCTACGCGTTCGGTCTACTGTGTTACCACGAACTGATAACAGGCGCTCTCGAGCACCACGGTACCAGTCGCTTGCTCAATTACCCGGAAGTGAATGTCGAACGTCGTGCCGAGTGGCGACGTCAACGTGCGGAACAGGGCTGCCCGACCCGTACCCCGATCGTCCGTGACGATGGCTGCCGGGGTCGTTCCCATCCCTAGCGTGAGCCATGCTGTTCCCGTACAGACATCATCTACATTCGTGTCCACGGCCCGCTGCAGCCGGTAGCTCGTGTTGGGAGCGAGGTCGCGCACCCACGTGTCGAGGTAGACAATCACGTCATCGTCCTTCGGCTGGCGGAACTTGACGTGTCCGAATGCCCCTCCACCGGTGACGTCTCTGAGGATGATTTCGTTGTTGAAGGGCGGCGTCGCCGGTCCCGAAGTGCTCGCGCTGATGCCGGGTTGTGTGCCTGTGGCTACGAGGGTTGGCGACGCCGGATCGCCGCGGTCTGTCATACAGGCCGTCAGCGCGGCAGTCCAGGCAACCAATGGGACGGCGATGGGAAGTCGCATGCTCCGTCCACGAGTGCGTAGGACAGCTTGTGAAACACGTCGCCTCGTGGATGTGTGCGCAAGGCACGGGGTGGCCCCACAATGATCGCTCCGGAATCGACCTGCCGTTAGGTGCCGGCCGGCGTATTTCTGGCTATGCTGAACCGACGCTGCGTCCCTAGTGTCTTCCGATGCCGCTGCGTCTTTCCGAGCACCTCGAACACGACCGACCGCGCGAGCGTTTCTGGGCCGTTGGCGCGGGCGCGTTGACGGGGCAAGAGCTTCTGGCCATTCTCCTTGGAACAGGGATACGGGGGCAGGACGCTCTCGCCGTGGCTGGCGAGATACTCGCGCGGGGAGATGGCTCGCTCAGGCGGCTGGCCACGCGGCCATGGGCGGAATTCGCTCGCATTCCGGGGGTTGGCCGGGCGAAGGCCGCCCGGCTGGCCGCAGCGATCGAGTTGGGCCGCCGGATCGGTACGGAGGCGGAGCCGCCGCCCGAGCGGATTCGGGGACCGGGCGATGTCCAGCGTTATTATGGCCTCCGCCTGCGGGACCTCGCGGTCGAGGAGTTTCACGTCCTCGCCCTGGGCAGCCAGAGCCAGATTCTGGCGGATCTGCTGATCACGCGGGGCATCCTGAACAGCTCGTTGGTGCACCCGCGGGAAGTGTTTCGGGCGGCGATAGCCGAGGCGGCGGCGGGCATCATCGTGGTGCACAATCATCCCAGCGGCGATCCCACGCCCTCGGCGGACGATCGGGCGGTGACGCGCCAGCTGGTCGATGCGGGGCGCGTGCTCGATGTGCCGGTGTACGATCACGTGGTGATTGGTGGGGGGGAGCGGTACGTGAGTTTCGCGGAGGCAGGGCTATTGTGACGAGTACGGCGCCGATTCTTGCGCCCGAGCTGGCGAAGGCCGTCGCCGCGCAACGCGACCGCCTCGACCTCGAGGTGCTGTCGCGCGCCTACCGGATGAGCGCGCAGGCGCATCAGGGCCAGAAGCGCATGTCGGGCGACGACTTCGTGTCCCACAGCGTCGCGGTCGCGACGATTCTCGCCGAGCAGCAGATGGACACGACGACCATCGCCGCGGCGCTGCTGCACGACGTGGTCGAAGACTCCGATATCACGCTGGACCATCTGCGCCGCGATTTCGGCAACGAAGTCGCCGATCTGGTGGACGGCCTCACCAAGATCTCGACGCTCAACTTCCGTTCCACCGCCGAGGAGCAGGCGGAGAACTACCGCAAGCTGCTGATGTCGGTGGCGCGCGACGCGCGCGTCATCATCATCAAGCTGGCCGACCGGCTCCACAACATGCGCACCCTCGATCCGTTGCCGCCGGATAAGCGGAAGCGGATCGCGCTGGAAACGCGCGAGCTGTACGCGCCGCTGGCGCATCGTTTCGGCATGGCGGGGGTGAAGGCGGAGCTCGAGGACCTGGCCTTCAAGTACCTCGAGCCCGACGACTACAAACAGCTGGCGAAGCAGGTGAAGGCGCGGCGCGTCGAGCGCGACCGCACGATCGAGCGGATGCGCGCGCCGCTCGCCGACGAGCTGCGCCGCGCCGGGATCGTGGGCTGGGAGATCGTCGGCCGCCCCAAGAACCTCTGGTCCATCTTCAAGAAGATGAAGAAGCGCGACAAGCCGTTCGAGGAGATCTATGATCTGCTCGCGGTCCGCGTGCTGGTCAACAACATCACCGATTGCTACCACGTGCTCGGCATCATCCATCACACCTGGACGCCGCTGCAGGAGCGCATCAAGGACTACATCGCGAGTCCCAAGTCCAACGGCTACCAGTCGCTGCACACGACCGTGTTCGGGCCGGCCGGCCAGCTCTACGAGATCCAGATCCGCACGCGGGACATGCATCGCACCGCCGAGTACGGGATCGCGGCGCACTGGCTGTACAAGGAGAACGGCAAGAGCGCCGACGAGCTCGACCACCACCTGTCATGGTTCCGGCAGTTGATCGAGCTGCAGCAGGACGCACACACCCCCGAAGAGTTCCTCGAATTCCTGAAGATCGACCTGTATCAGGATGAGATCTTCGTCTTCACGCCGCGGGGGGACGTCAAGCGGCTGCCGAAGAGCGCGACTCCGATCGATTTCGCGTTCATGGTGCACACCGAGGTCGGCGAGCACTGCAACGGCGCGCGCGTGAATGGCCGGATCGCGCCGCTGCACCGGCCGCTGCGCAACGGCGACACGATCGAGGTTCTCACCTCCCCGCAGGCCAAGCCATCGCGTGACTGGCTGGCACACGTCCAGACAGGACGCGCGCGCCAGAAAATCCGTCAGTGGATCAAGCAGGAGGAGCAGGAGCGCAGTGTGACGCTGGGCCGGGAAATCCTCGCCCGCGAGGTGCGGCGCCGGCGGCTCGATCCGCCCACAACCGAGCAGTTGGCGCAGGCCGCGCAGAAGCTCGGGCTCGGCGCCGCCGAGCAGGTGGAGACCGCGATCGGTCGCGGGGATGTGCCGCTCGGCCAGGTGATCAACGCGCCGTATCCCGACGTCCCGGCGGACGAACAGCAGTCGCCCAAACCGACCGCGTTTGGACGGGTCATCGAACGCCTGCGCCTCGGCCGCGGCATCAAGATTCACGGTGTCGAGGGCCTGATGGTCCGCTACGCGCAGTGCTGCCAGC
>Ga0137415_10004650_pt1 | contig 13580 bp, 9 predicted proteins | sample CZODoug3_1_1_16f_FD_183082 | JGI IMG/M metagenome (GOLD analysis project Ga0137415, IMG submission 183082) | Vadose zone soil fungal communities from Angelo Coast Range Reserve, California, USA - CZODoug3_1_1_16fungal (Hybrid Assembly) | ecosystem: Environmental > Terrestrial > Soil > Vadose... | reverse complement strand
CGTCTTGGTGGCGGATTTAATTTCGAAAACGCTCGTGCCAATTCGATGACGGCTGCGTCTCCAGAAGCGTTGTCGACCGCGCCGTTGAAAATTTGATCGCCTGGCAATTCGGGATGCCGGCTAAGATGGTCCCAGTGCGCGGTGTAAATGATGTATTCATCCTTTAATTTCGGATCGCTTCCTTCGAGCTTGCCGATGACATTGTGCGACTTGAAGGAGCGCAAGGTTTGCTTGATCTCGATCTTCGCCTTCGCATTTAGCGTAACCGGTCGAAAATCCTTCGAGATCGCCGATTTCTTAAGCGCGTCGAAATCCTGACCGCAATCGGCCAGCAATTTCTTCGCCACATCGAGTGTGATCCACGAGCGCGCTTGCACCGCGTCCTTGTTTTTGTCCGGCGCATCGAGCTCGAAATTTTCCTTGCCCCAGCTCGATTTCACCACTGAGTACGGATACGCGGCCGGTTCCGTTTCGTGAATGATGATCGCCGCGGCTGCGCCCTTCTGCGCGGCGATTTCGTATTTGTAGGTCCAGCGACCGTAATACGTCATCGCCTTTCCTTTGAACATTTGCTCGTCGAGCTTCGATGGATCTTTTGGATCGGGAATCGGCGGATCGTTGATCAACATCAGGATCGTCTTGCCCCGGACATCGACATCTTTGTAATCGTCCCAACCGTACTCCGGTGCGACGATTCCGTAACCGACAAACACGACGTCGGAATTGTCGATTTTGATTTCGTTCTGCAATCGTGCCGACGAGGCAACGTAGTCATCCGGATATTTTAGTTCTGTCGTGTTGCTGCCAAGTGTGAACGACATCTTCGGAACGCTTTTGATCCCCGTGAGCGGAACTTCCTGCGTGTAGCTGCCGTCTGGATTCCCCGGGTTTAAGCCGATCGCTTTGAACTGATCGGAAATGTATTTCACCGAAAGCTCCTCGCCTTTTGTTCCCGGCGCGCGGCCTTCGAATTCATCGGAGGCGAGAACTTTGATGTGAGCGAGCAGCCCGTCGGGCGTGATCGCGTCCAGCGCGGGCTTCAGCTTCAGCTCCGGTTGATCGGCGGCGAAGATCGACAACGTACGTGCGAGGAAAATCGCGACCAAAAGTAGCGTTGCTTTCATTATCTGTTCTGTAGCGGCGTTCTCTGAGCGTCGCAAATTTCTGACGGTCAGAGACCGCCGCTACAGCTCATTCGAGATGAATATATTCACTGAGACGGATCGGCGGGCATTCCCTTTTTCTCTTGTGCTCCGATGCCCAGTTTCTTCAGGAACGGCTGGATTGATTGCTTGCGGCCGAGAAATTTCTCGATGGAAAGAGCGACGTCACGAGAATCGCCTTGTTCGTAGATCTCGCGACGGAGCTTCAGGCCCGCTTGGCGATCGAGGTAACCGCTTTTCGCTTTCTCGAAAACGGTCGCCATGTCGGCGGCGATCGCGTCCGCCCAGGCGTAGCCGTAGTAACCGGCATCGTAGCCGTTCAAGTGGCCGAAATAGGAAACGAAAGTCGTGCTCGGATCGATCGGCAGAAAAACTTTTTCGAGAATCGGATTGGAAATCGCCACGCAATCATAAGGCTCATTCTCAGGATGGGAATTGTGGAGCGCGAGATCGAGCGACGCGAACGCAAACTGCCGCCGGTAAAACACGCCCGCCGTCGCGAGCTTCGCCTCGTTCATTCTCTTGATGATTTCGGCCGGAATCTTTTTCGACGGATCGCGGTAATCAGCCGCGAAAGCATCGAGCACTTTTTTGTCCCAAACCCAGTTCTGCAACATTTGCGAGGGCGCTTCGACGAAATCGCCGGGCACATGAGTTCCGGCAAAACGACCGTACTTGGCCCGTGTCGTGATCGAATGCAGCGCGTGTCCGAACTCGTGGAAGAGCGTTTCCACGTCGGAGTGCGTCATTAATGACGGCTTGTCCACGCTCGGCGGCGGAAAATTACAAAGCAAAGCGACGGTAGGCCGCTGGTATTTCCCATCGGAAAACAGTTTGCCCCCGATGATTTCAAATTCCGCGAAGTGATTAAATTTTCCTTCGCGCGGAAACATGTCGAGGTAAAACATGCCGAGCGGCTCGCCGGTGGCGGAATCGGTCACGAGATAAAGCTGGAGATCGTCGATCCATTTGTAAGGCACGGCGATCTTTTCAAACTTCAAGCCGAAGATGCTCTGATAAATGGCGAACATTCCATCGAGCACCTTTTGGAACGGGAAGTAATTACGCAGCGCTTCCTTATCGACGGCGTATTTTTGTTTCTTGAGCTGGTTGTCGTAGTAGCGCCAATCCCAAACGTCGATCTTCGTGTTCGGGTCGTTTGTGTCGGCAGCTTTCAATTTTTGCATGGCGGAAACTTCCGCATCGAACTTCGGTTGAATGCCCGAGATGAGACGGTCGATGTAGGATTTGGCGCCCGTGCCGCTCTTCGCCATCTTGATTTCGGTTTGGAAATCGTCCCACGACTTGTAGCCGAGGAGCAGCGCGATCTTGTTGCGCAACGCGAGCATTTGATTGAGAACCGAAACGTTCGTGTCCCTTGCCAAACTGTCGTGAATAACGTAAAGCTTCCTGCGCGTCGCTTCGCTTTTGGCGTTCTCTTCCACGGTGATGAATTGCCAGGTGACGTTTGCCTTCACGGTATAAGCGTCGTCGCCGGTCTTGATTCCGGGCGAGGCGAAGAAACTTTCCGGCGCGCCGTCTAGTTCGGCTTTTGTGAAAACGACCGGCGCTTGCGCGTTCACGATGTTAGTGTCGAAATCGGTGCCTAACTTCGACAATTCCTTGCGCAGTTGCTCGACTTCCTTGCGCTTGTCGGGCGGCAGCTCCAATCCTGCGCGGCGATAATCGCGCATCGTTTCGAACAACAACTTCGCGTCCTCGCCGGAAAGTTTTGGATTTGTGTCGGCGAGGGCTTTGAGTGCTTTGTAAACATCTTCGCGATAATCGATGCCGACCACCCACTCCTGAAAAACTTTCACCGCGTTTTCCGCGGCGGTGCGCATTTTCTCGTTGGTGTTCGTTTCCTTAATGATCGTGGCCCTGTTCGCTGCGTTCCCGGCCTGATACGTAAGATCATCGAGCGCGGCGATTGTGCTTTTGAATGTGGCTTTGCTCAGGTCCTGCACGCCGATCTGATCGAGCGCCTTGTTCGCTGTCGCGATTGCGTCCTTCATCGCGGCATCGACCGCTTCGGGCGCTTGCTCCCAATCGGGAATCGTCAGAATGGCATTTGCTTTGGCAGCAGCCGCGCGAAAATCATCCACGGTTTTTAGTTCGGCGGCGCAGAGATTAATCGTGAGGGCAAAAAGAAAGACCGATAGGTACAAGGTTTTCATGCGGAAAGGTTTGGTTGATCGAACCAACGATGATTGTGTAGAAGAATTGGCCGGTAAAGCGAAAACGCGCCCGATAATCCCGTGATCGAAAAATTCCTCCTCGCGTTTATTCCGATCTTCGTCGCGATCGATCCGATCGGGCTGGTCGCGATTTTTATGGGGCTTGGCACGACCGCTTCGCGCGAACATCGACAACGTCAGGCGTTTCTCGGAATTTTCACCGCGCTTTGCGTCACGGTCGTTTTTATTTTTCTTGGCAAAATAATTTTTGCGGCACTCGGGATCACGGTCGCGGATTTTCAAGTGGCCGGCGGACTGATTTTGCTCGTCCTGGCCGTTCGCGAGCTGGTCGGGATCGGACCGCAGGATCGCGGCGGCGGTGATGAATTTGGCGTTGTTCCGCTCGGGATGCCCCTCATCGCCGGCCCGGCGTTGCTGACGGCACTGCTTATTTTGATCGATAGCGTCGGCCTCGTGTTCACAGTCGCCTCGCTTCTGGTGAATCTAGCGCTTGTCGCCATCGCGTTGTGCAACGCGGATCGTTTCACGCGCTGGATCGGCAAGCAAGGTTTGCGCGGCGTTTCCAAATTGATTGCCCTCCTTCTCGCAGCCATCGCCATCAGCCTGATCCGGCGCGGTTGGCGCGGTGTGTAGGTCGTACAGCCATTGGGATTCCATGCCCCGTGGCACCTCTAAACTCGGCGGAATCCGAGAAGGCTCAATTGTCCTGTCCTATATGAACGGTTGTTTGATAGCTGGCGCAAAGCCCAGGCGCACGGCTGCTGATCCGCGCAGACAGCGCGAATCCTCAGTAAAAGCTTTGCGCTCCGACTGCATCGTCGGTTCGCATCGCTTCGACGCCGCTCGAAGTTGGACGTTACCTTATAAAGTTTCGAAACGTGCGCCGCTGGCAATGTGCCGGCGGGATTCGGGCCAGAAAGACTCGATTCTCGCAGCTCTGTCGCCGGCCTGATAGCGCCGATTCAGCTCAGCCTCGATCGCTCTGATTTCGTCCTGCTGACGGAGTGGTACGCCATGATAGATGTACGCGGGCACCTCATTGCGTGTCCGAGCCAACGGGACCATTGCGTAGAGATCGAAACGTCGCTTCTGCAATTGCGCTGTGGTCCAAGTCGCGTAGGGCGTGTTTGTGGGCCCGGTTACCTCCGCAGAGGTCGAATACCGCGAATTAGGATAATGAGTATTTGCGACCGTGATTTGCTGTGGCTCCTCCGTCGTGCAGCCTATGAAGGTTGCAGCGAGGCCTAAAGCTAATAATGCCAATAATTGTTTCATGTTTTTATTTGGTTCCTCTCCTGAAATGCTCCAGGTTGTCAACTATTTAACCGCAGAATTCGCCTTGTGTCGCGCACGATTTGCTCGCTTTGTCGGCCGGTCGGGTTCAATTTGCATTCGGCGTCGGTCTATTGACACTCGGGCGACCCTCGTTACTATCCGGCTCTTATGAGATTTCCCTTCGCCCTAACGACGAAGATAGCGGCCTACATGATCGCGCAGAAGCTGCGTGGGAGAAAGAAATTCGCCACCGTCCTTCAGCTCGAGCCGTTGCATACCTGCAATCTCACTTGCACCGGTTGTGGCCGGATTCGTGAATATTCCACCTCTCTCAAGGATATGATGAGCCTGGAGGATTGCCTCGGCGCGGCGGAGGAATGCAACGCGCCAATGGTCTCAATCTGTGGCGGCGAGCCGTTGATCTATCCGCACATCGAAGCGCTCGTGAAAGGGCTGCTCGAGCAAGCGCGGATCGTTTACGTCTGCACCAACGCCATGTTCATGCGCAAGAAAATGCGCGAGTGGCTCGCGTCGCGATTGTCGAGCCAGCCGAATTTTTGCGAAGAAAAAATCGTGGCATTACTTGGGGCGGGCTTGCTCAGCGAGAAAGACGCGGCGGAGATTCGAAAGGGGCCGAAAGATCAGGCCAAACCAACCATCGGGCCGAGCCGGTGGATGTATTGGAATGTGCATCTCGATGGGCTGGAGCGGACGCACGATCTCATTGTTGAGCGTGAAGGCGTTTTCAAGGAATGCGTTCTGGCCATGAAAATGGCGAAGCTGCTTGGTTACCAGATCGCGACGAACACGACGGTTTACAAGGAAACCGACATGCAAGAGATCGAACAAATGTTCGATTATCTTTCCGATCTCGGCGTGGACGGCCACACCATCACGCCGGGATATGATTATGACGCCGCCAAGAAGGACATGATCAAGCGGCTCAATCTGCAGCCGGCAAATTTTTTCCTGACGCGCGCGATGACGATCGAGAAGTTCCAAAAGATCGAAGAATGGATGAACCGCTACACGTTTTTTGGGACGCCGATTTATTTTGAATTTCTGGCTGGCAAGCGTGACTTAACCTGTTCAGCCTGGGCGATCCCGACGCGTAACATTCGCGGCTGGAAAGGGCCCTGCTACCTCATGACCGACGGGCATTACTCGAGCTACGCGGAATTGCTGGAGAAAGTGCAGTGGGATAACTACGGCGTCGTCAATGGCGTCGCACGCGACAGCCGCTGCGAAAATTGCATGGTGCATTGCGGCTATGAGCCGACCGCCACGCTTGGGCTGCAAGCGCAGCGGGGCGACACGTGGAAAAACATCAAATTCAATTTCGGGGCGAAACCGAAACCGACCGGAAACGGGAGCGAAACTCTCGTGTTCAACGGCGTCAGTTGCGGAAACGGGCACGCAACGGGCAAACGCGCGGAGTTGGCCGCGCAAGCATCTTAATATCGACGAATCATAGGCTCGACAGTTACAAGGTCCACATCGTGAAATCATCTACCAAGGTGATCGCGCTGCGCAGCGCAATTCCAGACGTCGTGGAAGTTTATTCCGCGGCAGACGAGGAGATTTCGCGGGCGATCTCTCTCGCGCAGGAAAATCTTTTGCGACAGCAGCGACCTGACGGCCATTGGTGCGGCGAGCTCATCGTAGATAGCACACTTTGCTCGGACTTCGTGCTATTCATGCATTGGCTGAGTGAAGTGGATGCGACGCTGCAGGAACGTTGCGTGCGTCACATTTTGAAGCGGCAGTTGCCGGACGGAGGCTGGAATATTTATTACGGCGGGCCGAGCGAAATCAATGCATCAGTCAAAGGCTACTTCGCGCTCAAGCTCGCCGGCTATTCACCCGATCTGCCATTCATGCGCAAGGCGCGCGAAAGCATCCTGCGCCTCGGGGGCATTCCGCGCATGAACACATTCAGCAAACTTTATCTGGCGCTGCTGGGGCAGTTCCCCTGGAAATACCTTCCGACCTTTCCGGTGGAGATGATCCTGCTGCCGAAATGGGCGCCGTTCCACATCTACAAGATGTCGTCCTGGAGCCGCGCGATGCTTATCCCCCTCGCCATCATCAATCACTTCAAGCCGACGCGCTCGCTGCCCGGAGACAAGCAATTGCACGAGCTCTATCCGCTCGGCACCGAGCACAGCGATTTGCGATTACCGCGCAGCGAACGTTTCTGGACGTGGCGCAATTTCTTCCTGCGCGTCGATGAGGTCCTAAAAATTTTGCATCCGCTGCGTTTTCGTCCGATGCGGCAGCGCGCTCTGGAAGAGGCGGAGCGCTGGATGGTGGAGCGAATCGGCGGCGGCAGCGACGGCCTGGCCGCAGTTTATCCGGCGATGCTCAACTGCTTGATTGCGCTGCGTGTGCTCGGCTACTCGAGGAAAAATGCAGTTTACAAAAAAGCGGCTGAAGATTTTGGCGGATTGTTTGTCGATGATCCGGAGGACTTCCGGATACAACCTTGTCTTTCGCCCATCTGGGACACAGCTATCACACTCATCGCACTCGCCGAATCTGGTGTCTCCCAGGAACATCCCGCGCTGCAACGAGCGGCACGGTGGCTGATCGACAAAGAAGTGCGAGTCGGCGGAGATTGGACGGTGAACAATCCGCATCCGGAAGCGACCGGCTGGGCATTCGAGTACAATAACGTTTACTATCCGGACACCGACGACACGGCGATGGTGCTAATGGCGCTGCGACTTGTTAGGCCGCAAGATCGACAATTGCTCAGTGAGTTGTTTGGTCGCGCGCTGAGTTGGCAACTCAGCTTTCAATGTCGCGACGGTGGCTGGGCCGCGTTCGATAAGGATGTCACGGCGCCCTGGCTGGAAGACATGCCCTTTGCAGATCACAACGCGATTCTCGATCCAACGTGCAGTGATCTTACCGCCCGCACGCTCGAGCTGCTCGGCTACATTGGATTCGATGCAAAAGCACGTTGCGTCCGCGATGCGATTCAATATTTGATCAAGACACAGGAAAATGATGGCTCCTGGTATGGTCGCTGGGGCGTTAATTACATTTACGGCACGTGGCAGGTGCTGCGCGGTTTGCGCGCCATCGGCCAGGACATGACGCAAGACTGGATTTTGCGCGGACGCGATTGGTTGGAGAGTTGCCAGAATGATGACGGCGGCTGGGGCGAAACTTGTGCGACTTACGAGAACCCTTCCGTGAAGGGCATCGGCGAAAGCACGGCATCGCAGACGGCCTGGGCCGTGATGGGAATCTGCGCCTGCGGCGATCTTGGCCGGCGGAGTATCCAGCGCGGCTTGCGGTTCCTGCTTAGTTTGCAAAAACCGGACGGTTCATGGAACGAGCCGCAAATTACCGGCACCGGGTTCCCGAAAGTTTTCTACCTCAAGTACGACATGTATCGCCAGAATTTCCCGCTGCTCGCACTCGCCACTTACGTGAATTATCGCCGCGGCCTTGGACACCGTCCGAGTTTCTATCGCTGCGACGCGCGCTCGTAACATCGACATCGGCCTCCGGCCTGTGTTCGGCTTCGGCAGCCGAGACGGCTGCCTGGCATGACGGCCGCAGACGGCTGTCTTCCATCGCCGCGAAAAATAAGTCCTGTTCTTCGGGTTGATCCGATTTAACAGTAACGATTATGGCATACGAATTACCGAAATTACCTTACGCTTACGACGCGCTCGAACCGCACATCGACGCGCGCACGATGGAAATCCATCACACCAAGCATCACCAGGCTTACATCACCAACGTTAACAACGCGATCAAAGGTAAAGCCGATCTCGAAAAGAAATCGGTGGAGGACCTGATCAGCAACTTGAAGGCCGTGCCGGACGATATTCGCACTGTCGTGCGTAATAACGGCGGCGGCCACGCCAATCATTCCTTCTTTTGGAAAATCATGGGCCCGAAAGCCGGCGGCGCTCCTTCCGGTAAACTCGGCGATGACATCAAGTCAACCTTTGGCAGCTTAGATGCGTTCAAGGAAAAATTTGCCGCTGCTGGCGTCGGCCGTTTCGGCAGCGGTTGGGCTTGGTTGATCAAAAACAAGAGCGGTAAGCTCGAAATCATCTCGACGCCCAACCAGGACAGTCCGCTCATGGAGGGGAACAAGCCGATTCTGGGCGTGGACGTTTGGGAGCACGCGTACTATCTGAACTATCAGAACCGCCGGCCCGATTACATCAAAGCCTGGTGGAACGTGGTGAACTGGGACGCCGTCGCCAAGAATTACGAGAGCGCAAAATAACGAAACAGCGCGCGCTTGGCTTTGCCAGATTTCTGGATTGGGTAACGCACGCGTCTCGCGTGCTGGCGACCGCACCGTTTTCGTGGTCGCGAACTTCTAAACGTACGGCTCTCTGGACGCACTCGCGATCACAAGTTAAGTCCGTTTTGGCGAGACGCCAAAAGCACCACGCGAGACGCGTGCGCTACCCAGACAAAAACCCGTGGCTTATCTAAACGAAAATTATCTCAAGCTTCAGGCCGGTTATCTTTTTCCTGAGATCGCGCGGCGGGTGCGCGAATTTTGTGAAAAGAATCCGGAAGCGGCAAAAAAACTGATCCGATGCGGAATTGGTGATGTCACGGAGCCGCTGCCGCGAGCGGCTGTGGAAGCGATGTGGCGCGCAGTTGATGAACTGGGCAGGCGCGAGACATTTCGCGGCTACGGGCCTGAGCAGGGTTACGAATTTCTAAGATCGACAATCGCGCAGCACGATTATCGCGATCGCAAGATCGACATCGCGGACGGCGAAATCTTTTTGTCCGACGGATCGAAATGCGATTGCGGTTACATTCTCGATATCCTTGGCGACCAAAACAAAGTCGCGATCAGCGATCCCGTTTATCCAGTCTATGTCGATACAAACGTGATGGCTGGCCACACTGGCCCCGCGAGAAAAGACGGCAGTTACGAAGGGATCGTGTATCTGCCGTGCACCGCCGAAAACAATTTCGTTCCCGAGCCGCCGAAGGAACATGTCGATCTTGTCTATCTTTGCTTTCCGAATAATCCGACGGGCGCGGTGGCAACGGGCGAGCAACTGGCGCGCTGGATCGAGTATGCGCGTGAACATGAAGCGCTGCTGCTCTTCGACGCGGCTTACGAGGCGTATATCTCGCAATCGGAAATTCCGCATTCCATTTTCGAAATTCCGGGTGCACTCGAATGCGCAATCGAATTGCGCAGCTTTTCCAAGAACGGTGGTTTCACTGGCGTTCGCTGCGGTTTCACGGTCATGTCCAAATCGTTGCTTGCCCGCACGGAAAACGGCCGCCGTTTGCCACTGCATCCACTCTGGCATCGGCGTTGGAGCACGAAAGCGAACAGCGTGAGTTATCCGGTGCAACGCGGCGCGGAAGCGTTGTATTTGCCCGAAGGCCGCAAACAAGTACGCGCGCTCATCGATTATTACATGGGAAATGCAAAAATTTTGCGCGACGCCTGCGCGAAAATCGGGCTGAAAGTTTACGGAGGAGTCAATGCGCCTTACATCTGGGTGCAAGCGCCCGATGGCCTAACGAGTTGGCAAATGTTCGATCGAATGCTGCGCGAAATAAATGTCGTCATCACCCCGGGGAGCGGCTTCGGCGCGCGGGGCGAAGGTTATTTTCGCATCTCCGCCTTCAACCGCCGCGAAAATGCCGAGGAAGTGGCCCAGCGTTTGCAGAAACTGTAGTCGCCCCGCTCTGCCTGCCGCGCCGGAGCGTTTGCGAAGGCGGGTCGGGGCGTTGCGAGCACGGCGACGAAGCGCCGTGCTACGGACCGAATCGCCCCTTGTCCATGCGAACTCGGCGCGTAACGTTGCCGCTTTGGGAAAGAAGTCAGCGTGGCCGAATCAAAACCAAATTTTCCGCAGCTTTATCGCTTTTGTTTTTTGATGCTGGGCGACCCGCGCAGAGCGCAGGAAGTTTTTCAGGCGACATTGCGCGAGGCGACGTTGCTTTGCGCAAATGGGGAAACGCCGAGCGATCCGTTTTGGTTTTTTCGCGATGCGCGCTGGCGCTGTCTCGAGACCAGCGAGCACGGTTTGCGGGCGGAGGATGTCGAGCTTCAGAAGCATGACCTCTCTCCTTCCGCTCCGGCACAAATCGAACGGCTGGATATAAATCAGCTCGCGACCTGGATTTCCGCAGCGCCCGAACCGCAGCGGACGGCGCTCGCGCTTTTTTATCTCGATGAGTTCAATCATCGCGAAATTCTTTCGTTAGCGGAGCTCAGGATCGGCGAACTCTCCCGGTTGCTGGCCGATGGGCGGCGTCAGCTTCAAGCATGGCTGAATGCCACCGTTCCGCAGAAGGAGGCAAAATGAGAATCGTTCGCTTGTCTCGCAGGCAACGTCTTCTTGCCAACTGTGCGCCCATTAGCGAGGAGTTGATGAACGACCGTTCCATGCGCACGGCGGTCTTCCGCGCTCGCGCCTCCGACGAATTTGCAGATCAACAAAGTTTCGACCGCGCGGTTGCGACTCTGGTCCGCAGTGTTCCTGTTCCACCGGAGATCGGGGAATGGTTTTCCAGCGAAAATCTCGTCCCGCGTTCCAAGTGGAAATGGAAGATGGCGCAAAATCCGGCTGTGCTGGCCGTTGCCATCGCCCTCGCCGTCATCGCCGGAGTGTTCGTCCTCCAATTCCTCGAACATCGGCACGATTTTCCCGGCGCCGAAGGCGCGCGGAAACTTTTGATGGTCGCCGCCTCCACCCGATCGGTCCTGCTCGATCCGGTGAGGACCGACGCCGGCGCGCTGGGGGATCTCTTTTTTATGAAACACCAGCTCGAACATTATGATGTGGCGCCGGAGTTTGCTGATTTTCGCACATTAGGATGCCGGGTCTTCGACGACGAGGAAGGGCATCGCGTGGCGCAGATTTGGGTGATCGAAAAAGGAATGCAGTTTTTCCTTTTTCCCGCGGAGCGAAATGCCAAGACCGGCGCCGCTGTAGAGTTTTCGGGCTGGCGTTATGTCGAGCAGGAAGGCTGGACGGGAGTGGTGCAAGAGAGAAATGGCGTCTGTTTTATGGCGGCGTTGCATGGCCGGGAAAAAGATCTGGCGCCATATGTTTCGAAAACGAAAGAATAAGGCAGCGCCGTTGACACCCGGCGGCGTGCGATTGAGTCTTGTCGCCACAATGGCCAGGGTAGCTCAGCGGTAGAGCAGGGGACTCATAAGCCCTTGGTCGGGAGTTCAATTCTCCCCCCTGGCACGCTTTCTAAAATGGCGTGGATCTATATTCTTCGTGGCATTACATTGGCTCAGCTGTTGATCTTGATGCCCGCTTTGCACAGCATTTACGTGGTCATACTGCGACGACAAAGCGCATCGGAGACAAAATCGAGATTGTAGCGAGGAAGGAAGTCCAACGCTAAGTGAAGCTCGCAAGATCGAACGCATGTTAAAGGCGAAGAAGAATCCGCGGCTAGCGATTTACCATTTGAAGCAATAGAGCAGCCCCGAAAGCGGGGCAGAACACAAGCTACTCTTCGGACCGGCTCAGTTCTGCGGCACTGTGATCAGCAGAATCTCCCCCTGGCCCGCCGGGAAGCCAAATCCCTTATGCGAAACATAGAGCGCGCCATCTGGACCGAAGGTCATGGCCGTTGGGAAAGTGAGCCCTGAGGCAATCACCGTTTGATGGCCATGTGGATCAACTCGCACCACTTTGCCGTCACCAGGGTGAGGGCCACCGTTCGATGTACTCATCTCCAACACGTACATTCGATGTTGGCTGTCGAAAGCAACGCCGGTAACGGCGGTGAGCCCCTCAGCGACAATCCTTATATGTCCGTCCCTTGAGACCTCGAAGACCTTAGCAGCGCCCGCAACAAGCGGGAAAGTAGTAAGGGTTCCGACATAGAATTTGTCGTTGTCGCGGGTGGCGATCGCCGTCGGGCCGATCCAGTTGGTATCTCCGGGATAACTTACGGAGAAGTCGACGACGCGGCTGATCTCACCTGTCATGGGAGAAAAATGGTCGAGCTCCTGAGTGTTTGGGTTGATGGCGTACAGGTCTAGGTGATTACCGTCATCGCGAGCGGCTATCATGCTGTACCAGGTTCCGTCAGGTTCAAAGTCGTCAGGGTCAGGATGCGCGACAGGAAAAGCCATCAGAAACGCGCTCAGGTTAGCGATCAGATCCCTGGTGCCGTTGGCATTGACACGGATGATGCCATTCGGCATGGCCGGCACCTGCGGCACACCATGCGAGCAGCCGGCTCCGGCGAGCAAGATATAAAGGGTGTTTCCGATAAAGGCGACATCGGCTGCGCCGCTTTTGAGATTGCCAAGCGCCGCACTTGTCTGGCTGGAGGGAAGATTGTCCACTGCCGTCGTGACAACACCGTTGGCATTGATCTTGGAGACACGCGAGCCAGTGATGCTACCCGTGTACGGCCCAACAGGAGGAATGACCTGTTCGCAGCAGCCTTCGGTCGAGTCCGACCCGCCAATTCCCCCTTCCGCAACATAAAGGTTGCCGTCGGGCCCAAACTTCAGGCCGCGCGGATTGTTCAATCCGGTGGCAAAGACCGAGACGTTAGATTGTCCCATCGCTGAAAGTAGCGCGAACCCGCTTAATATTGTTGTTAGTGCGACCTTTGTTACTGCTTTGTCCTTCGTTCCTTTCATATTTGTTTCTCCTTTTTATAGTGAGAAAAACGATTCGCCGAGCCAAAGTCAAGACACTTCACATTGAAGCTTGTTCGTCAGGCGGGCAGTCCGACGATGGATAATGGCGATAATCTCTTTCAGAAGCTTCTGGGGGCCGGAAATTCCTACTGGCTGACGCGATTTATCATTCTGCGGTTGCTCGGTTTCGTTTATGCGGTCGCGTTTCTGGCTGCGGCGCAACAATTGGTGCCACTAATCGGCGAGCATGGATTGACACCGGCGAATCATTTTCTCGCCGCTGCGCAAGCGCAATTGGGTTCGCGCACT
>Ga0137415_10004648_pt1 | contig 13584 bp, 12 predicted proteins | sample CZODoug3_1_1_16f_FD_183082 | JGI IMG/M metagenome (GOLD analysis project Ga0137415, IMG submission 183082) | Vadose zone soil fungal communities from Angelo Coast Range Reserve, California, USA - CZODoug3_1_1_16fungal (Hybrid Assembly) | ecosystem: Environmental > Terrestrial > Soil > Vadose... | reverse complement strand
AACGACTGGTTCGAGATGGATTCCGATAGCCCCTACATGCTCCTGGTCGCCGACGTGGTGAAATCCAGGCGCCGCGAGATGACGGCGGAGGAAAAGCAGCTCTTTGGAATCGACAAGTTAAACGTGCCCCGCTCCGACATCCCGGCCGTGACGCATGTTGATTACTCGGCCCGTATCCAGACCGTGCACGAGGACACCAATCCACGCTATTACGCGTTGCTCTCCGCGTTCGAGCGGAAAACTGGCTGTCCAGTCCTCGTGAATACGAGCTTCAATGTGCGCGGCGAGCCCATCGTGTGCACGCCGGAGGACGCGTTCCACTGTTTCATGGGAAACGAGCTCGACGTTCTCGCAGTCGGTAACTGCTACCTGCGTAAGGAAGGTCAAGATTCTGCGCTGAAACAGAATTACGAGACGGCTTTCGAGCTTGATTAACCGAGGGAATGGACGACTCACGCGAGACTTGCGCCGACAGAGGTCACTACCTCGCTTATTTTGTTACATCTTCCACCATTGAAATAAACAATTCTGAGAAGCGATCTTCTGAACACTCCTTATGTAGGTGGTCAAATCCGGCTTTCCCTATCTGTTCCGCTAGCTCCGGAAACATGAGGAGCTTATTCATGGCTGATGCCAACGCCTTGACATCGTCGATTTCACAAAGAATTCCCGTTTCCCCATCCACTATATAATCCAAACCGCCATTCGTCTTAGTAGACACAACTGGTTTTCGGCAAGCCATCGCTTCAAGCAGGACCCTTCCCATGGCTTCGGACCTTGCCGCATGGACAAACCCATAGCATCCACGCATCAGTTCACCGACTTCTTCAATCCATCCTGCCTTGATGAATTCGATACGCGAATGGTGACCGGCCAGTTCTCGATAGCTAGCTAGCTCGATTCCGGGAGCATACCCAAGAATTCGAAGTCTTATGTTTGGGTGTCCATGAGCAATCATGGCAAATGCCTGTACGAGCACATCAATTCCTTTGCGGTGAAACGGGTGGCCCACAGCAAGCAGATAATCCCCTTGATAGGTGATAAGTGAACTGAAATATTTGGTCGCTGCAAAATCAGCGAATCTGAACACCTGTTTGGTTGGCCACTGATCACGAACGAATCGTTCCTGATCCCTGTTAAGAACCTTGACTGCATCTGCAGCTGATACCGTGATCCCGAGGACGGTTTTCATAAGCAACTTCTTGAACATACCCCCTGTTTTCCGAAGCTTTGTATATTCTCCCAATAGTTCATCGTTCGGATCGAGCCGGTGATAGTCTCCCATTATTTGGACTATAAGCTTCGTTCGAAATACCAACTTAAGAATGATTCCTGGAATGCCGGACCCATAAGGATCATATGTGATGATGGCATCAACGTGGGCCCGCTTCCTCAAGAGCCAAATCGGCAGCACAATTTGAACATACAATCTCTTTATCTTATTAAGCATTGGGATTGATCCTAACTTCCCTGAGTACAACTGAAAACTGGCGATGCTTGTTCCCTTGTGTGACTGGGACGACATCGTGAACACGTATCCGCACAACAATTTCGATAGCAGCTCGAACATATGAGAAAAGCCCACTTTTTCCGGTCTCAGTATTTCAGGAAAAAGAAAGATCACATTCTTTTGCTTCTTACTGGTCGCCGAAGGAGAATCCATGATTCACAATCCTTCATCTTGTGGGCGGAGAGCATGAAGTGGACTCCGTCTGTTTGCAGTCGTTTCCCATCGGCATTAAGGAGGAACCGGAGGGGATTACTGTGACTAACCGCTTTTCGACGATTTCCTTAATGATAGTATCGGCAGCCAATCGATGTCCCTTTTCGTTCCAGTGCCCCTCCGGCAAATGGAGAGAAGCTTTATTCTCTACTGTCCATCTTCGCAAGGTCGGCAGCAAATCAATGATCTCGATATTGGCCTCGCGCCCGAATGTTCTCATTGCCTGTTGTGGTTTATCTATCGCGACGTCATCCGTCGACATACCGCCGGAAGTGCGAAAATGATCGAGCGACCCATCATGCAATTGAAGTCTTAATGGTATCAGCATGATAGCTGTCTCAGCTCCCATGCTTTTCCCCATTTCCCGAATCCCCTTGAAAAGTTCAAAGGTCAACTTCCATCCTCTCTTGAGTTCCTCGGTCTCCTCGTTTCTCCCGATCAGTTGCATCACATGCCCGTCTAAAGCCGTCGCTAGCTTTCGTATTTCACCGAGAGTTTTCACCTTCCTCAGCAATTGCACGAGATGCGAGTGGGAAGCGAGAAAATCTTTGACGTGAAGGATCTTCAGCTCAGAGACTGACCTGTGTGCCACTGGCTTCAGGATTAGCTTGTCGTAGGCAAGTGTATGAAATTGTTCTTTCATGTTATCGGACACGTCGTTGTGCAAAGTCATTGCGACCAGAATCAGATCGGGCTCGAGCGCTCGTCCATATTTCTCCAGATACGCAAGCTGATCATCCTGGCCCCAGCCACTCACTGCACAATTGATAACTTCCACATTCCGATGCAGCGTTTCGTGCAACCCAGATTCAAGAAGGCTCGGAAAAGAGTCCTCGAAGGCTACCTGAAGTGCTTCCATGAAGGAGTCCCCAAAGACCAAAATTCTTGTTGTATCTTTTTGCTTCTTTTTCGCATGATCTCTATCTCTCATGCCAATTGCATTAAACCTGATTTCCTGCTTGAACTCGGTGAGGTAGGTGATCAACCCGGGCGGATGTATAACCAGCCCGTCTTCCGTCGTATGCCAGACGGCCAGCTGCTGTGGGTACAAAGTCCTTACCGACCACTCTGCCACTAGCAACGACAACATCGTGGAGGCAACAAAAAGACCAAGATTCTTCACAAGACTCTTCAGATTTGTGATCGACATGTAGGATCAATCGTCGTTGCCACTTCTCCGGCGTATGTTATGGAAGCCATTTAGACACGTTTCTGCTGTCAGAGGGAACGGAAACTGGACGGGAGTGAATTGACCTGGTTTCGACTCTGCCGGCCAGGAGGGACTTGTCCTGGGTCCCCTTACGACCGCACGGGATTCGGTGGCTTTTTCGAGACTTCGCTGGTCATACCCGTGACCAGACTTGCTGAAACCTTCAACTTCTCGGTCGTTTCCCTGGCAACTTCATTCAAGGCGACTGCCAACGCAGCTAAGAGCCAGAAATGCGAGAAGTACGTGAATGAGACGAATGCGGCTGGAAGCAGATAGCCTATCAGACTGCCCATTATCGCCAAGCTGTAACATTGCAGCTGCTGCGAGTCGGTAGGAGACAGCCTTTCGTTTCCCGATATCGGCTCTCGCTGACCAGCATTTCCTGCGTCCGCCCTAATCCTTGCATCTGATCTGATCCGCCTCAGGTCCTTGAATGTCCGGAACAGAATCGTTACAAATAATGTGCCCCCTACAAGCCCCAGTTCAGACAGTATCTCAAAGTAGGTCGAGTGAACCACCACGCTGTTCGTGATCGAGTGACCGATCTTCTCCAATTGTTCAACTGATTGATAATCTCCTGCATTCCATCGAAAATTTCCTGGACCCACCCCCAACAACGGGTTGGACACAAGCATTCGCCATGCGATCGTCCAGAGTTCGAGCCGGAGATCCGCAGTAGCCTCTTTGGTGTCGGTAATTGTCTCCATTTCCTCCCAATAACTAGGTCCTGCAACCATCAACACAAGAAGAGCTCCAATCACCAGGGCAATAAGCGCTTGTTTTTTCCTGGGTGAATTGAGAATGCAAAACAACACCACACCGACCAAGCCAACGAAACCGCCTCTGGAAAAACTTACAACCACAGCCGTCGCATAGACTCCAAGCGCCACCCCATAAAACATTTTGACCGCATGGCGATCTGTCAACGGAATAGAAAAATAGGCCAATGGGAGGCCAATGCACATCATTGCCGAAGTATAGTTCTCATCCTGCGCTCCGGCTGAGCCGGCTGGTCCATTACCTCCATTAAAAATGGCCCATACCCCCACATATAAGAACACTACGATAAGCAAGTTCACGAAGATTCTAATTTTTCGCAGCGAATCGATGAAGTGAATCAACGGAATACAGATACACAACAGATTGATTGCCATCGCCGTCAACGCTTGATAAGCCGAATAGTTATTAACGGCAGTGACCGCACCAATTGACATTGCTCCCAACAAGAGCAGGAAGCACACGATTTGCAGATTCACTTTCTTGGCCGGGGTCAGGATCCATGCCACAACTAACAGCACGGAAATAATCATCGGGATACCCATTGGGTTCGGCGGTCTTCCATAGTCGAACATGGGATAAAGAAGGAGGAGGAAGAAAGGCAGACCAAGGCCTTCATGCCGTGGTGGCAAAACCGCAGCAGTCTTTTCATGAAACGAGCGAAACGGGTTCATGGGCTGCCCTTGTCTGGACTATCCGAGATGACTTAAGACCATCCTAGAGCACCGACGACCTCAGAGAGAACTCGTGAATACACTCCAATTACTGTGCCAGAAGCTCCCTAACGCGGGGGGCAAGGACAGCGGCAATCAATTCGTGCCCCTCCTTGCTGGGATGCATCGTATCCCAAAAGAGGGTCCGCTTATCTTGTCGATCGAACACCTCGTCCAGGTCGACGATCGGAACCTGCAGTCGCGCGGCGAGGCGTCGAATCGAGTTGTTGTACGCATCGTGGAGGCTGCGCAACCGAGGCGCGCTATAGGCTTCAGGGAAGTAGGGAAAGAATACATGCTGAGCTTTAAGATCTTCCGCACTCATGTTACGCGTGAGTGCCGTCGGCCTCGTGAAAAGCAATACCCGCACATTTCTTTCATGAAGCAACGCAACCATGGCAGAGACATTCTCTTCGTACTCGGCCGGCACGAATTGATCAAAGACATGGTATTCGGACTCTTCCCCCGACAACCCCGGTGGCATCAGTATGGGACGGATGTAAAAGAACATGACCTTACTCAGCCCCTTGTAGAGGTAACTATGATTTAGCGCCGCCCCCAGCCACGTTACTCGACTAGTGGATGACATATTGCTCGGACTCACTTTCATCAGATCGTTCCAGCCAATATAGATCGTTACAAGATCTGGATCATATTTCAGAATGTCGTCCCTGATCCGGCCCAATGCATACTCAGAATTGTAGCCTTCGATTCCGGCATTGATGACTTCGTATCTCTGGCCATCGGCATTCAGCATCCCCCCGAGAAACGCCGAGTAGCTGACGTCCCAATCCCCGGCAAAGGTACAAGAATCGCCTACAGCAAAGACACGATAAATGCCGGCGGGCTTCACATCTGCGAATTCAACGCCGACGAATCCTTTGGAGTTAATACGAATTCTTGGACCGCCGGGACTCTTAACCTGTAGATTTGGCACCAATTCGAGCCGCCCCGTAGAGACGTTGTATCGTTCATACGCCGTTCGAAAATACCAGGAGTACACCCGAAGCCCGCCTTCCCCAATCAACAGGAGGGAAAGAACGGGCAGAATCGAAAATACTACGGTTTTTGGCCAAGACAGTGGCCGTCGCCCACCCTCTGGCTGAGACTGATTTGTCACCCCCTCTTGCAGATCTGTATCAGACTGCAAGAGAGGATCGGGTCCTGTGTTCATCCACAATTCCCCATAACATGGTTCCAAACATTAGATCATCAGATTTCATGATTCTGCTGACGAGAAGGAGGTGCGCCTATAGATTTTGAAACTTTTTTTAGACAACAACCTATGGACGAGCCAAGCGATAGCTTTTGGTCATCCCGGTTTGATTGGCTCCGCCACGCAGGGGGCATCTTGCAGCCTCCCCTTAGATACTTCATCTTTCACCCTCCTCGTCTACTTTGCCCAAGAGCTCATATGTGGCATGCTTGACTCTGAGAAACCCGGCGCTGCCGCTCCCATAACACCAAGTTGATGAGGGCCCACAATTTACTCTCGTGATTGGCGGATCCTGACAGGTGCTCGGAGACCAACCTCTCGATCTCGGCACGTTCAAGATAGCCAACGGCCTTTAGGCTATCCTTCGAGAGCACATCGCACAGGAGAGGCTTCAACTCGGTGCGCAACCACAACGCCAAGGGGACAGAAAAGCCGACCTTCTTGCGATCCAAAATACTGGAAGGCAACAGGGCCCGAAATGCGCGCTTGAACAATGCTTTTTTCGACCATAACGTTAGCTTGTGCCGTGCTGGAACCTGCGCCATCAGTTCAATGAGCGGATGATCGAGAAAGGGCACACGAACTTCCAGAGAATGGAGCATGCTGACTCGATCCGTCAGCATCAGCAGATCGCCGGGAAGATAGAGGTGCATGTCGCAGAGCAACAGATAGTGAAGCAAACTATCGGCGTCATTAGAGTTGAATGCCGCGTCGACCATCTCATTAGAGGATTGCGCCTTGGCACCGGCATGAAAGTCTCGTGAGAGAATCCGTGCCCGCTCGGAGACGGAATGCGCCATAACGAAAGCGGCATAGCGTTCAGCCGTCGGATTCGCCGCAGACGAAAGGAATCTCTTGATCCGGCTCATGCGCGGATGGCCGGTCGGAGAGTCCGGAAGTCGGTGGATCCAGTATTCACCGAGCAACCCTCGAACGACGCTGGGGAGCCTTCGAAAGTGCTCCGCCCACTGCATGCCCAAATACCGCTCGTAACCACCGCCTAACTCATCCCCCCCCAATCCAGACAGAGCCACGGTCACATGCTGCCTGGTTAGTTTGGTGATGTAGTAGTTAGGAATTGCGGAGGAATCGGCAAATGGCTGGTCGAAGCAGGCAACCAGCTTTGGCAGAATACCCTGAATATCTGCGGAGACGACGAACTCGTGATGTTCGGTTCGATAACGATCCGCGACAATACGAGCATACGGACGCTCGTCCTGAAATGCGCCCTTTCCCTCGTGCCCGATCGAAAACGTCACCACGGGCTTCGAGGACTCCATGGCCATCGCCGCGACGATCGCGCTTGAATCGATACCACCGGACAGGAACGCTCCAAGCGGCACGTCACTTATCAGGTGACTCTTGACGCTGTCCCGAAACTGATGGAGCACACGTTCAGCCCATTCTTCGACGCGCACGTCATTGCGCGATTGATACCGTAAAGTCCAGTATCGCTGAATCGAGGTTCTGCCTTTTTCGTACACGAGGATGTGGGCTGGCGGTAGTTCGACCACACCCTGGTAGACCGTCTCGGGACCCGGAACATAGAGAAAAGCCAGAAATCGCTCGATGGCAGCGGAATTGATGTCCGGATCAAACCAGGGAAGCCGAATGAGTGCTTTCAGCTCGGAAGCAAAGACCAGACAACCGCCCATCACGGCATAATACAAAGGCTTGATTCCTACTCTGTCCCTTGCCAGAAGCAGCCGCTCAGCCCTTTCATCCCAAAGCGCATAGGCAAACATGCCGCGGAGCTTCGATACCCCTTCCACGCCGTACTGCTCGTAGAGGTGGACGAGCGTCTCCGAATCGCTTTTCGTGTAGTAGCGATGTCCCGCCTTTTCAAGATCCTCTCGCAATTCCAGGTGGTTGTAGATCTCCCCGTTGAAGACAACCCAGACGCTCTTGTCTTCGTTGTACACCGGTTGATGGCCGCCGGCCACATCGATAATGGAAAGGCGCCGCATCCCGAGTCCGACCCTGCCACGAATATAGGAGCCGCTGTCGTCAGGGCCACGGTGGACGATCGAGTCGTTCATGGAATCGATCCATGATGGATCCACGGAGCGCCCCTGCAGATCGACGACGCCGACAATGCCGCACATTAGCGTCGCCCTCTGTGAGCACGGACCGCGGAATCCAGAGACTCGAACAGTCGTTGTTCGTCAACCGTCCAATTGTATCTCTTCACGAACCCTTCTCTCCCCTGCCTGCCAAACCGATCCCTTAACACCTTATCCTCCATTGCCATCATCGCTGCGGCGAGAGCTTCCGCATCTCTCTCTTTAAACACGATCCCGCATTGCACCTCTTCCACGATCCGTTCCGTCGGCCTAGCATTTGAGACCACGACAGGTTTGGCCATGGACATGAAGTCAAACAGCTTGTTCGGAATCGTCGAGTTCCAGGATTCCGTACTATAGTGAGGGATCAGTCCCACATTCGCTTCCATCATGATTTTCTGCACTTTGGAAAACTCGAGCCTCCCCGTGATAGCAACCCGATCTGCCACCCCCTGGCCCTCGGCCAGCTTCCGATGCAGTTCAATGTTCGGCCCTGTCCCGATAATCGAAAGCTTGACATGGTGACCGCGATGCTTGAGAAGTCCTACTGCCTTGATCGCCGTATCAAGACCTCGGCTCCCGTCGAGATTGCCGAGATAGACAAAATGTGCCGGATCACGGACATTTGACGACGTCTTTGCTGCACAGTCTTCACTCCACCGATCGAGCGGAGGAGTGTTCGTAATAATCGTGATCCGGCCGGGATCAACTCCCATATCGACCAACCGATCCCGTGACTCCTCCACGACGACAATGATGTGGTCGACTAGCCGCAGGACGGTTTTCTCTACGATCTTGGCTAGGCCCGGATGGCGGACCATACGTCCAATGAAGCTTTTAGGGCTATACAGGCGTTGATCTTCCAGCATGGCCGGATAGTTTTCGGCGAGATCGAGTAACACGGGAATGTTGTACCAGCGCCCTACCAGGATGGCGGTCAGCGCGAGAGGAATGTCCCTAACCAGCATCAGATCAGCTCCGGACCGCCTGACGGTCGACCAAATTGCTCTGAGCCAGATGGGGTTAAAGAAGAAAGGAAGGCCCGCTATTTTATGGCAAGGGCCAAGCCATTTAGGAAGCGGTGGGAGACGGTGGATGATCGTCCCATCGAGCACTTCATGACGCGGCGATCGTTTCTCATTTCGGCAGATAAGATGGACTTCGTGTTTCGCTTGCAATGATTGACATACCTTTTCCACACGAATGTCCCATGGATAATCCGCATCCCAGATGTGACAGATGATCATGACAGAGCGGTGGCTCCACTGGTTTGGACAGAAAGAGGGCTGTCGTTAGCAAAGACAAGCCAATCTCGCCTAAAAAGTCGTTGGCATGAATGGGCGCTGGGTGAGGAAAAACACGTTAATCTATGGAAGGACTCGAAGATTCGTTGGTGCCGGGGGCGTCGTAACCGCAGACCCGGTGTTGATACAGCCAATCCGTGATGTGGCGACGACGAGATCATCGTAGAGCACGTCATACGGCGTGCCCACATCGCTATAATTCTGAATCTTGATCCAATTCGCGCCGTAGACCAGCGCATCGCGCCATTGGAGGCCAGGAAATCCTGAACCACTTCCCGTAGTCCAGTTCCCCGACGCATCATAGGTCCCGACCGGCGAGCCGGGGATGAAGTTCTGGATCTGGGTGTCGTTGATCCAGAATTGTAATTCCCCCTCATGGCCTCCGTTCGTCGTGTTCATCTTCACGCGCATCTCCACGCATTGCCAGGTGTTGACCTGGAGCGGCGTGTTCTCGATCACCAGCAAATCTCGCCCGTAGTATTGTCCTTGGAACGCCGCGCCCTGCATGTCGACCCAGTTGTTATAGGTGCCGAGGCGCGTATTCGGGCCTCCGGTGCTCTGATTGCCTATCTGCTCGAAGCCTGAGATGAAGAGCTTATCGCCATTCGGACGCACGCCTTTGAGTCCCGCGTCTCCTTGTGGGTAATTGGTGGCCGGATAATAACCGCCGATGTAGCCGCCCGAATGGTGCGAGACGTTGCCGAGATACTTCACGTAGTAGCGCAGGTACAGGAGATCGTAGTTGGTCGAGAGTTGACGATAGAGCGTGCCGTTGATGCCATTCGGTATGAGCCGGACAGATTGGACGCCCCCACTCGCCGTCGCGTGATCGGTCGAGGTGCCGATGCCGCTGGTACCGCCTCCCGTGAAGCGGGCGCTGAATGTCGTGAGGCTCGACTCGAAATTTTCAGAAAAGACGACTGCGGGGTCGGAGCCGATGCCGCTATCCCGCACATATTTCGCTGCAATTCCGACTTGCGCTAACGCAGGTATCGGTAGACAGCAGAGCATAAGAACACACATTCCGCACCAGCGACTTGAAAAATATGCGAACATTTGGACCTCTCGGAAATAGTGAGTCGAATCTGTTACGGGCCATCGGACCGGCAAGTCGCATACAGGGTTGGAGCAATATCGGTGATACAGCAAGGTGTATACCGAACGATCGTCCTCTCATCAATTCGCATACATAGGAAAAGCCAGACCAAGATGGGCTGAAATAGTAGTGGTGTGTGGCGGAGGGGAAACCATACTCGTGCACATTGACCGCCAATCGATTCCCCTCGATGTCTCTAAGACGTTAGCGGAAGATTCGGCAATAGTCGGCGAGTAAAGAACCCCGCCCCACAGCTGCTTCCGGACCTCCGGAAACGCCTCCCGAATCTCCTCGGCGCTGACCCCGCTTTCAGCAGCCTGACCTTGCCCCTGTTTTTCGCATCCCATGGCTGAGTCTGTCAGGCGACCCGCTTTTCCTGATCGGCGAGCCCGCGCTGCTCGAACTGCATCGACTGCCATAAGCCAGAGTCGAATGCAGCCGCCGCTGATTGTAGAAGCCGATCCAGTCGATCACTTCGTCCATCGCCAGCTTCAGCGAGCCCCACAGGCTTTCGGTGGCGCGTTGTCCCAGCAGTCGCCCTTGCGGCTCGTCGAGGAGCGCATGCCGTAGCGGCGAGCGCAGCCTGGAGCTCGTGGCTGCAGTATTGGCTTCTGCGGTTGGAGTGGAAGATCAACCCCGGCGCCGGATGCCGTCTGAACCACGCCATTCTCACCTCTGGGGTATTACTCTTCGATCAGCTTACTGCACCTTCAGATTTGTCGGTGCAGCAGGAGGCGTGGGGGCGCCCCCTCCCCCCTCGACTTCTGTCGCCGCCCCGATGCGCTGTCCGGCGTTGGTCGTCCATCCGGCCATCATATAGTGCGAAATGCCAAGCCAGCCCTGACAGCTGCCCAGAGTGGAAAACCGGTGGTTGTTCGACGTAATGTATGACATCAAGCTCGGTGGCGTCAAATTGGCGACCAACGGATTCATGGAAAGGTCAATGAGTGTCAGCTCGGGTCCATTGTCGGTAATGTTCTTTCCGTAAAATTTCATATTGTAGTTCGGCCCGGCACGATTCGTGAACACTGCCTCGAATCGCCACCACTTGCCCTTCATCTGACTGGAGGCCACACCACTATTTGGCCCAGGGCCACTTACGCAACAATCGATGGGCGGGCTAAATGTCAAATAGTTATAGGAATGAAACCCCCCGGTATAATCCACGCGAGAATCATTGTTGAACTCCGCTATCTTGGAATTGTCGCAAGTTCCCTCTAACTTAAAGTCGAATATTGGGGTATGCCAGACGTACCAACGGGCGGCCAGCCGCACGAAGCTCGCGCTCACTGGGACCCCATTCCCCACAGAAAACGTCCCTTGATGATTGTCGTCTGTCCGCGCGAAATTCGACATGGTATGGCCGGGTGGCAATGCTGCCATCGCCGTCGCGTCATTGGAACTGAAGACCGGCGCGTTCCGAAGGATGGGGGCGCCGATCACGGCGGACTCGAAGCTGCACTCCTTCGTCGTGCTATCGGCGGGATTCCAGTAGGAGGGGCCACCGGCAAACGTGGTCGTATTCAGTGGCTCGCTGCAGATGCAATTGGCACCCAACGCGATGCATCGCTGCTCCTCAGCCTGGGCGTTGGTTGCCCAGAGAAGCGATAAGGCCGCGAGCACGATGGCTTGGATCAGCCGCTGGGTGGTCATAGTTCGTTCTAACATCGGAGCCTCCTTACCTGTTGCCTTCTATTCGCTGTGGTCCGGTTCTCGTTCCCTGTGCTGCGGACGTGTCCCCTCCGTTGATTCGGTTAGGGTATGTCCTTGAAAACTTCGTTCGAGATTACGCTCTCGTCATTCAACGTGCTATAGGCCGTCGCTGCGAAATAGTATCTCGTCGCGCTGCTCAGTCCCGTCACTGTACAGATAGTGTCGTCACCCACATCCAGGGACTGGGTATACGTTAAGGGGGAGGTACCGTAATAAATGCGGTAACCAGCAATATCTAGGTCTGCTACGGCACCCCACGTAAGGACGGCGGTATTTGGGCCTGGGCCGGGGGGGCCGCCACCACAGGCAATCAACAAGCTGGCAATTGTCAACAGCAGCAGGGGCCCTGAACAGCGTCGGGCGGAACTCCCGCAATCCGCCCCGCGGGGGGGGGTGTGGGTGTGGATGTTCCATGTCGCGTCCTCCGTACGTGAATGTCCTTTCGGTTCTATTTCAGTCAATGCAAAAAAAACTGGTGCCCGATCTCGTTCTTGTTGCTCCGACCTGCAATTGAAGCACGCTTTATGCACTTGTCATACTCCCCTGCATTCGTTGTGCGGTAGAACTACACACTTTATGCCAAATGGTCGACCGGGGATACCGGGCAGGATGCAAGGTCCGAGAGACGGCACGCAGCGCGCACCCGGGTGCCGTCGAACGTGCCGGCCGATTGTCACCTGATGCGCTGCGTCGCCGCTCTTCGGCGACACGCCGGCGATTCCGGCGCTCCCGCACATCGATCGGAGTCCGTAGGACTCGGTGTGTCAGCCGGTACTTTTGCGGCGGTTGGAAGTCGATTCCGAATTCGGATCCTCAGCCCGGCTTTGGACGAGGTCCCGCAGGGATGTCTCGATTGCCGCCAGACTCGCTCTGATGGATGCAAGCAACGGCGGCAGGTCCTCGAGTTTGCTGACTTGCTCTGCAATCGTCGCCAGCGACCGCGACTGCCCACTCAGGACGTCCTGCAGCCTGTTATCAACGGGGCCTGGGGCCATCTTCTGGCGACGCTTGTCGACGCGCTCGGAGTAGGACGGCCATTGAAGCTCGCTCGCGGCTGCCTCGACCACCTTCGCCGTGACTCTCGGGAGGTTGTCGGCATAAGCGCAGGTCAGTGCCGCATCGCACAGGGTGTTGATCAGGCGCGGGGTACCCCCGGCGTACTTGTAGATGATTGGAAACGTCTGCGGCAGGAACAGCATGCGGTCCGCCGCCCCGGCGGTGCTCAGCCTAAAGAGGATGTATTGGCTGAGCTCCTGCTCGCTCATGGGGGGGATGTCGTAGCGCAGCTTCACGCGCTGAATCAACTGCTCCATGTCCGGATGGTCGAGGATCTCGTTGAGCTGCGGCTGCCCGACGAGGATCACGTGCAGGATCTTTTCCTTGCGCGTTTCCAGCCCTGCGAGCATGCGTATTTCCTCGAGCACTTTCGTGCTGAGATTGTGCGCGTCATCGACGATCAGCACGATTTGCTTGCCCTGCACGAACTGCTCCAATAGGAAGGTATTGAGCATGTCGAGCAGCTCAACTTTCTTCGCATTGAACGGACTGAGTCCGAAATCCACGAGCATCGCTTGCAGAAACTCGACTTCGTCAAGCTGCGTCTGGAATATCTTCGCAACAACCACGTTTTCGTCGAGTTCCGACAGGACCTTCTGGATAAGCGTGGTCTTGCCGCAGCCGATTTCTCCCGTGATCACCACGAAGCCTTCGCGATTCCACACGGTGTAATCCATGTAAGCCTTGGCGCGGGTGTGAGCCTCGCTCATGAA
>Ga0137415_10004647_pt1 | contig 13584 bp, 13 predicted proteins | sample CZODoug3_1_1_16f_FD_183082 | JGI IMG/M metagenome (GOLD analysis project Ga0137415, IMG submission 183082) | Vadose zone soil fungal communities from Angelo Coast Range Reserve, California, USA - CZODoug3_1_1_16fungal (Hybrid Assembly) | ecosystem: Environmental > Terrestrial > Soil > Vadose... | reverse complement strand
GGATTCTTGCTGCGCTTGATGGCGAGGACGGTCTTGGCCTTGTCGGCGTCGATGATCGGCATGCCGTAGATGGGACTGCCCTTGGCGTAGCGGGCGGCCGGGTTCACGACGTCGTTCGCGCCGATGACGAGCGCCACGTCGCATTGCGGCATGTCGGGATTGATCTCCTCCATCTCGACGAGCGCGGTGTACGGGATGTTCGCTTCCGCGAGCAGGACGTTCATGTGGCCCGGCATCCGGCCGGCCACCGGGTGAATGGCGAACTTGACCGTGATGCCCCGCTTGGTCAGCTGGTCGTACAGCTCGCGCACCTTGTGCTGGGCCTGGGCGACGGCCATGCCGTACCCGGGGATGACCACCACGAGGCTCGCCTGCTCGAGCAGCTGGGCCGCGCCCTCGACCGTCTCCTGTTTCCAGGCTTTTTGCTCTCCGATGACAGCCGTCTTCTGGACCGTCCCGAACGCCCCGAACAGCACGTTGGTGAACGAGCGGTTCATCGCGCGGCACATGATGATCGACAGAATCAAGCCGCTCGAGCCGTCCAGCGCGCCCGCGGTGACCAGCAGCTTGTTGTTGAGCACGAAGCCCATGGCGACGGCCGAGAGCCCGGCGTAGGAGTTCAGAATGGAAATCACCGTCGGCATGTCCGCGCCGCCGATCGGGATGATGAGCAGCACGCCGAACAGCACGGCGAGCCCGACGATGCCGTAGAACACCTGTGCCGACCACGCCGCCGTCGGGTGCATCACGACGACCACGCCCAACGCCGCGGCGACCACCAGGACGCCGATGTTGACGACGTTTTGACCGGGATACGTCACGGGACGCTGCGGAATCCATTTGACTTCCTGCAGCTTGCCGGCGGCCATGAGGCTGCCGGTGAACGTCAGGAATCCGAGGATCACCTCGGCGACGATGGCGCTCATCCGGAAGGCCGTGAGCTGCGCCGGATGCTCGCTCACCCCGAGCAGGTACTCCGCCGTGCCCACGAGGCCGGCCGCCAGGCCACCGAACGCGTGCGACAGGGCGGTTCGTTGCGGCACGGCGGTGAGCGGGACGAGGGAGAGCGGCACGCCGACGAGGAATCCGGCCACGATCGCCAGCACGATCCAGCCGTGGTGCACGATCTCGGGCTGGAACCAGGTCGCCAGCACGGCCACCACCATCCCCGTGACGCCCGCCACCACGGCGTGGCGCGCGGTCTTCGGGTCGTTCATCCAATAGAGCGAAAAGATGAACAGTGCCGTCGCGAGGATGGCGGCGGCTTGGGCGACGGCGTACGTCATTGCTTCTTGAACATCTTGAGCATCCGGTCCGTGATGAGAAATCCGCTCACGATGTTCGTCATGGAGGCGAACAGGGCGATCCCCCCGAGGAGGCGGATGAGCTTCGGGTACTCGGCGCCCGTGACCGCGATGGACCCGACCACGGCGATCGCGGAGATCGCGTTGGTGAGCGACATGAGCGGGGTGTAGAGCAGACGGGACACTCGGCGGATCACCCCCAGCCCGATGAAGGTGGCGAGGACGAACACGAACAGCATGGACCAGTAGTCGGGCGGCGCGGCCTGAGCCGTTACGGGGTCGATCACGTCTTGCGCACCTCCCCAGCGTGGGTCACGCAGGTTTCACGAATGATCTCGTCGTCGAAATCCACGACCAGCTTGCCGTCACGGGTAACGTGCAGCAGGAAACTCGAGGCGTTCCTCGCATACATCTGGCTCGCGTGCAGCGGCACCGTACTGGGCAGGTTGAGGGGCCCGAGCACCAGGGCGTTGCCTTCCCGCACCTCGGTCCCGGGCTTCGTCACCTCACAGTTGCCGCCGGTCTCCGCGGCCAGATCCACGATAACCGCGCCCGGTTTCATCCCCCGCACGGCCTCGGCGGTGATCAGGACCGGTGCGCGCTTTCCGGGGATAGCCGCGGTCGTGATCACCACGTCCGCGTCCCGCACGTGGTCCGCGATGAACGCCAGCTCGCGGCGGTGGGTCTCCTCGGACAGTTGCTTCGCGTAGCCGCCCGCCGCCTCCGCCTGTTCGCCCAGCTGCATCTCCAGAAACTTCGCGCCCAGGCTCTCGACCTGTTCTTTCACTGCGGCGCGCACGTCGAAGGCCGAGACGACGGCGCCGAGGCGGCGCGCGGTGGCGATGGCCTGGAGTCCCGCCACCCCCGCGCCCAGCACGAGGACGCGGGCCGGCGTCAGCGTTCCGGCCGCAGTCACGAGCATCGGAAAGAACCGGCTGGTGGCGACGGCGGCGAGCAGGACGGCCTTGTATCCCGCGACGGTGGCCTGGGACGACAGCACGTCCATCGGCTGCGCCCGGGTAATCCGGGGGAGCAACGCCAGGCTAAACGCGGTCACCTTGCGAGCCGCGAGCTGCGACACGGTCTCGCGCTCAGCCGACGGCTGGAACAGCGCTACCAGGGCACTTGCTTCGCGACACAAGCGCGCTTCCTGTACCGAGGGCGGCTGCACCTTGAGGACGACGTCGCTCTGCCCGAGCACGTCCGCCGCGGAGGCGACCAGCCTGGCCCCGGCGGCGCCGTACGCCTCGTCGCCGAACGACGCGGCCTCCCCCGCCCCGCGCTCGACGAGCACCGAGAACGCAGACTTCACGAGCTTCCCGGCGACGTCCGGTGTGACCGCTACACGACGCTCGTTGGCGGCGGTCTCCTTCGGGACCCCGATATTCATCCCTGCTCCCTGACGTTTTCGGTAAGGGGCCTGTTATGCCTTCGGTAAGCTTCCCCGCTCGCGCGCCTGCGCAAGGAGCCGCTCCGCGAAGTCGAGCCGCTCCGCCAGCTCGCCGACCTGCGATTCAAGGCCGAGCATGCGGTCTTCGAGGTCCGACACACGACGCTCCGACGTCGTGGGCCTGATCACGGCATCTCTCACGGCGTCGGAGACCTCCCACCGCGACACGCGCCGCCCATCGCCGTCACGGAAGTCGCCCGCGGCCACCACGATGACGTCGCACACGTACCAGATCCCCATGCCGCCGAACGTGAGGCACATCCAGACGCCGCTCTGGATGCGCCCGGCGTAGAACCGGTGCACCCCAAACAAGCCGCCCACGATGGCCAGCCCGAGCGCCACACCGCGCGAGCGCTCCGACACCGCCGGCGGCGCGTCGCGCGGCTCGGGCGGCTCCAGTGGCTTGTAGTGCGACAGCGAGCCGGAGGTCACGCGCCGGGCGCCGCGAGTCCCGCCAGGGCCTCCAGCCGCTGGCGCGGGATCACGCCTGTCTGCCGGCCCACTTCCTGGCCCTGCCGGAAGACCAGCAGCGTCGGAATGGCGCGGATGCCGAAGCGATGTGTGGTCAGGGGGTTGCGGTCGGTGTCGAGCTTCAGCACGAGTACCTCACCCTGGCGGTCGCGCGCGAAATCGTCGAGCACCGGCGCCATGATCTTGCAGGGGCCGCACCAGTCGGCATAGCCGTCCAGGACGACCGGCACCTCGGTGCCCTTGAGGACGGTGTCGAGCGTCGCGTCCGTGACCGCGATCGGGCGATCGAGCAGGATCGGCCGCCCGCAGCTGCCGCACTTGGGACGATCGGCGATCCGGGTGAGGTCCACCCGGTTGAGCGTCCCGCAGAACGGGCAGGCGACCGTCGCGCGCTTACTGACCTCTGTAACCGACACGGTTCACCTCCGTTGGAATCTACTCGTCGTCCTGCAGGATCGCTTCCGCCTCGATCTCCACCAGCATCTCGGGGGCCACGAGCCGGCTCACCGCCACCAGCGTGCTGGCGGGCCGGATGTCCCGAAACACTTCGCCATGCGCCCGGCCCACCCGCTCCCAGTCCGCGATGTCGGTGACGTACATGCGCGTCCGGACGACATCCGCGAGCGACGCGCCGGCCTGGGCGAGCGCCCGCTCGATGTTCTTGAGCGCCTGGACCGCCTGCAGGTAGGCGTCCCCGATACCGACGATGCTGCCGTCCGGCCCGGTGGCCGTAGTGCCCGCGACATGCACGGTGGCGCCGACCCGTACGGCGCGCGAGTAGCCGACGACCGGCTCCCACGGGGCCCCGCTCGAGATGTTCTGACGCGCCATAACTGAACCTACACGCGGCGCTAATACAGCGCGATCTGGTCGGGAGGGCCGGCGGGATAGCGCAGCCGCCCGCCCGCGAGCACCTGGGCGTGCGGCGACAGGCGATGCGGCTCCACCCGCGCGGCGCCCAAGATATGCCCCAGTTCCTCCCCCCGAGCGACCAGCGCGTCGGCAATCAGCTGCCGGTGGCAGCGCCACGGCACGGCTTCCGCGCACAGGATCGCCGTCGGCCGGGCGCGCGCCAGCTCGCGCAGCCGCTCCAAGGCATCCTCGAACTCAGGCGTCTCCATGTAGTCCGCGTAGCCGCGAAAGGCGGCGCTGCGCCACGCGGTGTTGGCCGAGTCCCGCCGCGCCGCCCGACGCCCGCCGAGATCGGCCTCGTGGTGGTAGTGGACGCCCGTTTGCTCGAGCGCGGTGGCCAGCGCATCTCGCGCGAACTGCGGGTGGCGGCGCGACGCCGGATAGCGGCGCACGTCCACGACCTGCGTGACGCGGTGGGCCGCGAGCAGGCCCAGGAACTCGCCGAGCTCGCGGGTCGAGTGTCCGATTGTGTAGATCACGTGGAAGAAAAAAGGCCACGGTAGGTCTGGCGGCAACCCGGGCAATCGGCCAGCTTGAAGGACGATACCGTTGAGGAGGCACAGATGACCGAGAAGGAGCAGTTCCTGGGAGTATTGGAGCGCGAGCTCCCCACCACGATGAGAGTGCTCAAGGCCTATCCAGCGGCGAAGGGAGACCTGAAGCCGCACGGCAGGTGCAAGTCCGCGAAGGACCTCGCGTGGATATTCGTGACCGAGCAAAAAGCGAGCGAACAGGCGTTGGACGGCGGGATCGAGTTCGGTAAAATGGCTAAGCCGCCGGAGACGCTGTCGGAAGTGATCTCGGCGTACGAAAGGTCGTCCAAGGCCTTTGTGGAGCGCATCCGCAAGACGCCCGACGCAGAGCTCAACAAGACGGTAAAGTTCTTCGTGGCGCCCAAGCAAATGGGCGACCTTCGCAAGATGGATGTTCTGTGGTACATGCTGATGGACAGCGTGCATCACCGCGGCCAGTTCTCCGTTTATCTTCGCATGGCTGACGGCAAAGTCCCGTCGATCTACGGGCCGTCCGCGGACGAGCCTTGGATGTAGGCGGTAGCCCGCCGGAGCCCCTGCTCCGCCCTCCCCCCGGGGTGAGGTTTGACGGTCAAAACCGGATAGATGGTCGCGTGCCCCCGCGCTAAGTTCTGTCTCGTGGGCCGTGCTGCTGTTGTTTCCTACCTGACGCCCGAGCGTCGCTGGCGCATCGTGCTGGCGCGCGATCGCCGCTATGACGGCGCGTTCGTCTATGCGGTGCAGTCGACGGGGATCTACTGCCGTCCCTCGTGTCCCAGTCGGCGGCCGCGGCGCGGACAGGTGGCGTTCTTCCCGGTACCGGAGGCGGCCGAGCTGGCGGGCTTCCGTCCCTGCCGCCGTTGCCGGCCAAGCGAGGCTGCGGCGCCTGACCCCGGAGTCCCGCTCGTCAGTACTGTCTGCCGGCTGATCGACGCGCACCCGGACCGCCCCGCCAGTCTGTCAACCCTGAGCGTCCAGGCCGGCGTGACGCCCCATCGGCTGCTGCGCACGTTTCAGCGGGTGCTGGGCATCAGCCCGCGCCAGTACCGCGACGCGCGCCGGCTCGACCGGTTCAAGACCGAGCTGCACTCTCGGCGCCGCGTGAGCCCGGCGCTGTACGAAGCGGGATACGGCTCGACCAGCCGCGTGTACGAAAAGGCGCACGCGCAGCTCGGGATGACGCCCGCCACGTACAGCCGCGGCGCGCCGGGCACGCGCATCGCGTTCACCGTTGTCCCCTGCGCCCTCGGCCGGCTGCTGGTGGCCGCCACGGCGCGCGGAATCTGCCGTGTCAGTCTGGGGAGCGAGGCGCCGGAGCTCGAGGCTGGCCTCGCCGCCGAGTTCCCCGCGGCCGAGCTGCGGCGCGATCGCGGGGCGCTGGCCGCCGCGGTCGGCGTGCTGCTGCGCTATTTGGACGGACGCGCGGAGCCACTCGACCTGCCCCTGGACGTGCGCGCCACGGCGTTCCAGCGACGCGTGTGGGAGGCACTGCGTCGCATCCCCTACGGCGCCACCCGCTCTTACACCGAGATCGCGCGGGCCATCGGCAAGCCGTCCGCCACTCGCGCCGTGGCGCGCGCCTGTGCCACCAACCCCGCGGCGCTCGTCATCCCCTGCCACCGGGTCGTGCGGGCAGACGGTGGGCTCGGCGGGTACCGCTGGGGGGTCGCGCGTAAGCGTGCACTGTTGGAACAGGAGCGAGCGGGCACGACCAACTAGGGATGCGTGGGCTTGTTGCCCGCTTGCGAGGCAACGTCTACGTTCCCGCGATGGCACTCTCCTCCCCGGCGTTTCGAGCCGTCGCGACGTGCGTGGTGCCCGAAGCCGTCCGGCTCGACGCGGCGCAATGGGACGAGATGGAAGCGATCGTCGCCCGCGCGATCGCCGCCCGTTCCCGGTCTGTGCAGCGTCAGCTCACTCTGTTTCTCATCCTGCTGGAATGGCTGCCGGTGCTGCGCTACGCCCGCCGGCTCTCCCGTCTGGACCCCGCGCGACGCGCGAATTTCCTCGACCGGCTGCAACGCGCTCCCCCGCTGCTCCTGAGGCGCGGGTTCTGGGGCGTGCGCACTCTCATCCTGATGGGATACTATGGGCGCCCCGCCGCCGCGACGGATATCGGGTATCGGGCCGATGCGCGCGGTTGGGAGGTCAGGCGGTGAGTGCCTCGCGGTCCTATGATATCGTCATCATCGGCTCGGGTGCGGGTGGCGGCACCGTGGCTCAGGAGCTCGCTCCCCTGGTGCGCGACGGCGTGCGGATTCTGCTGCTCGAGAAGGGGCCGCGCTTTGCGGATCACGAGTTCACCGGCCGCGAGCTCGAGATGGCCGACGCGCTGTACCAGGACGGCGGAGCGTTCCTGACCCGCGACGGCACCATGACGCTGGCGTTCGCGTCGGCGTACGGTGGCTCGACGGTCGTGTACACGGGGACTTCGCTCACGGCGCCACAGCGCGTCATCCGCGCCTGGGGCGTCCCCGGGCTCGATCATGCCGATCTGACCCGACGCTCGGCGAAGTACGCCGAGCAGAACAACGTGCACGCGCTCGATGATTCGTTGATCAACGACAACAATCGGCTGTTCGTCGAGGGAGGACGGAAGGCCGGGTACCTGGTGGAGCAGTTCCCCGTCAACGTGAAGGGCTGTCGCGGCTCGAGCCTCTGCAATCTGGGCTGTCCCAACCAGGCGAAGCAGGGCACGAACCGGGTGCAGCTGCCGCGCGCCGAGCGCGCCGGCGTGGAAGTCGTCACCCGCGCCGAGGTGTTGCGCATCGATCCGGATCGAACCCTCACCGTCCGCGTCAGCCAGAAAGCCGCCGGCGCCAAGGGCGCGCCTTCCGAGTGGGCGCCGGGCGACTACCACGTGCGAGCACGGATGGTCGTAGCGGCCGCCGGAGCCATCGGTTCTGCGGCCCTGTTGCTGCGCTCCCCGCTCCCCGCTCCCCGCTCCCTCGGCCACGGCTTCACCTGTCATCCGGCGCTCATCCTGGTCGCGGAGCACCCGCATTCCATCACCAACGACGTCGGGCATCCCAAGAGCTACTTCGTCGACCATGCCGAGTCCGAGCGGTTCGTGCTCGAGACCTGCATGTACTTTCCGTTCGTGACCGCCAAGAGCCTGACGGGATTCGGCCCGGCGCACAGCGCTATCATGCACGCGTTCCCGCGGCTCCAGATGATCCTGATCCTGGCATGCGATCACGCGGCCCCGGGCAATCGCATCGCGGTCACTCGGGCGGGGAGCCCGGTGGTGCACTACAGCTTCACGCCCTCGACCGTCGAGGGTTTGGTGCGCGGGACCCGCGCGGCGGCCCGCATCTTTTTCGCCGCCGGGGTCCGCCGCGTCCACGCGCCCGCCGATCCGCCCCTCCTCGAAGCGGCCGACGCCGACCGGCTCGAGGAGCGCATCACCGCCCGTCACTTCCGGCCCGGCTTGGTGGCCGTTTCCGCGGCGCACCTCATGGGCGGCTGCGGCATGGGCCGGACCGCCGCCGACTCGGTGACCGACGCCTGGGGGCGAGTGCACGGCCTGCCCTGGCTCCGCGTCGCCGACGCGAGCCTGTTTCCCGACTCGCTCGAGATCAACCCCTACCTCACGATTATGGCACTCGCTGACCGCGTCGCCGAGGGCGTCCGGCGAGATGTGGCGGTCGCCCGTGACTGAGCGAGTGCACGTCGTCGTCGTCGGCGGGGGGCCGGCGGGGCTTGCGACGTCGCAGCAGCTGCGACAGCACGGTGTGCCCCACCGCGTCCTCGAGCGCGGGGACACCGTTGGGTACACGTGGGCCAACTTGTACGAGAGCCTCACGCTTCACACGGGGAAGCACATGTCGAGCCTCCCCGGCATGGCGTTCCCCCGCTCCGCCCCGCTGTTCGTATCGCGACAGGACTTCTTGGAATACCTGCGGAGCTACGCCGCGCGGTTCGAGCTCGCCATCGAGACCGGTTGCGAGGTTCACCGGATCACCCCGACCGACGGTACCTGGACGGTGAGCACGAACCGGGGCGTCCTCGCGGCAGACTGCGTGGTCGTGGCAACGGGGATCGTGGCCAATCCGAAGGCCCCCCACTTCCCGGGGCAGGAGCAGTTCGCGGGCCGCCTCGCGCACAGCGTGGCGTACCGGCGCCCCGACGGATACGTCGGCCGCCGGGTGCTCGTGGTCGGGGTCGGAAACTCGGGGGCGGAGATCGGGAGCGAGATCGCCCGCGCCGGTGGCGAGGTGACCGTCGCGGTGCGATCGGGTGCGAACGTCGTGCCGCTGACGCTGGCGGGAGTGCCGATCCAGTATGTGTCCTTCTGGGTGCGCAAGCTGCCGCGACGGGTGCAGGAGTGGGCGGTCGCGCTGGTACGCCTCTTCACGCAGCTGCGGCGAGGAAAACCGGTGCTGCCCCGCCCCACGCACAGCCCGTTGGACGCGATCCCGGTCATCGGGTTCCACCTGGTGGACGCCATCGCGCAAGGCCTGATCGAGGTGCGCCGTGGGGTGGCCGAGCTGACGGCTGACGGGGCCCGCTTCACAGATGGCACGACAGGCCAATTCGACGACATCATCCTCGCGACCGGGTTCACGGCGGCGCTGGGCCCGCTCGGCGGGCTGGTCCAGGTCGACGCCAAAGGGTTCGCCCAGCGCCGGGATCGCGTGGTCAGCATGGACCAGCCGCGGCTCTACTTCGTCGGACACAACTACGATGCAACCGGGGGCCTATACAACATCAGCCGGGACGCGGAGCTCGCGGCCCGGCTGATCGTCACAGGGTCGAACACCCGTTAGGGCGTTTCGAACCTGACGTCGAGCGCCTTCAGCGTCGGCGGAGGACCGGCCGACGTTATGGTGGCGTGCCCTTCCGCCCGCACGGTGTGTTGCGCCGCGATGGCGTCGGAGGCCGCCTGCAGCGTGAGAAGGTTACCCTCCGCCTCGATCCTCGTCTCGCTCGTCACCGTGACCACCGCACCGTTCGCGAGTGTGAACGTCGAGCCTGCCACGTCGACGCTCGTCACGCCGGCCTCGAACTCCACCATCATGACGGGCGGCGGCAGCTCCCCGCCCTCGACCTCGAACTCGATACGGATGGCGTCGAACGTCACCGGGCTCGAACTGTCCACCAGGCCTCGCCCCTCCGTCTTGACGGTCTTGCCCGCGGTGAGCGCGTCTTGCACCGCGGCGAGCGACGTAAGGTGATCATCGCCGTTACCTTCGCGCGTGTCGAACTCCGTCCCGGCGACGATGCGGATAACCGTGCCGTCCTTCAGCGTCACGGTGTTCGCCGTCTGATCGACCGACTGCACTGCCCCCTCGAATTCGCGGACGCCCTCGAGCTCCGGGTTCTCCTGCTTGAGTTTCGTCGTCCCGTCGGCCAGGCGGAGCTCCAGGCTGACGCCGAGCAGCTTGAGGAATCCATCGGGGGGCGGTGTCGCGTTCGTCACCAGATTCGCGGCGGCGATGTCGAGCTTGATGACCGAATGGCTGTTGGCTTCGTCGAGCCTCACGTCGGCCGCGAGGAACTTGCCGTCGTCCAGCGCCTGCGGCGCGCTCGGCGCCGGGCGCGATGCGGTGAGCGTCGGGTTGTGCCCGGCAGCGATATCTGCCTGGACCAGCGCGACGAAGTCGGCCAGCGTCACGGCGCTCTGGGCCATGTCGCCATCACGATCGCCGTGACGAATCATCGTGGACCCGTTGGCCGCGATGTGGATCCCGCCGACCTCCAGCGTGAAGGTCGCCGTGTCGGTGCCGGACGTGACCGCCGTAACGCGACTGCGGACCTGCTCCGGGCGCGTCATCTCGCTCGATTCCTCGAGCTCGACGCGACGCGCGACCAGCGTACCGGGAATCACCCGCACTTCGACCCGGGTCGGGCCGGTCAGCAGCAGACTCTGGGCATCGGGCAGGGAGATGGTACGGGAGAACTGGATCGCGGTGGAGCCGGGACCGCTGGGCGAATGATCGCAGGCGGTGGCGAACAGCGTCAGGAAAAGGGTCGTGCATGCTCCGATCGCCGATCTGGGGCGGCGAAGACTCGGCAGCAGCATAGGGCGTCTCCTCGTTTGAGTTGGAGGGGGTTATTCCCTAAAGACCGCTGGGAAACCGTAGCGGTAACGCAGCGCTCGCGGATCAGGAGCGACAACAGTTACGAGGTGAGACGTGCTGGTTCGAAACGGGACGGGCTGATCCGAAATGTGACGATTACATTGCCGTATCCCGTCCATGACGCGAAATCCCCAGCTCGACGACCGGCTCGGCGACTATACCGCCGACGCGCGTCTCATCACGCTCAGCGTGATGGCGGCGCTGGTCGGCGTGATCAGCGCCTTCGTGGCACTCGCGCTGCTGCGTCTGATCGGCCTGTTCACAAACCTCGCGTACTTCCACCGGTTGTCGACTTCGTTCGCGTCGCCCGCCGCGAGCCCGCTGGGCGCGTGGCGCGCGTTCATCCCGGTGGGCGGCGGCCTGATTGTCGGGCTGATGGCGCGCTACGGCTCGGAGAAGATCCGCGGCCACGGCATTCCAGAGGCGCTCGAGGCGATCCTCATCGGCCGCAGTCGCATGGAGGCGCGGGTGGCGTTGCTAAAGCCGCTGTCCTCCGCGATCGCGATCGGCACGGGGGGTCCGTTCGGCGCCGAGGGACCGATCATTGCGACGGGCGGAGCGTTCGGCTCGGTATTCGCCCAGGCGTTCCATCTATCACCAGTGGAGCGCAAGACGCTGCTCGTCGCCGGCGCGGCGGCCGGGATGGCGGCGATCTTCGCGGCGCCGGCGGCGGCGGTCCTGCTCGCGGTCGAGCTGCTCTTGTTCGAATGGAAGCCCCGCAGCTTCATCCCCGTCGCGTGCGCAGCGGTGGTGGCCGCGGCGCTCCGCGTCCCGCTCTTGGGCGCGGGGCCCGACTTCGCCGTCCGGCCGCACCAGCTGCTCTCCGCCGTGATGCTCGCCGAGTGCCTGGTGGTCGGGTTGGTCGCGGGCGTCGCCGCTACGCTCATTACAAATCTGCTGTACGCCGTCGAGGACGGATTTGCGCGACTGCCGATCCACTGGATGTGGTGGCCCGCCATCGCGGGCGTGGTCGTGGGGCTCGGCGGGCTCATCGCGCCGCGGGCCCTCGGCGTCGGTTACGACGTGATCCACGATCTCGTGGCGGGCCGGCTCGTGGGGATGGTGCTGCTCGTCTTGCTGCTCGTGAAGGCCGTGATCTGGGCGATCGGGCTCGGCTCGGGGACGTCGGGCGGGGTGCTCGCCCCGCTGCTCGTGATGGGAGGCTCGATGGGCGCGCTGGGGGCCTATGCCCTGCACCGCCCCGATCCGGGCCTGTGGGCCATGGTGGGGATGGCAGCGCTGGTGGGCGGCACGATGCAGGTCCCGCTCACCGCGGTGATCTTCGTGCTCGAGCTCACCGGGGACTTCGCCGCGCTCCCCGGCCTGCTGATCGGCAGCATCGCCGCCGCGGGCGTGACGGTGCTCCTGATGCGGCGCTCCATCCTCACGGAGAAGCTCGCTCGCCGCGGGCGGCACGTGACGCGCGAGTACGGCGTCAACCCGCTGCATGTGCTGCGCGTCGAGGACGTGATGGACCCGCCCGTGGCGCCTCCCACCGCAGCCATGGCGCCGGTGGTCACCTACCCGGACGAGCTACTCGAGACGGCGATGCGGAAGCTGCTCGAGCACGAGGTCGACGTGCTTCCCGTGGCGAGTCCGGAGGACCCGGCCCGCGTAGTGGGTTACGTGGAGCGCTCCGCCATTCTCGGCGCGTGGGTCCAGCTCACGCGCGACGAGCACGTGAGAGAGGAAGGCTGGCTCGCGCGGCTGCGCCGCGCGTCGGGCTAGCGGTTGCCCGCCCCGGTCGCCGGCTCGCTCGCCGGCCGCCGGTACTTCTGGTACCAGCTCATCATGTAGAGTTGGGTGCGCATGAAGTTGGACGGCTTCGAGCCCGTACCGTGATACTCGCCGTTGAAGCGCAGCATCACGGTCGGCACGCCCCGCAGCTTGAGTGCAGCGTAGTACTCCTCGGTTTGCGGAATCGGCGTGCGCCGGTCGAGCTCCCCCGTCATCAGGAGCGTCGGCGTGGTCACCCGTCCGACATGCATGAGGGACGAGTGCGCCAGCCACTCGTCGGGCTTATCCCAGAACGCCTGACGGAAGAAACTGTACGTGAAGAGCGGGACATCGGTCTGCCCTGCCATGCTGATCCAGCTGATCACCGGGCAGCGCACCGCGGCCGCGGCGAAGCGGTTGGTGTGCCCGATCACCCAGCTCGAGAGCACGCCGCCCCCCGAGCATCCGCCGACATACATGCGCGTCGTGTCCACGTAGCCGCGCCCGACCACCGCGTCCACGCCGGCCATGAGGTCGTCGTAGTCGGGTCCCGGATAGTTGTGGTCGATGCCGCTCGAGAACGCGTCGCCGTAGCCGGTCGAGCCGCGCGGGTTGGTATACAGCACCACATAGCCGTTCGCCGCGAAGTTCTGGAACATGTAGCTGAACCCCACGTTGTACATCGAGAACGGGCCGCCGTGGATCTCGAGGATCAGCGGATAGCGTTTCGCCGGATCGAACGCCGGCGGCTTGACGATCCAGCCCTGTACCCGCGTCCCGCCGCTCGACGTGTACCACACCTCTTCGACCCGGGCCAGCCGCTTGTTCGCCAGCACGTCGTCGTTCACCGCGGTGACGCGCGCCGGAGGGGCGGCCTGCCCGCGCCGCAGATCGATCCGCACGACGTCGGGGGCGTGGTCCGGATCGCTGCGCACGCCGACACCCACGGACGTGCGCGCCAACGACGTGAGCGAAACCACCTGCGGCCCCTGCGTGACGTCGCGGATGCCGCCCGCGAGATCGGCGTAGCGGACGTTGATCGAGCCGCGATCGGGAGCGGTGAAGTAGACGCCCTTACCGTCCGGCGCCCAGCGCAGATTGTCCGGATCGCGGTCCAGGGTGCGGGAGAGATTGCG
>Ga0137415_10004646_pt1 | contig 13585 bp, 13 predicted proteins | sample CZODoug3_1_1_16f_FD_183082 | JGI IMG/M metagenome (GOLD analysis project Ga0137415, IMG submission 183082) | Vadose zone soil fungal communities from Angelo Coast Range Reserve, California, USA - CZODoug3_1_1_16fungal (Hybrid Assembly) | ecosystem: Environmental > Terrestrial > Soil > Vadose... | reverse complement strand
CGGCCCTTCAGGCCGGATAGCACATAACAGATAGCAAATGACAAATCGACTGCCGGACCTTCGCTCGTCCGTTACGTGGACTAAGCTACTTTGATTGCAAACCTCCGAGCGATTTTCTTGCTGGATCCCCCCAGCAGTCGCGCCGGAATATTTGCTATCTGCTATTCGGCCTGAAGGGCCGCCCTAGATCGCCTTCTCGCCCGTTTCGTCGGTTCGAATGCGGATAGCTTCGTCAATATTGTAAACAAAAACTTTACCGTCTCCAATTTTGCCAGTTTTTGCTGCTTTCACGATCGCGACTGTCGCGTTTTCGACGATGCTGTCAGCGAGGACTACCTCGATTTTGATCTTAGGAAGAAAATCAACCGTATATTCGCTACCGCGATAGATTTCAGTGTGGCCTTTTTGACGTCCAAATCCCTTCACCTCGGAGACTGTCATTCCTTCAATCCCTAGATCTGACAACGCTTCTTTTACCTCTTCGAGTTTAAATGGCTTAATGATCGCTTCGATTTTTTTCATTTCTGAAGTTTCGACTGTCGCAAATCTCCGAAGTCAAAAGTCGTGATGCGCCCCGCCCGACATTCGCAACATGGCGCACTTGGAACAGTCAAGCATGGCGATACTCGATAAGTAGTTAGAAGTTTGCGCTAAGTTTCAGACACCGGGTATTTTACTGATTCGACAAACGACAGAGCGCCATTAGCACGTGAGATGAATCATCGCAACAGTCGAACAGACATCTATCGCTGGCAAGCATGGCCCGTGCCAGCACCAACGGCAGGAACGCAGTCAACGCCGTGGGAGGAGACCGGTAGAGGCGATTGGTGAGAAGCAAAACAGGCAAACTTGGGTTGTTTGGAGGAGGATGGAAAAACGAGGACCTTGTTGCGAGCCGCCAATCCGTTCCCGGAGCACGAGATTCTTTTTGCGAATGGCCGAGAGTAGGCTCGGGTAGTACAAGATCGCGCAGAATGGATAAAATTTGCCAACTTATCCATTCCGGATCCCGATGCAGCAATGTCAGGCGACCGGCCGCGGGGTCACTTACACGCTAGAACGCGAATGCTTCTTCCTCTGACCTGCAGGAATACCGTAATCGGTAGCGGCGACGGCTCTTTTCGACTGCCGGCCGGCGATGCTGCGCGAGATTTGACCGGTACCCAAAATGAGACTAATAACTCGACTCGCAGTGGAAAAAGCTCACTGGCACGGTTAGCTTAGCGGTAGAGCGACTGGTTTACACCCAGTAGGTCGGGGGATCGATTCCCTCACCGTGCACCAGACTTCGTCCCTCGTCCTTTCGGGAGGCTGGTCAGGCGCTGCTGATTCTGCTCGGGCAGACTGATGAAAAGTAATACGAGTAAAGGTCCGGAAGCTTCCGGCTTCGTCAACTCGGTAGGCGCGGCTCGATCATCAAGCAAGGCTTCGTCTGACACGATTGCTGGCCAAGTCGGCGTTTACTGCCGGAGAAGGATGTGTGACAAGCCGACCTATCAGCACAGTTGATGTCCAATTAGAATATCCGATTATTTCCTCAGGAAGAATGGGACGAAGCTATCGCTAGAAGGATTTCTTATGAAATTAACATTTTTTGTGCTCGCGATGATGACTTGCGCGAGTGAGCTAAGGGCTCAAACCCACATCGCTCAGCTGCAGGGCATCATTCAATCCGGAATGCAACCTGGCTCGCTTCAACCCGGAGGTGGTGTGGCCGTGGGTCCCACCAATCACATCGCTCACCTGCAGGGCATCATTCAATCCGGAATGCAATCTAGCTCGGTTCAACCCGGAGGTGGTGTGGCGGTGGGTCCCACCAATCACATCACTCGCCTACAGGGCATCATTCAATCCGGAATGCAACCTACCTCGGTTCAACCCGGAACTGGTCTGGGATATGGAACCACCAGTGCCAGCTATACCGGTGAGACGATACGGCAAGTGCAAACTGCGCTGCGACAGCTTGGGTACTACCATGGTCAAATCGACGGGCAGTTCGGTTCCCTTTCACAGGCGGCCTTGCAGAATTATCAGCTCAAGACCAGTCAGCCGGCTACTGGCCTTTTAGACCGGCAGTCTTTGAGTCAGCTGGGCGTCCAAGTGAAATAGTAGTGGAATTCCTTTTGCTCTGGCCGCGCTTTAGGTTTGCGGTGTGGCCAGCGGCATCGACTGGCAAATGGCGCGGGCCGACTCCGCGTCCTTGATGATTTGCGCTTGCAGATCGGATAAGTTCGAGAACTTCTTTTCCGGACGGAGATACTTGAGGAACCGAATCTCCATATCGTCGCCGTAAATTTCTCGATTGAAGTCGAACAGGTGGACTTCGAGCAATCGCTCGCCGCCGCCCTCTTGGATCGTCGGTCGGAGACCGATATTGGCCACTGCTCCGCGCTCCGTTCCACGATGCAAAGCCGTAACCGCATAGACGCCATTCGGCGGGAATTGCTCATTGTGTGCTCGCAAATTAGCAGTCGGATATCCCAGTTTTCGACCAAGGTGATTGCCCTCAACCACCGTACCCAAAATCGTGAACGGTCTCCCCAGCAGACGTTCGGCCAGAGAGAAATCGCCTTGTTCGACCGCTTCTCGAACTCGGGTACTGCTCACAGCTTGCCCATCGATGGTCAGCGGAGCGATATCTTGCAGGTGAAAGTGGTAAGATTCAGCCAGCGCTCGAACCAGCGACACCTTGCCGCTGCGATTTGCTCCAAAACTCCAGCCTTCGCCCACACAAATCGTCTTCAGCTGATTGGAGTTTTGGACCAGCCGTTGAATAAAATCGTCAGGTTTAGTCCGAGCAAACGCCAGCGAAAACTCCTGAATGAGAAACGCGTCAATGCCAAGCCGCTCGATGAACTGCTGCTTATGCTGAGTCGACGTCAGCAATCGGGGAGCATCGTTCGGACGAAGCACTCGCACCGGATGAGGGTGGAACGTCAAGACGACTGAACTTCCTCCGGAAATCTGTGCCGCTTCGATCGCTTGCCGGATCACCGCTTGGTGTCCCAGATGAACGCCATCAAACACTCCAATCGCCAAGTGGGTTGGTCCCTCGATTTCTCGAAGCTCTTCGATCGAGTGCAGAACCTTCATGGTGGCGTCTTGGATCTAATAAGCGAACGAGGCTGGTCAGGCTCCGCGCATTCGCGAAACATCGGGTAGCGGGATTATTTTTTGAGTGAGGATCTCGGGCGTCGACGCGTTCAGCTCTTCTACCGTCAACGAACCTTCGACGATGAACCGGCCTGATTTGGTTCGACGAAGCGCGGCTAGATGAGCTCCGCAACCCAACTCGAGCCCAATTTCGTGCGCATAGGTCCGGACATAAAAACCCTTACTACAAATGACACGAAAATCGATTTCAGGTAAACGAATCGCTCGGATCTCGTGGGCGTAAACATGCACGAAGCGCGGCTCTCGATCGACGACCTTGCCTTGTCTGGCTAACTTGTAGAGCGGGACACCATCTCTCTTTATGGCCGAGACCATCGGCGGTGTTTGATAGAAGTCTCCGTGAAATTTCTGAAACGCCGCTTCCACTCTGCCGGGATCGATTGCTTCGACCGGCCGCTGCTCGATTACCTGCCCATCACAGTCTTGCGAGTCGGTGATTTCTCCAAGTTTCATTGTTCCGACGTACTCCTTGTCCTCACTCATCAACAGATCTTGGATCTTGGTTGCCTTTCCGACAACAATCAGCAACAGGCCTGTAGCCAGAGGATCGAGCGTGCCACAGTGACCGACTTTCTGCGCACCTAGCCGCCGGCGGACGAGCGCGACGACATCATGGCTGGTGATGCCGCTGGCTTTGTCGACCAAAAGCAATCCGTCAACGGGGTCGTGCAATTTCATCGCTTACCCGTTGTGTTACCAACTTTTCGACGTCCTCCAGTGACCCGCGAATTCGTGCGCCGGCGGCGAGGGGGTGTCCACCTCCTCCGAACTCCCCGCAGATTTTATTGACGTCGATGTCGGTATTTTTGGAACGGATGCTAACTCGGACGCGGCTGTCCTCCAGTTCTTCAAACAGAATCGCCACGATGACGGTCTCAATACTCCGAACAATGTCGATCAACCCATCGGTGTCAGCCGGTTGAATCCCAAGTTGCCTTTTCTTTTCCAGGGTTAAAGCCATCGTTGCGATCCGATCGCGGGCGTAAAAATGGGCGTGCTGCAAAAGCTCATGCAAGAGCAGTACCCGTCTTTTTGGCTGGCTTTCGTACAAAAAATGGGAAATGCGCGCGACATCCACACCCTGTCGCACCAGTTCAGCGACCACCTCAAAGGTGTGGGCGGATGTGTTGCGATAACGGAAGGAACCGGTGTCAGTGGAAATCGCGACGAACAATGCTTCTGCAACTTCCGGACTCAATGGATATTCCTGCTGCTGAATCAAATCGAATACGATCTGGCCGGTGGCCGGCGCGGTTACGTCCAAATAGTTTAGATCTCCGTAACTGGGATTGCTGATATGATGGTCAATGTTGATCCAACAGTCCGCCTGCTTGATTGCTTGAAGCGGAGCACCCAGCCGGTCGCGCGTTGCGGTGTCCAGGGCGATCACCAGATCGAAGGTTCTAGCGGCTCTTGGTGGTACCGTCACTAACTCGGACCTGCTCAAGAAACTGAACGCTTCAGGAAGTCCATCTTCATTCCAGGCATCAACGACTTTGCCCAAGTCGCAAAGGGATAGCGTGAGCGCAAGCTGCGAACCGATGGCGTCTCCGTCCGGCCGAACGTGGCTCAGGACAGCGATGGTGCGAGCTTTTCGGATCTCCTCGGCGATTGGAGCGAATCCCTCGTTCATTGCTTCGCGGGCGGTTCATCCAAATCCTGGATGATCTTGAGGACGCGAGTTCCGCGTTCGATCGAATCGTCTAGTTTGAAATACAAATGGGGCGTATACTTCAAAATAACTCGCCTGGAAAGCTCTCGTTGCATGATCGTACGGTGTTCCTCCAGCTGTTCCAGCACGCGAACTTTCTGCGCTTCCTGCCCGATTATACTAACGAAAACGTGACATTGTCGGAGATCGGGACTGATATCGACTGCAAGAATCGTAACCAGAACCTGCGCGGCGAAGTTGATCTCCCGTGAAATGATTTCGCTCAGCTCCCGTTTGAGCACTTCGTTAACCCGCTCCAATCGATGTTTCATAGAACCAGCCTGTTTATTGCCCTCCCGGAAAGCGGGGTCGACCTTGCGGCTCGAACCCGCGCGCGAACGAACAGAACTTACAGCTGCTGAGCGACCTTCTCCAAGTTGTAACACTCGATGATGTCGCCGACCTCGTACTCAGTATAATCCCCGAGTTTAATACCGCACTCGACACCTGCGCGCACCTCTTTTACGTCGTCCTGGAATCGGCGTAACGTTGCAATCCCACCATCGTAAATGGGCTGGCGTTTTCGGATAACCCGCGCTCTGCCGGTACGGACAATACGACCATCGGAAACATAGCAACCGGCAACCGTGCCCTTGGTTAGCTCGAATACCTGACGCACCTCCGCATGACCGACGACCGATTCTCGTAGTTCGGGGTCGAGCAGTCCGACCATCGCCTCTTTTATCTGATCAATCAGTTCGTAAATGATGCTGTAGAGTTTGATCTGCACACCCTCACGCTTAGCAGCGGAGGCAGCTTGGTTTTCGGTTTTGACATTAAAACCGATAATGACAGCGTTGGAGGCCGTCGCCAAAAGGACGTCCGATTCACTGATTGGGCCGACCCCGGCGTGGATGATCTCCAGATCGATCTTCTTGCTCTCGATTTGATTGAGCGCAGTACCGATCGCCTCAACCGACCCCTGGACGTCACCTTTCAGGATAATCTGCAGCTGCTTCTTGCCATCTCCCATGCTGTCGAACAGGCTTTCCAGAGTGGCACGCTGAGGCATGGCCAACTTCTGGCTCCGTAATTCGAGCAAGCGCTCTTCACCCAGAGTGCGAGCAGAACGCTCTGATTCCATAACGAGCAATTCGTCCCCGGCATTAGGTAAACCAGTAAAGCCGAGTACTTTGATCGGAGTCGCCGGGCTGGCTTCACGTACATTTTGTCCGGTATCGCCGATAAACGATTTGATCTTGCCCCAATAGTTCCCACAAATGAATGGTTGACCTACTTTGAGGGTACCCATTCGCACAATCGCGGTGACGGTCGGGCCGCGACCGGCTTCGAGTTGAGCTTCGATCACGGTAGCTCTGGCTGGTGCGGTTGGACTCGCCTTCAACTCCATTACTTCTGACTGCAGAAGCATCATTTCCAGCAGATAATCGATTCCGGTTCCTTTGGTAGCGGATACCGGACAACAGATGGTTTCACCGCCCCAATCCTCCGGCGTCAGACCCCGTTCCTGCAGCTGTTTCTTCACCCGGTCGATGTTCGCCGACGGCAAGTCGATCTTATTAATTGCTACGATAATCGGAACCTTGGCGGCTTTAGCGTGATTGATCGCCTCGATTGTCTGCGGCATGATCCCATCGTCCGCGGCAACGACTAGCACAACGATGTCGGTTACCGTCGCCCCGCGGGCTCGCATGGCGGTGAACGCCTGGTGACCAGGAGTATCAAGGAAAGTAATCGGATGCCCGTTGTGAACGACGCTGTAAGCCGCTATGTGCTGTGTGATTCCGCCGGCTTCTCCCGCCGCGACCCGCGATTTCCGAATCGCGTCCATCAACGACGTCTTGCCATGGTCAACGTGACCCATGAACGTGATGATCGGTGCGCGCGGTTTTAATTCTTCCTGCGGCGGCGGCTGAGGTGGGCGAGGCTCTTCGACGACCACCTCTGCTTTGTGAACGCCAGCCCCCTTCTCGCGCTTCTCAACTTCAAACACGTAACCGTGCTTTTTACAGATGGTGAAGGCAATATCGGGCTCAATCGTGTGATTGATCGCCGCAAAAATGTTCATTTCCATCAAATCACTGATGACCTGAAATGGTTTCAGGCCAATCTGTTGCGCCAACTCGCGCACAATGATTGGAGGTTTCAGATGAACCACTTTGCTGCCGTCCGCGGCCGGTTCCGGAGCCGCCGTTTCCGATGGTCTCGTCGGGGCATTTACTGTTTCGGGCTCAGGCGTAGCCGGTGGCTTGCTAGCCGCTATAACTGGAGGTCTTGGCGCCCGGATCTTCGAAATCGGAGGTAAGACCGAGCGGGTTTCCGAGCTGACCGTAGTCTCGGGCTTTTTCGTTCGCTTCTCCTCGATTAAGGAGACAGTTTCGGGCTTAGGCGGCGGGGCAGCGCGCTCCGGTTCGGATTTGGCCGGCGCCGGTTCTTTCGGCTTTGCCTTGCTGATCGGCGGGACCCCGCCCTTCCTGGCTGGTTTGTCATCGGCCGCCGGTTTGCTTTCGGTGGCTGGTTTTTTCGTCTTTGGAGAAATCAGATCGGTCGTCGTCTTGCGCGCAGCGCTTTTCTGGGCAGCGGGTTCAGGCTTGGCGCCCGATTTGGCGGGGGAGTCTTTGCGAGTGCTTGCGCGTGTAACCATGAATAATCTGTCTCTCTAAAATTTTCATTGCTTCCATCCTTCATCAGATGGAGGCCATTTTCCGCTCATGCTCTTTCTTTGCCGTCTCATGAATCTGCCGAGCTCGGTCGATATCGACCTGTAGAATCTCGGCGATATCCTTCGGATCTGTTTCCAGAATACCATCGATGCTGTTAACTCCGGCGCTGGCGAGTAATCGGGCAGTTTCTTCGTCGATGTTCAGCGTTTTCGCAAGGGTCGAGATCGCGTGAGCGAATTTCTGCTCGAATGCCTGCGTCACTGATTCATCCTTCGAAATATTAATCTCCCATCCGGTCAACCGAGAAGTGAGTCGAGCGTTTTGCCCCCGCCGCCCGATCGCCAACGAAAGCTGATCTTCTTCCACCGTCACTTGTACTGCATGCCGATCTTCATCGATGGCGATTGATTTGATTTTGGCCGGTTTCAACGCTTCGACCACAAATTCTCTAGGGTCGGCACTCCACCTGATGATATCGACCTTTTCCTGGTTCAGTTCACGAACGATGTTCTTCACTCGGGAACCTCGCATTCCTACGCAGGCACCCACCGGATCAACCTTTTCGTCCGCTGACCAGACAGCAATCTTCGTGCGGTACCCAGCCTCCCGTGAGATCGCTTTGATCTCTACCGTGCGGTCAGCGATCTCGCTTACCTCCACCTCGAACAGCCGCCGAACAAAATTGGGATGGCTGCGAGAAATAATGATCTCGGGTCCGCGATTCGAGTTTTCTACGGCCACGACGTAAGCTCTGATTCGGTCACCTATATTATAATCTTCGGTGGCTACGCGTTCGCGCATCGGCATGATGGCCTCAAATTTGCCGAGATCCACAATGACGTCGGAACGGTCGAATCTTCGAACGGTACCGCTGACGATCTCGCCGGCGCGATCTTTGAATTCTTCAAAGATCATCTCTTTCTCGATTTGGCGGATACGCTGCAAGATCGCCTGTCGCGCAGTTTGCGCGGCGATTCGTCCAAAGCCTTCCGGCGTAACTTCGACTTCGATTACGTCGCCAGCATTCGCATCCGGCTTAATTTTTTTTGCTCGAACTAAAAGAATCTCGTCATGCACATTCTGGATGTGTTCGACGACAATGAGATTCGCCAGTGCCGTGATCTCGCCGGTTCTCGGATCAATCGTTACCCGAAGGTCACGCGCCGGGCCGACACTTTTCTTAGCGGCGGTCAACAAAGCGGTCGACAGCGCATCAAGCAAAACCTCCCGCTTGATGCCTTTCTCACGCTCCATATAGTCAAGCACCGCTATTAGATCACTGTTCATAAAACAAGAATTGACCGATCGGCACGGAACGCCATGGTTCGCACGACGATCCGACCATTTCGGTCGAGTCGAACAATCTAAGCTGAATAAGACGAGCGTCAAGCCGAGCTCCGCCTCTACCAAGGTAGACGGGTGATCATCCGGCGCACTTCTCGGTTTTCGATGATTCGAACTGTCACCTTCGATGCCGCAAACACGCTGATTCGGTTAACGGCGCCTGCGGGCCAGACCTACGCAGAAGTGGCGCGCCGATTTGGCGCGGTGCTCGACCCGGCCCGGATCAACCAGGCTTTTGTGCGAGCATGGAAAGAAGTGCCACGGCTTCCGGATCAGACCGGGCCGCGAGCCGAAGACGCCCGTTTCTGGTGGCGGGCTTTAGTGGCGACAACGTTGAGCATCGCGGAATATCGGGTCAATCCGTTTCCCGACTATTTTGATGCCGTTTATAAAGAATTTACGCTTCCAGGTATTTGGCAGTTAACGCCTGGAGTGACCCATGTGCTCAGTGCGCTTACTCAAGCTGGCATTCGCCTTGGCGTCGTTTCCAATTTCGATCGACGACTTTATTCGATTCTCGAGACCTTGGGCGTCCTTAACCGGTTTGAGCATCTCATTATTTCCAGTGAGGTCGGGGCAGATAAACCTTCGCCGCGCATCTTTGAAGAAGTCCTCCGACGCTTTGATCTCGGCCCGAAGGAGGTGCTCCATGTCGGAGACGAAGAGGAAATCGATGGGATTGGAGCTCGCTCAGCCGGAATGTCGGCATTCATCCTAGGTAAAGATGGCGACTGGAAAGAGTTTCTCCGGAATATCAGGTTATTGGCTGAATCAGATCCGGGTTTGCGCTAGAGTAATCCGTTAGCTCCCATGAGGTCGATTTTATGACCGGCACAGCTGTCCTCCCGTTTGGAATCAGTCAATACTCGACGTTGCCACAATCTTTTGCGGAAGACCTTGCCCTGTATCGTACCCTTGGCATTCCCTATGTTGAAATCGTTGAGGCGAAGCTCGATGCGGGGGATCCTCGCCTACAGCTTGAGGAGCTTCGAAATTCAGAGCTTAAAGTTTCCAGCGTGCAACCTCGTGTACACTCCCTTTTTCCCGACCGGGCACGGCCTGAACCGAAGACACCGAAGGAGAGGGTCGCTCAATTGCGGAAAACGATAGAGTTGTTTGGACCGCTTTTCCCCGGAACGACGTTAGTCACCATTACCGGTGCGGCCCCCAATGGGGACTTCGCCCATGCCTATCGGACCGCCACAGCCGAGTATCGAGAATTAGCAAAAATCGCAGCGGACCACAATGTTCGGCTGGCGCTCGAACCGCTGAATCCGGTTTTGATGAACACTGATACTTTCATCTGTTCGTTGCCCCAGGGAGCCCGGATTATTGACACCGTAGCCCATCCCTCGTTTGGGATCTTCCTGGATCTCTGGCATTTTTGGGATGATTCCAGTGCGATCGAACAGATCACCAAACTGCACGGCCGTATTTTTGGTGTGCACATTAGCGATTGGCGCACACCGCGCGCGTTCGGCGATCGCTATTTGCCGGGCGACGGGGAAATTCCGCTGGTCCCGCTGCTCAAAACGATTCGTGATACCGGGTATTCTGGGGCCTATACCATGGAAGTCTTCTCCGAACTTCGTTTGGAGGGATCGCTTTGGACTAATCCGTGCCGAACCGTTCGCGCTGGCAAAGAGGCGTTTGCAAAACTTTGGGAGCAAGTGTGCGCATGACACCAGGGGCGTCCTAAGGATCTAGCCCTTACCAAGATAGTCAGTTTGATATGTCCCTGGCACCAAGCGACCAACCGGGGTGCTTAAGAGGAATGCCCATGTGCTAGAGCTATGTCGCTTCTAACCAAAAATGGTACGTTCGAGAAGCGCCGCTTTCTTTGTGTTTCTGCCGCGGAAAGCGCTTGCAGCGAAAGATATCGATTATAGTGTTCCATTCCCTTTTGGCGGGTTGGTAGCTCAATGGTAGAGCAGCGCCCTTTTAAGGCGTTGGTTGTGGGTTCGAGTCCCACCCAACCCAATTTCTATCCCGTTCTTCGCAGTATCACCATCGTTGTTGTGGACGACCGATCGGGCGTTCGGTTTTTAATTGCCGAGTTTTTGGCTAAGCGCGGGGCGGTAGTCTTCGCTGCTAAAAACGCTTTCGAGGGTTACGATTGGTAGAGGCTCGGAATATCGTCCATCAGTGTGAGATTGAAGGCAATCATACGGCGCTCCTGGCAAAGCCCCGACCTCTTAAGAGCAAAAGAGAAAAAGGTGCAAAGGCGGCCAAGGGGAATTCGTCTATTAATGCCTTTCAAAACCTTTTTGTTTTGGACATTTAAGAGGCATCTTCTTTCAGCATGGTAAAGTCTGACCCCCAGAATCGTGCCGATAGCCATTTCTATCCGTTGGGCCATCGAAGCGATATCGTCATCGAACACCAAACCTTACCGTGTCTTCGGACCACCGTGAATCTTTCGCAGACGGGCGCCGCACCGTCAGGCTTGCCGATGTTCTTGGTTTCTGGAAGCTCGAGACGTGAGGGTCAGAAGCTCAGTGTTCTTGCCAAAGCCCGGTGAAAAAAGAAGCGCTCCGATGAGCAAGAGTTCAAAAAACACTTCGACTTTTGCAGCTCTGCGAAACCCGGTATTTCGAAAACTCTGGTTCGCAAGTGTCCTCTCCGGGACCTGTGTTGCAGCTCATGACTGTGCTGCAACCTGGGTGATGTACAAGCTCAGCGCATCCGCATTTTTCCTATCATTAATGTCAACTGTCGCGTCTTTACCGTTCTTTCTATTTACTTTACCGGCCGGAGCCTTGGCGGACATCGTGGACAGGCGCAAATTGCTTTGGATTATGAATGTTTGGCTAGCCGTCGCCGCAGGGCTGCTCGCAATTTTTGGTTCACTGGGGGTTCTTAATCCATACATTATTCTGATTTGTATTTTCCTAATCGGAATTGGGTTTGCCTTCAACGCTCCTGCTTGGACGGCGATTGTGCCGGAATTAGTGTCAGATGAGGAACTTCCGTCGGCCGCGACGCTGGGCGGCTTGCAACTCAACATTTCCGGGATTCTGGGACCTGCTATTGGCGGGATGCTGCTTCCGCTGATTGGAGCGAACTGGGTGTTTACGGTAAATGCGATCTGTTTCCTTATCGTAATTCTTGCAATCTTACAATGGAATCGAAAAGAGAGACCGTCGAAGCTACCATTAGAGAACTTTTTTGAATCTTTTTCTACAGCCATTCGGTACGTCCGGTATGCCCCAGGAATACAGGTTGTATTGGCCCGAAACATCTTATTTGCCTTTTTTATCGCACTGATACCGGCGCTGATCCCAGTCGTTGGCCTGAAAGAGCTAAAACTCACAGCAGCGGGTTGTGGGATTCTGTTCAGCTCTATGGGTGCGGGTTCCGTATTTGGAGCGATTTTTGTAGTACCCTGGTTTCGGGCATGTCTTTCCTCCAATATGCTCATCGTAATCGCGAATCTGGTGATAGCGGTCGTTTACATCCTGATGGCATTTGTCCGAGACCAGACCATTTTCATGATCGTTGCTGCCATTGCCGGAATCGGGTGGACGTTGTCTGCGTCGGAACTCTGGGTTGCAGCGCAGCGCGCAATGCCAAGCTGGTCGAGAGGCCGCATGAACGCGACCGTCATCATGGTTTCCCAAGGGGCGATGGCTCTGGGCGGCGTCGTTTGGGGAGCGGCTGCAGCCATCTTGGGATTGTATCCTACCTTGATCGGAGGCGCAGTCCTGTTGTCGATCAGTTTGGTTCTGGCGATTCCTCTGTCGATTAATTTCACCGGAAAGCTAGAGTTCGATCCTGGATCCGTGACAAGTTTCTCTCAGACAAGTTTCTCCCATAAACTGATCCACTTGCCTCAGCCGCAAGACGGACCGGTTGCCATCACGTATGAGTTTGAGGTGGATCGGGTGCACGAAGAGGAGTTTATGGAATTGATGAGACAGGTGCGGCTGATTCATCTGCGAAACGGTGCGTTCAGCTGGCGACTGCACGAAGATCTGACCCGGTTCAACTTCTTTCGTGTCGAAATGATAGTACCGTCTTGGACTCAACATGTATTGCAACGCGACCGGATGACCAAAGCAGAGAAAAATATCATCGACCGAGCAAAGAACTTACATATCGGAGAAGGTCCGATACAGGAGGGGATTTTTCTTTGTGTCAACAAGGAGTTGGTTAGTCACCGGCGCCTAGCTGAAAGGCAATGGAGACTACAGAAACGTCCCTCCTGATTTTGAATAGGCGTTCGTTTCGAGCAAATGGGAAACGCTGACGCTGAAAGCACTGTAGCCAGGCAAAATGGCGACCTCGCGCAAAATTCTCGTGCATCCGGGTGAGGAAGCACCTGGTCCGGCTTCTTACCTGTCGATGCGGATTACGAAAATCGCTAGATACTTGTCTCGGAGCCGTTACGGAACTGCAGGAGCCGAATTCTCCAGAGCCACAGGCCGACTTCGCCGCCGGTCCACCGATACGAGGCAACAGCAGTCCGCGTCAGTGTCATGGTCGCAGACAACCGAGATCGTGAGCGGTCGTTTTCAATACGGAACGCCAGAAAAGGCCACCAGTTGAAACTTTGTTCCGAAACATGACCTCATGCGCTATTGTAGTTAAACACGCAATTCTTTGTGAAACGCGACCATAGTCCGCCAGCGGAGGGCGCGGTAAGTTCTCATAGCACCCACTGGACGATCGTCATGAAGGCTGTGCAAAGCCAGGCCCAAGGGGGGCAGTCCGCTTTGAGCGAGTTGTGCCG